>Ga0209694_1000863_pt1 | contig 39882 bp, 36 predicted proteins | sample GluameincwithD2O_FD_187499 | JGI IMG/M metagenome (GOLD analysis project Ga0209694, IMG submission 187499) | Mouse cecum microbial communities from Vienna, Austria - Glucosamine amended microcosms incubated with D2O (SPAdes) (version 2) | ecosystem: Host-associated > Mammals > Digestive system >... | reverse complement strand
GAGCTAAAGTATAAATCGTCCTGGCTTCTTTAAGGATGGCATTGGCTGCTCTTGCTTTGAGATTGCCCTTATTCATAATGGCTTTTTTAAGCTGACCATCTGTAGGGAATGCTTTTTCCATGATTTTCGAAAGGTCCAGTGAAGCATGGAGTTATACACTTTAGAATACTCATTGATGAAATCAAAAACAGCCTGGTTTTCAGGAATCGCCAGATCAATTCTTCCAGAAGTTGCGAGTGGTACGGTTTCAGGTTGATAAGGGATTGCTCTTTGAAATGGAGCTTTGACTGGTTTGATTTTACTCATGGTCGAAACCTCCCTTTCCTTCAATCATGTTTTCAGCCTGAAGAGCCAGTTCTTTTCTTCTTGATGAACGAAGCCCATGGATTCTTCCTGAAAAAGAAGCAATCAGACTCATCTGTTCTTCTGCTAATTCTTCCTGTGCATTCTTATCTTCTCTGGATTCAAGGATTACAATCTCTGTACCATGCTCCTTGCAGAGCCGTTCAATAAACTCAAAGCCAAATCGAGTCAGGCGATCTTTATGAGTGATGAAAACTGTCTTCACCTGATCCTGTTCAATCCAATCGAGCATTCTGCTCAGACCCTTATGGCTGGTATTTAAACCACTATCTGTATCTGAAAAGACTTTGAAATCACCTTTTTCAGAAGCAGCCAAAGCCAAACGGCCAATCTGACGATCAAGACCACCATTCTTTTTCTGATCATGGCTGGATACCCTGGCGTAAATGACATTGATTCGTTCTTTATGAGAATCATCGAAATAGATCATCCTTGAATTCAGCCATTCAATGACATCTTGTTTAGAGGCATACCATCGGCCGGTGGAAGACTGAGCCATTTTGATTCTGCCCTTGTTTTTCTAGGCCGTAATTGAGCGGTAATTTAAGCCGACCAATTTTGCGACATCTCCTGTTGAATAGTACTCTTTGGGTAAATCCGAATATTTGATCATAAACACCTCGTAAGGTCATTTTACAGTAACTGTTAGCGGTTTCAACTGTTCGTGAAAACATCGTAAATAAATCCAATTGTGACTAATTTAGTTATTAATGACCAACAGCAGATTACCCTTTACACTTCAATCACCAGACAGAAAATGATTGGAGTACTGTCTGTTTGCTTCCTTTAAAGCCGTTCTAATCCTCTCAGAAACAAAATATGATTTATTATTCCGGCTAACCCTTACAAACTCAAGCACTGAAAGGAAAAACCGGCCAATAAGTCCTACATATCAGCCGGCAAACAAACTTTATTCCTGAAATCGATCCTCTTATTTTTCTAACGATCCAATTGTCTGTATTTTTGAATTTTCTGATATACATTTTCTTCTGTTTATTTACTGATCTGAGTCCACCATGTCTGTATCCATTTTTGAATCATCGAGCTTTAAAATCTCATGAATTTTCTTACGAATTTCCGCAAGTCTCTTTTCTGTGAATTCTGGATTATTCTTCATCCAGATTCGGTTTAATGGCGATGGATGAGGAAGGACATAACACGGTTTGCCATTCAAGCTGAGATCTTCATAAACCAGATCACTTAGTTTCCTTTTCGGAAAAAGACGGCTTGCCGCTTCTGAGCCAACGACAAGATACAACTCACACTCCTTCATCAATTCGATTTCTTTTGAGGTCCAGAGATCATAACAGATTTTCGGAGGTTTGCGGTCGTAATTTCCTCTTAGAGACTTTCCGGGAAAGCAATGCCCCACAGTAGTGAAGTAAAAATTATCCGGATTGTAAAACTGTTCATCACTGATCTGATACCAGTCCTGACGTAAGGTTTTGCCGGAAAGATCCGAAAAAGGCCTTCCGATTTCATGAACTTTTCGCCCCGGAGCCTGTGAAATATGCATAATCTTAGCCGTTGGATTGCCAAATGTGATCGGTCTTGGTTCAAATCCAAATTCTTCCTGACATCTTCTGCATTTTTTCATCTGATCTCTAAGCTGCTGCAGTAATTCATGCTCCCCTGAAATCACAGATTCTGTAACCGGCAGATTTAAGGATGGATCATTTTTCTTTTGTTTTTGATGGTTCAGATTCGGCGTTTCCTGCGTATTTGCATGAGCTTCCATATCCATCCAATCACCTCTTTTTCGTTTCGTCCTGATTCTTTATTCGGATCGGCAAATCAGCTTGACCGATGAACAGCCAGACTTTTACATGATGCTTATGGCTTTCGATCCTTGATTACATCATCCTTTTCAAGATGGCCAATCAGCAAGGATGAATTGGGATCATGCCGCTGCATATTCTTTTGAATTTGCTTCTCATCGTAATTGGCATAACAATATCAGCACAAATGCCTGCACGAATTATAGACGCCGACATCAGCCATCTCGACACAACCGCAATCTCTCGCCTTCCATTTCGGAAATTTTTTTCCTGTCATTTCGAAAGCCTTCTCCTGCGAAAAGCAGGCTCCATCTTTAATTCCATATTCAGCTAGAATATTCTTTTCAGAACAGGTAAAGACTTCAATATGGTACTGGTCTGCAATTCGTTTGAAATTTTCCCCAAGCTTCTGAATTTCCTTGGAAGTCATATTCCGAAACCGTAAATACGGCCAGTTCTTTTTCGTGTTTTTGTACAGATCAAGAAATGAAATGGCGATCTGTTCAACGCAGCCATCGAGCTCAATACATAATTTTTCAAAAGCCCGAATATGGTAATCGATTGTATACCGTTCAGAAATAAAAATCGGATCATATCGGACAGCCATGTGATCGGGTCCTACAATCGTGGAAATCTCCCGAATCGCTTCAATGATTTTTCTTTTATCCGGAAGACCTGGTTCAATGTTCTGATGATATGGAGTGACTGTCACATCCATAAGAATTGGAATCTGTATTCTGCTTAACAAAGGAATAATTGGAATTGGATTTTTCGTACAGAACATGATGGCATCTGCATCTTTTAAGTGAATCCGGGAAACCATTTTAGGATTAAATGGATTACGGACATCAAAAAAACCGGCATTCAACCGGTTCCTTAACCATTCTGAATAAAATGCAGGGATGTCGGTTCGCGAACTAATATTGATTATCATCCACTCAATCTTAGCACTTTTGTAAAGAGAAGCCTCAATGAGCAGTTTTCAGAATAAACGAGAAAACAGTCCATCCCTCGACAGTCTGTACCTTGATCGTTCCCTGATTTTGGTTCATTAAGTTTTTTGCGATCGCCAGTCCTAACCCGAATCGATTGTCACTGCGGTTTCGGCTCGTATCTTCACGGACAAAGCGTTCAAAAATTCTTTTCTGCATTTCCAGAGGAATTGGCCGTCCATTATTTTCCACAAAACAGATTGACTGACTTCCCTGTTTTCTGACTTTGATTCGGATCTCACTTCTGGCATGTGAAATCGCATTATCAAGCAAAATCCCCAAGACCTGAGAAAGGGAATCCGCATTTCCAATCACTTCAACATCCGGTTCAATGTCGACATTCAGCGTCAATCCTTTTTCGTAGATTCTGGCTTCCTGATTCAGACATTCTTTTTCTGCAATAAAGGACAGATTGACTCGGCTTAATGGAAGTTTGATCTGTTCAGATCTTGTCAGTTCAAGCAGATCGCCGATCAGACGGTTCATCCGATCCGTTTCCGTCTCAATATTTTTCAGCCATTTATTATCAGGATTTCTTTCCATTGCCTCAGCTGAAGAAAGAATGACAGCCAAAGGAGTTTTTAATTCGTGGGAAGCATCGGCGATAAACTGCTTCTGTTTCTCGAAGGATTCAGCAACAGGCCGAATCAGCCATTTTGAAATCAATTGCGCAATGCCCCAGACTGCAAGCAGATAAACAATGAAAAAGCCCGTACACAACCAGAAATAATCGACATAATCGTCCTGCCAGGAATGAATATCGATCAGCGTCATCGAATTCAAATCCGGATAATACCAGGCATAACGATCACCTAAGAGTGAAAGTTGCGTCTTTGCCTTCGATGGCTCATCGTGAGCCAAAACCCAGTCTGCCCTTTCAAGAGCCTCTGATATTTCATCCATATCCGCATTCAGATAGAGAATGTTCCAGATTCGATGATTGTCGATCTGGAATGTAAATACTGGATCGTCGGTGATTAATGAAAAATCATCATCCATCTTCAAAGATCCTCGTCTTTCAGATTGGGGCCCATCATTGTAAAAATATGGTTTGCCTTCCAGATAGCCGTCATAAAGAGAATTCATTGAAGATGAAACACGCAGTAAGGTCGTCCGGATTTCATCTTCAGCCTTCATTCCTTCCATGAAAAGAACAATGCCAAAGATCAGAATCCCAAGTACAGACAGAAGGGATCCCAGGACAAGAACGATCTTCTTTTTGAGCTGTTTCATTTTTCACTCGTTTCAATTCGGTACCCCATTCCCCGAATGGCTTTAATCGAAACATCGACTCCCAGCAGTCTGAGCTTTTTACGAATAAAGGACAAATAAGCTTCAAGGTTATTGGATTCGATATTGTTATCTCAACCCCAGACTTTGTTATAAAGCTGCTCACGGGAAAGAATCTGTGAAGGATGTTCAAGAAAATACTCAGTCAATGCGTATTCTTTTCCAGAAATTGGAAGAGTCTGTCCATTTGATTCGTTGTAAAGCAATCCTTTCTTACGATCAAGCTGCAAATTCCCTAATGAAAGAATTTCTCCACTTTCTTCATTCTTCTTTCTTAGCTGTAAATTGACTCTTGCAATCAATTCTTCGAAATGGAAAGGCTTCGTCATATAGTCGTCGGCTCCGTGTTCGAGTCCTTTCAGTTTGTCATCCAATTCACCTTTAGCGCTTAAAATAATGACCCTTGTTTCCGGCTGCATTCTGCGGATTTCTTCAAGAATTGAAAATCCATCCTTTCCAGGAAGCATGATGTCGAGTACAACAAGATCATACTGACCACTGGTTGCCTTTTGGGCTCCTTCGATTCCGTCAAAAGCACAATCCACATCATAATTAGCACCTTTTAAGGCATCGGCAATCGCATCAGCCAGGCGGGTTTCATCTTCTGCGATCAAAATTTTCATCACTATTACCTCTCTAACCAAAACTCATAAGTTTGAGATTGGATAGTATCTTTCATTCAAATTATAGGCATTAAACTTAAAACTAAGCTTAAACGATAAATCATTCACAATCTCTACGACTCTAAAAAAAACAAAAAAAGACATCTAAAACGAATTCAGATGTCCAGGAACTTTCCGATCTGGTTTTGACGGATAATCAGCTTTTCCTGTTATTTTTTTTCTTATTTTCAGTACGATTAATCGAATTGGTCTTCTGAGATGGTCTTGAATCTGCCTGCGTTTGAGATCTCTTGACCTGCATAGCCTGAATTCTTTTTCTTTCTCTTTTTGCCGATTCATAAGAAAGAAAAGAAGCCGCAGCCAGACAAATCACTCCAACAACCATCCAGACCATACTACGGGTAATGACCGCGGCGATAAAACAAATCGATGCAGTGAAATATGGAACTGATAAAGCCAGATTTGGTTTCATTTTTGGTTTCATTAAAACTCTCCCTTAAAATTCCTGTTGAAGCCGTTTGAATCCTACGAAGTATACTTTTAATTCATAATTCAGGATAGAATTCTGAGCTAAGGATCAACTTTTCTGTAAATCTTCACCGACATTAAGAATAATAAAAAAAGCGGATCGATGATCCGCGTACTGTTCAAATGGAGCAGGTGATGAGAATCGAACTCACGTAGTCAGCTTGGAAGGCTGAAGTTCTACCATTGAACTACACCTGCAAATAAAAGTGGTGACTCGGCAGGGATTCGAACCCTGGACCCCTTGATTAAAAGTCAAGTGCTCTACCAACTGAGCTACCGAGTCATAAATGGTGCCGACTAGAGGACTTGAACCCCCAACCTACTGATTACAAGTCAGTTGCTCTACCAGTTGAGCTAAGTCGGCAAATGGTGGAGGCTAACGGGCTCGAACCGCTGACCCTCTGCTTGTAAGGCAGACGCTCTCCCAACTGAGCTAAGCCTCCATTTACTTCTTGGTTTGTTTCACTTGATGCTTTGTTAAGATACATGATCTTAAAAAGAATTGCAATGCTTTTGATCAAAAATCAATTATTTCTTTTTATTGTTCTGAAACAAACAATTGGATATCGATAAACAATAAACAATCAAAAACAAATCAGTAAAATCCGCAAATAAAAACGGATCGATGATCCGCGTACTGTTCAAATGGAGCAGTTGATGAGAATCGAACTCACGTAGTCAGCTTGGAAGGCTGAAGTTCTACCATTGAACTACACCTGCAAATAAAAGTGGTGACTCGGCAGGGATTCGAACCCTGGACCCCTTGATTAAAAGTCAAGTGCTCTACCAACTGAGCTACCGAGTCATAAATGGTGCCGACTAGAGGACTTGAACCCCCAACCTACTGATTACAAGTCAGTTGCTCTACCAGTTGAGCTAAGTCGGCAAATGGTGGAGGCTAACGGGCTCGAACCGCTGACCCTCTGCTTGTAAGGCAGACGCTCTCCCAACTGAGCTAAGCCTCCATTCGCTTAACGCTTTGTTATAATACATGAATTAATCCCTGAGGGCAAGAATAAAATTTCAAAAATTTCTATGTTTTATAAGTGTCATTTTCTACACAACCAACACCGCAGATCCAATCTGTCAGATCAATCGTTTCTGGCTTTGAATTCAGTCTATAAATTGTGAAACCGAATTTCTCATCTTTAATTCATACGCAGGTATAAACGGTTAAACAGACAGGGAAGAACAACGGATCCAGACCGATTGTTCTTCCCTGCAGCGAATCATTATCAATTAAACAGTTGCTTGGAAAAGTTCATTAAGACCTTCATCAGCAATCTCACTCATTCAGTTATAGTTTACTATTTCAATTTTGGTTGTCGCCTGATCTATGTTCTGACTAAACTTTCAAACATCCTGCCGTCTTCTGGCTGACTCAGCTTTTTGATCCGAATCTTATAAACAACAACCAGCATTAAGGCTGCGAGAATCCAGGCTGAAACTTCAGCACTGAGTACTCCGTAAAACCCAATCCACCCTGGCAGGATCAACAATGCGATTGATCTGGCTGCAAATTCGAGGATTCCCGAAAGCATGGGCCAGAAGGTATCAGACATGGACTGAAGAGAAGTTCGATAAATCCATAAAATACCCAGAAACGGTAAAAACAGACATAAGAATTGAATGCAGATTTTTGCCGCATCAATGACTTCCGGCTGATTTCCAACCATTAATTCAATCAGCGGAGCTCCTAAAAGCAGCATGGATGCATAGATAGATAAATTAATCAGGATCAAGCAAAAATTGATCTGCCTGACTCCAACCCGAATTCGTTCAATTTTCATTGCACCAAGATTCTGCCCTGCAAAGGTACCTGCCCCGGCTCCAAAGGAGACATCCACCTGTTCAAAAATGATCAGGATCTTTGAAGCCACTGAATAGGCCGCAATATAAACAGATCCAAATCCATTGATTGCCGTCTGCATGAAAATAACGCCGACAGCCGTGATGGAATTCATCAACGCCACTGGAAGCGAAAGCAGAAAAGACTGCTTAAACAGCTCTCCATCCCATTTCCAGTCCTGCTTATTCAGTCGAAGAAATTCAATCTTTCTTACCCGGCTGAAGCAGTAAATGGCAGAAAAGAATTGAGCACTTAAGGTCGCAGCTGCGGCCCCCAGAACACCCCAGTCAAAGACCATGACAAATACGACGTCGAGTATTGTATTGATAAAAAAAGCAATAATCATCGCGATCAGCGGATCTCTTGAGTTTCCAAGGGCTCTTAAGATACCGGATAAAAAATTATATGACAGCGAGATCAGTATCCCACCAAAAATAACTTCTATATATGCCCAGGCATCCGCGATCAGAGTCTCGGGAGTATTCATCCAGGCCAGCATCATTCTAGCCGAACTCATCGACAGGAAAGTCAGAATAATCCCTACCGAAAAGTTCAGGATGAATGACATCGTAATGGCTTTTCTTAATTTATCAAAATCCTGTGATCCGAAAAACTGTGAACATTGAATGCTCACCCCCTGTGCCATTCCGATAATAAAACCGAGAACTAAAAAGTTCAGGCTTCCGGTCAGACCAACCGCGGCCAAAGCATCCATCGAAACCCCTCGTCCTACGACAAGCGTATCGACGAAGTTATACATCTGCTGAAGAATATTCCCAAACAGCAGCGGAATCGAAAACCCCACAATCAGTTTGAGAGGCTTCCCGGACGTCATATTTTTAACCTGGTTTTCCATTTTGAACCCCTGCCTTTCTTTTCTTTTTTTTTGCCGATCGAATTCAGTTCCATCATCTGTCAGTATTCACCAACAAACCCCTGATCCATATGTAAAACGTATTTTGATTTGGATCAAAATCGACTTCAACATCTACGAAAGCTTTTGAAACAAAATTTTCAAAAATTAACAATTCTTTATGCAAAATCAGGAATTGGATTCCGGTTTATCTGTTTACCTACTGCCTGTTCATCTTTGAATCACTTTATTTGACGTTCAAGGCGAAGCAATTCCAGGAAGACATAAGAAAAAGCCGAATGACAAAATGTCACTGCGTGACTATTCTGTCCCTTCGGCTTCTTCCTTGGTATCATCCCCTGCAAGCAATGTTTCATTATAATAATTCGACTGATACGCAATCTGAGAATTCAATTTATTAAATCCGAGCTCTTCGCTTAAGGTCGGAACATCCCCATATAATGAAGTTCCAAGACCTAATCGATGGCCTTCAATCGCTATTCCGAGCGCTTCTGCAACCGTCGGGAAAATGTCAAGAGTTGTAAATTCACGAGTTTTAGCGCATTCAACATCAGGTCCATTAATCACTGTAAAATAGACCTTCCGTTCAAACCCTTCATCAACCAGTTCAGGAATCAGACCATCCATATTCAGATGATCACCGCTTAATACAATGACTGTATCCTCAGCGAAATCCTGAGCCTGAATCCAATCGATAAATTCGCCAACACGATGATCCGAACAATGAATCACATTCTCCATTTGTTCATCATAAAGCTCTTTGCAGTCTTCGCACAGATATCCATTTTTAAAGTGTGTATCTGCCGTCAGCATTGTGAAATTGAATGGCTGATCCGATGCGGCCATTTCTAAAATTGCCTCTTTGGCATATTCAAACAGCTTCTTATCTTCAAATCCCCACCATTCTTTATAATTCTGAGGGATTCTGCCTTCATCCCGGGCAGTCTGAAGATCAAAAATTTCATAATTCCCATGCTGAGAATAAAAATTTGCCCGACCGGCGTAGGCGGCTTCCGATCCAACCATAAGCTGCTGCTGATACCCCTGCTCCATTAATAAATCGCCCAAGGTATCAAGATTTGGCATGAAATTATTTTCTTCATCAAAGTTTTTTGTAAATTCGCCGTTTCCAAGAGCGAGTGGAGTTCCAGAACTTTGCGAAACCATTCCAGCAATCGTCCAGCTTGAGCCGTTTGTCACCCGGCCTCCATTGATTTTATCAGAGTCATCTGCTGAAAAGTCCTGGTTTTCTCTGGCGATTCGGGTCAGATTTGGAATCAGATTATCATCCATGGTTCCACCATCTTCGCGGCTTGCATATGTACTCTCCATCGATTCCATATAGATCCAGATCAGATTCTTTTTCTGTTCAGGATATTGAATCAGGGCTTCTGAAGGCTTTTGATAATAGTTTTCATACAACTGTGAAATGGTCTTTCGTTCATCAAGATACTGTCCAATTCCAAGCAGGTTATACCCTTCGTGAAGTTTAGCTCCGAGGGCACCGCAAAGCATCAGATTCAATGCGATACACAGACAGCCAATCACTGAAATTGCCCGTTCAAGGATCAAGGGTACATCTTGTTTTTTTGTAATTCGCTTTTTACGGCGAAGCGCAAGGTAGAGAAAACCTGCGTAAAGCAGAGTAGATAACAGAACCTGCAGCCACATTCTTTCAAAAAAGCCGCCTACTATCTGCCAGACGGTATTTTCAGCTCCTCCCATTGATACTTGAAGGGTGTATAGAAGCTGTGAAAATGAAGCCACCTGTACATTTTCAGTCAGATAAAAAATTGAATATCCGGCAATACATACCAGAAGATAAAGAATCCAGGCGAGAGTCGCAGTAAATATCCACATCGATTCAATCCTTCCTTTCTTCCGGGTGTTATGCCTGCCTAAATAAAAAAATGCTTCCAGATATTAGACAGGCAGAACATAATTATTCGTCTTAATTTCATTAATCGACTCTATATGCTTTATTTACGGTCTAAAGCAAAATCAATTATGCAAAAAGATCTTCCTTCTGACAATCAATCCATCAAAACTGAAAGATTAAACTTTGATTAAGAATCCACTTTGTTAATTGTAAGCGCTGTTTTCACGAAAGACAGCCATTCATTCTTATGCTAATGTTCATTTTCCCTTGATATTGCAAACATTATTCATTCTCAGTTCTTTTTGAATCTATCTAGACTGCCTTACTTCAATCCATTGAATTAGAAAGAAAGCTCTGAGCAGGTTTATTCACTATAATCTTTGTTTGATACCAACAAATGGAAAAATAAGAAAAACAGATTATACCTGAGCCCTCCAAAAGCGAATCAGCTCAGATACAATCTGTAATTGTTTTATTTTGATCAGTTTTCAATTTGTTTTCGATCTTCTTTTTGGTTTTTCAGTCTTTGCATACTGCGATGCATTCGACTTCAACAAATACTCCCTTGGGAATATCCTTGACTGCTACACAACTGCGGGCTGGTTTATTTACAAAGTATTCAGCATACACTTCGTTAAAAGCAGTAAAATCGTTAATATCAGCCAAAAAGCAGGTCGTCTTTACAACATGATCCATGTCACTGTTTGAAGCAGACAGAACAGCGCTCAGATTCTTCATCACCTGCAGAGTCTGTTCCCTGATTGCCCCTTCGACAATCTGTCCGGTTGTCGGATCAATCGGAATCTGTCCGGATAAATAAACCATCCCGTTGACTTTAACAGCCTGAGAATATGGACCTACAGCAGCTGGCGCCAGGTCCGTATGTACTTTGTTCATCGTTTTCCCTCTCGTTAAATATTTCGAATTGCTTATCTCATCCTGTTTTTTCAACAGTCTGATCAGTCTAACAGCATGAACCCCTGCTCTTTTAATGCATCCCGGATAAATCCGATATGTTCATGGTTGCGGGTTTCAACGTTAATTCGAAGGACGCAATCCGTAATCGATGTTCCTTCACTCGCCTTCTCATAAAATACAGAATCTACATTGGCTCCAAGACTGGCAAGAAGGGTTGAAACCTGAGAAAGCTGACCCGGCTTATCTTCAAGACGAATCACCAGTGTGTCGCTGCGTCCGGATTTCATCAGACCGCGTTCTATGACTTTTGAAAGGATTGTTACGTCAATATTTCCTCCGGATAGAACACAGACCACGTTCTTATGTTCAGCCGGAATTTTATCAAACATCACCGCGGCGACTGGAACTGCCCCCGCCCCTTCAGTGATCAGCTTATGCTGTTCAATCAGAGTCAGAATGGCGGTTGCGATTTCATCATCATTCACGGTAACAATATCGTCAACATAGTCACGAACCAGACTGAATGTATTATCCCCCGGCTCTTTGACCTTGATCCCATCGGCAATGGTAATGACTTCGTCAAGGCAGACAATTTTTTCTTCATTCAGACTGGCTGCCATGCTTGCAGCCCCTTCAGACTGAACGCCGTAGACTTTGATATCCGGCCTGAGCTGTTTAATGGCATAGGCAACTCCAGAAATTAATCCCCCTCCGCCAACAGGAACAACTACCGCATCTGCATCTTCAATCTGGTCAAGAATTTCAAGACCAATGGTTCCCTGTCCGGCAATGACAAGTTCATCATTAAATGGATGAATAAATGTATAACCATGTTCGCTTTCAAGCCGAAGGGCCTCTTCATACGCATCGTCATAAACACCAGGTACCAGACGTACATCGGCTCCATAGCTTCTGGTTGCTTCTACTTTTGAAATTGGAGCTCCTTCTGGAAGGCAGATGATGGCAGGAATCTTAGCCTGCTTAGCAGCAAGGGCTACGCCCTGTGCATGATTTCCAGCGGAACAGGCTACGACACCATGGCTTTTTTCTTCTTCTGTGAGTTGTGAAATCTTGTAATAAGCCCCTCGCAGCTTAAAGGAACCTGTATTCTGAAGATTCTCAGTTTTCAGATAAACGTTAAGTCCTTTCTTGATTTTTGGGGCGTAAATCAGATCTGTCATTCGAGCTGTATCCTTAAGGATATATCTGGCATGATAGATCTTGTCGAGTGTTAACATGAAATTCTATTTCTCCTGTCTAACAGCCAGCTGTTCTATAAACTGGCGGGCCGCTCTGGCCGACCTTCCGCTCTTACGTAAGGCAAACTGCTCTGCTTTGAGCATCAGCCGATCCTCATCCATATCGATTTTATAAGCCTTGGCGAGCTGTAAAACGATATTTCTATATTCCTGAATACTTGGTTTTTCAAACAGTATTCTCATTCCAAAACGATCCGATAAGGAAATTGTCTCCTGCATCGTATCATTGCGGTGAACATCATCCCCACCGCGGTCCGAGAACGTTTCTCTGACAATATGACGTCTGTTGCTGGTGGCATAGATGACCACATTCTGACTTCTGGCTGAAACCGTTCCTTCTAAAACAGCCTTGAGGGCTGAAAATTCATCATCATTTTCCTGAAAGGACAGATCATCGATGAAAATGATGAATTTTAAAGGATTCACTGACAGCTCTTCAAGAAGTTCAGGAAGAAGTTCAAGCTGGTTTTTTCGAACTTCAATCAACCGCAGTCCCTGCGGATAGAGCAGATTGACAGTCGCTTTAACCGTCGCTGATTTACCTGTCCCTGCATCTCCATAAAGAAGAATGTTGCTGGCGGTCTGATTATTGAGTAAAACCATTGAATTATCGATCACTTCTTCATGCTGAGACTGATATCCATATAAATCATTGAATGTTACCGGGTCTGGATGAGCAATTGGTTTAAGACGGATCTCGCCATCAAGCTGCTCAACACGAAACATTCGATATTCAGCAAAAATCCCAAAACCATATTCTGAGACATGCATCAGACGATTGAGGTAGTCTCCCTGCAGATCGCATTCATGGGCTGAAAAAGCAGGCATGGTCGAATCATCAAAGAAAAATTCTGAATTCAGGGATCCAGCCTGTGCTAAGGATGCCAGTTCATTCATCGCGGCATCGAGCATATAGGAGGGTATTTCATGATCCTGACTGGCAAAATCCGAGCAGCAGGTTGGCATACACAAAACCTTATGGCGCAGATAATCGGTCCAGTCTGTATATCCAGCTGCATAAAGTTTGCCTGCAAAATAACAGAAACGTCCTCTGACTGACTCCATGGATTCCTGTCTTTCAGATGAACCGATCAGATTAAAAAATGCGTCAATGACCGGATCTTCACGAAGCCCGGCAAAGACGGCCAGCTCTCGAAGCCGCTGTCCTAAAGAAATACTCATTGCGTAATCGCTCCTTTTTATTATGGAAGAATTGCTCCTTTGTCAGCGGAGGATACCAGTGAAGCATAACGTCTGAGATATCCTTCAACATGCTCTTTCTTCTGAATCGGCATTTCTTTTTTCCGCTGTTCAATTTCTGCATCATCTACTTTAAGGGTAATTGAATAATTCGGAATATCAATGGAAATCAGGTCTCCATCCTTTACATAAGCGATCAGACCGCCAGAAACTGCCTCCGGTGAAATATGTCCGATGGCTGCTCCGCGCGTGGCACCGGAAAAACGACCATCAGTAATCAGGGCAACTTCCTTATCGAGACCCATTCCTGCGATCGCTGAAGTGGGTGAAAGCATCTCGCGCATTCCTGGTCCGCCTGCTGGACCTTCATAGCGGATCACCACAACATCTCCAGCCTTTACCTTACCGCCAAAAATTCCAGCAATAGCTTCTTCTTCTGAATTAAAGACAACCGCCGGACCTTCGTGGACAAGCATTTCCGGGGCTACCGCTGAGCGTTTAACCACGCATCCATCCGGCGCAAGATTTCCTTTTAAGACGGCAAGTCCACCGGTCGCTGTATAGGGATTATCTACCGTCCGAATGACTTCCGGATTCAGATTGTTCGCATCCTGAATATTTTCATGAAGGGTTTTCCCAGTTACAGTCATCACATCCCCATGAATCAGTCCAGCATCTTCAAGCTGTTTTAATACCGCATAAACTCCGCCGGCTGCATTGAGATCTTCCATATAAGTCGGACCTGCTGGTGCTAAATGGCAAAGATTTGGCGTCTTTTCAGAAATTTCATTGACATGATCCAGATCAATATCAATTTTGCATTCATGGGCAATCGCTGGTAAATGCAGCATTGAGTTTGTAGAACAGCCTAAAGCCATATCGGCAGTCAGCGCATTTTCAAAGGCCTCTTTGGTCATGATGTCTCTTGGACGAATGTTCTGCTTTACAAGTTCCATGACCTGCATTCCTGCTTTTTTAGCCAGCTCAATACGAGCTGAATAGACAGCTGGAATCGTACCGTTTCCTTTTAATCCCATTCCAAGCACTTCAGTCAGGCAGTTGTGAGAATTAGCCGTATACATTCCTGAGCAGCTGCCGCAGGAAGGGCAGGTATTTAATTCATATTCCTTAAGCTTTTTTAAATCAATATTTCCTGCTTTATAGGCACCAACCGCCTCAAACATACTTGAAAGCGAGGTCTTATGGCCGTCAATTCGTCCTGCCAGCATTGGCCCGCCTGAAACAAAAATAGTTGGAATATTTAACCGGGCAGCTGCCATCAATAATCCAGGAACGTTTTTGTCACAGTTAGGAACCATCACCAGGCCGTCAAAGGCATGGGCTAAAGCCATTGCTTCCGTTGAATCCGCAATCAGATCACGGGTAACCAGTGAATAGCGCATTCCATTATGGCCCATCGCAATTCCATCGCATACTGCAATCGCTGGAAAGACGATCGGGGTTCCTCCTGCCATGGCCACTCCGACTTTTGCTGCTTCGACAATTTTATCCAGATTCATATGTCCTGGAACAATATCATTCTGACTGGAAACAATACCGATCAGTGGACGATTGATTTCTTCTTCTGTTAATCCAAGCGCATGAAGCAAAGAGCGCTGGGGGGCTTTATCAAAGCCCTTTTTCATAGCATCACTGTTCATCATCTATTTCCTCTTCCAATTTTTCAAGGAGTTCAGAACAGATGAATGTCCCTTAAAGGTAGGACAGAAGGTCAGACCTTCCGATTGGTTTATCTTATCGGATGGACTCTATTCATACAAAAATCATGCGCCTGCTTTCTTCTAAGCAGACACCTGAATTTCATTATTCATCTGTTTGAACCGTATTTTCTTTAATACTTTCTATAAATGCACGAAAAACCCGCATTGCGGGTTTTTCTGAATGGTATTGACCGTTTTCAGTAAACAACTCAACGGTTTTTCAAACGTATTTTTACAAAATGGATTAGTTATTAACCAGTTTGTCTTCGTCAGCCCAGCTGTATAACTGTCTGATTTCTTCGCCGACTTTTGAACTTGGATGTTCCTTAGCGATTTTACGCATCGCTTTGAAGTGAGCCTGTCCTCCAGCCTCAGACATATCAAGCAGGAAGTCTTTTGCGAATGTTCCATCCTGGATGTCCTTAAGGATTTTCTTCATCGCTTTTTTGGTATCGTCAGTGATGATCTTTTCGCCAGTGATGTAATCTCCATATTCAGCCGTATTCGAAATGGAATAACGCATTCCTTCAAAACCGGACTGATAAATCAGATCAACGATCAGTTTCATTTCATGAATACATTCAAAATATGCATTTCGTGGATCGTAGCCTGCTTCAACAAGAGTTTCAAAACCTGCCTGCATTAAGGCTACAACACCTCCGCATAAAACAGCCTGTTCACCGAAAAGGTCTGTTTCAGTTTCAGTACGGAATGTCGTTTCAAGAACACCGGCTCTTGAAGCCCCGATACCCGCTGCATAAGCCAGTCCTAAATCCTGAGCGTCTCCAGTAGCGTCCTGTTCAACGGCAATCAGTGACGGAACACCTTTATTGACCAGGTATTCGGAACGTACAGTATGTCCAGGACCTTTTGGAGCGATCATGATGACATTTACATCTTCTGGCGGAACGATCTGTCCAAAATGAATATTGAAACCATGAGCAAATGCGAGTGTTTTACCTGCGCTCAGGTTTGGTTTGATTTCAGCTTCATATACGGCTTTCTGCTTTTCATCAGGAATAAGGACCATGATGATGTCAGCTGCCTTTGTGGCATCCGCTACACTCATCACTTCAAGACCCTGCTCACGGGCTTTGGCAGCAGATTTGCTTCCTTCGTAAAGTCCAACTACAACATCAACTCCTGAATCCTTAAGATTCAGAGCGTGAGCATGCCCCTGTGATCCATAACCGATGATGGCAACTTTTTTTCCATTCAGCTTGTTGAGATCGCAATCCTGCTGGTAAAAAATTCTGTTTTCCATAACTATCCTTTCGTGTTCTGCCTGCTGACAGAATCAATGCTTTATATCTTGTTCGAAATTTCTTTCGATTTTATTCTTTATAGATTTCATTCAAAGATTTCTGGATTAAATCTCCTTGAAAATATCCGGGGTTTATTGTCTGGCCTCATTGTTTGCAGTTCGAAAATCAATATCTTCATTGAGATAGCTGCATCCTCTTTGCAACGCCACCAGACCCGAACGGCACATTTCAAGTATTCCATAAGGTTCAACAACCGTAATAAAGGCGTTGATCTTGGATGGTTCACCTGTGATCTCTACACATAATGTACTTGGTGAGAAGTCGATAATCTTGCATCGGAAGATATCAACAGCCGAAACGATATCACTTCGGGTTTCCGGGAGATTTTTCAGCTTGATCAAGGCAAGCTCACGGCCTACCCTTTCTTCCGATATCATTTCCTTGACATCCTTGACATCATAGAGCTTTCGAAGCTGCTTGATGCATTGAGAACGAATGTTTTCATCCCCGTTTACAGAGATCGTAATTCTGGATAATGCCGGATCTTCTGTAGGACCAACCGCCAGGGAATTAATGTTGAATCCCCGACGGGTAAACATTGAAGAAACACGCGTCAGTACTCCTGCGGAGTTTCGGACGAGGCATGCAATTTCAAAATGTTCCATCATTTATGCCTCCTGTTCCTCAATATCTGTGATGATCTGATCCATACTTCCTCCTGGAGGAAGCATCGGCAAAACAAATTCGTTTCGTCCAATTTCTGCTTCAATCAGAACAGGTCCAGATTTCGCCATCGCTTTGGCGGCTGTTTCCGGTAGTTCTTCAAGTGAAGAAATGCGGAATGCCGGAATACCAAACGCTTCAGCGATCTTTACAAAGTCACTTTGCCTTGCATCAAGATTCGTATGAGAATAATGAGCGTCATAGAACAGAGTCTGCCACTGACGAACCATTCCCAAGACCCTGTTGTTCAGGACCACGATGACTACAGGAACCTGATTGGCAAATACGGTCGCCAGATCATTCAGATTCATGCCAAAGCTGCCATCCCCGGTAAATAAGATCGTTCGTTTGCCTGTACCCAGGCTTGCTCCAATGGCAGCCCCCAGTCCAAATCCCATCGTGCCAAGTCCACCGGATGTAATAAACGTTCGCGGCATTTTAAATGGGAAGTACTGAGCGACCCACATCTGATGCTGACCAACGTCAGTCACAATTGGAGTCGATGGATCTGCATATTTCGAAATTTCATTAATCAGGGCGAAAGGAGTCAATTCTTTCTGGTTTTCTACCCTTTCGAACTGAGCCTGCTGCATTGCCTTGAATTCTGCAATTCTCTTTTGCCAGGCCGGACGCTCGACCGTTTCCAGCTGATCAATAATCCGCCTCAGTGCATCTTTCATATCTCCAGCGATGCCCAGTTCAACATTCACATTCTTATTGAGCTCAGCAGCATCGATGTCAATATGAATGATTTTTGCTTTTGGAGCATATTTAGCTACATTTCCAGTAGCCCGATCCGAAAAGCGAGCCCCAAGACAGATGATCAGATCCGCATCATGCTGAGCGCGGCTGCTTGCAAAATGTCCATGCATCCCTTCCATTCCGAGATAGCGGGGGTGATCGCAGGGGACCACTGAAATTCCCATTAAAGTGGTTCCAATTGGTGCATCAATACAATCCGCCAGCTCAATGATTTCATTTTCAACATTTGCCCGGAGTGCTCCCCCACCCATATAAATATATGGACGTTTAGACTCTTCAATCATTTGGATAGCAGCCTGGATCTCTTCATCTTCTGCAAGATCATTTTCTTCTGGAGTCACCTGTTCAAACGGTTCAAACTCATGGATCGCTGCCTGAATATCTTTTGGAATATCTACCAGTACAGGACCCGGTCTGCCGCTTCTAGCTATTTTGAAAGCCTCACGAATTGTATTGGCTAGGTCTGCTACATCCTGCACCATGAAGTTATGCTTCGTGATGGGAAGCGTAATTCCGGTTATATCGCATTCCTGAAAGGAATCCCGGCCAATCAGTGAACGGCCGACATTTCCGGTAATGGCGACCATTGGAACAGAATCCAGATAGGCTGTTGCAATTCCTGTTACCAGGTTGGTTGCTCCTGGTCCGGAAGTTGCAATGACTACCCCGGTTTCTCCTGTGGCTCTTGCATAGCCATCTGCAGCATGAGCCGCATGCTGCTCATGTGAACTGAGTACATGATTGAGACGGTGTCTGGCTTTAAACAGTGCATCATACAGATCAATGACCTGACCTCCGGGATATCCGAAGACTGTTTTGACACCCTGCTCAATTAATGTCTCAACAACAATATCGGCGCCTGTCATTAACATAAAATTCTTCCTTCTTTTGATGATTTCTTCTGAACCGGATGATAAAACTGCGTATTTGATTACAAATTTACGTTCGATTCAAAAGAGTTCCCGTTCTTTATATCACAAGGAATTCCCAAAATCAACGATTTTCTGAAAACTCCGTTTTCATTTTTCATTTTGTTTCATTTTGTTTTCATTAAGTCATCCATGATCTATTCGTTTGCTTTTGTATCCAATCCAAAAATAGATGTTCTATCAATTAAACGAGATAATGATCATGCCAGATCGACTTCCATGGACTTGAAAATTGTCACATTAGTTTTTTTAAGATCTATTGATTGTAATCCAGAGAACATATATGGTATGAAACCAGCTCATTGATCACTTCGACAATCAAAAAATCATCACCAGTTTTAAATTCCGGTCTGCCAATAAGTCTCAGCTTTTCAACAAATCTTCAGATCCATCAAATCAAAATATCTGAGCATTAAAAACCCATCTGAAGACAGTGGGTGTATTATGAATTCACGAAACAGGTAAAACTGTTCTCGAATACAGAGGTTCCGTGCTGCTGGTTGCAGAATCAGACTTGCTGCTCTTCAAAGTGCAGAGTAAAGACGATTGGGACCTCTTCTTTTTTTATGCTTTTTTAAAGCTGTTAGATCTTTGTTTTCCTTCTCTGCTTCGTTTCTTTTTAGCTGTGCTTTTTTACCTTCTTTTTCCTAACTCATTTCGGCCTAGTCCAATGTAAGAATGAATAACAACTCGTGCGATACAATAGATGCAGGAAAGGACTGATTACTATGACATTTACTGCGAATATTTATACCTCGCTTCCCTGGAATAACTACTATGGTTTCTTCGGTTTTATCTGGTATATCCTGCTGGCATGCGGATTGTTTCAGACTTTCAGAAAAGCCGGAGAGGAAGGATGGAAAGCGATTATTCCAATTTATAACCTGTACATTTGCTTCAAAATAGCCAATAAGGAATCCATGTTCTGGCTGTGGGGAGGAAGCCTATTGTTGTCCGGGCTGTTTGCCTGGATGTCTAATCTGGCTATTTTCTTTCTGTTAGGGGCTGTCAGCACGATCTTCAGCTTGATTGCTGCCTTGCTTCTGGCCGATATGTGGTATGGAATTTCAGTGAACTTTGGACATGGTTTTGGCTTTGCTCTTGGACTGATCTTCCTGAACCCTCTGTTTATCATTATTCTTGGATTCGGTGATTCTCAGTACCGCTCTTTCTACCGCAGATACTAGAAATAATGTACGAATTAGGACCCTTCTCGTCTATTTACCCTATATCGTATGATTAAAAAAGGTTTTAATCATACACGGCAGGCCTTCATGAAAGGCTGAATCACTTTCATTACTTATAAGGCTTTACTTGTTTAACAAAAAAACTCCCAGATAAAAATGGGAGTTTTTTACTGTCAGAGAAACTACATCTATCTTTAAATAGTCATTAAGATTTTCAAACCACTTTATATGGTTTATCAATCCAGAAATAGAAATGGACATTATGGATTGGGACTGAGTATTGCAGCAACTTTATGCAGACAATTGGCTATTTCGCTTGAAATTGAAAAAAGTTCTCCGGCTGGAACTATTTTTCTGCTTCGAATTCCTATGTGAGCTATTGATCATCATCATTCAGACAGCTTTATCTCCAAAGAAAAGAAACCGTGATATTCTAACATCAGAACCACAATTAGAATTGATTGCAAACCTGTCGTTTCATCAACAGGAAGATTAAGAGAGGATATCTTTTGGAAAACCAAGAAACACCAATTTATGCCGGTGAAAATCTGATTGAAATACTCGGGCTGGAAGAATTCCAGAAAAAAGAGCCTGACATCTGGAGTGTTCATCATCTTTTCAAAGTGATCAGTCATCCTGAATTCTGCCAGGCATCAAATTATCACGGGCTCATCTATGGGACGTTCATCATCCCATCCAAAAAAAATCTGCAGATCTCACGAAACATCTTTGCGTTTTGTCTGACTCCTGACAGACTCTACTTTATTGATGAAGGATCCAAAGTCGAAAAGAAAGTCAGAAAGATGCTCGAAGAGTATGATGATGAAATCAAATCTCCACTTGTCTTTCTTCTTGATTTTATGGAGTCCCTGATTCGAGAAGACCTGTATACCTTACAGGGATACGAAAAAACACTGAATGATTTAGCACTTCGAATGGATCAGGAAAACGCTGATAATGCAAGTAAAGATTTCCTGTACATGCGTAATGAATTAAATGCGCTATACGTTTATTATGAACAGCTGACCAACATGGCAGAAACGATTGATCAGGCCGCTATACAGTCTGGTGATAAAATTGCTCAGAACTTGCTTTCACTTTATATCCAACGGGTGAATCATCTCGCCTCTCTGACTCACACTCAGAAGGAATCGCTGACTCAGATTCTAGATATGAAACAGGCAAAACTTTCGGAACGTCAGAATGATCTTGTTAATCTTCTGACGATCGTTACATCGATATTCACACCACTCACATTCATCACCGGATGGTTTGGCATGAACTTTGTCAACATGCATTTACTCAAGGAACCATGGGGTTATCCTGGGGTAATCGTATTCTGCCTCATTCTGACTCTAGGACAGATTATCGTTATCAAAAAATGGAAAATATTTCATAAATAACAGCTTCAGGAAGGTTTTGTTTTTAGTCACAAACAGTTCGTTCAATCCATATTTGCATAGTATCTCATCGCTCGTTGAATGAATTTTAGCCGCTTAAGAGCTGCCGAGAGTCTTAGTGAGTCTTTGAGATTATATCGGCATAAATAATAAAAATTTCATTTGCAAAAATAACTCTCGGTCCAAACTATACCGGACCGAGAGTTATTCGTAATATTCATTATTTTCTGATTAAGAACATGCCATCTCTTAGCAAAGATTCAGACCGGATAGGAAATCATTCAAACCGAATGGACCAGATCATTTACAGGTTTAATGAGCAGAACCATCCCGGTAGTACCTTGTTGTTCTAGCCAGTTCATCAAGGTTTTCATCAAGATGATCACTGGCGGAGAATGTTCGATTTTGCTGGAGTTCAAGAAGTTCGAGAACCACCTTTTCAAAGCTTTCTACGATATCTTCTGAGTTATCAACAAATTTCTGGATAATCGCCTGATGTTCTGGTGTCGGTACTGCATACTCATCAAAGAGATTAATAGCTTTTTTCGCTTCATTCAAATTCATCTGAAGTGTTTTTTCGGAGCTGTCAATGACCTGACGATAACGGGTAATGGTGATCTTACTGTTGCCAAAAAGATCATCAAGCAGCTGATAGACCTTATCCTTTCTTGAAGAAATTACCTGTATGTCATTTTCGAGTTCCTGAATGGAGCTGGTATAAAAAGGATGAGGAATTTGCGGCCGGCTCCTGGATCTTTCAGTCTGAAATGAACTCCAGTCAGGCGTTTTTGGCTCCTTATTCAGCTTCTGATCATAAGAGCCATAGTCAGAAAAATCCTGTTTTGTTCTGGACTGACCATACTTCTGAGACTTTTTTAATTCCTGGTTTTTAGCAATTTCTTCACGCAGTTTTCTGGATACTTCTTTTCCTAATGAGACGGTTGCTTTACCGGCATGTTTTCCTGCTTCCTTTAGCTCCCTTTTGAAATGATCAGAGAATTGATCACTTTGATACCGAACTCTGGGATTTGATGAATTCTTGCCAACCAGAGTTAAGATCAGAATAATCGCCGCAACTCCTACCAGCACTGGAATCGTTCCAAAGAATAATGAAAACAGCGGAAAAGAAAAAATTGACCCAATCACTAAAAAGAGGATCAGCAGAATCATAAAAATCTTTTTATCATTATCTCTATTCATAAAATCTCCTCAAAGTTTATAAAACATCTTATTTTGCATGGTTTTACTTTTGTTTTTTCATAAACACTGACTATCATTTTTCACCAGTCAGATACAGAAGTTTTCATTTACTGCACCTTAAAATCAAGTTCAGAATATATTTCTAAACAGAAAAAAACTCCTGTAAGAATACTATATCGATTCTTTTCAGGAGTGTTGAATATAATGTTAATTTTTCCAGAACGGTTTCCTATCAACTCATTAAGATCTAAAACCGCTCTGAATGATTTAAAATTTTGCTTGTTGAATATACAACCAGCGGCTTGATCTGAAAGCCGATTTTCAATGAATCAATGACAACCGAAGAAAATCACTTCAGACTAGCCGTTTGTAATCAGTGAAGTTATTCTTCATCAATATTGATCAGTTCATAGTCGCGGCTTCCAAAGCCAAGAGCTTCAGCTGCTTCTACTGTATGACGCCCATTTCTCGATTCTACGCGTTCTACAAAATGATCTCGGCCTGGATCTTTGGAATTGTAAACCAGATCAAGGCAAGCCTGATCAATTGCGACTGGATCGGTTGAAATCAAAATTCCAATATCTTTCATACATGGATCTTCAGCAACATGGCAGCAATCGCAGTCTACCGAAAGATTAACCACCGCATTGATATAAACGATATTGTCTTTGAAGTAATTATTTACAGATTCAGCTGCATCTGCCATGGCTTCAAGGAATTCATCCTGTTTTACTGGAATTTGCCAGCAGTTTTTCATGTCTTTAGACTTCCCGGTTGAATGAATCCAGCATTTTCCATTCGAAGAGGCAACACCAATCGAAAGCTGCTTTAAAGCGCCTCCAAAACCACCCATTGGGTGTCCTTTAAAATGGGAGAGAACAAGCATTGAATTGTATTTATCAATGTCCTTTCCCACATAGTTTTCTCGGATGATTTTACCATTCGGAATTTCGAGAACTTTGTCTGGTCCTTCGGAATCAAGAATATCCACATCAAAGTTTTCGGTCCATCCATGTTCCTTCATGACCTGCATATGAGAATTGGTGTTGAATCTGGCCCCTCCTTTGTCATGTCCATAAGCTGTATTGCATTCCACAACAGTTCCATTCACTTCATCAATGATTGGTTTTACAAATTCAGGACGCAGGAAGTTCTGATTCCCTCGTTCTCCGGAGTGAAGTTTTACAGCAACATTACCTTTTAGTTCCTTACCGAGTTTCTTGTACAGCTTAACCAACGCTTTACTTCCGGTATCACCTGTAAAATAAACTTTCGATTTTTCCATTTTAATTAGCCCTTTCTTTTACTTCTCTATCTCTATTAACAAATTATACTCAATCTGTTTTAAAACAACAACAGACCATTTTCTGCGTTCCTAAGCAATCCATACCAAAAAATCATCCGCTGGAAGAAGCAATAATTTGATCAATATTCGAGAAACAGCTGCCGCAGCTCTTCCATTTTTAAGTTTTGCGACAGACCTAACATCAGTAAAATCCTTGCTTTGTGAGGAGAAAGGCGATGGGCCGGAATAGTTTTTTGATCGGGATCAAAAATTTTCGAATCAAAGGCCGCTCCTTCAATCAGACGGGAGCTGCGGACAATTTTTGCCGGTCCTTCATAACTTTCAATTACGTTTTGGATTTTTGAAGAATAGTTCCCGGCTCCTGTTCCTGCGATAACAACTCCATCATAGTTTTTAAGCATATATTCAAGCAGCTTGGGATCAGCATCTTCATGAACATAAAAGATTTCCACTTTTTTGCTTATTCCTTCAAGACCCTTGGAAAATCTGGAATGAATGGTATGTCTGCGATAAGGTCTGTGAATCAAAAAAGCTCGATCGTCCTGCATATAGCCAACTGGTCCTGGATCACCTACTTCAAAGGCATCCGTTTTAATTGAATTGATCTTGGTCAGATCGCGCCCAGAATAAATCGTGTCGCTGATCACCGCAAGAACGCCCATTCCAGCGCATCTTGAATCACAGGCTAATGCGACAGACTGATACAGATTCATCGGGCCGTCAGCGCTTGTAGCTGATGCTGGACGCATGGCTCCGGTAATGACGATGGGTTTATCAACATCAAGAACCAGATTTAACAAAAATGCGGTTTCTTCCATCGTATCCGTTCCATGAGTAATCACGATTCCATCGACTTCTTGATCCTCTGCAAGTTTTTCAGCCGCCTGTTTGATTGCGAATATGTCAGCAGCTGAGATATCATTCGAATCCTTGGTACATACGTTGACCTGCTTTATTTCAGCCAGATCTGCGATTTGAGGTATCGAGGAAATAATGGATTCAACTGGTAAAGTACCCGCCCTGTATTCTGCGGTTTCTCCAATACGGCCTGTACCTGCTATCGTTCCACCAGTAGCAATCAATCCAATTTTCTTTGGTTTCTTTCTGTCTTCATTCTCCATATAAACTGACCGTCCTTTCCTTCATCCATGTCTGTTTTTACATATCACTGATTGTCTGACTAATTTACCTGCCAGACATAGTCCATCCGCTACAGCATTTGGCCAAATTTTTGAAACAATAGTTATTGGTTTTCTTTAATCATCTTTATGGACTGCCTTTTTTATATCAGATGCCTGCTTCTTCTTCAGTTAAGCCTTATTCTGAGATGAATCAAAGGCGATGACATATTGTAATTGTACTGTTTGGCTTCTGTATCTGATAGATTAGCATCGAGGAGGTTTTCATGAATCAAAGCGAACTTTTGCAATTTTTAGAAGAGAATAACATCAGATTTGAGCTGACCAGTCATCCGGCCACGTTTTTAATGAATGAAGAGCGCGATTTTACTCTTCCACATCCTGAAGCGGATGCCAAAAATTTATTCGTTCGGGATGACAAAAAGAGAAATTACTATTTGCTTACTGTGCGGGGAAATAAGCGAGTCAACCTGAAAGAATTTAAACAAAAGTACCAAACCAGATCTCTCAGTTTTACATCTGCTTCAGATCTGGATAAATATCTGCACCTGACTCCTGGATCCGTTACTCCTTTTGGTCTGCTAAATGTTGACGGTTATCATGTTCAGTTTTATCTGGATGAGGATTTTCTGAAGGATGAAGCATTAATTGCCTGTCATCCCATGATCAATACCGCCACTGTAACTTTGAAAACTGACGATCTGATTCATTTGCTTGAAGAAAATGGCCATTCTGTCAATCTGATTCAATTCTGAGTTTTTTCAGTGCCCGGAATTTAATCGAGTATCGATTTCACCAGATGTTCTCAGCATTTTCTGTATCCGGAATCATGATTCAGCTGATTCTGATTGCCGTAATTCCCCTAACTATGGTGTTTTTTAACAAAACTGGTCTTATCCCTGAGAAAAAAGTTTGGTTATCCAAAGATTAACTGAGTTTTCAATTCATGGTTAAGGGATTGATTTATCTCAAAACGATAAAAAGAGCCTTTGATTCAATTTTCCCTGAATCAAAAGCTCTTTTTCTTTGACTTTAATTGTTGAGACTTTAATATCTAGCGAACATTCTGAATGACTTCAACTTTAACTTTATGATCAGCAGGACTTAGATCGTAAGTAATTTTTGAAAAAGAATTCAGGTCGTTGCTTAAAATATCTCTTACGGCATCAAACACTTCATCTTCCTTTTTTTCGGTTTTGCAGTCATACTCGATGGAAGTAACAACGTGTTTTCTGACATTAATTTTTTGAAGTTCATCAATAATCGGTTTCATAGCAGTTATCCTCTATCCACAAGTTTAACCTTCCATAACCGGAAAATCAAACATCGTAGTATTCAATGAGATCTTTGAGCTGTAGCCGCTTTTTTTCTTCTCCGGAAAAGTCATGGGTGATTTTTCCATCCTGGAAAATCAGCAGCCGATCTCCATTTTCCAGAGCATCCCGCATGTTATGAGTAATCATTAAGGCGGTGATCTTTTCTGACCGAATATACTTATTCGTCAGTTCCAGGACTTTTTTAGCCGTCTTTGGGTCCAGAGCTGCGGTATGCTCATCAAGAAGCATCAGTTTTGGGGGATTCAGGACAGCCATCATCAGGGCGATGGACTGTCGTTGGCCTCCTGAAAGCAGACCAATAGGAGTACCCATTCTCTCTTCCAGTCCCATGTCCAGCTCTTTTAGAAGATCTCTGAATTTTTCTCTTTCCTGTTTTCGAATCGCAAAAGATAATTTTCCTCGATTTCCCGAATTAGCCAATGCCAGGTTTTCTTCAACCGTTAAATGAGGAGCTGTTCCCTGAGAAGGATCCTGGTACAGACGGCCAATAATTTTTGAACGCTGATGAGGTTTCTGAGAAGTAATATCCTGCCCGTCCAGAATAATCTTTCCGTTTTTTAGAGGGGCCTTCCCGCTGATTACATTGAAGAATGTCGATTTTCCTGCTCCATTGCTGCCCAGAATAGTCACGAATTCTCCAGGCTTGATGTGGACTGAAAGATCATCCAGCGCTTTTTTTTCAAGTGTGCTTCCCTCATTGAAGATCACACTGCAGTTATTGAGTTCAAGCATGTTCTGACTTCCTTTTCTTCGCAAGTTTTTGCAGGTATGGAATAGAAATGGTGACCGCTACCAGTACGGATGAAACCAGGTTCATATCGGTTGCTGCAAAACCTAACTGTAAGGCGAATGTATATAAGAGACGATAGAGTACTGCGCCAAGCGCCGCGGCAATCAGTCCCATTCCAATTCCTTTTGGTCTCAGGATGGCTTCACCAATAATTATGCCGGCAAGACCTAATACCAGCATTCCGGTTCCGCCAGTCACATCCGCAAAGTTCTGAAACTGAACCAGAAGTGCCCCGGACAAAGCCACCAGTCCATTCGATAATCCAAGACCTAAAAACTTCATATTATCGACATTGATCGAAGACGAGCTGACCATTTCTTCGTTGTCTCCAGTCGCTCTGAGCATCAGACCAATGCTTGTCTTAAAAAACAGATACATCGCAAGAATCAGAGCGATGACAATTGCAAGTAGTACGTAAAGTCTGGTTGCATCATTCGATAAAATCGTATGATCAGACATTCCCGAAGCATGAAGAGTGACATTTGGACTGCCGTTCATGATTCGTAAATTCACAGAATAAAGACCCGTCATGGTCAATATTCCAGCTAACAGAGGCTGAATTTTCATTTTAGTCTGCAAAAACGCAGTTACACAGCCGCAGAGAATTCCAGCAATAAAAGCGGCAAACAGACCCAGATTTGGAAATCCCGCGATGGTCATCATCGCACAGACGGCTCCTCCAGTGACAAATGATCCATCGACTGTTAAGTCCGGATTGTCCATAATCCCGACGGTAATGTACTCGCCCAGGGAGAGAACCGCAAAAACTAGACCAAGTTGTATGGCTCTAAGTATGATGGCTGTTGACATAATCAATTCCTTTCTGAAATTTTTAGATAAAGCATCCGAATGAACAGGAAAAGCAGATAATCACAAACAAATGCTTATTACTGAATCCGAATGCTGAATGTAAATACTGAATATCTGTCAGAGAGTTAATGCTTACTCATTGTACTGAATTCCTTTTGAACTCACAGACAGAAAGCCGGACAGAATTGACCGGCTTTCAAAATATCGAGGACATAGAAGTGAATTTCTAAATTGCGTTAAATCATTCAGATCACTATCTGAATTTTAGTTTCCTGAGGCGATTGAATCCGCTCCGGTAACCATGATCACAGAATCGCTTTCCTGCAGATCAGCTGGCACTTCCGTTTTTGTCTTCCCTTTTTCTTTCAGAGTGTTATAGACATTTTCATTAATGTAGGTATTCAGATCATCTTTATAAACCTTAACGGCTGTCGTAGCCGGATCAGCTCCTTCAAGAATATCGATTGTCATGCGGGCTGTTTCTCTGCCCAGTTCTTCATAATTAATACCTACTGTGGCAAAGCCTCCGTCAGCGACCATGGAATCGGCTCCAACATAGTAAGCGACTCCAGCGTCCAATGCGATTTTGCTTAATGCGGCAAATCCCTGAGCGACCGTATTGTCATTTGGGCTGAACATTACGTCCACCTTTTCTGCAAGAACACTGGCCGCCTGCTGCAGAGTCGTCAGGTCCGTACCGGTTGCTTCTTCTACAGTAAGTCCCTTTGTTTGAGCATATTCTTTAAAACGCTTAATATTTGAAACCGAGTTGGCTTCTCCGGCATTGTAGAGAACCCCAACGGTTTTTGCTTCTGGTGTCAATTCAAGAATCAGATCTACGATCTGATCCACCTGTACTTCATCACTGGTTCCAGTGATATTTCCACCAGGGGCCTCGATCGTTTCAACAAGACCAGCAGATACTGGATCGGATACAGCTGAGAAAATAACAGGCGCTGAATCTGCATAGTTCTGAGCAGCCTGAGCTGTTGGCGTCGCGATGGCCACAATGGCATCTACATCTTCGTTTGCATAAGTAGACATGATTGTATCGAGATTGCTGATCTGCCCGGCAGCATTCTGATAATCAATAGTCAGATTCTCGCCATCCTTATAGCCGAGTTCTTCAAATTCATCGAGCATGGCATCACGGATTGTATTTAATGAAAGGTGATCAACAAGCTGAGCGACACCGATCGTATATGATTTTTGGTCCGTGCTTTCAGTGTTCGTCTGAGTCGAAGTTCCAGCAGAGCAGCCCGCTAACAGGGTCGCAGCGCACAGAGTGCTTAACATTTTTTTCATGCAGTTCATCGTGTTTCCTCCTCTTAGAAATGCATGTGAAACGAATCATTGAGAGGACCTTCTGCTTAAAAAAGCAGGTTCGTTTTTTGCATTGGAATATTTCTGTTTTTGCACCTTTTATCTCTGATTTATAGCCTCTGTTGAGTTTCTGATCTAATCGACGATCTCAAAGGTTTTTAAGATAAAATGCAAAAAAGTCCTGCTTTCCCTGTGGAAATTTTCCACTTGGAAAAACAGGACAGAATTTTCCTATTCTGCGGTACCACCTGTATTGGCTGTGGATCATCGATCCATCATTGCCCACTCAACGAATGCCATCACATTCTTCTTTCTGTAACGGGAAAGTCCCGGCTAAAGTACTTTGCTTATCAGCAGTTCATTTCGCCCTTGGAAGTCCATTTGCAGAATGGCCATCATCCGGATTCCACCGTCCCGGACTCTCTTGAGATACCTCTTTCTGTTTGATCTCTTCCGCATTGGTTTATGGGTGCATCTTAATCCGGAATATTCTCCTTGTAAAGAACGAAGCCAAATTTTCTGAAAATTATCTGAAAACATCGTTTTTACATAACTTTTCGTTCTATTTTCTGCTTTTCATCTATTTTTATGAACCTGATCTGATCTTCCAACCGATTCCTGATGATTACAAAAAAAGACAAACTTTCAAAAATGAAACGAAAGTCCGTCTTTTGATTTTTTTATTTATTGAGCGACGAAGAAATTACTCTTCTGGCTGTGAATTCCTATTAAGCTTCTTCAATCACAACTTCTCTGGTCCATCCAAATGGATCTTCAAGCTTGCCCCACTGAATTCCAGTCAGAGTATCATAAAGTTTCTGCGTCAGAGGACCAGTTTCAAAGTTATTAATTGTCGCTTTTTCCCCTTTATAGCACAGTTCCCCAATTGGAGAAATAACGGCTGCTGTACCAGTTCCAAAAGCTTCCTGCAGACGTCCATCTTTTGCGGCAGCCATCAGATCATCAATAGCAAGATGTTCTTCATGAACTTCATAACCCCAGTCACGAAGCAGATTGAGCATGGAGTCACGGGTTACACCAGGTAAAACTGTACCTTCAATCGGTGCGGTATAAATCTTTCCATCAATCAGGAACATAACATTCATACTTCCGACTTCTTCAACATACTTTTTATTGACACCATCAAGCCAGAGAACCTGGGTATAACCCTGTTCTTCCGCTTTTTCCTGCGCTTTTAAAGATCCAGCATAGTTTCCGCCGCATTTGGTAAATCCTGTTCCGCCTGGCGCTGCACGAACATATTCATCTTCTACCCAGATTTTGATCGGATTGACGCCTTCTGGATAATAGGCACCAACTGGTGAAAGGATAATCATGAACTTATAGGATTTAGCCGGATGAACACCTACCTGAGCTTCCGTTGCAAACATGTATGGACGAATGTACAGGGATTCGCCTTCATTTTCTGGAATCCAGTCTTTTTCAATCTTTACAAGTTCTTCGATGGCTTCAACAAACATGTCTTCAGGCACTTTAGGCATCGACATACGATCGTTTGAATTTGCAAAACGAGCTGCATTGCGTTCCGGACGGAATAACAGAATTCGGCCGTCGTCGGTTTTATAGGCTTTCAGTCCTTCGAATGTTTCCTGAGCATAATGCAGGACCATACTCGCCGGATCCATCTCAATGGGTCCAAATGGTATGATGCGCGCGTCATGAAATCCTCCCTGATCTTCATCGTAATCCGCCACAAACATATAGTCAGTATAGTATTTTCCAAAGCCTAAAGGTCCCTGCGGCTTTTCCTTAAGTACAGGTCTTTTTTCAAATTTGATTTCCATAAACAGTTCCTCACTTTTTCCTGATTCAGATCGAGTCAGTTCAATACGAAAAAAATACACCGCGTTTGAAAATTTTTCAATTCTTGACGGTGTATTTCATTTTCTTTCACGATTTGATGGTTATTCATCACTCGAACATGGATTCATCCGGCACTTTCCAGAACCACATGGAGTATTGAGCATCTTCTTTTCTGATAGAGTATCCACTTTTGCCAATTCCTGTTTATTCTCCTGAATCGAGCGTTGAAGCTCTTTAGGATACAGCCAGGTTTTCCGGGGATAATACCAGGCAAAAAAGCACGAAGATAAAAACCATGTGAGCGGGTAGACCCAGTAAACCAGCCAGACATTATGCAAGGGCGCAGTCACTACCAAAAATCCAACGCGAATGGCACACCAGGTAATCATCATGACGTACATTGGAACATCGGGCTTTCCTCCTCCTCGCATAACCGCGGAAACCGCGTGAGTATAGGCAAGAAGAAAGTAGAACAGCGCATTGCATCTGGCCCGGTCGGCTCCATAGGCAATGACAGCCGGATTCTGATCGAATATTGAAATAAATTGAGGAGCGAACAGAAAAAAGATCAGACCGACCAGTTCACACGAAATGACTCCGCATAAGATTCCAAATTTAGCCCCTTTCAGCGTTCGTTCATAATCCTTAGCCCCAATATTCTGACCGACGAAGGTTGAAATAGCCATGTTGAAGGACATGATCGGTAAGAACGCAAATCCTTCCAGTTTTGAGTAGGCACCGCATCCAGCCATGGCTTCCGGTCCAAAAGCATTGATATTGGATTGTACAACCACATTGGCTAAGGAAATAATCGAGTTCTGGACTCCGGTTGGAATACCATATCGAATGACAGCTTTTAAGGGTTCAAGCTGAAAACGGACTTTTGATAAAACCAGCTTCGTAGCCCCATTTTGTCTGCATAAAGTAATTAAGGCCAGTAAGGCACTGATCATCTGAGAAAAAATCGTGGCATAAGCTGCTCCTGCTACTCCCCATCCTAAAACGTCGATAAACAGAAGATCCAAAAAAACATTCAGAATCGATGAAGCAATCAGAAAGTACAGCGGATGTTTGGAATCTCCAACTGCCCGCATAATCCCTGAAAACAGGTTGTACATAATCAGACCGCTGATCCCTGCAAAATAAATCGCAAAGTAATCCACACTTAAGGCCATGACTTCTTCTGGAGTACCCATCCATTTCAGAAGTATGGGTGCCATTACGGTTCCTAAAACAGTCAGAACAACTGAAATGGCCAGCCCTAAGGCGACCGTCGTATGAACAGTCTGTGAAAGCCTCTTATAATTTTTTGCTCCAAATTCCTGAGAAATGACGACGGAGGCTCCCATGGCCATTCCATTAAAAAAACCGACCAGCAAAAAAATCAGGTTTCCTGAAGAGGAAACCGCGGCCAGAGCATTGCTTCCAAGCAGATTACCTACGATCAGAGAATCAACCGTATTGTAGAGCTGCTGAAACAGCTGGCCAAGAAACACGGGAACGGCAAATGCGATCATCTGCCGGGGGATATTTCCACGTGTCATTGATATTTCCTGTGACACTTTGTTTAACATTCCTTTCCTGATGGCTCTATTCTAACCACTTCAGAAATGAAAACCAATCATCCCTCGATCAATTAAGTGACAATTGTGGTATTTATTTATTCAAAACAGGATTAAATTCCCATGATAAAACTGCAAATTTTCTACATAATCCAGAATTTTACTTATTCATGTTTTGGCTGATGTTTTGTCTATGATATAGTTTTCTTTATTGAAACAAACGATCGATTTTCAGAAACCCTTCTGAAAATCATCAATTTATGAAAGGAATGAATAATAATGAATCTGATTATTCCTGATCACTATGATCCCGTTCTTGATGTGAGAACCACGCAGGAAGCCATTAAATATATACGTGACACCTTCCAGCATGAGCTTGGCAAAAAGATGCATTTAGAAAGAATCTCAGCTCCCCTTTTCGTAACGAAAAATTCAGGTCTTAATGATGATCTCAATGGAGTTGAACTTCCAGTTGGCTTTACGATGAATGAAATTGGTGATGAACCCATCGAAATCGTCCATTCTCTTGCGAAATGGAAACGAATGGCTCTGAAAAAATATGATTTTGGAATGCATCAGGGTCTGTATACAAATATGAATGCGATCCGTAAAGATGAAGAGCTCGATAATCTTCACTCATCCTACGTAGATCAGTGGGACTGGGAAAAGGTTATCGATAAAAAAGAAAGAACAATTCCTGTCTTAAAGGCACATGTTGAACAGATCTTTGCGATCATCAAGCATATGGAACACGAAGTATGGTACAAGTATCCACAAGCTGTCAATCATCTGCCTGATTCCATTCATTTCATCACTTCTCAGGAACTCTGCACCCTTTATCCGGATCTAAGTCCAAGAGAACGTGAAAATGCAGTGGCAAAAGAGTATGGTGCAGTCTTTGTCATGCAGATTGGCGACAAACTAAGCGATGGCCAAAAACACGATGGCCGAGCTCCTGACTACGATGACTGGAGTCTTAATGGAGATATTTTATTCTGGTATGAACCGCTTCAGTGCGCTCTTGAAATCTCAAGTATGGGAATTCGAGTGGATGAACAATCTCTTCATTCTCAGCTTGAAAAGGAAAATGCGCTTGGTAGAGAAAACCTTCCCTTCCATCAGGCGATTTTAAATCAGGAACTGCCTTATACTATTGGCGGAGGAATCGGCCAGTCCAGACTCTGCATGCTTTTGTTAAAAAAAGCCCATATTGGAGAAGTTCAGGCTTCCTTATGGCCGCAGGAAATGATTGATCAATGTGAAAAAGCAGGAATTCAGCTTTTGTAAAAATGACTGAGCTTTTCATGATTTGTAAAGTCATTTCCATGGATGAATGATTCCGTAAAAAACTAAAATGAAACTATCCCAAAGGGGGGATAGAAATGAAGTTGTTGAAACTTTTAGCCGTTGGAATTCTTTCACTTGCATTTCTTGGCGGATGCAGTGCTCCAGATCAGAAAACCATTGAAAAAACTGAGGATTACGCCAAAGAGAGTGTCCACGAAGCTTTCAATGAGTTCGGAGAAGAAGCATCAAAATCTGCAGATCAAACGACGATAATGCAAAACGAAGCGATGCATGGCTCACCGAAAAAAAATTCATCGCTTGAAGAAAAAGCTCTGGAAATTGTTGAATAGACCAGCGGTATCAAAGCCTTCAAATCTTCACAGGATTCCAATCCAAGACTTGGAATCCTTTTTATTTTTAACGCACAAATCGTCTATATCGATAACTCATGAGTCAAAAAATCTATGAAAGATTTACTGTAAACCGAAATTCTTGTATTGAAGCAGCCGTATTTTGCGTTAACTCGATGAAATCGAAAAAATTTGACAACAATGAATATTGTCTATATTGTACTCATTGTATATATACAAAAGGATCTTTATTATGAATCTAGAAATCATTCTTAAGCCAGGAAGCGAAATTCCCATCTATCTTCAGATTGAAGAACAGATCCGTTCGGCGATTATTTCCGGAAAACTAGAACCGCTTTCGGATCTGCCAAGTATTCGCGCTCTGGCTAAAATGCTGCGCGTCAGCGTCATCACAGTACAAAAAGCTTATGAAGACCTCAAAAAGGAAGGATACATCGAGTCAGCAGTTGGACGGGGAACCATTGTAGCCGAAGTATCTTCATCCACATTGCGCGAAAGCCGAATGAAGGAACTCGAAAAACTGCTTACTGCTGCAGTGCAATGTTCAAAAGAATGCAATTTAAGTTATGAAGATCTAAGCGCAGTACTGAAGATGATTTATTTCGAGGAGGAAAACTTATGATACCTGCCTTGTCTGTTCGTGGACTCAACAAGTCCTTTGGAACTTTTGCTCTGAAAGGTATCACTTTTGAAGTTCCACAAGGAACAGTCTGTGCAATTATTGGAGAAAATGGATCTGGAAAAAGCAGCACGCTGGAATGTATACTTGGCATCGATATTCCTGATTCAGGAAATATATCCATTTACGGGATCAATCCTCAGGAAAACATTGATGCTCATTCTTTAGTCGGCGTTGCCTTCGACAGTTGTCCTTTTCCAGAAAACTGTACTGCTGCAGATTTACAGACCATTCTCAAAGGCGTTTTTAAGAACTGGAATTCAACTCTTTATTCAGCCTTAATCGAAGAATGTAAAATTCCGCTCCATCAGAAAATTCGGACCTTTTCAAGAGGAATGAAAGCCAAACTCGATATCGTCTGCGCTCTTTGCCACGAAGCTGATCTGCTGATTTTAGATGAAGCTACCGCTGGTCTTGATCCAGTCATCCGCGAAGAGATGATTGATCAGCTTCTGAACTTCATGCAGGATGAAAAACATGCGATTCTCATGACCAGTCATATCTCTTCCGATCTTGAACGAATCGCTGACTACATTATTTTCATTAAGGACGGACAGATCGTTTTTATTGAACAGAAAGATCTTCTGCTTGCTGAATATGGAATGGCCTGTGTCAGCTCAGATCAACTTGAATACATTGCCGTCGAATTCATTGTTCGCTTAAGAAAGCAGGCAATGAATACTGACTTGTTGATCAGGAACAGAGCTGAATTTTCGAAACGTTATCCGGATTATTCTTTACGTCCGGCCTCTTTAGATGAGATCGTTCTGATGTTTACGCGAGGTAAAACCTTATGACAGGAATTTATAAAAAGGATCTGATCCAGATTCGAATGCTGTGGCCTATACTGCTTTCTGTATCCGTCATTGTCTGTGCAGCTTTATTTTATGCAGATGCTCCAATTGGCTTAATCAGCTACTTCCCGATTTTTCTTGCTTTTCAGGCGACAAGTACAATTTTTGCCGATAAAGCAAGCGGATGGACTCGAATGTCTGTGACTTTTCCATTTACAAGACCACAGCTGATTCGCAGCAAATATTTTTTAACGTTAGCACTTGGAACAACTGGATTTATTATAGGTCTGGCAATGTACTGGATCTATACTCTGCTCAATGGAAATGTACAGGGCAATACTGCCGAAACATTTCAGGTGAATTTTTGTATTGCCTGTCTGATTCTGTTTTCATCAACCGCTATTGTCATTCCCCTTTCTTACGCGATGAAAAAGAATCAGGAATTCATTGTAGTGATTGCTTCTCTATTACCGTACGTATTGGTGCTTTACTACTGGTCAACGACAATGGTCACCAATACCATCAGCGTTGATCAATCGATGTCTTATGTTGAAGTGAATATGAATACTCCATTATTAAGCGCCTTTGCAGCCGGCAGCTTTATATTGTTTCTTGCTTCCATGATCATTATGCCTTTAGTCCTTTCGAGACAGGATCTGCGCTGAAAGTTCATCGCTGGATAATTCTTCAGATTCTATCTTTTTGAAATACTCTGGATTGTAACTTTTCAGTCCGGGTGGCCAATGAAAAAAACTCTTTGATCTCAGGTTATTCCTGCGTTCAAAGAGTTTTTTTATTATCCTGGTCATTCATGGGAGTTTTATTGGATAGTTTAGAAAGAAATCTTCAGCTGAAAGCAATGTTTCTGATTATATCTTTTTGATTAGATGACTAACGGTTAAGTCGGCACAGTCTAAATCGTTATTATTCATTGCTGTTATCGGCGATATAATCCCGCAGATCGTTGAGATCCAAAGATGGATACTGCGAAAGAAATTCAAGCAGTTCCTTAGCCATATAAGCAGCTGCTTCCGGTTGATCCGATTCAAGATGCACAGGAAGCAAAGATTCATGAAGGCTTACCCGAATAAGCGCCCAACCCTTTCCATAAGGAGTCGTAAAGCGGATTCTTGCTCCTTCATAGTTTGGCTCTACAAGCTCGATGGTTTCGCTTTCTCTGGCAAAATTCTTGAGATCTTCAATGACCTGTTCACCATAAGCCCGAAAAGCTTTTTCGCTTACCGGAAGCCTGAAATCTTCCGTCATTGCTGGATGTTTTAATTCACTTATAAGATCTGAAATGGATTGGCTGGCCGCCTCAACAACAATCTGAGCGGCAAGATATGCTCCATCATCCAGGAAGTAGTTATCCGCAAACGCCGCATGGCCACTGGTTTCAATGGCTAAAGCAGCATCTTCTCCTTCGTCGCATAATCGCTTGGCCTCATTGATTACGTTTCGATAACCTCTTTTGAAACGATGCTGATGAATCCCCTTCTTTTCAAGGAAATCTTTCAGTTCATCGGAAGTGACAGAGTCAGTAACAACTGTCAGATTCGGATGAGCTCTGCTGGCAAGCAGGGCTGCCAGTGCCACCAGATCGTTTCCGCCAATTGGATTGCCGTTTTCATCCACCGCACTTGAGCGGTCAACATCCGTATCAAAGATCAGACCCAGATCCGCATGATTTTTCTTTACGGCTTCAACCAGCGAATTCATGGCTTCCTTATTTTCCGGATTTGGAATGTGGTTTGGAAATGATCCATCCGGATTCAAAAACTGACTTCCTTCAATATTAGCGCCTAATGGAGCCAAAATCTGGGTCGCAAAGAAACCGCCAGCCCCATTTCCGGCCTCGACTACAATATGCAATCCTTCCAGCGGTTTATCAGAGTCCGAGTCAATTCGCTCTGAAATCAGGTTTCTTAAATGTTCGGCATAAATTTTCATCAGATCGTAGCCCGTTAAGGAGCCGCCGCTCAAATGTTCAAAATCTTCTTTAATGGCGATATCGATTATCTCAGTGACATCTTTGGCATCTAAACCACCGCCCTTATAGAAAAATTTCATTCCATTTCTGTTTTCCGGCATGTGACTTGCTGTCAGCATGATGGCCCCATCCGCATTGACTTCATCAAATACCGTGGCCATGAACATCGCCGGGGTACTCGATAATCCAGTATCAAGTACATCCACCCCATCAAAAATCATACCATCATCCACTGCCTGGCTTAAAGAGGGTCCGGAAAGTCTTGAATCTCTTCCAACTGCTACAGTCAGATCTTTCTTTTTAAGCTTCCTGCGAAGCCAGGCGGCAAAAGCTCTGGCCAAATCATAGACTTCCTTTTCAGATAAATTAACTGGAAGATTTGGATCGGTATTTAACGCAACACCTCGAATGTCGCTTCCATTTTGAAGTTCTCTTAAATTGCTCATTTTTGATGCTCCAATCTATACATGTGAACAGCAGCAGGATTTTCTGATCTGTATTTCAATCGGCTTCCTGCCTTGTTCGTTTCGTAAGTAATTCAATTATAGCAACCTTTTATGATGCTCTGGCTGCTCATAAGCTTTCGAGCCTTCTAAAGGAATTTTAATATTCTTCAAAGGAATCAATCATCACCACTGCCTGCAAAAAATCTCTTTCTTATATCATCCTGGCCCAGCAATCTTATTAAGATCACAGATAGGATAGTAATCTTTCTGAATCTGGTTATACTTTAAGAAGGAAAGGGAAAATTATGCAGAACTATATTTTCTCAAATGACTTTTATAAAAATATTGACCTGATGGTCTACACTTCAGGCCATGAGAAATGTGAACCTTCTCACAGCTATGGGCCTGTCGTCAGAACTTCGTATATGTTCCATTACATCCATTCGGGCAAAGGAATCTATAAATGCCGCGATAAAACCTGGCATTTAAAAGCTGGTGATATGTTTCTGATGATTCCTCAGGAAAGAATTTATTATGAAGCGGATCAGGATGATCCCTGGGAGTATTCATGGATCGGCTTAAAAGGATTAAAGGCTGAAGAAACCATTGGCCGAAGCACCATTTTCGAAGATCTGGTGGTTCACCTGCCAGAAACCAGCCGAATCCCAGCGATCTTTTCTCGCCTGCAGACTGGAAGAATGACAGATAATTCAGACCTTCTTTATAACTCCTGTGCCTGGGATATGGTCTATCAGCTTTCACAGGAAGTTCCTGCCAATAAAAACACAAAAGATCTGAGTGCTGCGGATTATGTTGAACTGATCCTGACCTATGTTGGACAGCATTTTGAAGAATCCATCAGCGTTCAGGAGATCGCAGACCATCTTTCATTAGACCGCAGCTACGTTCATCGAATCTTCAAGAAAAAGATGAATATGTCTGTTAAGGAGTATATTCTATCGTTGCGGCTGGCCAATGCCTGCTCTTATCTGATCTATACAGATCTTTCGATCAGCGATATAGCCCGATCCGTTGGATATGACGATGTACTTTACTTTTCTAAGCTTTTCCGAAAGAAAAAAGGATTGTCACCATCAAATTATCGTGAAATCCGCCAGAAAGAGTATCAGCATCTGCAGACTCCTGATTCAATTCAAGATCCTGAATTATCAGAGGCTGGATCCTCAAAATCGCAAACAACTGAAAAATCCGCAGAATCAGAAGAAGTTTCAAAACAAACATAAGCCAAAGCGCTCTGATCATCAGAAATGTATCATCGAATACGTTTTTTTGATTTCAATCCATGATGTCTTCTTCAAACTGAAGAGGATCAGTCTGAACATTCGATCAAGCATAAAAGGGGCTGTTAAATTTCGACTGATTTTTCATCAGCGAGATTTACAGCCCCTTTTTCTATGCTTTTTATCTGATTCAATCCTGTTTTATGATGTGTTTTTCCGCTCAAGTCAATTTTTGAACGCACT
>Ga0209694_1000861_pt1 | contig 39959 bp, 34 predicted proteins | sample GluameincwithD2O_FD_187499 | JGI IMG/M metagenome (GOLD analysis project Ga0209694, IMG submission 187499) | Mouse cecum microbial communities from Vienna, Austria - Glucosamine amended microcosms incubated with D2O (SPAdes) (version 2) | ecosystem: Host-associated > Mammals > Digestive system >... | reverse complement strand
GCTAAAACATGCTTAAATTTTAAATCTCCATATGAGATTGTTATTGAAAATAAATTATTGCTTGATTTATATTAAGTTAAGATTTATTTTTTACTAAAAGTGTAACATTTGTCCTGTTAGTTAAGAGTAAATAAATAAAGGGAATAGAGTAATCTATTCCCTTTTTTATGTTTATAGTATATATTAATATAATATAATTTTTAGTCTAAATAAAACTTTATATTTTTGTATATAATTGATAATATATAATATTTAATAATATTGATATATTTTTATTGAAATTTAATATCAATAAGTATTGACTTTTATGTAAAATTAGTATAAGGTTATATAGTGTTGTATATCACATAAATATTTATTTTAAGTTTTAGGAGGTTCAATGAAAAAAATTTTATTTTCATTAATTATGGCACTTGTTACTGTGCCAGCATTTGCCGTAGAATTTGAGAGCGGTGATTTTAAAGCCAATATATATGGTGAAATATATGGAGATGCTTTCTATACATACAGCGAAGGATATGGCGAAAGTTCAAATTCTTTTGGCTCACAAACATTTGTTGGCTCATCTCTTTTAGGTGTAGAGCTTTCATATGGCAGTGTTTCTGCAACATTTGAAGCAGGTATTGGGGATCCTGTAAGAAAATATTTTTTAACATACCGCATTGGTGGAGCAGATGACCACTATGTAGTAATTGGTAGAGATACTACTATTGCAGCATATTCTTTTGGTATGGTATCAAATGATTTTCAGGCATTAAATGATTTGGGAACATTAGCAGATAATAGAAGACTTCAGCTCCGTTATGGTATTGGCGGCTTTGAACTTGCGATTATCATTCCTACTCTTGGTGGGGGATGGAATGCTGATAATACAGATGATACTGGCTATCAATTAAGCCAGACAGATACTGATGGAAATAATATTGTTACAGCATTTAATGTATTACCAAGAGTTGAATTAGCATATACTTATTCAACTGATTATATAGAATTTAAAGTATTTGGTGCTTATGGAGCTTATTTATATTCAGATAATAATAATATTGCTAATGATAAAGTATTTCATTCTTATAATGCAGGCTTTGGTGGTCAGGCAAACTTTGGCAATTCGTTTTTACAATTTACTGGCTGGTATGGTGCGAACTTAGATTTAATGGATGCATTAGGAAATTATAAAAGCCGTGCAGTTGGTGTCAGTCCATCAAATGGTGTTACAAAAGCAGAAAATATTCAGTCTGCAGGTATTGCAATAGGTTTAGGTCATACATTTAATGAAAAATACACACCACAAATAGGGATAGGTTATACACTTAATTTTGGTGATGGATATGATAAAATTGATGACAGTCTTGGTGCATATTTAAACTGTTTTATTCAGATTAATGACTGGTTTGCAATTACTCCAGAGATTGCATATATTAATAAAATGCAGGATAGTGCTGGCGAAAAAGAAGGCTATGATTTTATAGCAGGAGTAATGGCTTCTGTTATATTCTAAAAAATAGTTAATAAATAATATACAGCAGTATTAAAAGAGCGGATGAAAACCTGCTCAGTAAATAAACCAATAAACTTTTTTATTTATATAATGATACAGCCTGTAATAATTATTATGAGTATAAAATTAATATTATACATTATACAAAAAATGGCAGGTTATAACACCTGCCATTAATTAAATTATATATATTTTATATTTAGCTGCATTTAGAATAGCCACATGACTGACATGTAAGGCATCCCTCTATATATTCAACAGGGGCACCACATTCAGGGCATGCACCATTTGACATAACTTTTTTACCATCTTTTTTATCAATATCTGCAAGTAGAGAATCTACAGTAATACTGTCATTTCTAACAACCTGCACATTTAATGGATTATTTATAGCTTCTTCTAAAGCTTTACCAACTGCATCAGCACATGAAAGTATTCTTTGAGAGCCAAATCCATGAGGAGTATGGCATGAAATACCTTTAAGCTGTCTAATGATAAATTCAGGTTCAACACCGCTTCTTAAATTAAGTGAGATTAATCTTCCAATAGCTTCTGCCTGACTTTGAGCACATCCACCAGCTTTACCAATGCTTGTAAATACTTCAAATACTTTACCATCTACATCCTGATTAATTGTTACATACATTTTGCCGCAGCCTGTAGTTTTTTCAATAGTTTTACCAATTAATATAGCAGGTCGTTCTTTTGGTTTAGCAGGCATAGTAACAGCAGCAGTTTCTAGTTTTTCTTCTTTAACAGAGCCAATATTTAATACCTGTCCTAAACGGCTGCCATCTCTATATATTGTAATACCTTTACAGCCTAAATCATAAGCAAGCATATATGCTTTTTCTACATCTTCAATAGTAGCAGTGTTTTGAAAGTTAACTGTTTTACTAACAGCATTATCTGTATATTTTTGGAAAGCTGCCTGCATTTTCACATGCCATACTGGTTCTATTTCATGAGAAGTAACAAATACTTTTCTAATATCTTCAGGAACTTCTGTTAAATCATGAGCATTACCAGCATCAGCTAATTTATTCATTAAGCTTTCAGAATAAAATTTACTTTCATGAGCTTTTTCTAAAAAGTATGGATTAACTTCTGGAAGTTTATTATTATCCATAACATTTCTATAATATGCAAGAGCAAAATATGGCTCAATACCGCTTGAGGCTCCAGCAATAATTGAAATAGTCCCTGTTGGTGCTATTGTAGTAATAGTTGCATTACGCATAGCTTTAAATCCAAGAGCAGGGTATATACTTTTATCAAAGCTTGGGAAGCTGCCGCGTTTTTCTGCCAGCTCTACACTCATTTTTCTTCCTTCATCTCTGATAAATTTCATTACTTCTTCAGCTAACAATGTAGCTTTATCAGAATTATAAGGAATATTTAACATAACAAGCATATCAGCCCAGCCCATTATACCAAGACCGATTTTCCTGTTTTTCTTAGTCATTTCATCTATTTGTTTAATAGGGTAGTTATTCATTTCAATAACATTATCTAAAAAGCGAACAGCTATATTGCATGTATTTCTTAAATCATCCCAGTCTATTTTTCCATTTTTTACAAACTTTACAAGGTTTATAGAGCCTAAATTGCATGATTCATAAGGCAATAATGGTTGTTCACCACAAGGGTTTGTGCTTTCCATTTCTCCTTCAGCAGGTGTTGGGTTTGTATTATTTATTCTATCTAAAAAGATAATGCCCGGGTCACCTCCTTCCCATGCAAGCCTGACCATTTCATTAAAAACTTCTTTAGCATTTTTAGAGCCAGTTTTTTTACGGTCCCTAGGAGTAAGTATATCATACTCAGTGCCGTTTTTAACGCTTTTCATAAACTCTTCTGTAATACCAACAGAAAGGTTAAAGTTAGTTAATTTTGTTTTGTCTTGTTTAGCATATATAAATTCCATAATATCTGGATGGTCTACACGAAGTATACCCATATTAGCACCACGACGCATACCGCCTTGTTTGATTGTTTCTGTAGCAGCATCAAATACTGACATAAAAGAAACAGGACCAGAAGACACACCTTTTGTTGTTTTTACAGTATCATCTTTTGGACGAAGTCTTGAAAAAGAAAATCCTGTTCCACCACCAGATTTATGAATTAAAGCAGTATGTTTTACAGCTTCAAAAATACCTTCTAATGAATCTTCTACTGGTAATACAAAACATGCAGATAATTGTTGGAGAGAATTACCAGCATTCATTAAAGTAGGAGAGTTTGGTAAAAATTTTAATGAAGCCATTTGATTATAGAAAATATCAGCAACAGAATCAACATCAGCATTAGAATCAAATTTTAATTCTGCCTCTGCAATATTTTTTGCTACTCTGATAAACAAATCTTTTGGGCTTTCTATTTGCCCTGATTCCTTTTTGCGAAGATAACGCTTTTTTAATACAGTAACAGAGTTTGCAAGCAATTCTGGCTCTGCTTGAAAAAGTTGCTTATTACTATTTGATGCCATATTTACTCCTAGAATTTATAAATTAGAGTGTTATATTATCAGAGATTTAAAACTAATCAAGAGAAAATATTTTAAAAATTTATAAGTGCTTGTATTCTTTAATAAAAAAAATTACAAGCACTTATTTTATAAACTTTTTGAATTAAAATGGTAAGATTATTCCTAAATTTTCAGCAACTGCTTTTCTATATATATATTCAGCACACATAATATCCTGCAGTCCCATACCTTGAGATTGAAATACAGTTATGCCGTTTTCAGAAAGTCTGCCTTTACGGTATCCACATGTTATTTCTCCAAGTTCTAATATAGAATTCCAGTGCAGTCTTCCTTTTTCAAGAGATGGCAGAATATCACCACATTCAATTTCTGCAACATCTTTATTATCTACTGCTAAAACTTCTGCTGCTTCTAATGTTTTTTCAGGCACTTCTGTTCTTATTAAGGCATTTGAGCCTGCAGCATTAATATGAACACCATCAGGGTTAATCATTGTATGTTCAAATAATGGTTTAACAGATGTTGTTATAGTAATAATTGTATCTGCCTTAGGTAAATCTTCTGCAATATTTAGTGTTGGTATAATCTCAATATTTAATAATTTACTCATTTTTTCAGCAAAAGCTGCTGCATTTTCTATTTTTCTTGTTGCAGCATAAACTTTTTTCAGTGGTGTAGTTTTATGGACAGCTTCAAGCTGTGCTTCTGCTTGAAATCCACCACCAAAAATAAATGCAATATTTGTATCTTTTTTAGACATATATTTTGATGCTATACCGCTTGCAGCACCAGTTCTAAGTCTTCCTATTTCATTAGCATCAATAATTGCAAGAGGGCTGCCAGTTTCTGCATCATATAAATGAACTTTAAAAATAAGACCTGCACGGAAAGATGTATATGCTTTAAACCCTATAACACCTTTATATGGAACAGCACCGGGAAGCATGTGTAATGCACCTTTACGAATTCTCATTCTCTGGCGTGTCATATTAAATGCTTCACCTTTTGAGAAACTTGAAAATGACTCTTCTACTAATTTTAAAGCATCATCCATATTAATAAGTGATGCAGCTGTCCGTTCGTCTATATATAAAGCACTCATATTAACACTCCTTATTTATATAATTATTACTGACATCCTTCAGAAATATCTGCTAATGAATATTTTTTCAGTTTTTCTATTAAATCAGCCTGCACATCTTTCCACATTTTATGGGCACAGCATGACTGGTCATAACAGCAGTCAACCTGCTCGTCAAGGCAGTTATTAATGTTTAATGGTCCATCTACTGCAACAATTACATCATACATACATATTTTATTAGGTTCTTTGCCAAGTCTAAAACCACCTTTTTTTCCTCTTTCACTAACTAAAATATCTGATTTTGCAAGATTTTGTAATATTTTACCTAAAAAACTGTCAGGCACATTACATTCTTTTGCTATGTCAGAACGCATAAATGCTGTTCCCATAGGATGTTGAGCCATATAAACCAATGCTCTAATAGTATAATCACAGGCACGCGTTATTTTCATATAAAACCTTTCTATATAATTTTTGTAATCACTAATATAATATAATTTCATTTTAATATCAATAGATTTATTTTGTTTATTATTTCAAAAGTTAAATATATGTTTAGAATTTTATATTTTTCCTGATTTTTTTATATTATATATTAGAAATAAGATATATTTTTATATTATATATAATACTGAGTAGAAAACTCATATTATGATTATTTTAGAAAAACTTAGAGTTAAAATAGGTCATAAGTAATTAATCAATAAGAATTTTTAAACATTTTTTAAAAAATATAAAAAAAGTTCTTGACGAATTAAAAAAAATATATTATTTATTCCTACACACAATGCTGGGGCATCGCCAAGTGGTAAGGCAGCGGGTTTTGGTCCCGCCATTCGGAGGTTCGAATCCTTCTGCCCCAGCCATTTTTTTATCTATTTTTCATATATACAGGGTCTAAAAATATGCATTCTAAAACAGATGTAAAAACATTAATCATTAAAATAGGCAGCTCTATTTTATCAGGTAATGATCTTGGTCTTAACAGTGCTAGAATTGCATCATTAGTTTATCATATTGCAAAATTAAAACAGACTATTCCAAACATTGTAATAGTATCTTCTGGAGCAGTAGCATCAGGATTTAAGCTGCTTGGGTTTCCATCTCGTCCAAAAGATATTGTTGATAAACAAGCTTCAGCTGCTGTTGGGCAGGCAAGGTTAATATGGACTTATGAACAGGCTTTTGCTCAGTATAATATTAATGTAGCACAAGTTCTGCTTACAAAAGATGATTTATCAAACAGAAAACGGTATCTTCATGCACGCTCTGCACTAAAAAGACTTTTAGAGCTTGGAGTTATCCCTATAATTAACGAAAATGATACAATTATAGTTGATGAATTAAAATATATAGAGTCATTTGGCGATAATGATAATCTTGGTGCTCTTGTTGCAGGTATTGTTGATGGAGATTTACTGCTTATTTTATCAGATGTAGATGGTCTTTATACAGCAGACCCTTCAAAAGATAAAAATGCAGAAATAATACATAAAGTTGAGTATATAAATGATGATATTATGGATAGTGCAGGAGGCAGCATATCTTCTGTTGGCACAGGAGGTATGAAGTCAAAAATACAGGCTGCTAAAAAGGCACTTGAAGCAGGGTGTGAAGTAGCTATTATAAGGGGAATGGAGCCTGAAAATATAGAGAAATTCTTTAAGGAAGATAATATAGGCACATATTTTTATCAAAGTGTTTCTTCTATTAAAAAACGAAAATTCTGGATAGGTTATGCAGCTATTCCAAAAGGTGCTGTTATAATAGATAATGGTGCAGATAATGCACTTTTAAATAATAAATCACTGCTTGCAAAAGGTATAATTAATATTAATGGTAAATTTCAGGCAGGAGCTGTTGTTTCTATTATAAACAATAATAGAGAAATAGCACGAGGAAAAATAAGATATTCTTCTGCTGATTTATTAAAAATTATGGGGAAAGCATCATCAGAAATATATGATATTTTAGGTTATAAAATATCAGATGAAGTTATACATAAAGATGATTTGCTTTTAATTTAAATAAGGATAAAGAATATGGATTTAATGGCTCAGCTTGCAAAAACAAAAAAAGATGCTCATATATTTGCTGTATCACCAGCACCAAAAAGACATGCAGTATTATCAAATATTGCTTTGCTGCTTAATGAAAGAAGAGAAGAAATAAAAAAAATCAATAAGATAGATATTATTAATGCAGAAAATATGGACTTAAGCTCTGCAATGATAGACAGGCTTAGATTAACAGATAAAGAAATAGATAGTATGATAAAAGCTGTTAATGAAATATCTATGCAGAAAGAAGTAATAGGGGAAGTAATATCTGGATATACCCGTCCTAATGGTTTAAAAATAAGAAAAGTCAGAGTTCCACTTGGTGTTGCAGGTATTATTTATGAATCACGACCTAATGTAACTATTGATAGTGCTGCTTTATGTATAAAATCAGGTAATGGTGCAGTATTAAGAGGCGGAAAAGAAGCAATAAACTCTAATAAAATACTTGCTGAAATTATTACTGATTCACTTGAAAAGGCAGGGTTTTCTAAAGATATTATTTATTTTATTCAAGATACTGATAGAAATATTATAAAATATATGGCTCAAGCTAAAGGGTTAATTGATGTAATTATTCCACGAGGAGGAGAAGGGCTTATTAACTTTGTTGTAGATAATGCCTGTATTCCTGTTATAATGCATGATAAAGGGGTATGCCATGTATTTATTGATGAAAGTGCAGAATATCAGCAGGCTTTATCTATTGCTTTTAATGCAAAAGTGCAGCGTCCTAGTGCATGTAACTCTATGGAAACACTGCTTATTCATAAAAATATTTCAGACAAAATGCTGCCTGAAATAGCAGAAATATTTCAAGATGTAGATGTGGATTTAAGAGGCTGTCCTGAAACATTAAAATATGTAGACTGCAGACCTGCTATTGAAGAAGATTATTATACTGAATATCATGATATGATACTTTCTATAAAGGTAGTTGAAAATATTCAGGAAGCTGTTGCACATATTAATAAATATGGTTCAGGTCACAGCGACGCAATAGTTACTACTGATTATAATAATGCAGAAAAATTTTTAAATGAAGTAGATTCTGCTGCTGTATATGTTAATGCGTCTACAAGGTTTACTGATGGCGGTGAATTTGGTCTAGGTGCAGAAATAGGTATCAGCACACAAAAACTTCATGTAAGAGGTCCTATGGGTGCAGAAGATTTAACTACTACCAAATATTTAATATATGGAAGCGGACAGCTGCGTGGATAATGGATATTTGTATTTTTGGAGGAGCTTTTGACCCTATACATAAAGGACATATTGCAATAGCTATGTCAGCTGTTAAAAAGTTTCATTTTGATAAGCTGCTTTTTATGGTATCAAACGAGCCACCCCATAAGTCAAGCCATACTGCACCTTTTATGCACAGGCTGAATATGGTTAATCTTGCATTAAGTGAACTTGGTGATAAGTTTGGTGTTACAGATATAGAAGCAAAACTAAATGATTTATCATATACTTATAATTCATTATATGCTTTAAAAAAAATATATACTGATGATAATATATTTTTTTTAGTAGGAAGTGATATATTTGCAAGCATTAAACAATGGTATAATTATAAAAAATTATTTGATTTAGCACATTTTATTATAGGATGCCGACCGGGTATTTCTTTTTCAGATATGATAGAAAGTGTCCCAGATGATATTAAGAAAAAAATTGAAGATAAAGATAAAATTGAGCTTTTTGAAATAGATTCATTTAATATTTCAAGCAGTGAAATTAGAAAATGTATAAAAAAATATCTTGAATATTTGCCTTCAAATGTTGCAAAATATATTATTAATAATAATTTATATAATAAAGAGGTATAATGGGAACAAAAGAATTAGCAATAAAAATTAAAAAACTGCTGGATGATAAAAAAGGTGAAGATATAGTATGTTTTTTTATTGGAGAAAAATCTACTGTTGCAGATTATATGATAATTGCAACAGGTAATGTTGATACTCATGTTAAAGCATTAGCAGAATATGTAAGTGTTGAACTTAAAAAAGAAAATATTAATCCAATATATCATGAAGGAACAGCACATGGTGTATGGGTTTGTATTGATTATGGCGATATTATAGTGCATGTAATGCGTAAAAATGAAAGAGTATTTTATAATCTTGAATCTATTTGGGGCGGCTTCCCTAAAATATAAATAAAATATATTAAAAAGAGGTGTTTATATGTTTAGAATAATTTTATTAGAGCCTGAAATACCTCAAAATACAGGTAATATTGCACGGCTTTGTGCATCAACTGGTATAGAGCTTGTATTAGTTGGCAGGCTTGGGTTTTCAATTGATGATAAACATTTGAAAAGAGCTGCCATGGATTACTGGGAATATGTAAATGTTAAACATATTAAAACTTTAGATGAATATTTTGAAGAAAATAATAATTTTTATGCAATAAGCACAAAAGGACATAAAAACTATACAGAAATTACAATAAATATTAATAGTAAGATAGATATACTTTTTGGAAGTGAAGGGGCAGGATTTCCTAACTTTGTATATGAAAAATATACAGACAGGCTTTATAGAATACCTATGAAAACAGAGTCTAGAAGTTTAAATCTGTCTTCATCTGCTGCTATTGTATCATACCATTTACTGTATAAATTAAATTTTCCAAATTTATTTTAGTTTTATTTTTGTAATGGGTATAGAAAAATAAAAAGATTATTATAAGGGTATGAGATAAAAATAGTGGAATAGTGAGATAAGTATGTTGCAGGACAATACAACTACTATACAATGACTATGCAGTTTTTAAAACTTAAAACGATTTTAACTTTTTTGGCGGGTATTTTTTAGCATTTATTATGCACTTATTATACACTAACTATACAAAAATTTTAAAAGGTGAACTTTTCATCACACCCACCATCATTTAATCTTTATCTTAATAATCTTTCACAATAGTTTACTTGATATTAATACGAGATTGTGAGCAAATAACTATTATATGGTTTGAACTTATATTATATTTTTTTGCTAAATCTATAAAAAATAACCCGTTTTTATAATCATCTTGAATATTTTTATGACGAATCCTTGTTGTTAAGCTGTCTGTTTTTGGGATATATATGGAGAGACCACCATAAAACTCACATAATTTATATTCCGCTTCAATTACTATTATTTCAGCAATATCTTTAAACTTTTCCGTAAAATCATCATTGGTAAGCAGGGATAAATTATACTTATTTTTTTGTCATTCATACAACTTCCTCCCAATAAATATTTAATTTTATACTTATCCGCTGGATTTATAATCATAATACTAATAAATTTTATATAATATCTTTACTTTTAATAAAAGAAAACAGTGGAAAAGTTATTTTATTTATACTATAGAAATAATAAAAATATTACTGATGTTAAATAACATAAACACAGCAGCTTTATTTGTTATAACTATCATAAAATTTGAAATTTATTATTTATCTTTAAATATAATAGTTCTTGAAATTATAAAAGTAATAAAGAATGTGATTAATTCTGTAATAAGTTTAGTAATTTCTAAAAATATTGTTCCTAACCCTGTTATATCCTGCAAGGCATCATTATTTAAAAGAAAATAAAATACTGAATTATTAATAATAAGCACATATATAACTAAAACAAAATATTTTTTATATTCATCAAAAATATTGGCATTTGATTTAAATACAAATCTTCTGTTTAAAATAAAATTAAAGGTAGAAGAAACAAGCCGTGCTAAAATATTAGCACTAATTACAGTAAGGCTGATTTGTGCAATTTGACTATCACTTTGTGCATCAGGCACATGAAGCATTTTCATAAATACTTCAAGCATTGTAAAATCTATAATAAAAGATAAAATTGCAACCCATAAATATCTAAAAAATACAAAATATATTCTTAATGAATCTAATACAGGATTAAAGTGAGATGATGAGTTGCCATTTTCATATACTGTTGTAATAGGTATCTCTTTAATTGCATAGTGTTTTTCTTTTGCAAAGATAAGCATATCAAGCTCAAAATCATATCCTGTTGTTTTAAGTTTTATTAAATCAGGTAAAAGAGATGCAGGTATTCCTCTAAGCCCAGTTTGAGTATCATTAATTTTAACACCAGAAAACAGTCTGAAAATGATTTTAGTAAATTTATTTCCAAATCTGCTTCTAAGTGGTATATTTTTATTATCAAAAACTCTGCCGCCAGTAATTAAAACATTATTAATATTTAACAAATTCTCTGCAATATTGATTACATCTTTACTTAGATGCTGTCCATCAGCATCTAAAGTAACAACACCACAGCTTTCTGGAAAATAATGTAGTGCAGCATTAAAGCCAGTTTTTAAAGCTGTCCCTTTTCCTAAGTTTACAGCATGGGTTTCTACTACTACCCCTAATGTTTTAAGCTCTGAAAATATATAATCAAATTCTTTACCGCTGCCATCATTTACACATACAATACCCTGAAATGCATTAGAATTCATTAATTCTTTTGCAATATTAATAACTATAGGAAGTGGTTTATATGCTGGTATAACAGCTACTGGAAGTTTATTCAAAATATCCTCAATGTATATTATAATTTATCTGCTGAAGTAATTGCTGATAAAACTGCATTATCTATACTTTTTAAACCAATTTTTATATCTTTGTCAAGTTCTGAAATAATATCAATAGCTTTTACTATTTCTTTTATTTTCCATTTTTTTTGTTGTTCTTTTATTTTTGAAAGTTGAAAAGGGTGAACTTGTTTTAAATAATCTTCATCAATATTTAATAAATAAAGCTGCATTATTCGTTTTGAAAGAGCAAAAAATATTTTAAAATTGCTATCATAACTATTATCCATAGTGCTGTATACTTTAAGAGCAGTTTTTATATCACGCATACCAAAAGCATCTGTCAGGGCAAAAATAGTTTCTTCTTTTTCACCAGAAAGCTGGTCTAAAAGGGTAGAAACAGATATTTTTTCTTTTTTACCCAGTATATATGTTTCAAGTTTTTCTGATTCATGTAATACCATACTTAAATTATTTAAACATTTGCTTAGCATAATTTCTGCCTGTTCTTGACTTAACTTTATATTTTTTTCTTTAAAAATATCTATTACATCATATATGGTTGCTTTTGCTTTTTTCTGCTCTTCAACAAATACTTTAAAATTTTTATTTTTAAATATTTTTACTAATGACTGGTCAATTTTGTCCTTAACAGGTGCAGTTATTATTAATGTTGTTTCAGAACATTTAGACATTATCTCTGCAAGATGCTCAATATCTTTTATTCTGCCTGCATTTCTAATAATCGCAGCTTTTGGGCTTCCAAATAAATCTACAGAATTTATATAGCTTAAAAAATCTTCTTTATTAAGCTCATCTCCAAAAAAAATTTCTAAATCTAAATTATCATCTTTTGGAGTAAATAACTTAATATTTTTATCAATAAAATAACTAGAACCAGTTATAAAGTATTTTTCCATATACACCAGCTATTTATAAACCTTACGGCTTATATTTAATCTAAAAGTTGTTAAATCATCTTCTATATTACTTTTTAGCTTACCATCTCTTGTTTGTAGTGTGATACCTGCATCTGAAGTAATAGAAAAGTTTGTTGATGTTTTAGTATTCCATGTATATATTTCTTTTCCGTCAATATCTGTTACTATAATAGTTAAATTATATGCAATATATGTAGAAGTTGCCTGGTCTGTGGCTGTTAAAACAGGATTAATATATTCTAAATTAGAAATTATTATATCCATAAAATATGTAGCCTGTTTATAAGAAGCAAGCTCATTATATTTTAAAAAAAAACGTTCTGCTTCTAACTGCATTATATCACCAATAGTGGAATCAATAGTGTCATTATGGACAGTATTAATATAATACTTAACAGGTATTTCATTGTTTAATCCAGCCATAGTATATCCGCAGGAAGATAATATTAGTAATAATAATGCAGCAAGCAGAAATCGTTTCATTATTTTACCACAAGGCTTACAAGTTTGTTTTTAATAAATATTTTTTTAACAAGTTCTTTTTCTTCAAGATAAGATAATACTTTACTGTCTTTTAAAACAGTATCAAGAACAGTATTTTCTTCTGCATCTCTAGGGAAAGTAAAGTTTGCTCTTACTTTGCCATTTATCTGAACAACAATAACTATTTCATCAGATATTGTATATTTTTCATCATATTCTGGCCATTTGCTTTCTGCAATAAAAGAAGTTTTGCCAGCAAGTTCATGAAGTTCTTCTGCCACATGTGGTGTAAATGGTGCTAAAATAGTGATTAATGTATTTAAGCTGAATGAAAATGCTGCTTTGTCATTATCATTTTCAAGTTTTTCTGCTGCAAGATAAAGAGTATTTACCATTTCCATAATAGCTGATACTGCAGTATTTAACTGAAATCTTGCAATATCATTTGTTACTTTTTTAATTGCCGCATGAGTTGCTCTAATAATAGTTTTTGATGTTTCACCTTCAAATTCAGGGATATTATTATAAACTTTTAATATATCTATATTAGATACAACAAGTCTAAATACACGGTTAATAAACCTGTAACATCCTTCAACACCATTTTCAGACCATTCTATTTCATTTTCTGGTGGTGCTGCAAAAACAGAGAAAAGCCTGATAGTATCTGCACCATACTGGTCATTTAATATACCAGGGTCTACTACATTTTTCTTAGATTTAGACATTTTTTCTACTCTGCCTTTTACAGCTATACTGCCGCATTTAGAACATTTACCATCTTTTACTTCATTAGGTAAAAGCCAGCCATCATTTTCACATTTCCATGTTTCTTTGCAAACCATACCTTGAGTTAAAAGATTAGTAAATGGTTCGTCAAAAGAAAGATATCCCATATCTCTTAAAACTTTTACAAAAAACCTTGCATATAAAAGGTGCATAACAGCATGTTCTATACCACCAATATACTGGTTCACAGGCATCCAGTAATCTACTTCTTTTTTATCAAACATATTTGTATCACATTTTGGAGAGCAGTAACGCAGAAAATACCATGATGATTCCATAAAAGTATCCATAGTATCTGTTTCTCTTTTTGCTTTTCCACCACATACAGGGCAGGTAGTGTTTACAAAATCTTCTACAGTATCAAGTGGGTTGCCTTGACAATTAAAATTTACATTTTTAGGAAGTGCAACTGGTAAATCTTCTTCCTTAACTGGCTGCATACCACATTTTTCACAATATACAAATGGGATAGGTGCACCCCAGTAACGCTGCCTTGAAATACCCCAGTCTCTTAATCTAAAATTAACAGATGCTTTTGCTGCATTATCTTTTGCAAGATTTTCTATTACTTTCTTTTTAGCTTCATCATAATCAAGACCATTTAATTCACATGAGTTTACAAGTTTTCCAGCTCCGGTATATGCTTCTGTCATTGTATCAGGATTTAATTCTTCACCTTCTGGCTGAATAACTATTTTAATAGGAAGGTTATATTCTTTTGCAAATTCAAAGTCTCTTGTATCATGTGCTGGAACTGCCATAACAGCACCTGTGCCATAATCCATTAATACATAGTTTGCAATGTATACTGGAAGTTTTGTATTATTAACAGGGTTAATTACATACCTGCCTGTAAAAAAGCCTTTTTTCTGTTTATTATCTGTTCTATCTGCTTTATCCTGCTTTACTATATCTGTAATAAATTTTAAGCCGTCATGTTCATATTCTGTGCCTTTAATCAAATCTTTTACCATAGGATGTTCAGGTGCTAAAAGCATAAATGTTGCACCATAAAGAGTATCTGGTCTTGTTGTAAAAACAGTAACTGTTTTATCGCTTTCTGTAAATTTAAAAATGATTTCTGCACCAATAGATTTACCTATCCAGTTTCTCTGCATAGTTAAAACTTTTTCTGGCCAGCCTTTTAATTTATATGTATATTCTAATAATTCATCTGCATATTCTGTAATTTTTAAAAACCATTGTTCCAGCTCTTTCATTTCTACAATTGAAGAGCATCGCCAGCAGTGCCCATCTTCCACTTGTTCATTTGCTAAAACTGTTTCACATTCAGGGCACCAGTTTACAAGAGATTTCTTTTTATATGCTAAACCTTTTTTCCATAATTCTATAAATATTTTCTGCTCCCATTTATAGTATTCTGGGTCACAAGTTGCTACTTCTCTTGACCAGTCATAAGAAAAACCTAGTTTTTTAAGCTGTTCTTTCATATTTGCAATATTTGAATATGTCCAGTCAGCAGGGTGTCTGTTATTTTGTTTTGCAGCATTTTCTGCAGGCAGACCAAAAGCATCCCAGCCCATAGGGTGAATAACATTTAGTCCCTGCATAAATTTAAAACGGGAAACAACATCACCAATAGAATAGTTGCGAACATGTCCCATGTGAATATTTCCTGATGGATATGGAAGCATTTCTAAACAATAATATTTTTCTTTACTATTATCTACTTCTCTTTTAAAAACATCATTTTCTTCCCAGCGTTTTTGCCATTTTGATTCAAATGCAGATGGATTATATTTCATAAATCTTTCACCATTAATAATTTTAACTTTTATGTCATATACCACAATATATATAATTTAAGCAAGTAAAATGTAATATTTTTAAGTTCAGATTATTATATATTAAGAGATTAAATTGAAAGGGTAAGTCTGTCTTTTAAAAGCAGCCTTTATATTCTCATAGAAAGGCTTATTCTGCCTCTTTCTTTATCAATATCTATAACCATAACCTGCACTTTCTGACCAACTTTTACAACTTCACTTGGATGTTTAATATAGCTTTCAGAAAGCTCAGAAATATGGACAAGACCATCATTTTTTAAACCAATATCTACAAAAGCACCAAAATCTACAATATTAGTTACTTTGCCAGATATTACCATACTTGGTTTTAAATCATCAAGGTTTACAATACTTTTCTTAAATATTACAGGGTCTATACTGTCACGCACATCTCTGTCTGGTTTTTCTAAATTTTCTATAATATCATTAAAAGTATATATTCCAAGACCTGTTTCTTCTGCAAGTTTATTTAGGTTGTTTGTTTTTGCAACTTTTCTAATTAATCCCACTTCTTTAACAGTCAAATTAAATCTATTTAATAATGTATGGACAGCATCATAAGTTTCTGGGTGAATAAACATACTGTCTAACATTTCGTCACCACCATAGATTTTTAAAAACCCTGCACACTGTTTAAAGATAGATTCTCCAATTCCTGCTATTTTTAAAAGCTGGTTTCTATTAATAAAAATGCCATTATCTTCTCTAAATTTAACTATTTTTTCAGCAATAGAGTAGTTAAGACCTGATACATACTGTAAAAGGGAAGGGCTTGCTGTATTTAAATTTACACCAACATTATTTACCACATCTTCCACAACTGTCTGTAGTGTATTTTCAAGTTTTTTCTTATTTACATCATGCTGATACATTCCAACACCAATAGAACGCGGTTCAATTTTTACAAGCTCTGCAAGCGGGTCAATAACTCTGCGGGCAATAGATATAGCCCCCCTTATGGTAACATCTAAATCTGGAAACTCTTTTGCAGCTACTTCACTTGCAGAATATACACTAGCACCTGCTTCATTTACAATGGTATATTCCACATTTAACTGGATTTCGCTTAAAACTTTTGCAACAAATTCTTCTGTTTCTCTGCTTGCTGTGCCATTGCCTATAGATATGGCATTAATATTAAATTTATTTATTATTTCAATAACTTTCTTTTTACTGCCTTCATAATCACTTTGTGGTGGAGTAGGGTATATAACTCCATAAGTTAATAACTTGCCAGTTTCATCAACTGCTGCATATTTACAGCCTGTTTTATAAGCTGGATCAAGCCCTAAAACTGACCTGCCTTTTACTGGCGGCGTCATTAAAAGGCTTTTTAAATTATCACCAAAAACATGAATAGCTCTTTCTTCAGCATTCTGTCTTAATTCACTTCTTATTTCCAGCTCAATAGAAGAAGAAAGCATTGTTTTAAATGCACGACCTGCACATTTTTCTATAATTTTATTATGCTTGTATCCTTCTTCATATATTATAGCAAGCACAGTATTTATACATGTTTCTTCATCAATATTCAGTTTAACTTTTAATACATGTTCTCTTTCGCCTCTAAAAATTGCTAAAACTCTATGTGGTGGCAGTGTTTTTATTTTTTCTTCAAATTCATAATATGCTTCATAAGGAGTTCTTTCTTGAAAATCCTCTGCTGCAGCTGATGAAATAACTGCATTTTTATTATATATTTCTCTTAATCTGTTTTTTATATTAATATTATGTCCAATATCTTCAGTAATAATATCTCTTGCCATAGAAAGAACTGTATCAATATCTGCAGCTTTTTCATTGATATAGTCTTTTGCAAAATTTTCTAATTCAGATAAGTCATTATGGGTTTTAATATATTCTGCAACAGGCTCTATACCAGCTTCTCTTGCAATATCTGCTTTTGTTTTCTTTTTGGATTTATATGGAGCATATAAGTCTTCCACTTCTGTAAGAGTAGCTGCTTTTTGTAATGCAAGTTTTAATTTATCAGTCAGCTTTCCTTTTTCATCAATATTTTTGATAACTTCTTCTTTTCTTTTATTTAAATTTTCAAGATACTCATATCTTTCAAGAATATTTCTTATTTGGATTTCATCCATTGCTCCAGTCTGCTCTTTTCTATACCTTGCAATAAATGGAACAGTGTTGCCGTCAAGATAAAGTGCTATTAAATTTTCTACATTTTTTTTTGGAAAAGTAAATTCTTTAATAAGTGAGTCTAAATCTACCATATACCATCCTTATAAACTATTTCGTTATGATATTACTGTATTTCATTATGATTATCAAGGAATATCTAATAATATTTGACATTATTTATAGATTTTATTAAAATATTCAAAAAGGATATGATTATGGTAAGTATAATATTATTTGTTACAGCATGTGTTGTGCTGGTTGCAGCTGCATTACTGCTTGCAAAAAGTCATAAAAAGGAAAGTGAAATACAGGCTCCCAAAGAGCATAAAGAACAGGCTTTTAACACAAAATATGATGAGCTTATTTATCTTTATAAAAGTGGTGCAATTAAAGAAGAAGAGTATAAAAGTCAGATGAAAAATATTATTAATTAGTTTTATACTCCCGTAAAAAATACAATTAATGCTTGAGTAAGCCCAATTACAAACCCTATAAAAAAGCCTAAAATATTTATCCATTTAAAATGCTCTTTCATGAAAGAAAATAATATATTTTCTACTTCAGGTAAAGGAAGGGCATTAATTTTATCTTTTACAATTTTTTCAATATTTACAGCATTAAGTGCATATTTTAAATTACTTTTAATAAGTTTAACAGCCACTTCTGTAATAACATCAGCTATTTTATTATAATTACTGCTTATAAATGCAGTAAATTTATTTATCATATTTGATTTCATTGTTTTATAGTTTTCAGCATTCAAAATATCCATAACATCTATTTTTATAAATTTATAAATATCAATATTTAAAAGCACTAAAATTTCTTTTATGCTTAAATTGCTGTATTGGTATAACTTATCTAATATTAAAGCAGAAACTTTATCTAATATGTTAGTGTTTGTAACAAAATGATTTTTTATATATAAAACTATATCGTGATTATCACTAAAGCCTAATTTAACCATTACTTCATTTACTGGCTTTTTAAGAAGATTATCAATTTCATCTTCAATTGTTTTATAAATATTTTTATAAATCACAGGGTTAGTAGATAAATCTTCAGTTATATGTGGAAGTTCATTTTCTACAATCTGCTCTATTTTTTCATTACTTAAAAACAGGTTAATAAATCCAGCTTTTAACACATCCATACCAGTTGCAGAAGAAAGCATACTGTCTTTAAAGTTCACTACCTTTTGAGCTAAAACAGCTTTTATCATATCATTTTTACCAAGCCTTCTTATATTAGCCATAATAGTGATTGTTAAGTATTCAACTAAATCATTTTTTCTATTTAAAATATCCTGTGGAAGTATATCCTGTAATGTTTTATCTTCTGATAGAAATGAATTTATTGTATTTTCAAGCTGGTTATCTATTGCTTTTTCCAAATTGAAATTTTTAACTAGCTGAAATACTGGCTCTCTAAAATTATTAATATTTATTTGCCTATTAAGAAAAATATCAACTACTGAAATGGCAGTATTATTTAAAATATTATTAATTGTATCTTTATTATCAATAATTTTATCTTCTAAGCTGGAAAGCCTTATAACAGCATGAATATCTTTTGCATTAAGGCTTTTAAGTTTATCTGCAATTATACTGTGAATTTTGGTTTTTATATCATTATTTTCAAGTGCATATAAAAAATCATCATGTGCTAAAAGTTTCTGCCCAACAATTTCAGAGATTTTAACTGCTAATTTTGGCCTTGTTTTAGGGACAATACCCTGCCAGCCTAATGTATACCATTTAGGTTCATAAGGTCTGAAAAGCATTTTTATTGCTATTTTGTTTGTTATATAACCAACTACACCTGCAACAAGCGGGGTAGTTACAAGGCTAACTATTGGCTGCTCTAACAACGGCTCCCTCTCTTAAACCAAAATCTGAAACAGTAATAATATTAAGGTTGGTTTTCTTTAATATTTCTAATATAATTAAAATACCAGGTATTATTAAATCTTCTCTGCCTTTATCCATACCTTTAATTTCAAGCCGTTTATTATATGGTGTAGAGTAGACTTTATTAAGTATTTCTATTACTTTTTCTTTTGTAATTTTATAACCATTAACTTTATTGTAATCATATTCAGTCATTTCCATATCTATTGCTGCAAGAGTTGTAGCAGTGCCTGCTGTTGCAATAAAATTCTGGATATTATTTGGAATAGTAACATCCTTAAAGAATTCTTTTATATATGCACTGCATTTTTCAAGTATTTCTGTGCTGCTTTTTTGAAAATCAAACATATCTGCCATTTTTACTACACCTATTTTATGGCTTTCTGTATGCAGCTCATTATTATCCTGCATATATATTATTTCTGACGAGCCACCTCCAACATCAAGTATTAATGGCTGCCTGCCTGCATCAAACCCAGAGCACACCCCAAGATATTCAAGCATACCTTCTTCTTTTCCGCTGATAATAGATATTTCAATACCTGAATTTTTAGCTGCATTAATAAATTCTTTCCCATTTGCTGCTTCACGAACTGCACTTGTTGCAACAGTTTTAATCTTTTCAACATTATATTTATTAAGAGCTTTTCTAAACCCAGCAAGCACATTTATAGATTTATTAAATGGTTCTTCTTGTAATATTCCAGTTTTATTAATATTTGCAGCAAGTCTTGTAGTTGCTTTTTCCTGATAAATAATATTTTTTATTTTATTATTTTCAACTTCAGCAATAATCAACCTTATAGAGTTACTGCCTATATCAATACCTGCTGCAATATTATTTTTTTTGGTGCTCATTTACATACCTTCTATGCACATCATAAGTTTCTGAAAATAAGTGTTCTCCATCTTTACTTGCTACAAAAAATAAATAATTAGTTTTTGCAGGGTTTGCAACAGCTTCTAATGCAATTAATGAAGGGCTGCATATAGGAGTAGGGGTAAGCCCCTTATGTTTATATGTATTATATATGTTTGTTTCATCTCTTAAATCAGCTTTGCCAATTTTTATTTCATATTCGCCTCTTAAAAATTTACCATAAAGTATAGTAGGGTCAGCTTGCAAAATCATATCAATATTAAGCCTGTTATAATAAACAGAAGCAACGATTGGTGCTTCAAATACATTATATGTTTCTTTCTGCACAATGGATGCTAAAATAATGGCTTCATATTCAGTTAAACCTTGAGCTGCTGTTTTTTCTTTAAAATCAGCAGGAAGATATTTTTTAAAATCAGCATACATTGTATCTACTACATATTCTGGTTTAAAGTTTTTTGGAAATTTATATGTTCCGGGAAATAGGAAACCTTCTAAACTTTTATAGTCATATCCTGTTACTTTTTTTGCATACTCATTATTAAATACAAGAGATAAAAACTCATCTTTTTTTGCAACGCCTGCTTTTTCAAGAGCATTAGCAATATCAAACACATTGAACCCTTCTGGGACTGTTACTTTTACAGTGGACTGAACACCATTCATAATGTTTGATAAAAACTCGCTGTATGAAATATTATCTGCCATATAATAGCCAAATTTCATATTTTGTGGCAGTTTAATGATTTTTCTAAGGTATATATCAAGCCCTGCAGGAGTATCTGTGTCTTGAAAAATTTCATTATAAAGTTTTGAATAACTTTGACCTTTTTCAATAAATAATTCTGTAGATACTCTATTACTATCTAAAAAAGATTTAGATGATGAATAAAGATAAAAAGCTGTTGCCATAACTGCCATAGATGCTAAAATAACTAATGATACTAATGATATAATAATTTTCTTTTTCATAATACCAACTTTAATATATGTTTTTTATAATATTATCAGCAAACAATGTGTATTTCAAGCAGTTTGTAGCTTTTATTCATTTTTTTTATATAATATCTTGACAATATATATATATAAAAGTTTACAAAACATATTAATTTTGTTATATTATAATATATACTAAATTTGGAGGTATTCCTTTTGAGCTGGAGTAAAAAAGCTATAGTTTCATATCATTTTATAGAAGCAGCTACAGATAATTACTTTGATGAATTAAAACTTTCTTTTAATTCATTACTTAAAAGTGAAGATAGTTCTGGCACTTTTGATGCAGGGCAGTCACATTTTTTTTGGAAAATAAACAGTAAGGTGGATATTGCTGCAACAGATACTTATTTTATTTCAGTAGTAAAAGAAAAAAGTGCATGGCCTGTATGGTTTCGGGAAGATGAAGGCATTGCAGAAATCCCATTAAATGATGGTGCTCTTGGTGAGCTTTATTATGCAATAGTCAATCCTGAATCTCGTTTTATTTTATCTCTTGCAGCTCTAGGTGGCGGACCTGCAGGAGCATTTAAAAAATTTCTTAATGAATTTTCAAAAGATGGCAGTGCTAAACTAACACCTTTATTTGAAGATAAAATTGATTTAACTACATTATCATGGGATTTTTATAAAAAAATAGCTATATCAGTTAATTTCCCAAGTTATGAATACAGTGCAGAGTTTATGACAACAAAAGAAGGCACATTATTAGGTATTATAGATGAACTTGGTGGTTTAAAAGCAGATATTACAATTTCTGCTCCAAAACAAAAACAAAATTTAAATACGAGCCAGACAAGAGAAATTGCAAAAGCACTGCTAGTTAATGATTTTTGCAGTAAACTTGTTTTAAAAGGCTCTGATAATGATGGAGAAGAAATTCAAGAATTTGATTTAAAAAATGCTCAAGTAAAATATAAAGAAATGGTTGAGATTTCTGGCAGTTATATGGTGGAAGATGAAGCTCTTCCAATCCTAAAAAGAGCATTTAATGATAGAAGTCATGATTTAATACATTTATCGGAGTAAGATATGATATTTAGACGCAAACAAGAAGAGGTTGCAAAACCTAAAACTATTGCTGATATTTTAACATATCAGTCATACAAAAATGGCAGTAAAAAATATATCTTTTTTAAAGATATTATTTATACTTATTCGCAGGCTGAAAAAATATGTAATAAAATATCCCGAGTGCTTGCTTTTTCTGGTATTCGTAAAGGTGATAGAGTTGCCATAATGATGGAAAACTCACCTTATTTTATTTTTGCTGCTTTTGCAATAGCTAAAGAAGGTGGCATAATTGTGCCTGTAAATACTTTTTTAAAAGATAAAGAAGTAAGCTATATAATTTCTAACAGCGAAGCAGCAGCAATATTTACTTCTGAAAAATTTAAAGGAATAATAAGCAAAGTTAAAGAAGACTGCTCTTGTTTACAGTCCATTTTTTCATTTGATGACAGTGCTGCAAACTGGGGTGCTGAGAATGTATTAGTAAAAGATAAAAATATGAGCGAGCTGCCGCTTGAAATAGGTATAAAACAGGAAGATACTGCAGTTATTATTTATACATCTGGCACAACAGGTGCTCCAAAAGGTGCAATGCTCTCTCATGGTAATTTAATAAGTATGGTGGAAATGGCTGCTATATCTTATAAAATGACACATAAAGACAGATTTTTACTGTTTTTACCAATGTTTCATATATATTCTTTTGAAGTAACTATAATGTTTCCATCATTTTTAGGTGCATCTATTGTTATTTTAGAATCAGTTATGGATTTAAAAACTAAAAAATTCAGAGATATATTAATATTTAAACGGCCTACTGTAATGGCAGCAGTGCCAACAGTTTATTCTGCTCTTGTAAAAGCAAAAATGCCAAAACTTTTTATTAAATTTATCTATCCTATAAAAATACACTTATGCAGCGGCTCAGGTCTGCCTGTTGATATTTATAATAAATTTTATCAAAAATTTGGCATTCCTTTAATTGAAGGTTACGGGCTTTCAGAAGCTTCTCCAGTTGTAGCAGGCAACACTCTTGATGACCCTAGAGCTGGCACAGTTGGCAGAGCATTTTATGGGGTATCTGTTAAAATTGTTGATAAAGATGATATGGAAGTGCCAAGAGGTGAAGTTGGAGAGATTATAGCTAAAGGTCCTAATATTATGCAGGGATACTGGAAAATGCCAAAAGAAACTGCTGAAGCTGTAAAAAATGGCTGGTTTTTTACAGGCGATTTAGGAACTATGGATAATGATGGCTTTATCACCATTGTTGATAGAAAAAAAGACTTAATATTGGTTAAAGGGATGAATGTTTATCCTAGAGAGATAGAAGAACATATCCATCATATAAAAGGTGTAGAAGCTGTTGCTGTTATCAGTGTGCCTGATGAAGATGGTGATGAAACTATACTTGCTTATATTAAAAAAGACCCAGATGTAAATATTACAGAAAAAGATATTAAAGCATACTTGAAAAAATATATAGCTAATTTTAAAATACCTAAATATGTATATTTCCCAAATGAACTTCCACTAACAACTATTGGTAAAATTTTAAAAAGAAAATTAAAAGAAATGGTAATGAAAGGGGAAATAGAAGGTATAAAGTAAAAAAAGGAGCAGATATTGATTAATGCTATATTTGGAGCAGTAACAGGGCTGAATGCAGCAGCTGCTGTTTCTGCTGTAACAGCCAATAATATTGCAAATGTAAAAACATCAGGTTATAAATCTAACAGTGCATTTTTATCTGAACTTAGCACTGGTGGAGTAAAACTTAGTGCTATAAGACCTGATAATAATCAAGGTAGTATTATTCCCACGAATATCCTATATGATATTGCAGTTTTTGGTAATGGCAGTGAAGAAGATTTATTAAATACATACAGCTATGCAGCAGGGAAGTTTGCTGTAGATGATTTTGGTAATTTCAGAGGTCCTTCAGGCGAACTGCTTTTTACTGGTGCTGGTGGTAATGTTCGGCTTGATGATAACGGCAATTTATACAGTAATGGCAAACTGCTTGGAATAATTACTCCAACAGGAGCAGAAGGGCAGGAATATGAACCAACTGGTTTCAGTATATTATCAGGTTATATGGTTTCATCAAATGTAAATATTGCTGATGAAATAGTAAATAATATTATTAATAAAAGTTTTTTTGAGGCAAATGCTGTAATGATAAGAACAAGTGATGAAATGCTTGGAACAGTAGTCAATTTAAAGGCATAAAAAGTGATATTTACTGATAAACAGTTAAGATGTATAAATGAGCCTGAAAAATACTCTATTAATAATAATGAAATAGTTATTACTACATCTCCACATACTGATTTATGGCAGAAAACTTATTATAAGTTTATAAATGATAATGCTCCAATGCTGCTGGCAGAAACGGACGAAAAATATTTTTCATTTATTGTTAAAGCATCATTTAATACAAGCCATAGATTTGACCAGTGCGGTATAATAGTTTATTTAGATAGTGAAAATTGGCTTAAAGCTTCTATAGAGTATGAAAACCAAACATTTCAAAATTTAGGAAGTGTAGTTACAAACTTAGGTTATTCAGACTGGGCAACTTCCAATATATCTGCAGAGATAAAAGAAATATGGTATAGATTAAGCCGCAGAGAAAGTGATTTTAAAATAGAATATTCACTTAATGGAAAATACTACAGCCAGATGAGAATATGCCATTTACATAAAGCAGATAATACAATATCTTTTGGCATATATGCCTGCAGTCCAGAAAATTCTTCATTTGAAGCTGTTTTTTCAAATATGAATATTATAGAATGTTTATGGTATGCTCATGATGGTCAGCAGCCAGACAGCAGTTTATTATAATTTTATAAGCTCATATATTAAAGTATATTGAAATTTATGGGCTTTTTCTATTTTAATCCTATTATCCATAAAGTATTTTTCTTTATTAAATGATAAAATGTATGGAAAGGGAAAAGGTCATTATATGCTGCTTTTTTTAAAGTTTAAAAACTAAATTTAGTAAGCATTTAATATTATAGTATATATTCCATAATTTAAAAGCCTGTTACTAAGTATGAATAACAGGCTTTTTTATATTTAAAATTGTTTACTGTTTACATCATCAAGAATATCTTTTGCAACCTGAGATACTCGTGCACTAATATCTGATGATATATTTGCTATTCTTACATTTTCACTTGTATCTGATTCCAGCTGTGAAATGGTATTACTGATATACTTGATACCTTCTGTTTGTTTAGTAATGGAAATAGTTATTTCATTTATACTTTCCACCAGTTCATTTATACTTGTTTCAATATCTTCTAATGAATGCTGGGTATTTTCAGCAAGTTTACGAACTTCATCTGCTACAACAGCAAACCCTCTTCCATGTTCTCCAGCTCTTGCTGCTTCAATAGATGCATTTAAAGCTAAAAGAGTAGTTTGGTCGGCAATAGTTTTTATTATTTTTATTATTTCTCTTGAATTTTCACTTTTCTTAACTACTTCTGTTGTCTGGTCTTGAATGCTCTGCATAAAATCTGCAATTTGTGTTGTTGAGCTTGCTGTTTTTTGCAGTGTAGAAGCTTGAAAATTAGTATGCTTATTCAGATTATCAACTGCTTCCGTTAATGCTTTCGCATCATTTGATAAAGATTCAGCAAACTTACAGCTTGTATTAAGCATTTTACGGATTTCAGTTCCTAATGCATTAGTCACCATTCCTACACGACCATCTGCATTCACAACCTCTGTTGTAAAATTCAGTTGTGTATATGAATCAAATACACGCATAATATCTGTTAAGTCACCGCCAACAGAATTAGTCAATAAATCCAAAAGTTCATTCATAGAATCTTTTAATCTATTCAATTCTGGATTTATCCCCATAAGTTGTATTCTATTAGTGCTGTCTCCGTCTTTTACTTTTTGGATAACATTAATTGCACTTTGCACTAACGCACTGTCCTGTTCAGTATCACTTTTTGTTCTTTTTATATCATTTTCTATAAGTTTTGATATTGAACCAAATTCATCTTTTGAGTTTATAGGTATAAAATCAATATCTTTGCTTTCATGATGAAGATATGCAAAAAATCTTTTGAAATTATATTCCAAAGCTTTCATACTTTTAATGATATTTGCATAAAAAAGGTATACAAATGGGAAGAATATTATACAGAATACTACTACCCCTATAAATAATGATTTAGCAATAATACTTTTAAATTTGCTTATAATATTTATAGAGTTATTATCAACATATTCCTGCAATGTGTCTATATATACACCTGTTGATATCCATATATTTTCTGTATTTGGAATAATTACCGCATAACCTATTTTATCTGCTATTCCTAAACTTCCATCTGGTTTAGGTTTTGAAAATACAAAATAAACGAATTTACCTTCATTATTTTGTGTTTTTGCGGTTTCAAACAATTCTCTTACATAATAAATACCATTATCATCTTTTGTATCATAAAGAGATTTACCAATTAAATCTTTTCTAGTAGGGTGAGCTACTGGAGTGTGTTCTTTATAAACAAAGAAATATCCGCTTTTATCTTCTTCAAAACGAAATTTATCAATTGCATTATCTATAATTTTTATTTGTTCATCTTCAGGTAGTCCTTTTACTAATTCTCCTAAAGATGCCGCCATAGAGTCTGTTGCAAGTTTTATTTTTTGCTCCACTTCTTGTTTAAGCAATACATGAATTTGACTGCCTGTTTCTTTTGTCATTTTTCTTTCATGCAACATAACTATCATTAATATAGCAATAATGCCTATAAATACACTGCATACCAATACAAATACTTTAAATTTCATAGAAAGATACTGCATATATCAATCTCCATTATAATATATAATATGATTTAAAATATTAATATTCACGACTTTTCAGCATAAGGAAAAGTCGTGAGTTTAGCATATTAATAAATCCTGTCTTGTAATGATTCTATTTTTGAACTTTTTGGACTTGATGGCTGTGGTTTTCTGCCAAAACATACACCTAAATTTTCATGTAATGCAAGAACACCTAAATCAACATGTCTTTGAATGATAGCATCTTTAGTTACCATATAGCGTATTTCACCATTGCCTGTAATATGTGATACAGTCACACCATGAATATTATCAATTAAAAGCTGAACTGCTGCTGCACCAACTTCTTTACCAAAGTTTGCATCATAAGCAGAGCTTTCTCCACATCTTACAATATGACCAGGGTTGACATCTCTAACTTCAGGTATTTCAAGAAGTCCTTCAACATACATACCAGTTTCTTTCATAAATTTTTTAACATCAGGATCAGCTTTCAGCATTTCTTCTATTTTATTTTTTACAAATTTACCAGCACCTGCAAGTTTAACATGACCAAAAGCATCTTTTGCTCCTCCTTCAGAGAAAAGGTTGCCATGTTCATCTTTAACACCTTCTGCAACTACTATTGTATAAGTGCCAGCTTTAACATCGCTTGCTAAAATTCTTCTCATATAAGTATTTTTAATGTGTTCATATACTGCATTAAAATCAACTGGAACTTCTGGTATCAAGATACAGTCAGCATCTGCTGCAATACCGCCGCGAAAAGCTGTATGACCAGCATATCTGCCAAAAACTTCCATAACCATTATTCTATTGTGAGTCCTGCCTGTTGTTTTTAAATCTTCAAGTATAGTTGCGATTTTATTAATAGTAGAATCACCGCCAACAGAGTATGTTTGTAAATCTAAATCCATAGTTTTAGGAGCATGAACAACAGGAATACCATTTTCATGAAGGTCAACAACAACACTGCCTGTATCATCACCACCAGATATCACAAGACCATCAATATTAAATTTTTTAAGTCCATCAACAATTCTTTTATATTTATTGTCATCTTTAATTTTAGAAATTTTTACACGCGAATGACCTGCTTCACTTCCTGCTCTGATAGATTTAATATCTTCGCTTCTAGCACAATTTAAACTTGTCAGGCTTTCAAAATCAACTAAATTATAAAGACCAGCATAACCATTAGGTATAACTAATGCACCAATGCCTTTTGATTCTGCCATTAATGCAGCACCCCTGACAACTGCATTAAGACCACCACAGTCTCCCCCTGCTGTAATAATTCCAATATTACGAATGTTACCCATAAAACCCCCTGATTTTAGTTTTTTTATTGATTTATAAAATTATAGTATGAAGAATAAAAAAAGTCTATATTTATCTTAAAAAAATATTTACATTATTTTTTTATATTATATACTTCTAAAATCTAACTTGTTATTATAGATAATATATGATAGAAAAATAATTTAAAAAAATACAGGGTAGTAAAATTGTTTGATAAAGCTCTTTTTTATAATTCATTGAAAACTTTAAGTTTTGGTAAAAATATTTATATTTATGATACTGTTACATCCACAAATAATGTTTTGCTTAATGGGGATTTTTCTTATGGCTCTGTGATAACGGCATCTAGTCAGACAAAAGGCAAAGGCAGAAATGGGAGAATATGGATAGATACAGGCTCATCGTTGCTTTTTTCTATTTTATTAACAGGGCTTTCTACGGAAATGCTTATGCCTTTTAATATTATTGCTGGTTATGCTGTATGCAGTGGCATTTCACTATATGCTGAAACAAAATTAAAATGGCCGAATGACTGTGTTATAAATGATAAAAAAGTAAGTGGTATGCTGCTTGAAGCATCTTTTACTGGCAATAAGGCTGCTAAAATAGTTTTTGGAGCAGGTATCAATGTGTTTAATAAAGAATTTCCTGAAGATATTGCTTATAGAGCCACATCAGTTTGTTTAAACACAGATAAGGAAATAAAAAAAGAGCTTATTTTAGCTGAAACTTTAAATACTATGGAACAAATGCTTAACCAGTATAAAGAAGGTATTTTAAAAATAGAAGATTTATGGCAGGAGTATTCTGCAAATTATAATAAAAAAATTTATGTTCATATAAATGGTGTAAAAAAAGAAATGATAGAAAAGGGTATACTGCCTACTGGAGAACTAATTGTGCAGGATATTAATACAAATCAAATATCAAATATAAATATTGGAGAAATAGGATATGATTTTAACAGTTGATATTGGTAATACAAATACTGTTTTAGGAATATATAATGATAACAAATTAATATATAAATTTAGGATACAGTCTATACATGACAAAACTACTGATGAGTATGCAAGCCTTTTATTAACTTTATTAGAAAGAAATAATGTAAATGTTGCTAAAATTGAAGGAGCAATTATAGGCAGTGTTGTTCCGCAGCTGCAGTATACATTTATAAGAATGATAAAAAAATATTTCAAAATAAATACTTTAGTTGTTAACAGTGAACTAAAAACAGGTATTACTATGCAGGTAGATAATCCTAAAGAAGTAGGGGCAGACAGAATTGCTAATGCTGTTGCTGGAGTAGAAAAATATGGTAAACCATGTATAGTGATTGATTTTGGAACAGCTACTACATTTGATATTATTAATAAGTATGGAGCATATATTGGTGGTATTATATGTCCCGGAATAATGCTTGCTTCAAAAATGCTTCGCTCAAATACTGCACAGCTTCCAGAAGTAAGCATAAAAAAACCTTCTTCTGTAATTGGTAAAAATACTGTTCATCATATACAGTCTGGTATTTATTTTGGATATTTAGAAATGATTAATGGCTTATTAAGAAGAGTATTAAAAGAAGAGTTTCTTGATAATAATGTGAATGTTATTATTACAGGTGGACTAGGCAATGATATATCAAATGATATGGAGTTTAAAGCAGTATATGAGCCAAATCTTACATTAGACGGTCTTATGATACTTTATAAAAATAACATATAACTTACTAATAAATAAAGTAACATATGTAATATTCTATATAAAATATGAATTTTTTTCAATGTAATTAAAAAAATATGTTGAAAAAATATAGAAAAATAGTAGACTAATCTGTGATAAGCTATGAAATAGTTATGGAGAGCATAATGAGCGAATTAGGAAATCTTTTAAAATCAACTAGAGAAGAGCAGAAAAAGTCAATGCAGGATGTAGTTGATGACACAAGAATTAGAGAAAATTTTATTAAAATAATAGAAGAAGGAAGATTTAAAGATTTACCATCATATTTACATGCTTATGGATTTGTAAAAAAATATGCAGAGTTTTTAAATCTGGATTATGAGAATGTTGTATGGCCGCTTTTTGCTGAAGAATGTCCAAAAGAAGGAGCTCCAGCACAGCCAAAGGATATTACAAAAGAAGAGTATACTCCACCTACTACAGAAACAAATTTTTTAGAAAATGAGACAAAAAGTGGTAAAAAACCTGTAACAGTAATCATGCTTATTATTGTGCTGCTTATCATTGGCTATGGTGGTTATTATGTGTATTCAAGCAATATACTAAATGATGCAGTTACTATTGGCAGCAATAATGCACCAGCAAATACTCCAGTTCCTGCTGCAGTTGTAGAGTTAGAACCTTCAGTAACTTTTGCAGGTGATAACACAAGTGATAATAGTTCATATTTTAATTATTACGGCACATCAATTTATGCTGATAATAATACAGATAATATGACTATTAATGATAATACTGCAGAGCCATCTTATATTGACCCATTATTTGCTCAGACTATTCCAACACCTGTTGTTTTAGCGCCAGAAAAAGTTAAAGTGAGATTTTCTGAAAACTGCTGGTTTAAATACAGCACAGATAAAGGCGAAAGAAATGAAGTTAATGCAAGACGAGGCACAGAAATAGAAATAGAATTTGATAAAACATTTAGAATAGAAATAGGTAATGCTGTTGCAGTATCAATGGAGTATAATGGACAAGAATATTCTAACTTTGGTAATAGAAATGTTGTTCGTATATTAAATTATGAAGCACAAGACGGCAAACTGGAATTAGTTGGAAGATAGATTATAATGTTAAAAACAGCAATTTTTATTAATGACTATTTATTATTATTAGATTTTATATCTAAAATAGAAGAGGAATTTCCACTTTTGGAATATACTGTATTTGGAGATAAAGAGTTTGCGTCATCATTAGAAGATAGTGCAGAAGGTTATGTAGAAACTGATTTGTCTCTTTTAAAAGATGCAGAGCTTTTAATTATGCTTGCAAAACCAATGCAGGATGAAAAAGTTATTAAAAATTTTGATGGAACTATTATAGATATTACTGGATATGATTTTGCTCAAGATGCTGAAATATTTAAAGTTTATGAGCCTGTTAGAAAAATTTTAAGAAATATTGCAGTGCCTGTATCAGATGTTTCTGTCGTTTTATCTCTTCCTGTTTGTATTTATGGCAGGCAGGGGGTTGAAGATTTAATGCAGCAGACAAGAAGTATTTTTACTTTTGATGAGACAAAGAGTTTAGTTTTTCACAACAGAATAGATTTTAATAAGCATTTTAATCCTGTTACAGCAGGTCTTCAAGTAGGTAAAACTGTTGATGATTTTGCTTCTTCAGGTGGTGATATATCTATTAGAATATCTCCATTATCTACTGTTTTTGAGATGGATGTTTTTGCAAAAGATATGTTTGGCTTAAAAAATGACGAAGGATATTTTCCAACTGAAAGTTTTTTTACAGCATCAGATGTTTCTGAACGCAGTGATATTACTGTGATACCACGAAAAAATGGTCTTACTTTTGTTGGAGATTATGTTAGGGTATTAATAGAAGATATTATTAAACAAATGAAAGAGGTAATTTGATAATGAATCCGATTTATTTAGATAATATAGCTGGAACGAAACCGGATACACGAGTTGTTGAAGCTGTTATGCCTTATTTAACAGACAAATATGGCAATCCAGCAGCTCATTTTTATCCATTAGGAAGAGAAAGTTATAGTGCATTAAATCAAGCTAGAAAACAAGTTGCTGATTTAATTGGAGCAGAAAAAGCTGAAAGTATAATTTTTACATCTAATGGCACTGAATCAAATAATATTGCAATAAAAGGTATTATGGCAGCAAGCAGTTATAAAAAACATATTATTATAAGCGAAATAGAACATTATTCAATTCAAAATCCTGTGTTAAAGTTAACTAATTATGGTTATACTTTTACGAAACTGCCTGTTGATAAAAATGGCAGAATTTCACCAGAAAGTGTTGCAAATGCAATAAAAGAAGATACTGCTCTTGTTGCTGTTGCACATGCAAATTCTGAAATAGGTGTTATACAGGATATTGAAGCTATTGGCAAACTATGCAAAGAAAAAGGTGTTCATTTTCATGTAGATGCAGTTGCATCATGCGGATTTATAGATATTGATGTAAAAAAAATGAATGCATCAACATTAACTATTGCAGCACAAAATTTTTATGGTATTAGAGGTGCCGCAGCATTATATGTTGCACCTGAAGTAAAACTTGTTCCACTTTTTGATGGTGGGTTTCAAGAAAAGGGCATTAGGTGCGGCAGTGAAAATATTCCTGCTATCGTAGGGCTTGGAAAAGCATGCGAAATCGCTAAAAATGAAATGGCAGAATACACTGTAAAACTTACAAAATTAAGAAATAAATTAATTGATGGTTTAACAAAACATTATGATTTTCTGCATATTACAGGTGATAGAGAAAACAGACTTCCATATCATGTGAGTTTTTGGGTAGAATATATAGAAGGAGAATCACTTTTAATGTGGTATGCTCAAAAAGGTGTATATTGTGCCAGCGGTTCAGCATGTTCATCTAATATATTAGCAGAAGATGAAGAAGATTTGCAGGCTTCCCATGTATTAACAGCAGTTGGTGTGCCTACAGATATTTGTGCAGGTTCAATAACTATGAGTCTGTCAAAATATATTGAAGAAGAAGATATTGACCATGTGTTAAAAGTAAGTCCGGAAATTATTGATAAACTTTGTGCAATGAGCCCGGCATTTGACTCGTCAAAAATAAAAAAATAAATATATACAGGAGTATAAAAATGGCAGCAGGACCATATAGTGATACTGTAATGGATCACTTTACAAACCCAAGAAATATGGGGGAAATTGAAGATGCAAATGGTGTTGGCGAAGTAGGCAACCCATCTTGTGGCGATGTTATGAAATTATACTTAAAAGTGAATAACGATGGTGTTATTGAAAATTCAACTTTTAAAACTTTTGGCTGTGGAGCAGCTATTGCGTCAAGCTCCATGACTACAGAAATGTTAAAAGGAGCAAAAGTAGAAGATGCATTAAAACTTACAAATCAAGCTATTGTTGATGCTTTAGGTGGTTTGCCTCCTGCAAAAATTCACTGCTCAGTTATGGCTGAAGAAGCAGTAGAAGCAGCTTTAAAAGATTATTATACGAAACAAGGCAAAGATGCATCAATTGTAGACAGCATGAAAGCTGAATTAAAAATAGATGCTGAATAATCATATATGGAGTGGAAAATGGAATTAAAAGAAAAAGTTCAACAAGTTTTGGATAAAGTTCGTCCAGGTTTGCAGGCTGATGGTGGCGATGTAGAGCTTATCAGTATTGAAGATGGTGTTGTAAAAGTTGCTTTAAGAGGTGCTTGTGGCAGTTGTCCTTTTAGTCTTATGACATTAAAACAAGGTATTGAAGCACGCATTAAAGAAGAAATTCCTGAAATTAAGGAAGTTGTTTCAGCATAATATAACATCTTTTAGATTTAAAATTTATCAAAAGGCATACATAATATAGAAATGTATGCCTTTTTTTATTGAAAAAAATATAAAAAAATGATATATATTAATATATATAACTATACATTCATTTTTTATTAGGTGTATATGTGGGAGAAGATATTATGGGATTGGGAATTTTAAAATTCAAATTTAATAATTTCTTGTGGATTATTGTTATTGGTATGATGGTAATGATTGTTTCTTTTTTGTTTTTTATGACCTTGATTTATAAAGCAACAAAAGAAAATGAACAGCTTACATTTGATAGTATTGATATGGTATCTTATGGGTTTGTGGTATCAAAAGCATCAGATTATTTAACGGCTCAGGCAAGAGTATATGCAGCTACTGGCAACAAAGAGTATTATGATAATTACTGGAATGAAGTTAATAGTAATAAAACAAGAGATAAAGCTATTGATGCATTAGTAAAATTACAGATTCCTGCTAATATCCTATCTTATGCTGAACAGGCAAAAAATAGTTCAGATTCTTTAATCAAATTAGAGGAAGCATCTTTTGAAGCTGTTGCTGCAGGTGATTTGCAAAAAGCAACGCAGATTATGAGCAGCAAAGAGTATGAATCTGGAAAAGAAAAAATTTCTGCTTTTTTAACTACTTTTGAAAATGAAATAAAAGCATTTTCAGCTAATGAAGCAAAAAAATCTGCTTCTGAAACAGTAACCATAATAATTATGTCCTTAATATGTATAGCAAGTGTTGCTGTTTTATTTTTAATTTTCTTATCTTTTTTTATAAGCAGTTTAAAAAAAGCATTAAATATTTTAGATAAGTTATTTATATGTATAGCTGATGGTGATATGACTGTTAAAGCTCCAGAATTAGCAGGTAAATCAGAAATATGTACTACATTTAAAAATATAAATATATCACTTGAAAGTATCAGGGAAATATTACAAAATGTTACAGAAGCAACAGAAGATGTGGCATCAAGCAATAATCAGCTTGCTTCAACTATGGAAGAGTTATCTTCTACTTTTTCAGAACAGGCACATCAGGTAAGTGATACTGCTGTTAGTTTAGATTCTATTAATTCTACAGTAAAAGGGACTGTTGATTCATTGAAATCAAATCAAGAAATAGTTGATAATACAGTTATTTCTGCAAATGATGGTAAAAAAGAGCTTACAGATTTAAAATTAAGTATGGAAAAAATACATACAGATGCAGATTCTCTTTCAGATACTATTACTAATCTTGCTAATTCTTCCAGTGAAATAGGTAATATCGTAACGGTGATTAATGATATTGCAGAACAAACTAATCTGCTTGCCTTAAATGCTGCTATTGAGGCAGCAAGAGCAGGAGAAGCAGGCAGGGGTTTTGCAGTAGTTGCTGATGAAGTAAGGAAACTTGCAGAAAGAACACAGAAAGCAACAAGCGAAGTTACAACTATTGTTTCTACATTACAGCAGGAAGCATTAACTGCATCTTCTGCTATGGGTATGGAAGCAGAAAAAGTTAAAGAAGGTGTTAATAATATTGAAAGAACAGAAGATGTATTCAATAAAATATTTACAGGTATTGATGGTATAAATAGTGTTATGAGCAGTATTCGTGATGATATGGATAATGAATATTCCACAGTGCAGACTGTTCATCAAACTTCAACAAGTATTGCTGCAGGTATTGAACAATCAAGCAATGCTGTAAATGAAGTAGCACAAACTATAGAGCATTTACAACAAAGGGTAGAAAACCTTAAAATGATGCTTACAAGATTTAAAGTAAAATAATTTCAGCCTGTTTATAATAAACTTTATTATTTTAAGCAGATTCAATATTTTTAAAATATCTAACTGGTGGTGTGAAATTAACCACCAGTGATAAGTTTTATAATAAGCCAATATTTATTCTTTGGCAGATTAAGTGTAAATAAAAATATTATAGTATAGTCCATAAGAGAAAGAATATTTTAAAAGATATTTTAGGCTGTTTAATAATATATTTTTATCTATATATTTATGACTTGGTTTATTCTATACTGTCAGCAATATTTGTTTGTTGTTTTATTACAAAAGAGCAGGTTATTTAAACAGAATATAAGTAAATATATGCAGTTAAGCGAAGCAAGTTTAAATTATACTTTTACTTGTGGATGAATACAGCAAGAGAATTTAAGCTGAATTAAATCTTACTTAGCTTGAAATATAGCGAAGTATCTAAAAAACAGATAATTTATATATATTATTCACTACTGTAATATATAGTTTATATTTTCTCCTTTAAAATCAGGTTCAAAATGACTGACACTCAAAATTTTTGTGGTAAGCCCAGAATAAAATCATAAAAAAATATTATTTTTTGAACTTTGTGGCAGCATTTTTTTTGCAAGGATAAATATTTCCTGAGTGAGCAGCCAGCAATAAGAAATATTAATTTTAATAGTGTTAAATAAAACAGATTAATACAAATTGCAAACTTATTAAAACATTATCCTTTTTAAGATATAATCTATATAATCAACAAGGGTCATTGAAATTCAATAACCCTGATTATATTTACAAGATGAAATTATTAATTTAAGCCATGTAAACTAATATTCCATTTTTAAAAGTATATATTGCTCTTCCTTTTAATTGTTTATTTAAAAATGGAGTATTAAATGATTTAGATTTATTTATTTCTTTTGTATATGTATATTCAACATCAGCATCAATAACTACAATATCAGCCTGTCTGCCTTTTGCAATAACCCCTAAGTTTTCTTTCTTAAGTATTTTAGATGGATTATAAGACATTAGCTTTGCAAAATCAGTCCATGAAAGTCTGCCTTCATCAATTTTTTTAATAGTTAATGGAACTGCTGTCTGGTAGCCAATAATGCCAACTGGAGCAAGCCCAAATTCTACAAACTTTTCATCATCCTGATGTGGTGCATGGTCTGTAGAAATACAGTCTATTGTGCCATCTTTAAATCCTTGTAAAATAGCTTCAATATCTTCTTCTTCTCTTAAAGGAGGACTCATTTTATAATTTGTATCATAAGTTAAGCAGTTTTCATCTGTTAATGTAAAATGATGTGGTGTAGCTTCTGCAGTTACATTAATGCCCTCATTTTTTCCCCAGCGTATAATATCAACAGATTCTTTTGAGCTTACATGGCTTATATGAACTCTTGATTTTGTAAGGCGTGCCAGCATAATATCTCTTGCAATAATAACAGATTCTGATTCTGAAGGAATACCATTTAATCCATTAATTGTAGAAATTCTGCCTTCATTCATATATCCTGAACCCTGCAGGTTAGTATCAATTGCATGGACTGAAATAAAAGAATCAAAATATCTTACATATTCTAATGCTCTACGCATTACTTCTGCATTCATAATAGTGTATCCATCATCAGAAAAACCGCATACACCATTTTCTATTAAATCACCCATTTCTGTAAGTTCTTCGCCTTTTAATCCTTTTGTAACAGCACCATAGGGAAGAGCATCAAAAAGCCCGTCTTTTTTTGATTTATTAATAATAAATGCCGCTACAGGAGCATTATCTATGACAGGTTTAGTATTTGCCATACAGCATGCAGTAGTAATACCACCAGCAATGGCTGCCTGACCTGCACTTGTAATATCTTCTTTATATTCAAATCCTGGCTCTCTCATGTGAGAGTGTATATCTATAAGTCCGGGAAGAACATATTTTCCAGAGCAGTCATATACATTATCAGTATATACATCTTCATTTGTAATATCTTCAATAATATTACCATTTATTAAAATATTACCTTCAGTTATTTTATCATGATTTACTATTTTGCAGTTTTTAAGTAATGTTTTCATATATAATTCACCAATTTATTATTTTGACATCGCAAGAAAACTTAATACTGCCATTCTGACAGCAACTCCATTTTCCACCTGGTCTAATATTGCAGAATTTGCACTGTCAGCTACAACGGAAGAAAGTTCTACACCTCTGTTAATTGGTCCTGGGTGCATAACCATAACATCACTTTTAGCTTTCTGCATTACAGCAGGAGTAAGCCCAAAAAGTTTTGAATATTCTCTTTCTGATGGAATAAGAAGCTTTGCCATTCTTTCTCTTTGAATTCTAAGCATAATAATAACATCAGCATTTGAAACAGCTTCATCCATATTTTTGGCTATATTTACACCAAATGCTTCAACACCAACGGAAAGCATAGTAGGGGGAGCAAAAAGTGTTACATTCATACCATAAGTTTTCATAGCCCATATATTACTTCTTGCAACTCTTGAATGAGCAATATCGCCTATAATTGTTACATTTAAACCTTCAAGCCTGCCTTTTTGCAGTTTAATTGTTAAAAGGTCAAGCATACATTGAGTAGGGTGTTCATTAAGCCCATCTCCAGCATTTACTATATGAGCATCTGTATTATCTGATACAAATTTTACTGAACCTGAATAACTGTGCCTTATAACAATAATATCAGAAGCCATTGCTTCAATATTTTTAACAGTATCCATTAATGTTTCGCCTTTTTGAGTGCTGGAAGTAGATGAACTTATGTTAATAACATCTGCTCCTAATCTTTTACCAGCTATTTCAAAAGAAGTTCTTGTTCTAGTAGAAGCTTCAAAAAATAAGTTGACAATAGTTCTTCCTTTTAATGTAGGAATTTTTTTAACTTCTCTTTGATTTATTTCTCTAAAACTCATTGCCTGATTTAAGATATAATCTATCTGCTCTCTTGTTAAATCCTGAGTAGATATAAAATCTTTTTTATCATAAGTCATATTAAGCCTCTCTATCACTTATAGTAACGCAATCATCATCTACATTATCTATTTCTTTTACTTTTACATGTATAACTTCGCTTTTTCTTGTAGGAATATGTTTCCCTGTAAAATCAGCATGTATTGGCAGTTCTTTATGACCTCTGTCTACAATAACTGCAAGCATAATTTTTGATGGTCTGCCATAATCAAGCAAAGCATCTATTGCAGAGCGGACTGTTCTTCCAGTAAAAAGAACATCATCAACTAAAATAATAGTTTTTCCATTAACATCAAACCCTATATTTGATGATTTTACTTCAGGCATATTTGCAATTTCTGATAAATCGTCTCTATATAATGTTATATCTAAAACACCAGATTTTAGTGGTTTTTTATTATTACGACTAATGCTGTCTATAATACGGTTTGCAATATATTCGCCTCGTCTTCTTATTCCAACTATATAAGTATTATCATAATCTATTACTTTTTCAATAATTTGAAAGGTCATACGCTCAATAATTGCATACATTTCTGAACTATTAATTAAAATTTTCTCTTTATCCATAAATAACCTCCATATATATCTATTGTAAATAGTAAAAGTTATATAATAATAAGTCAATCATTTTATGACAAAGATTAATAATATATTCATTTATATAATATTTAAGTTGTGTAAGATTATGAGACATATGTTACAAAAATAAGTATAAAAAAATACCTCTTAGTATATAGTATAAAATTAAGCAAAAAACTAAACTAAACTAAGAGGTATCACAATGAATAAAGTGATAATAACAGAAGAAATGCGATTTCGTCAACGGTTATGTGAGTATGCATTAAAAAAAGGAGCAACGAAAGCAGCCCGCAAATATCAAGTGAACCGTATGTTTGTATACAGGC
>Ga0209694_1000860_pt1 | contig 40015 bp, 41 predicted proteins | sample GluameincwithD2O_FD_187499 | JGI IMG/M metagenome (GOLD analysis project Ga0209694, IMG submission 187499) | Mouse cecum microbial communities from Vienna, Austria - Glucosamine amended microcosms incubated with D2O (SPAdes) (version 2) | ecosystem: Host-associated > Mammals > Digestive system >... | reverse complement strand
TCCTTGATCAGAGAGGTGGCTACTTCTCCTTCGGAAGTGACTGGTGTTTCTTTGATGAAGCGTGCCGGATCGTTCGGCCGCTTCTTTTTTTTGAGTCCTTCCTGCTGCGCTTTTTTCAAGGCCCTGTCGATCTGAGCGTTCCGCTTCGATCTTTGATAGGCTCTGTATTTCGGACAGTAGGTGATGATGTATCTTTCTTCGCGCCCATCCGAAGTCTTTGCCCACCGGCTTCTGAAATAGCGCGTGGAATTGCTTCCCGACTGGTCGATCTCTTTGAATCGGGTCCGGTATTTCTGGCGGCTGCCTGCAGAGCCGGTTTTCCAGTAATACCACCATTCCTTGTCCGATTCGTCGAGAACCCATTCCTGCAGGGAGTCGGCCATCTTTTTGATCGAGTGCGTGATGATATACGAATTCCTCTTGAATACGCCTTCTACCGCTTTGCGGATGGCGCTGCTTCCGAGTCCGGCATCGGCGCAGTAGATGAACCGGTCGACTTCGAAGTCTCTCTGGATCCGCCCGATCGTTTCTTTGTTCACAGAGAGCGTTTCGTTCCGGTTTCCCGGATTGATGCACATATCGAAAGGGATGCCGTCGGCATCGAGAAAGAGTCCCATCTGGACGATGGGGTTGGGGCGGTTCTCTTTGGACACGCCGTAACGGCACAGTTCTCCCCGGATCTCTTCGATCTCCATGAAGAAGTTCGTGCAGTCGTAAAACAGGATATCGGTCTTTCTGCGGATGATTTTATTGCTGGTCCTGTAGAGCTTCAGAATGATCTCCGACATATTTTCGGCAAGGATGTCGAGAGAACGGTAGATATCCTGATGAGCGATGGGGACCGGCTCGAGCAGAAGCCGGGAATCCAGACGGCATCTGCGCTTCGAAGAAGGGTGGAGGATGCGGTTGTAGACCATGGCGAGCACGATCTGCGGAAAGTCGAAACGGATCTGGTGGCCTTCTGCGGCATGCGTGCAGATCGAATCGAGGTGCAGTTCGTAGCAGATCTTCTGAAGGAACAAATAGCCGGCCTGCTTTAGAGGTAGAGAGCCCAGAGCGGAATCCTCGACAGGGATGGTAATGGTGATTTGTTTCTTCGGATCGTTCTTTTCCTCTTCTTCGAGTTTTCTGCACTCTGTATCGGCCCAGGCAAGGACCTGGTCCTTCGTCATGTTCATTTCATCCATCAGATCGGAGATGCGGCCGAGTTTCTTTACAGTTTTGGAAGTGACTTTGGAACCGATGCGGACGGATTTCTGGATATAGATGATACCGGATTTGGAGATAGTTTTCTTCATAGGACTATTATACCATAAAATAGCTACATTAGCTACATAAACAATAAATTAAATTTGACAAGAAAAAAAATTATCCAAAATAAAAAAAAGACCTTATATAAGGCCGAAATAAAATCAAAAAAATTTTTAAAGGAATCCGATTTGAGGCTAAAACTGGCAAACACCCGATTTTTTGGTGAAAATGCTTTACACCTAAAGTTGCCCTGAGTAAAATAAAGATACAAAAAGTTTACTGGAGTAAGAAGAAAAGAGGAACTATAGAATGGATACTAAACTTGATATGATGTCTTTCTCGATTCTGCGGAATGCTAGACGCGCTAAGAATTTAGCCTACAAAGCTTTAAAGCAAATGAAGGCCGGGAACCTTGATGAAGCTAGAGAGCTGATCGCTCAAAGCGATGAAGCGACGATCGAAGCGCAGAAAGCAGAAAGCGATCTTCTTGATTTCGTACAGGGAAACGAAAAAGAAGTCGAAACTTGGGTAGAGCATTCACAAGATCATTTGATGAGTTCTTTGATCGCTACAGAAACGGTTAAAGAAATGATCGAAATGTATGAAGGGAATTTAGCAGTCCAAGCCTAACTGGATCCATCGATTTCGAGCTTGCTCGAGGGGGAAAAGAGCAGAGCCGCAAACGATGGGATAAGCCTTTGGGATGGCTTATCATACTTGGAAAAGCGAACATCAAAACGATTGAAGAAGGTGTGGGACACCTTCTTTTTTTGCGAAAATGACTGGAAAACGTTTTCATTCTTTTCAAAATTTATTAAAATAAAATCGAATAGGAATGAAAGGGGGAGTTTTATGAGTCATTTTCCAAATGGCTTTTTATGGGGTGGCGCCACGGCTGCCAATCAATATGAAGGGGGATGGAATGAAGGAGGAAGAGGACCTTCTTTGAGCGATGTAACGACAGGTGGGAGCGTCAATTCGCCAAGAATGATCACGTGGATCGATAAATATGGAAGTCCGCACGCTTCGCCTTCGCATGGCTTCATCCTTCCAGAAGGCGCCTCGTACGCAGTCTTGGAGGACTATTATTATCCCAATCATAAAGCGACAGACTTCTATCATCATTGGAAAGAGGATATCGCGCTCTTTGCGGAAATGGGATTCAAAGTCTTCCGAATGTCGATTTCTTGGTCGAGGCTGTATCCAACGGGAATGGAAGACGAGCCCAACCAGGAAGGGGTCGAGTTTTATCGCCAAGTATTTCAAGAATTGAAGGCGCATGGCATCGAACCGCTTGTCACGATCTGGCATTTTGACACGCCGCTTTATTTAGAAGAACAAAAAAAAGGATGGAACAACCGCGAACTAGTCGATTTATACGTGAAATTCGCCAAAACATGCTTTGAAGAATATAAGGGACTCGTCAAATATTGGCTTACATTCAATGAGATCAACAATACGGTCATGTTCTTGGATATGTTTGGAAATGTGGCAAACGACGAAGCGTTCCAAAGAGCGTATTTGCAGTTGCATCATCAATTCCTAGCGAGCGCGAAGGCTGTAAAGCTCGCCCACGAGATCGATCCTGAATACAAGCTTGGCTGCATGATTTGCGGAATCGCCTTCTATCCAGCGACAAACGATCCAAATGACATTTTATTGAATCGGAATTTATGGGAAAAAAATATTTTCTATTGTTCCGATGTGCAATGCAAAGGGGAATATCCTCGCTTTGCCAAGCGATTGTGGAAAGAACATGATGTAGATCTAGCCATTAGCGAAGAGGATCGCAAGATCTTAAAAGAGGGCACAGTCGATTTTTATACGTTCTCGTATTATATGTCCAACAGCATCACGACCCACCAAGCAGAAGACAAAGCGGGAGGAAATGGTGTCGAAGGAGTCAAGAACCCGTACTTAAAATATTCGGATTGGGGATGGGCTTTTGATCCAGTCGGCTTGCGTTATTTCTTGAAGGTGATCGATGATCGATATCATAAGCCGATCATGATCGTAGAAAATGGTCTAGGCGCCTATGATAAGGTCGAAGAGGATGGTTCGATCCATGATCCATTCCGTATCGAATACTATCGGAAGCACATTCAAGAAATGGACAAAGCCATTGAAGAGGGTGTTGACTTGATTGGCTATACGACGTGGGGCTGTATCGATCTTGTATCTGCTGGAACAGGAGAAATGCGAAAACGCTATGGTTTCATCTATGTAGATATGGACGATGAAGGAAATGGATCGATGGCGCGTTCGAAAAAAGACTCTTTTTATTGGTATAAGAAAGTCATCGTCTCGAATGGAGAGGATCTCGCTTAAAAAAAGCCCATATGGGCTTTTTTTGGTTATCCGCAGCTTTTTGGCGAGCATGAAGCGCCCGTTTTGCCGCTTTCCGTATTGTTTTTTAAGATCTCTTTGAATTGCTTTTTATCGCGGTATCCAGGAACGATCTGTTCTCCGATCATAAAATAAGGAACGGATTCGATCTCCAAGATCTCGGCTTGGCTTTCGTCTTTGCGGACATCGTCCTTGTAGGCCTCGGAGTCGAGCATTTCTTCGACCTTGTGGTGGTTTAATCCGGCTTTGCGGGCTACTTCATAGAGGGTTTCGCGATTGGCGAGTTCTTTGTTTTCGATAAAGTACGCTTCAAAAAGAAGAGGGCGGATCTTATCTTCGACACCTTGTTCGCGCGCATACTTATAGAGACGGTGCGCGTCGAAGTCGTTGGTGTAGCGCATTTTCGTGAAGTCAAAATGGAGATCGGCATCTTCGGCGTATCGATGGATCTGATGGAATCTTTGCTGTGCTTCTGCCGGGGACATGCCCTCTTCTTTTTCAAATTTTTCTTGAATCGAAAGCGTATAATGCTTGGAAGCTTTTGGATCGAGTTCATAGGCTTTCATTTCGATCTCGACATCATCTTCCATGCCAAGCTCATGGATCGCTTCATACAGATTTGTTTCCGAAATGAAGCAATATGGGCATTCAAAATCGGCCCAATATTTAATTTTCATAGGATTACCTTCTTTCGCTTTGATTATAGCAATCGAAAAAATGTCTTGTTAAGTCATTTGCTAGTATAGTATACTGAACAAAATCATCTTATGAGGGCAGTTTATGTATTTGAATCAAGAAAAACGAATGATGATCAATGGCGCGCTGCAATATATCCTGCTTTTAGCGGAGCATAAAGATCTGCCGCTGCTGATCTATGTGCACGGAGGACCGGGCGACGCGGCCTTGCCTTTGTTGCTGCATTATCAAAAGGAGCTCGCTTCCAAATATACGCTTGTCCTATGGGAACAAAGAGGCGCAGGAAAATCGTATTATGAATTTGGGCAATATGAGAATTTGTTGTTGGACGATTATGTACAAGATCTGCATGAGATCGTCCAATACGTATTGAAACGGTTTCATCAAGAAAAGGTCTATTTGTGCGCGCATGATTTTGGCACGATCATTGGCTTTCTCTTTTTGCAGCAATACCCACAATTGGTCCATACGTATATCGGGATCTCGCAAGTCGTCAATATGAAAAAGGCGATGCGCTTGCGTCTACGATACGCGATCGAGAATTCGAAGCCGATCGTGGCGAATAAGCTTTTGAAGATCGATGCCGCTTTTGGTGGCGCGAATTGGTATTCGGATCTTGACTATTTGGATAAGCAGATCTTTAAACTGAAGGGAACATTATATAAAAAGAAAAACGATAGCTTGCTTCATTCCTTTTATTTAAAATCAAATAAGTTCACTTTGTTCGACTACCAACGATATTTAAAGGGGATCACTCAATCCAAAAAGAAGCTGTGGCCGCAAATCATGGCAGTGGATTTTGAATCGATCGTGAAATGGAAAGTTCCGATTGTCTTGATCGAAGGAAAAAACGACAAGCTTCTTTCTTCGGCGCTTGCCAAAGCGTATTTTGACAAGCTCGAAAGCGAGAAAACATGGTATTGGTTCGAGGAATCTTCGCATTTTCCGCATTGGTGCGAGTCAAAACGCTTTAATTCCATTTTACTTGAGTTAGTTTCTAAAAAAGCATCATGATATCTATTTTATAGAAATCATGGTTTTATAAGTGTAGAAAGAACCATGCGTCGGTGAGGTGGCATTATGAATCAAATATCTGAATCGATGAGAGAGTTTTTAAAGGATGAAGAATTGGAAATTTTCGACAATCGCCAACATCAGTTTTCTCAATTAGCGAACGACGAAGAGATCATCGTCGTGATCAATTTATATGGCGAAGAGAATTTGTATATCCAAACGGGCGCAGAAAGTGCTGTCTTGGCTTTTGGACAGTGGCGAGATGAATACGACAATTCGAGCGAAGATATCGCGCGCTTAAAAGCGGATATTTCGCATATCTTAAATAACGAATCCTATGTTTGGACGATCATCAACGCGCCAAGTTTTTTAGTCGGCTACGTCTATGATCATAAGGTCCAATATTTGCCGTGCACTAATTTGTTCGATTGGGACTATTCCGAATCGAAAGAATTTTTTACCCAGATCGCCGAAGAGGAAGGTCAGCAATCGTTTCTCTTTTGGGATCCGCACCACCAGCAATTAGAACCAAGCTTATTTCTCATGTAAAAAGATCCTCGCGGATCTTTTTTTACTTATGCTCGATGTCGTTTTTAAATTTTTCAAAGTCCTCTTTGAAATCGTCGGCGTCCTTATGGGCGTCTTCTTTGATATCTTGATCGAACGCTTCGACACGTTCTTTGACCTTAGCGGCTTCGCTATCCAATTCGGCTTTATCTTTCGCGGCCTCTTCTTTCAATTTCGTATCTTCCTTGTTTTCATATTTTTCAAATTCTTCCCATTTCTTTTTCGCTTCCGCTTTATCGCGTTCAAAAAAATCATCTTTCATGGTGGATACCTCCTCGTTAGTTTTATCGTAGAAAAAGCGAGAAAAAAAGGCAACTTCCTTGCCTGAGGGATTCGATTTCCGTAGCGAATTAAATTGTTTTTCGTTATACTGTATTCTGGTTAGAAAGGAATCTTTTATGCGATCTAAAAATCAATCCGTTGATTTGGGAACAGGATCGATCGGAAAGCTATTGTTTTCGTTGGCGCTGCCTTCCATCATCGCGCAGCTGATCAATGTTCTCTACAACGTCGTCGATCGGATGTATATTGGACACATTCCTGAAACGGGGGCTTTGGCTTTAACAGGCGTTGGTGTCACGATGCCGATCATATTGATGATTTCCGCTTTTTCTTCGCTCGTCTGCATGGGAGGCTCTCCAAGGGCCGCGATCGAACTTGGCAAAGGCAACAAGCAAAAAGCCGAAGAAATCATGGGGAATTGTTTTATATTATTAGTTCTTTTTGGGATCTTATTAACGTTCATCGCTGAAGTCTTTGGAGAATGGATGCTCCTTCTCTTTGGAGCGAGCCAATCCACGCTTCCCTACGCGCTCGACTATTTGCGCATCTATGCGCTAGGGACCTTATTCGTGCAAAGCGCGCTTGGCATGAATATGTTCATCAACACCCAAGGCTATGCCAAATATGGAATGGCGACAGTCGTGATCGGGGCTGTGATCAATATTTTGCTCGATCCGATCTTTATTTTTGTTTTTGGCATGGGTGTAAAGGGGGCAGCCTGCGCGACGATCTTATCGCAGGCGGTTTCCGCTCTCTTTGTCCTTTGGTTCTTGCGCTCTTCCAAGAGCAGCCTGCATTTGCAGAAGCGATATTTTAAACTCACTCCAGCGATCATAGGGCCATGCTTGATGCTTGGCTTATCGCCATTCGTGATGAATATTACGGAAAGCTTGCTGAGTGTCTGCTTCAACTCTTCTTTGCTTCGATATGGAGGGGATGTGGCGGTAGGGGCGATGGCCATCCTCGCTTCCGTGATGCAGTTTTCCATGCTTCCGCTACAAGGCTTGACCCAAGGCTCCCAGCCTCTAATATCGTATAATTATGGGGCGGGAAAATATGATCGGATCCGAAAGACGTTCAAGATCTTGCTCGTGAGCGCTCTTCTCTATTCGAGCGCAATGTGGGCGCTGGCTCAATTCATGCCGCAGCTTTTAGCGCACATGTTTACCAACAATGCCGAACTGGTCGAGTACACGTGCTGGGCGATCCGGATCTATATGGCGATGTCCTTTTGTTTTGGGGCGCAGATCGCGTGCCAGCAAACCTTCATCGCGTTAGGAAACGCGAAAACGTCTTTATTTTTGGCGCTTCTGAGAAAAGTGTTCTTGCTGATCCCTTTGATCTATATTTTGCCGAGCTTATTTGAGAACAAAGTGTTTGCCGTTTTTTTAGCGGAGCCTGTTGCCGACACGTTGGCGGTCGCGACAACATGCATCCTATTTGCTCGATACTATAAAAAAGTCTTGTTAAAGGAGCCAAAATGATTCGATTGTTTGCGAGTGATCTCGATGGAACTTTATTGAATGAAAAGCATCAATTTGATGATGTGATCGTGGAAGGAATCCAGAAAATCGTAAATTCTGGCCATGTTTTCTCGATCGCGACTGGGCGAGGGAAAAGCCAGTGCTCCGATCCTCGAATCGATTCGCTTGTGTATAAGGTGTGTATGAATGGCGCTTTGATCTTGGATCCAAAGAATAGAGCGGTCGCCAAAGAAAAGATCGATCGTTCGATCTTGGCGCAGATCTTGGACGAATTTGAGGAGTACCCTTTTGATTTTGTGAATGAAGATCATATTTTGACACGCTATCCAAAGAAAGAGTTTTTAGAGCGCCGGGTTTTTTCGACGAGCGATGAAGAATGGAAAGAGAGATATATGCGTGATTTTCTTCCTAGGATCCAATTTGGCAAGTCAAAAGAAGAGATCTTGAACGCTTCCATCTGCAAGATCAATTTGCGGATCAATGATGTGGACGATTATAGTCGGCTGGATGCGTTTTTAAAGGCGCATGCAGATTGGCTTGTTAATGCTCCAAGCGGCAAAGGGTTATATGAAATCACGGCGGCAGGTGTAAACAAGGGGAGCGCTTTGATGAAACTAGCTTCTTTTTTAAACATCGAACCAAATGAAGTCGCTGTATATGGGGATGGTGGCAACGATATCGCGATGCTTTCGCTCTTTGACAACGCCTATGTGCCGGAAAATGGCATGCCGCAAGCTAAAAAAGAAGCGAAAGAGATCCTTGCCGACAGCAAAGATCATTCCGTGATCGATCATATGCTTCAAACGATCAAGGAACAAAAATGAAAGTAGATCGATCCAATTCGGTCTACTTTTTTTCGATATAGTCAACAAGGTCACGAGCCGCGTACGGATTGATCGTCTTCTGCTGGTGAAAAAGCATGCATTCTTTATTTTCTCGTTCGAGCGCTTTGACGACACAAGGTAAAAGCTCGTTTTTGATGTCTTTGGCCCAATACGCCATTTTATGACTTGTGAAAAACTGGGCGTTTTTGTCTTCGCAGCCAGGAATCGGATTGACGATCACGAATGGAATATTCGAAACGGCGGCCTCGGTGGAGGAGAGCCCGCCAGGCTTCGAGATAAAGAGTTCGCTCGCTTTCATATAATCAGGCATTTGATCGGTCATCTTGACGAGATGCATTTTTTTAAATCCTTCATATATGAGCTGCAGGTGCTCATGCAAATGCAAGTTGTTTCCTACAAGAATAATCAGCTCATGATCTCGATGTGAAAGCAAGAATGTTTGGAGGGTATCGATCGTTTCATTGATATCGCCCACTCCAATGCTTCCTCCAGCGATCAAGATGTATTTTTTATTCTCATCGAGGCCAAGCTTTCGTTTCGCATCGTTCTTTGCGATCGGCTCGTGAAAGCCTTTCTTGGTCGGGATCCCAAAAGGAAGGATCTCTTTCGCTTTGGCTTTGGCTTTTTTAAATTCAGCCTCGAGATCTTTAGAAGGGATCACGAAAGAGTCGACTTCGATCTCTTCTTCGAATGGAATGCAGGTGTAATCGGTCGCGATAAAATAGATCGGGGGCAGCTGGTAGTTTTGTCGTTTAAGCTGACTTAAGATCTCGCCACAAAATAAGTGGGTGGTGATGATCGCGTCGAAATGATGCTCATCTAAGTACGCTTTCAGGCGCTGAGCGCTTTTTTTCTGGACAAGATAGACGGGTGAGTCGATCGGGAGAATATGCTGCATATTGGAATATGCTTTTCCGATCTTATAGATCAGTCCAAAAAGACGGGGAGCCATTTGGACAGTTTTGATATAGGTTTCGCCAACTTGATGCGCGAGATGCTTGCTTTTGAGCGAATAAGGATCAAAGAACACCACATGATGATGATGTTCTTTCAATTGTTCAAAGATCGCTTTTGCCGCGGCATAGTGGCCGCCTCCTGTCGAGCAGGAGAGGACTAGCGCTTCCATATTGGCTCCATTTTGAACTCTTCTTTTTGTTCTTTACTTGTAAGGAGTTTCCCGATGACGCTTAGAGCGATCAGCATCGCGCCGGTTCCGACCGCGATATTGATATGAAGGGTCAAGATGCATGGTAAAAAGATCGCGTACGTAACGAGTGTTTTATAATAGTTTGGCTTGATGACCAAAACGCATGAAAAAAATAGAAAGAGAATGGCCAAGAAAGCGACAGGCTGCCAGATCGGGAATACGGCGGCCAAGCTTCCAAAGCTCGATGTGATTCCTTTTCCTCCTTTGAAGCCATAAAAGAGTGGAAATATGTGTCCGATGACGGGTGCGACCATCACAAGAGCGGCTCCAATTGAGTATAAGGAATGGGATGTCAAATGGATATATAAATAGACGGGTATGAAAGCTTTAAAGAAATCACCGACAAGGGCGAAGCTTCCACACGCGAATCCTCCGTTTTTGAACGCATTGGCCACGCCGGGATTGTGGTCACGCGAATTGATGCGGATGTCAGAAGTTCGAAAGAGTTTAACATACAACAAGGAATATAAGATGCTGCCGGACAAATAGCCGATCAGGGAATAAATTACAACATCTGTCAACATAGGGAGAGCTCCTTTCTTCTTAAGTAAAATATATCTAACTGCTAAGAATTGAACCAGCCAAATGCTTGTTGTTGTCAAATTAGGATTGAAAAGCGAGTATCTTAACGCTACCATTAAAATAATATGGATCAATTTGTGAAATTCGTGTAAAGGAGAGTTTATGGATATCGTGATTGTGGGAGATGGGAAGGTCGGATTTACGCTTGCTTCTCAATTGGATCATGAAGGGCACAATGGGGCGACCCGTGAAACCTTGTTAAGAGCCAAGGCGAATTTGGCGGAGGCGATCATGATCGAGCATAAGGTGGTGGAGCGCGAGTCTGTGGACCAGATCTTGGCGTTTTTTGGAGCGTGGATGGTCATTATCGTGCTTGGCGCGATGATCGTTTCGCTCGGTGATTTCGATTTTGAGACAACGCTCTCTTTCTGCATGCTTTTAGGACGCTTGGAGATCTATCCGATCTTGATCTTCTTGTTGCCGATCATAACACTCACACAAAAGAAAAAAGTAAAGATTGGAAAGGTCGACTACAATTAGAATAAGATCACTAAAAAAGAGAACGATCACGTTCTCTTTTTTAGTGGGTTTCTCCCATATGAAGCTGAATATCTTCGTCGTTTTTTACGATTGCCTCGATTGCTTTTTCAAGACCTTTAGCAATCGTTTCTAGATCCATAGAAGGGGTTCCGTTTGGCTTGTTGACCACTTGTTCCGTCATAAAAGGAACATGGATAAATCCGCCCTTGATCTGTGGATATTGATGATCGATCAAATACAAGAGCTCGTACATCAAATAATTACATACATATGTTCCTGCCGTATAGGACAAGAAAGAAGGGATGCCTCCTTCGCGAATCGCCTCGACCATCGCCTTGACAGGCAAGGAACTAAAGTAGGCGGTTGGCCCATCTTCTTGGACTGGCGTATCGAATGGTTGATAGCCCGCATTGTCCGGGATTCGGCCATCCATCAAGTTGATAGCCACTTTCTCCGGGGTGATCGCGCTCCGTCCGCCCGCTTGCCCTACACAAACCACGACATCGGGTTGGTTGATTTCAATGCCTTCTTGCAAGACTTTTCCGGCTTTCTTGAATTCTGTAGGAATCTCTAGTTTGACGATTTGAGCCGCCTCGATCGTTTCTGGCAAAAGCTTGACGGCTTCAAAGGCTGGATTGATCGATTCTTCTCCAAATGGATTGAATCCAGTAATCAAAATTTTCATGATCTATTTCTCCTTGTTCTATTGCATCGCGATCATCATGATGATTTGGACGACGATCATGATTCCCGCGATCAAGACTTGGTTTTTAATGACGCCAAACTGCTTTTTCATATTCAGCAGCGCCACAGGCACGGTGTTAAAATTGGCGGCCATAGGCGTGCATAAGGTTCCACAATATCCGCATGTCAAGGCGAGCATCCCGATCACGGTTGGATTGGCTCCATAAGCGAGCACGAATGGATAGCCGATTCCCACGGTCATGACGGTAATGGCCGCAAACGCGTTGCCCATGATCATTGTAAAGAGCATCATTCCAATCGCGTAGACGATGATGCCGATCGTCACATTTCCTTCTGGAATGATCGTTCCTACGACTTGCGCGATCACATCGCCGACACCTGCTTGTGTAAAGACAGCGCCAAGGCATGCCAAAAGCATCGGCAGCATCGATAGAGGACCAACGACAGAAAGCATTCGCTCTGAATCGTTCATGAATACTTTGAATGTGTTGTTTTTGTTTTGGAGCATCAAGATCATCATCGCCAAGACAACCCCGATCGCAACGCCATTCAAAGCGGAAAGTCCAACGCCAAGACCCGTGATCGCGCATAGGATCGCGAACAAGCCAATACACAAAGTGGGAATAAAGATCTTCATTCCGATCTTTTCAAAATTCGCCTGTGTCTCTTCCATTGTCGGTACGGCGACTTGTCCTTTAGACACTTTTTTGAAGATCGCTGGCAAACACATCAAAACGACAAGAATGCCCGAAACAAGAGGAGGAAGCCATTGGCCGAGCGCCAAAATGATCCCAAGCAAGAACCAAAAAATAAATGTGCCAATTTGTGAAGGATTTTCCTTGTCTTTAAAATTTTTGAATGCGGTATAGATGCACATCGCACCCATGAAAATATAAATGATCTCCATGACTTTCGCGCTGAACGCGACTTCAGGGTTCGTAAAAAAGCTCATTGCAGACCATCCTTTCCAAGCTCGTCTTTATAATATTTTTTAAGCATCTGGCGATCCTTGATGTAGTAGTATAGGATCGCTAAGATCGTCGCGATAACCCATACAGGAATTTCCACGAGCGCAAGATCGATCAATTCCACATGGATCCCTAGGCCTTCTAAAGTTCCTTGCACGAGCAAAGCGCCCGATCCGCCCACAAAGAGCACTTGTCCAAAAAACCAAGTAATATTTTCCATGCCGGAAGCCATTCCTTTAAGTTCTTCCATATGGTCTTCGTTCGGTTCGTGGCCGCGCGCTTTGATAGCTCCTTCTGCCATAGGCATGATGACAGGACGAACAAAGCCGGCTACGCCACCAAAGCCAACATTGAAGGCCGCGAAGATTGCCCGCATGACTCCATAGATCCCGATCACGACGCCACTTGTCGCTCCTTTGAATTTTCCGATCAATCCGGCTGCCGCTTCCCGCAAGCCATTGCGTTCTAATGTTCCTGTCACAAGCATGACGATAATAAAGATCGCCATATTGCGATTGGCAACAAACGTGGTCCCGATCGTTTCTAATAATGCGACTGGCGAAATACCGCTTACCAAGCCTGTTACGCTAGCAGCGAGCAATATCACAAGGATCGAGTTCCATTTGAGCGCGAAGCCAAGAATGACGATCACGATCCCGATTAAACTAAGCCAATTCATAATTCCACCTCTTTCTTGATCTTTTTTTACTATACAGAATACTAGAAATAATTGCTACTGAATTTTGTGCGCTCAAAAAAAGGAAAAGACTGAAAATTGCCTTTTCCTTTATCGGACGACGATGTAGATCATATACAAAATATATAAAGCCAAAAAGAGGATCCCTCGCGAACGGGACATTTTCTCGCTGATCTTTGCCATTGCGAACAATAAGATAGCGATCAGACATAAGATGCATATATCGATCAAATTGAACATCGTGACCTTTATTGGTGTAAAAAGGGAAGCAAGGCCGAGAATGAAGGTGATATTCATGATGTTGCTTCCTAGGGCGTTTCCTAAAGAAAGTCCGCTTTCTCCTTTTTTGGCCGCCACTACGCTCGTAACGAGTTCAGGAAGCGAGGTTCCTACCGAAACGATCGTCAAGCCGACAAAGGTATCGGACATTCCAAGCATTCGCGCGATGATCGTGGCATGGTCGACGACTAAGTTTCCCCCTAAAATAATTCCAGCCACGCCAATCGCGATCAGGATCAGACTTTTTGGAAGCGGGAGGATCTTTTTTTCTTCGCCTTGGCTTTCTTCTTCGCCTTCTTGTTTGGCGCTTTTGATCAACATCGTAATATAGGCGGCCAAGATGATCAAAAAGACGATGCCATTGAGTTTTGAAAGATTACCATTCAAAATGGCCAAAAGGAGAACGAATGATATGGCGATATTGCATAATAGGTCGCGGGAGACGATTTTGCGATTGATCAAGAAAGGTCGCATGATCGCCGAACATCCGACGACCACAAGTGTATTGAAAATATTGGAACCGACCACATTGGAGAGGGCGAGCTCGTTGTTTCCAGCAATCGAAGCCGTTACGCTTACGCTCAGCTCTGGAAGCGAGGTTCCTAAGGCGACGATCGTCAAGCCGACGATGATCGTCGGGATCTTGAATTGGTAGGCGATCGAAGCGCTTCCGTCCACGAAGAAATCAGCGCCCTTGATCATCAAGGCCATTCCTAAAATTAAAAGTAGATACGACATAAATTCCTTTCTTAACGCGCTTGGCGCATATATTGTTCGAGTGCTTTCGCGATTCCGTTTTCATTGTTGGTCGCTGGCGTAATGTTGGCGGCTTGTTCTTGGATGAACTTTCTGGCGTTTTTCATCGCAAACGAATTTGTGACGACTTCAAACATGGATACGTCATTTTCACCATCGCCAAAAGCGAGGACCTCATCTTTGTTCCAGCCATTGAGCTTCATTAAATATTGAAGTGTTTTTCCTTTGTTGTAGCCTTTTGGAAGCACTTCGAGCTGACGCGGGCAAGTTCTAAAGATCTCAAAACAGTTTCCATATTCGTGCTTGAGCTCGGCATAGATCTTTTTGAGCGCTTCTTCTTCTTGCATGATCTGCAGTTTGTTGATGTTTTTTTTGATTTGCATCGCATCGTCGATGTATGTGATGTTTGGATAGCCATCTCTCAGGTCGGCTAGCCATCCCCAAGGGCCGGCTGTCCAAGGAAAATCGGCAGGAAGCTTTTGTTCTTTGCGGAGCTTCTTTTTGAGCTCCATCAGCGATGCAGGGATATAGTCATAGAGACCGTCATCAAAGCAGGCCATCGATTCGCAATCTAGATTCATGAGATGTTGCATGATCGAGCGGATTTCTTCGGGTGTCATTCTTCTTAGAACATGGCGTTCGTTGTTTTGCAAATCATACCAGGCGATTCCGTCTACTTCGATGAGCATGCCGCCATATTGATCCATTTGTAGTTCTTTGGCATAAGGGAGCAGGCGAGTATAAGAGCGTCCGCTCGCTAAGATCAAACGGACTCCTTGTTTTTGCAAGTCGAGTAATTTCTGTTTTGTTTCTGGCAGGATCGTATTGTTGGCGTCCAACAGCGTCCCATCCATATCCATAATGATGGCTTTGACCATAGTATCACCTCGGTTGTGATTTTAGCATATTTTTGAAGAGATGCCTCGTAATATTCTTAACAAAGTCGTTGACGGCTTCGTTTTCGGATGCTAATATTATTAGGCAAACAGGAATGCCTGAATAGCTCAGTCGGTAGAGCATCCGGCTGTTAACCGGCAGGTCACAAGTTCGAGTCTTGTTTCAGGCGCCATTTGTAAAAGACAAGTCGACTTTAGTCGGCTTTTTTTTTGGTGAATTGGATAAAAAAAGAATTTGCTAGTTGCATTGATCTTGGATGCGTGGTATTATTACTAGGCAAACAGGAATGCCTGAATAGCTCAGTCGGTAGAGCGTCCGGCTGTTAACCGGCAGGTCACAAGTTCGAGTCTTGTTTCAGGCGCCATTTGTAAAAGACAAGTCGACTTCGGTCGGCTTTTTTTTTGCGTGTCGTTCTTTTGAAACGGTGTTTCTTTTGCTCAAACTCCCTTTTTTATGAAAAATTCGTTTCGTATAATAAAAAAAAAGAAGGAGAATTTGGAAGATGTATGACTTTGATAAAGTAGTGGAGCGAAAAGGAACGGGGTGCGCGAAATACGATGCGGCTCATCAGGAAGACGACGCGCTCATCTCTCTGTGGGTGGCGGATATGGATTTTGAAGTGCTTCCTGAAATTCGGGAGGCGATCATCGAGCGCGCTAACCATCCAATCTATGGATATCCGATTTTGACGGATCCTTATTTAAAGGCGGTTCAGTCTTGGATGAAAAAGCGGCATGACTTTTTGATCGAGAAAGAGTGGATCGTATGCACAGGAGGGGTGGTCCCGGCTTTAAAGCTGGCTGTTCAGGCGTATTCTAAGCCAAACGATGCGGTGTTGATCATGAAACCGGTTTATTATCCTTTTGATTTGGCGATCACATCTAATGGAAGAAAGGTCGTCGAGATCCCTCTGGATTTTGACGGGACGGCCTATTCGCTCGATATGGAGGCTTTTGAGAAAAAGATCGTTGAAAACGAGGTGAAGCTTTTTATTTTATGCAATCCTCATAATCCGCTCGGTGTTGTCTGGTCTAAATCGGATTTGCTGGAAATGGGAAAGATTTGCCTAAAACATGGAGTGAAGGTCGTTTCTGATGAGATCCATATGGATTTTGTCTATCCTGGCTACGTCCATATTCCGTTTTATGAAGTGGATCCATCGTTCAAAGAGTTTTCGATCGTCTGCACCGCGCCTTCGAAAACATTCAATCTAGCTGGATTGTGGACCTCGAATATTATCATCGCCAATGAAAAGATGCGAGAAAAATTCAAAGAAGTCAAAGCGAGAAATGGTGTGACAGATCCTAATATTTTTGGGATGGCTGCTTGTCAAGCCGCCTATACGTATGGAGGAAAATGGGTCGATGCGCTCCTTGAATATTTACAAGGAAACATCGAATTTATGAAGCGCTTTTTTGAAGAGAACATGCCGATGGTCAAGGTGATCGAGCCACAAGGATTGTATTTAGTGTGGATCGATTTTCGAGCGTTGAAGATGAGCGCAAAAGAACTGGAAGACTTCATGCTTCATCAAGCGCATGTCTGGCTGGACGAAGGGTATATTTTTGGCGCCGGGGGCGAAGGTTTTGAGCGATTCAATGTAGCTTGTCCGCGTTCGATCTTGAAAAAAGGCCTAGAACAAATCAAAGAAGCGTATGATCGACTCTGAGTATTTACAAGAGAGTTAGTTCTCGTTTATATTAGAAAGGTAACTATAAATGAGGGAGGAAATACATGAGAGAACAATGGCGCTCTTTTCAAGGAACGAAATGGCAAGAGGAAGTCGATGTTAGAGATTTTATTCAAAAGAACTACACGCCTTATGATGACGATGAGACGTTTTTGAGCGACCCTACAGAAGCGACGAATGCGCTTTGGTCAAAGCTGCAGGAACTCCAAAAGGAAGAACGGGCCAAAGGCGGCGTTCTGGATATGGAAACTGAAATCGTTTCAAGTTTGACTGCCTATGGCCCTGGATATATCAATGAAGAGCTCAAAGAGCTTGAGCAGATCGTCGGTCTGCAAACCGATCGCCCATTAAAACGCGCTTTTATGCCGTATGGTGGAATCCGCATGAGCGAGGAAGCTTGTACGACATATGACTATACACCAAGCGAAAAGCTGCACGAGATCTTTACAAAATATCACAAGACGCATAACGATGCGGTGTTTAGTGCCTATACGCCAGAGATGCGTTTAGCGCGCAAAAATAAGATCGTCACTGGTTTGCCAGATACGTATGGAAGAGGGCGTATCGTGGGCGATTATCGTCGTGTCGCGTTATATGGGATCGATTTCTTGATCAAGGAAAAGGAAGAAGATCTAGCCTATTGTGGGGATGGCGTCATGAGCGACGATGTCATTCGTCAGCGCGAAGAGATCGCAGAACAAATCAAAGCTCTCAAAGGGATGAAGGAAATGGCGGCAATGTATGGCTACGACATTTCAAAGCCGGCCAACAACGCTAGGGAAGCGGCTCAATGGCTTTATTTTGGGTATTTGGCGGCGATCAAGACACAAAATGGAGCGGCCATGTCCGTTGGTCGGATCTCGACATTCCTCGATATTTATTTTGAACGCGATCTGAAAGAAGGAACACTCACAGAACAAGAGGCGCAGGAGATCATCGATCATATGACGATGAAATTCAGGATGGTAAAATTCGCTCGTATTCCTAGCTACAATCAGCTCTTTTCGGGCGATCCAGTTTGGGCGACCCTCGATGTGGCAGGACTAGGAATGGATGGCCGTTCTATGGTCACGAAAACATGCTTCCGTTTCTTGCATACGCTCGAAAATATGGGGCCAAGTCCAGAACCAAATCTTACGGTGCTCTATTCATCGAGGCTGCCAGAGCCTTTCAAGCTGTACGCGGCCAAGGTTTCGATCGATACAAGCTCGGTTCAATATGAAAACGATGAAGTGATGCGTGTCGAATGGGGCGATGATTACGCGGTTTGCTGTTGCGTGTCCGCGACCCAAACAGGAAAGGAAATGCAGTTTTTTGGCGCTCGCGCCAATTTGGCGAAATGTCTTTTGTACGCGATCAATGGTGGCGTGGACGAGAAGACGAAGATGCAAGTAGGTCCTGAATACAAGCCGATCACGAGCGAGTATCTAGACTATAAAGAGGTCATGCATAAATATGATCAAATGATGGAATGGCTGGCAGGGCTTTATGTCAACATTTTGAATTTGATCCAGTATTTCCACGATAAATATTATTATGAAGCTTCGCAGATGGCTTTGATCGATACCGATGTTCGTCGTACGTTCGCGACAGGGATCGCCGGATTCTCGCATGTGGTCGATTCGCTTTCAGCGATTAAATATGCGAAAGTCAAAACGATCCGCGACGAGGATGGATTGGTCATCGATTACGAGATCGAAGGCGATTTCCCGCGTTATGGAAACGATGACGATCGGGCGGATGAGATCGCGATCTGGCTGCTGAAAGAGTTCATGAAGAAGATCCGCAAGCATCATACATATCGGAATTCGGAGCCTACGACTTCGATCTTGACGATTACTTCGAATGTCGTGTACGGCAAGGCGACAGGCGCCCTTCCGGATGGAAGAAAAGCGGGCGAGCCTTTATCGCCTGGAGCGAATCCTGCCTATGGGGCGGAGCAAAATGGTTTGCTTGCTTCTTTGAATAGTGTAGCGAAGCTTCCTTATGAATATGCTTTGGATGGTATTTCCAATACACAGACAATGAATCCATCGGCTCTTGGACATGATCCGCTTGAAAGGATCGAGAATTTGGTCCATGTTTTGGATGGGTATTTTGACCAGGGAGCGCATCACTTGAATGTGAATGTCTTTGGGGTCGAGAAATTGATCGATGCGATGGAGCATCCAGAAAAAGAAGAGTACGCCAACTTTACGATCCGCGTTTCAGGGTATGCGGTTAAGTTTATCGATTTGACACGAGAACAGCAATTGGATGTGATTTCTAGAACGTGTCATAGTTCTCTATAATGGTGAATTTAGGCGCTATCCATTCGATCGAAACGTTTGGCTCGGTGGATGGTCCGGGTGTTCGTTTTGTCATCTTCTTGCAGGGGTGTTCGATGCGGTGTAAATTTTGTCACAATGTCGATACTTGGAAGGCGCAAACACCAACAACAAGCGCCCACGAGCTTTTGAAAAAGGCGCTCCGTTATCGGAGTTATTGGGGAAAAAGTGGCGGAATCACAGTGAGTGGGGGCGAACCCCTTCTGCAGATCGATTTTTTGATCGAGCTGTTCACTTTAGCGAAAGAATCGGGGATCCATACCACGCTAGATACTTCAGGGCAGCCTTTCACTTACGATGAGCCTTATTTTTCAAAGATCGAAGCGTTGATGAAGGTGACGGACTTAGTGCTTTTGGATATCAAATCGATCGATTCGAGAGCGCATCAAGATTTAACGGGGCATGGGAATGAAAATATCCTTTCGTTTGCGTGGTATTTGGATTCTATTCATAAACCGGTTTGGATCCGTCACGTTTTAGTGCCAGGCTATTCTGAAGTCGAAGATCGTCTCGTTCGATTGGCGGACTTTATAGATTCTTTAGCCAATGTTGAACGAGTTGAGGTTCTTCCTTATCATACCCTTGGGGTCTATAAGTGGAAGGAGCTTGGAATGCCTTATCCATTCGAGGGTGTCAAAGAGCCTTCCCAGGAGATGATCGAGGAAGCGAAGCAAATATTAAGAACGAGCGAGAACCGATGAGGTCCTCGCTTTTTTTTTGCGCAAAAAAAGCAAGAGAATCGAATCTCTTGCTTTTGGCTATTCAAAGAATCGCTTGAAAAATGGATAGATGAATCCGCTTGGCGGGGTCGTTTGATCTGGGGCTGGGGTGTTTGTGTCGCCACCCAATTGTCCAGAATTATCGCTTCCGTCTCCTCCTGTGTTTCCACCTTGATCTGGTGGAGTCGTTTGGTCATAGCTGCATACTCCATTCCAATACGTTCCGCCATTGCTGATGCACTCTTGGATCGGATCGGTTTCTTCTGGCTCTTCTGGTTCTTCTGGTTTTTCTTCTTCAACAGCTTGGCAAGCGTTGCCATTCAATACATAGCCTTCTGGACAAGAACATGCCCCGCCATCCCAGCTTCCTCCGCTGCTCGTGCAGGCGGTCTCGTTGGTGTTTTCTTCTTTATAGGTGATGCATATGCCATCTTCGCTATCCCATGTGCCGCCTTGCGCTTGGCAAGCCGTTTTTTCATCATACGTGGATTCGTGGCTTGAATTGGCATCGCCGCGCTCTAAATATTCGCTCTTGATATAGCCTCCGCGATAATCCGACACTAGATCTGGTTTTGGGATCGCTTGGTAATTGCCATATTGCTGGCAATAATCAAGCATATATTTAGAAATGTGGAAGGCGGTCGCCATATTGAGCTGAGCGATATCAATGTAGTAACCTTGCTGCTGGTATGGTCGAGTATAGCCGGACCAGACTGCGATCGTATATTGGCTTGTATAGCCTACAGACCATTCATCCTTGATCACGCCTAATGGGATACCGTATTGAAGACCATCGGTCGACCAGTCGGAAGTTCCTGATTTCGCGTAGACTGGATAATCTGATTTCAGATATTGGTTGTAGTTGTTGTAGTTGCCGGTAACGACTTTTTCTAAGATCGTCGACATCATAAAGGCGGCTTGTTCGGAGATCAATTCATTGGCTTGCGTATTCGCGCCGATTTCTACGCTGTCTGCCCGGCGTACGACTTTACGGATCCTGTGTGAATTGATGCGCTGCCCTTTGTTGGCGAAGATCGAATAGGCGCTTGCTTGCTGGATCGGCGAAGCCTGCATGTCGGCGCCACCAATACAATATTGTTCGACGAATTGAGAATACACGTCTTCATCATAGCCAAGTTTTTGGCAATACTCTTTCCAATAATCGTAGCCAGTCGCTTTTACAAGGTCGATCATCGCGGCGGCCGCTGTCGTGTTTTTCGATACACCGACGGCGTCTGTCAGTGACATTCTTCCTTGATAGGTTCGATCGGAGTTTTGTAGATTGCTTCCTGTCGTGAAGTAATCTTTTGGGGTATCGTTGACGGTATGGCTTGTCGCCCAGCCTAAAATATCGAAAGTCGGGGCGTAAGCGAGAAGGGGTTTCATCGTCGATCCTGGAGAATACCGGTCGGTCGAGTTGTCGATCTTGGTTTCGTCGCTATGATAGCGTCTTCCTGGCGCGACGGCGATGATCTCGCCATTGGTGTTGTCGACGATACCAAATCCGATGTCGAACGCTTCATTTGGGAAGGAAACGATGTTTCCATTGCATATTTCGTCGGCTTGTTTTTGGACGTCCGCATTGAGGGCGGTGTAGATATCCATTGGGATAATGGATGGATCTTGGCCGGTGAGCGTTTGACATTCTTCGATCGTTTGGGTGATATACGCTTCGTTTGGATCTTCGGAAACGATTTCCGATGATTTGAGCGCGAATTCCAGTCGTGTGTTTTTGGCTAGCTCATATTCTTCTTCGGTGATGTAGCCATGCTGAAGCATGAGCTTCAGCGTTAGATTTCTTCGTTCTGTGGCTTGTTTGAGGAAATCGATTTCGGCTGGACCATTCACGTTGTTGATCGGATTGTTGTTGTAAGGGGCGTTGATGGCGCCAGCCAAGAAGGCGGCTTCCCCTAAGTTGAGCTGGGAAACGTCTTTGCCAAAATAGTATTGGGAGGCTTTTTGGATGCCTCGTGTATTGTTTCCGGAGCCAAACCAGATCCGGTTGACGTAAAATTCAAAGATATCTTCTTTATTGATGCTTTGCTCGGCGATCAAGGATAGGTAGATTTCTTGGATCTTTAACTTGATCTGAGCGAATTTATTCAATTTGCCTTCGTTTTCGAGCTTGGCTTCTTGGTTTTTCGTAAAGGCGTTATCGATCATCTGCATCGTGAGGGTCGAACCGCCTTGCGAGAAATTCCCGCTTCTTAGATTGGCGATCGCCGCGGCCATAAAGCGCGGCAAGTCAAATCCGTTATGGTCGAAATAGCGCGAGTCTTCGATCGACAAAAAGGCGTCCACAACAGATTGCGGGATCTTTTCATAGGTGATGTCTTCGCGGATCTCGTCGCCAAATTCGTAGACGAGATTTCCGCTCGCGTCAAAGATCCGCGAGTTGGATAGGGTCGACAATCCGTCTTGGGAAAAACGCATGCCTTCGGGATCATTAATAATATTGACGAGTATAAAAAATACGGAAATGCAGCCAACCAAGAACAGCGTCAAGACGCAGACGGCGATCTTATTCCAGATGTCTAGCTTTCGGCGTTTCTTTTTAGGTTGCTGCGAAGGGGTTGTGTTTGCTGGTTCCGGCATCAAGAATCCTCCTTAAAATAGATAGCATCTACAACTTTCAAATATTGTAATCGCGGATAGAGCCCTTCTTGGATGAGGTTTCCGTGTTCTAAAAACCACTCGTAGGGAATCGCATATTTGTTGGTTGATTTGATTTTTTGGATGAGTGTGGGTGCGTCCACAAGAAAAGTTTGGCCATGATAGGAAAAGCGAATGATAAAAAAACCGATCCCGCCATGTTGTTCGACTTTTTCAAGGTGTTTGATCTGGTGGTCGTGCACCATTTGCAGCGGAAAGTTTGTCTTGTTCTTTGTGTCTTTTGCTTCAAAGTCGATGTATTTGCCTCGATAGATCCCATTGTAGTCGGTCGTTGATGGCGTTCGATAATACGCTTCTGTGATCTTGGCTTTGTTCCTGCTTTCATAATCGACGCGCACAACTTGCACAGGCGTCGGTTTTTTATAGATCAAAGCGATATCGAGATCACGATAATAGGTGTTGGAAAGGTTGATTTCCTTTTCCAGGTCAGCACCGCGTTTTGAATGGTTATCTAAGTTTTTCTCTTTTGGATACGGCTTCATCCCGTTTGGGTAATTGATCGTACTCATCTCTGATATTATATCGAAAAGTAGTAGGTCTTTCAAATTACTGTTCTTGGAAAACGGCTTTTTATTGTTGATTTTTTATGTGAGTTTATGCATAATATAGAAGTTAGAATCGGGGAGGTTCACAATGGCTAAAGATATGAATTTAACGGCACAAGTAATTTATGAAAAGGAATTCCACGTGGACTTGAAAGGATATGCTCCAGGTGAAGTGGATGAGTTTTTAGATCAAGTCATCGAGGATTATCAAAATTACGATGAAAAGATCGAAGAGCTTGGGAGCGCTTTGACTCGTTATGAAGCGAAGATCAAGGAACTCCAACAGCAAGTTTTCGCTTTGCAGACAGAGAATCAAAATCTCCAAGAACAAAAGAACTCGGATTTTATCAATGCGAATTCCGATCAAGTGGATATTTTGAAACGAATTGCCCGATTAGAAAAAGCGGTATTCAACCAATAGAAATCATGAAATTCTAATTCGACAGTTGCTGGCTATTTATATATAGTTAGAGGAAAGTCCATGCTCGCACGATCTGAGATGATCGTAGTGTTTGTGCTGGATGAAGTCATAAATCCAGGCATGATCTTCATGACGGCGAAGCAAGATACCTAAGGGAAACTATGGTTGCGCTTCTTAAAGTGCCACAGAGACGAGCTTTTATGGAAACATAAGAGGTGGAACGGGTAAACCCCGCAAGCGAGAAACCCAAATTTGGTAGGGGAACCGATGGAGACGAATCAGGAAGTCGAAGTTGGATGCGAAAGCATAGATAAATAACTGTCGCCGGCTTGCCGGAACAGAACATGGCTTATGAATTAGAGTTTAAAAAGCGGAATACAGTATTTCGCTTTTTTTTTGGTTTGATGATACAATACAAAACAGAAAGAAGGTGGCTGAATGTCTCCAGACCCGTTTGAACATAGGTATAGATCGATAGGTTGAGCGGAGGCACGCCTTTGAATCCTCCGTAGTTAGGAGGAGAATGTGTTAGAGTTTTATAAGACAAATGAAACTGGGAAGACAGAAAAGATCGACGCGCCCATGCCTGGTTGCTGGATCAGCGCTGTCGCTCCAACGAGTGAGGAAAGAGATTTCTTGATCCATGAGATCGGTGTTCTTCCTGAGTTCGTTAAATCGAGTTTGGATGAGGAAGAAAGCGCCCACATCGATTATGATGATGACGCGGACCAAACGCTGGTGATCTTTGACTATCCAAATGTGAATGATGAGACAAGACGGTTTTCGATCGATCGCAATGGAGAGCAAATGAGCGTTCAATACTCAACGATGCCAATCGGGATCGTCGTGCTGAAAGGCTATATCGTGACGATCTCTTTGCATGAAAATCAAAATATCAGCGATATGGCTTCTGGCCATATCAAAGGGGTCGATACGAGATTGAAAACTAGATTTTTATTGACGCTTCTATTGCGGATCTCTCAAAAGTATTTGATCTATTTGCGTCAGATCGACCGGATTTCTTCGAGAATGGAGAAAAAGTTGTACAAGTCCGCGCAAAATAAAGAGTTGATCGAGATGCTTGGTTTGGAAAAGTCGCTCGTGTATTTTTCGACTTCGTTGAAATCGGACGAATCGACGCTGTCTAAGATCATGCGGGGGCGTCAAATCAAATTGTACGAGGATGATGAAGATCTGCTAGAGGATGTCATGATCGAGATCAAGCAGGCGATCGAGATGTGTAGCATTTATTCGGGCATCTTATCGAGTACGATGGCAACGTTTGCGAATGTCATTTCGAATAATATGAATATTGTCATGAAAATATTGGCTGTCATCACTTTAGTGGTCGAGCTTCCAAATATCATCTTTGGCTTTTATGGCATGAATGTGGAAGGCTTGATCGAACCGTATGCTTGGTTCCCGTTGACGTTAGCGATCGTCGCGTGTGTGATCGCTATTATTATTTTTAAGAAAAAGGATATGTTCGACTAGTTTTATTCGTAATAATGATATACCATTTAGCTGTAAGCGAGGTGCAGCATGGAACGTTCAATCATTACGGATCAAGTTCATCCGGATCTAGAAACGGCTTTGCGGGAGATCCAAAAGATGGGTTATCGTTCAGTCGAGCTTCATAATGTTTTTGGTAAGAGCATTGAAGCGTGTACGGATGAAGAGGTTTCTCAAATCAAGTTGTTTTTAGATCGTTATGGGATGAGGGTGTCGAATATCGCTTCGACGATTTGTTTTTTGTGTCCTTTATATGAGGGAGATGAAGTTTCGCTCTTCAATCCGTCGTTTTTCGCGATCGAGGGCGATTTGGATACGCATTTCAGGATGGCTCGAAGGGCAGCGAAGATCGCGAAACAATTAGGCGCTCCTAATATTCGGATCTTTCCGTTTCGGTATCCAGACAATCGGAAAGGTCCGTATGGTTCAGAGAAAGATTTTGAAACGATCATTGCTGCGATGAAGCGTATCGCATCGATCGGCAAAGAGGAAGGTGTCGTATTCGTTTTAGAAAATTGTCCGTATTCGCATTGTCCAAAGGGCGAGATGACGTTTCGCATCATCAAGGCTGTCAATCAAGAATCTTTGCGTTTGTTGTGGGATCCGGCCAATTCGTTCAGAGCAGAAAAGGATCTCGTTCCGGACTCTTATAAATCTTGGTCGCTTTTAGAAGAATTAGAAGCTCTATATCCTTATATTGATCATATTCATGTGAAGGACTATCGATTTAGGCCAGAACTAGCAAAGCCGTTCGAGCATCGTATTCTGGGTGAAGGAGAGATCGACTTTCTGTCTTTGTTTGATTTTTTAAAGAATAAAGGTTTTTCAAAGGCGGTTTCTTTGGAGCCGGAGGTGGATCCTGAAGGGGCGATCGAGTCGATGATTCGGCTAGATTCGATATTGTGAATTAATTAACAAATCACTTGCACTTCGTATCTCTTTTCTTATAATAAGGATAGAGGAGATAGGAAGTATGATCGTAGCAAGAGAAGAGTTTGAAAAAAACATTCAATATTTTATGAAACGACTCGAGAAAGAAGAGGTTTTTGTGTTTGAGCATGGAAAGTTGATCGCGACTCTCTCTCATCCAGATCGAGCGTCTCATGAATCCTCGAGTTCGATCGAGGATCGGTTCGAACGGATCATGAATTGTTAGAGCGCTAGCGCTCTTTTTTCTTTTTGGGTGTTTTTTTCTGAAAAAAAGTATGGTATAGTTTATTAGTAAATGGCGCGTTCGGCAAGCGGTTAAGCCACAGCCCTCTCAAGGCTGTATCACGGGTTCAAGTCCCGTACGCGCTACCATAGTCTATAAACCCTTAAGGATATTCCTTAAGGGTTTTATTTTTTTAGAAAAAAAGCCCTTTGAGCAAGACTCAAAGGACAAAATTATTGATTCTTTACACTTTTCTCATTTAAATAAGCGCCGATCAAATAGAGGACCGAAAGAGCGATCACGATCAAATAAGCGATCCAGTTGAGATTTCCATTTTCACTATAGTAGAAGAAGGCTTCTAAAATGAAAAGGGCGATCATTCCGAAACCATACCATTTAAGTGTTCTTATATATAGAAGGTTCGAGGCCATCTTGACGCCTAAATATCCAACAGCGATCTCAGCGACCGAAACGAGCATGCCAACGGCTAATCTTCCGGAATCGAGGATAAACATTTGTCCAAGGACGCTTCCTTGGATCGTTCCGATGATATCATCCGAGATCATCCCGCCGATTTGGATACATAGCGTGATGACGCCTAATATAACGAATAGATAGCCTGTTGTTTTCAGTAAAGTACTTCCTTTTGCTTCCATGTCTATTACCTATATCCTTTCGTAATTATCTTACGTTCGTGAAAATTGAAGTTCAATTGTTATGCAATAGACAGTCGGTGTTTGGCTTATCGATGGAATTTTCCGAGGACTTTTCCCACGCAGCGAACATCCATTTCCGGTTTGAGCAAGATATCGGAATAAGCTGGATTGATCGAGTGAAGTGTGTTGGAATGGTATTCCTTGATAAAAGAAGAGCCATCGACGACAAAAATGCCGACTTCGCCGATGTTGACGGATTGCTGCTTCTTTACTTTCACGTATTCGCCATCCATGAATTTAGGCTCCATGCTGTGTCCATCTACTTTCAAGATATAGTCGATCTTGCGATTGGCTGGCGTGTCTTCAAGCTCGATCGTTTCTTGATCGACATTCTCATCCATATAGTTCCCGCTTCCGGCTGCTGGAGAGACTTGATAAAAAGGAACTTGGATGACCGGAGTGTCCGTGAGGGTTTCTTCTTCCGTGTGATCGAGAAAGCGAAGGATCAGTTCATCGATCGATTTTCTTTGCCACGATTCGAGTGAACGATAGTTTTCTATATGCTTTTGTTCGAGAGTCGAGAGCTCTGCGTAATCTTGATCTTCGCTCCAATCCAAGATCTGATTGGGATCCACATCTAAGATGCGGCATAGATTCAAGATCATATCTGCATCAGGCTTATTGTCTCCTCGTTCCCAGTTAGAAATCACGTTTTTTGTTTTTCCAAGCATCTTGGCTAAGTCGCCTTGAGTGATTTTTTTACGTTTTCGCGCTTGGCGGATCTGATTGGATAAAGACATATCTGCATCGCTTCTTATTTAAAATATCGAACATTTCCAAAAAGAGGAATCCGATGGATCCTAACCGTATAAAGTAAGAAGCGCTCCTTTCTTTTTTACATAATTCCTGGATACGATTAGAATTTTGTTTTTCTGTATTTATAATACCAAAAGCATAAAGAAAAATACAGATAAATTATCAGAATTTATATGTTTTTTTGGATTGAATTCTAATATTTTCTGTGTTAATATCCGCATGTACAGAAATAATGTGATTCAAGAAAGGATGGTACACGATGAGTTACGAATTTATGGACATGATCAACAATCATTTAGAGGAAAATATTCTCATCAAGCAGCAGCGGGAAGAGGAGCTGGCCAAGAAAAAACAAATGCGGATACAGAAAATCTTGACTTGCATCCTGAGCGCTGGTCTGATTCTACTTTCTTTCATGATGGAGACGCCGCATTAAAACGAATAGTCGACTTACAAGTATTCAAGAAACGAGTGTGATAGAATCTAAATAAGGAGGTTCTATATGCCGAATAAAACACATCAAGACGCGATCAAAGAATACGGGTACAAGATCGGTCCAGCGGAAGTGGATACGAATACGAACCCTGTAGCCTATTATGTTGAAGATGAACAGGGAAAGCGCACAAAGATCACAAATAATGAAGCGCTCGAGTTCATCGCGAATGCGAAAATGGGGAATCATGACGGGAATATCCATACGTATGACAACTATGTTCAATTGTTCAATATTTTAGGAATTCGACCAAAATTATGGTAATTTTGAACCGATTTTATTTAAAAATCGGTTTTTTTATGGGAAAAATGCGAAAAAAGGGTTTTGAAACCGTTTACACTTTTGCTTGAAAGCGTTAAAATAGGACTAGTTTTTAAGTTGAGAAAGGAATAGAGATTATGGAATTTACTTCAACTCAAATGGTGACGATCTTAGGAGCCATCATCGTGATCGCTGTTCTTGCTTTGCTTTATGCGCTGAACTTATTCATGACTGTTAAAAACGAAAGTTCAGGAAACAAGAGAATGCGGGCCTTAAGCTCTTATATTCATGAAGGAGCTATGGCATTCTTAAAGCGAGAATACAAGATCATTATCATTTTTATCATTGTTGTCGCTCTTCTTTTAGGCGGGCTTGGTTTTATTCCATCGCTCCAGGGAATCGATGGCGTTGGTTTGAATGGCGCGATCTGCTTTGTCGTGGGTGCTTTTAGCAGCGGCTTGGCTGGATTTATCGGAATGCAGGCGGCCACGATGGCTAACGCGAAAGTGGCGCAGGCCGCGAAAGAAAGAGGAATGTCAAAGGCGCTCAACATCGCGTTCAATGGTGGTTCTGTTTTAGGGATCAGCGTCGTAGGCTTTGGTCTTTTAGGGCTTGCGGCATTATATATGATCTTCACATTTGTTTTAGGGGATCCGATCCAAGCGGTTCCCGTTGTCGCTGGTTATTCGCTTGGCTGCTCGTTCATCGCTTTGTTCGCCCGTGTAGGGGGCGGTATTTATACGAAGGCGGCTGATGTAGGCGCCGACTTGGTAGGTAAAGTCGAAGCGGGTATCCCGGAAGACGATCCACGAAATCCTGCTGTTATCGCTGACAATGTTGGTGATAATGTCGGGGATATTGCCGGTATGGGTTCGGACTTGACTGAATCATATGTTGGTTCGATCGTTTCTGCGATATCGTTAGGTTTGACAGTCACGATCTTAGGTGAAAATTATACATTGCAGGCGGCCCTTTTCCCGTTTTTGATCGCAGCTGTCGGGATCATCGCTTCGATCTTAGCGCAATTATTCGTGAGGATGAAGAATTGGGAGAATCCGCAAAAAGCGTTATCGATCGCGACTTATGTGGCTACTGGTATCGTCTTGCTCGCCGCTTGTTTGGCAAGTTCTTGGTTGTTTGGAACGTTCATGCCATTCCTTTCAGTAGCAACTGGACTGATCGTGGGTATTCTTTTAGGAAAGATCGCCGAATACTACACTTCGGATGAATATGGAAAAGTCAAAGAGATCGCTTCGGAATCTCAGACTGGCCATGCGACAAATATCATCGCTGGTTTTTCGGTGGGAATGGAATCGACGATGTTGACTGTCCTCGCGTTGGTGGGCGGCATCATTTTATCGTATTTGTTTTTTGGAATGTATGGGATCGCGCTTGGTGCAGTTGGAATGCTTTCTACTTGCGGCATTACAGTGTCTGTTGACGCCTATGGTCCGATTTCGGATAATGCGGGCGGTATTGCGGAAATGGCCGAGCTGGATCCAGGTGTTCGTAAGATCACGGATCGTCTAGATTCTGTGGGCAACACGACAGCCGCGATGGGAAAAGGATTTTGTATTGGTTCGGCTGCCTTCACCGCGTTGGCGATGATCGTTGCGTTTGCGGAAGCGGCGGATTTGACAGTGATCTCGTTATTGCAGCCGGGTGTCTTGATCGGATTGCTTTTTGGCGCGATGCTTCCTTATTTCTTTACCGCTTTAACGATCCGTTCGGTAGGGAAAGCGGCGAACCATATGATCAATGAGGTGCGTCGTCAATTTAAAGAAGATCCAGGAATTATTGAAGGCACATCGAAACCGGATTATGCCAAGTGTGTCGATATTTCGACGGCGGCAGCTTTGAAAGAAATGATCGTTCCTGGCTGCATCGCGATCGTATCTCCGATTTTGATCGGTATCCTTCTTGGCTGCCAAGGTCTTGGAGGCATGTTGATCGGGGCTTTGATCTCAGCGATCATGCTCGCGGTGTTCATGGCCAATTCTGGCGGCGCGTGGGACAATGCGAAAAAATATATCGAAAGCGGGCAATTTGGAGGAAAAGGTTCTGATTCTCATAAAGCGGCAGTTACGGGCGATACGGTCGGAGATCCATTCAAAGATACGGCAGGGCCGGCGATGGATATCTTGATCAAGTTGATGTCGGTAATTTCTTTGATGCTAGCTCCAGTTCTTATGAAGCTGACTCCTCTATTGAGCTTCTTGTTTCAATAACGATTGACCGAACTATCGTTCGGTCTTTTTTTTGTGAAATTACTTTGTTAAGATGATTTTAGGATAGGGAGGCATGAGAGATGTTAGGGATCCGCCAGCAAGAATTATTTGATCTAATGGATCAAAATGAGTTTCGTTCCGCCACGTATTTTTCAAAACAATTGAATGTGAGTCTTAAAACAGTTCGGAATGATATTAAAAAGCTTGATTGCGCTTTGCGTAAGTATGGTTCGAAAATCGAATCCAAACCTCATTACGGGTATCGTTTAGTCATCGTGGATCAAGAAGCGTTTAAAAACTTGCTTAGCGAAGTCAATTCGAAAAACACATTAGCTGATTATGATCGAAATACGTATTTATTGCGCCTATTGTTGATGAGGGGCGATTTCATCAAGATCGAAGATTTGTGTTCGCAGCTATATGTCTCGAGGACCAGTATCACGAATTCGATCCGGCAAATCGAAAGCATCTTGGAACAATATTCTTTGTCGTGTATTCGAAAGCCGTCGCAAGGGATCCGGATCGAGGGGGAAGAGTTCGATATTCGAAGACTGCTTTGCTACATGCTGCTCAAAGACAACTATCTAGAAGGGCTTATACAGCAAGAAACAGAACAGTATTGGCTCGCGCATACGATCATCGAACTGCTCAACAAATATGATTTGCATTTGACCGAAGTCGCGTTGAATAGTTTTATCAATTATGTTTTCGTAGGTATCAATCGAATGTTGAGCGGCAAGTTCGTGAACTTGAATTTAAATGTGGAAAGTTTCAATGCGATCGGGATCAAGGAATCAAGCTTCTCGAACGAGCTGATCGAGACGTTAGAGAATAAATATAATATTACGTACACCAATGATGAAAAGAATTATATTTTACTGTATTTAGGCGGGAAACAAATGTCGGGCGGTGGCTATTCGGTCGAGAGCGATGATAATTTTATTTTTAATCGAGAGATCGATCAATTATCGTTCGATATGATCGAATTGATCAAAACGGAGTTTCAGATCAATTTTCCAAATAATTTTGAATTGCGCATGACGTTGAATCGTCATCTTGTTCCGCTCGATATTCGTATGCGCTATGGTCTTCCGCTTACGAATCCAATGATCGAGGAGATCAAGAAAAATTATTCGCTCGCTTATGATATGGCTATACGCGCCTCAAGCGTGCTCGTCAACCATTATCATCGTTCGCTTTCGGAAGATGAAATTGGATATTTGGCTTTGATTTTCGCGCTTCAACTCGATAAAGATTCGGAAGAGTTTTTGAAAAAGTCTAACGTGCTCATCGTCTCTAATGTCACGACTTCAGCAATGAATCTATTCAAGCTCAAATATGAAAAGATATTTTCCAACACGATCAATCATTTATATGTATCCGATCTGATGGGGTTGAGGAATTTTGATTTTTCTCTTGTCGACTATGTCTTTACGACACTTCCTTTGACAGTAGAAGTGCCTAAGCCGATCTTTGAGATCAATTCTTTTATGAATGATCATGATATTCAGTCGATCGAAGAAGCTTTATGGCGTGCTGAGTCGAATGAATTGCGAAATTTCTATACGCCGAAGCGTTTTTTGACGAATATTAGTGGCGACGACAAGGAGAGCGTGCTCAAACAAATTTGCACGATCATAGAGGAGCAAGAAGATGTTTCGGATGATTTCTATGATCTTGTGATGCAACGTGAAGAATATCCACATATGATGTACAACAATATGATCGCTATGCCGCATCCCAACCGTATTTGTTCGGCTTACACGTTTGCGTATATCGCGATCTTGAAAGAGCCGATCATCTGGAACGATGAAATGGTCAAAGTTGTTTTGTTGTCTTCTCCAGGCAGTCAGGATAGTCGGAATCGTCAGCGTTTTTATGAGATCACCGCGAAATTTGCGCTGAATAAAGAAGCGATCCAAGAGCTGATCCAAAATCCGACCTTCTCGACTTTCATCGAATTGCTAGGAATTTGACTCTGCCCTTTCCGTTTGTGGCAATGTGGGTTAACGTGGGATCATGGTAAGCATTTTGTTCCAAAAATGGGCAAATTTTGTGAACAATGTAGAAATATCGGAAAAAATTCAGTATAATCTCCTTGTTAGCGCTTAATTACCACTTTTATTCTAGTAAAATATTCTGTTGAAGTTTAGTTGAAGAATACTATAATTAAAGTGTGAAACGAAAGAAAACGTTATCATTTTTATGAAAATTACCACGTTTGTGGTAATCATAAAATAGAAAGGAGGATATCAATGTTAACAATCAGATTATTCTGTGCTGCTGGCATGTCGACAAGCTTACTTGTAAACAAGATGATCGAAGAAGCTAAAAAAGAAGGAAAAGAAGTTGACATCGTGGCTTACCCTGTCAACGAACTCGATCGTCGTCTTGCTGGCGTGGATGTCGCTCTTCTTGGACCTCAAGTTGGTTACTTGAAAAAGAAAGCGCAAAAAACAGCGGCAGATGCCGGAGTACCCCTTGATGTGATTCCAATGGCCGATTATGGACGCTGCAACGGAAAAGCGGTATTGGAACTCGCTGAGAAACTGGCGAAAAAATAAGGTTTTAAAACAAAAAAACAGAAAAGGAAAATAGGAGAGAAAAAGATGAGTGAATTTATTAATGATAAAGTCATACCTCCAGTGATGAGCTTTATCAACACGAAACCTATGCAGGCGTTGAAAGACGGTTTGCTGTATTCGATGCCTCTGATGATCGTAGGTTCTGTATTCTTGCTTTTGCAACAGTTTCCAATCGCCGCGGTTGGTGAATTTTTGACCAGTGTTGGTTTGTACGACATCTTCACGACGACGTATGCGAACACGTTTAACATTATGTCTTTGATCGCAGCCATGGGTATCGCCTACACCTACGCGAAAAACGAAGGATTCGAAGGTATGCCGGCCGCGGTTATCTCGCTGTCTGTTTGGTTGATGTCCCAACCGCAGTCGGTTATGTTCAACGAAGAAGCGGTTGGCGGCGTTGTCGATCGTACTTGGCTTGCTGGTCAAGGTATGGTTGGCGCTTTAGTATTTGGTGTCATCGTAGGTATTATCTATTGCTGGTTCTTGAAAAAAGATATCACGATCAAAATGCCTGCCGGCGTGCCTCAAGGTGTTGCCAACGCGTTCACAGCTTTGATCCCTGCGGCAGCCATCATTGTGGGATGGACAGCGATCATTTATATCGTTGATATCACGATGCATACGACAGTCATGCAATGGGTATACGCAATGATCCAAGCGCCTTTGCAAGGTTTGACAGATAACTTGGGTGGTGTCATCGCTCACCAGTTCCTCGTTACGTTCCTGTGGTGGTTCGGTATCCATGGTGCGACGATTGTCGGTGGTGTCATGGGTGGTATCCTGACAGCCAACGTTTCGGACAACCAGGCGATTCTCGACTCCGGTCGCGAACTGACAGTTGCCAACGGTGGACATATCTTTACATCTCAATTGATCGACCAATTCTGTACGGTTACAGGTTCTGGTTTGACTCTTGGTCTTGTAGTTTACCTTTGCTTCTTTGCAAAATCTGAACAGCTTCGTTCGATCGGTAAACTCGGTATCGGGCCAGGTCTCTTCAATATCAACGAACCGATCTTATTCGGTACCCCGATCGTATTGAACCCAATGCTTGCGGTTCCATTCATCTTGACTCCAGTGCTTTCTGGTGCGTTGACTTACTTATTGATCCAATGGGGAATCTTGCCTATGTTTACAGGTGTCGTTGTTCCTTGGACAACACCTCCAATTATTTCTGGTCTATTGGTTAATGGCTGGAAGACAATGGTATGGCAGGCAATCGTTATCGTGGGATCGTTCTTCATATACTTCCCATTCATCAAGATGTATGACAACCAATTGTATAAAGAAGAACAGGAAGCCGCTGAATAAAAATACAAATTACATTTTAAGGAGAAATAAAGATGGAAGGTTTAGAACTGATTTGTTTCCAAATCATCTCTGCATCAGGCGGTGCTAAATCTGCATATATGGCTGCTCTAGAAGCCGCAAAAGAAGGCGACTATGAAGAAGCTGAAAAAATGATCAAAGAAGGCGACGAAATGTTGAACCAAGGGCATGCTCCGCATGCTACATTAGTTCAGCAAGAAGCGGCTGGAAATTCTCCAGAAGTCTCGTTGATCTTGATCCATGCAGAAGACCAAATGATGGGTGCTGAATCTTTTAAAGCGATGGTTGAAGAATTCATCGAAGTCTACAAACAACTTGACGCTTTGAAAGCAAAAGTAGCTTAATACATTCAATGAAGAGATCCGAATTTCGGATCTCTTTTTTATGTGGTGGAAGTGGGAAATACAAGCGCACTTTTTCTTTTTATAATAAATATTCATATTTTTTTGTTTAATTCATATTTTAAAGATGTATAATGGAATTAGGAATACAATAGTCATGTTTATTTATGAAAAAAAGGGGGGGATTGTGCTAGACAAGTTTTATTATGTAGACGCTTTTGTGAATGGAAAGGAAAAGACGCCGCACTATATTCCTAACTTCATTATGACCAGTCGGAGAGTGCCATTAAATTATCCATTTATATATGGTTGCGATTTCCGTTATGATGGAATCTTTTTGTGGCGGTTGACAAAGCAGGAAGATTCACTTTTGATTCCATATTCCGAAATCAAATGGATCGAACTGCTGGTCGTGCGACGCTGCTGGGGAACGACGATTCTTACTATGATGATCCCATGGTTCGACTTTGACCTGATTATCCATCGCAAATATGACGAGATCGAAATCGAATTTCCAGCCTTCTTTGAATTCCGGGATGTTGTAGAAGACTGGAATAAAAACGGGTTGTATGTGATCGATCACCTGGATCTATTCAAACGTTTTCCAGATGCAAAATCATTCAAAGAAAACTTTTCCGCTTATTTTGAGAAAAACTATCATGCAATCGCGCAGCAGAACGGTCTTGAAGATCCGCGGATCGGCTTCAAAAAGACACAATGGTGAAAAAGAAGGAAGGGAACGAAATGAGACAAAAATATTACTACGCTCGCCTTATGACCGAGAAAAGGAAGAAATCCTATGCAAGCAAGACGAAAACAATGTTGAAAAGAGCGGCTGCGATGTCAGGTTTTGCGATCGATCCTTCTATGAGCATGTCGCATCCGTTTATCCGCGGATGCGAATTCCGCTATAATGAAATAGAACTATACCGGCTACAAGATCTCAACGATACATTTACCATTCCGTATTCCAAGATCAAATGGATGGATTTCTTCGTAGTTGCTAGACGCTGGGCTGGAGGTGGCGTGATGATGGCACTCAATGTCATGTACAATTTCGATCTTGTCATTCATCTAAAAAACGATAAGGAAATCGAAGTGGAGTTCCCAGCCGATTATTCATTTAGAACGATTATTGATCAGCTAAGACCGATAAATATTCCAGTAATCGATCAGTTTGATGTATTTGTGAATTTCCCGGATGAGCGCGCGTTCAAAAAGGAATTTGTCCCTTATTTTCAGGAACATTATTCCAACTTAGCCATGCAATACGGACTTGAAGATCCTCGCGTAGCATTCAATCCAATGTGATTGCAGGCATTAATTTCATGTTGTTTTTCCAGAATGAATGAGGTAGAATCTCATTAGAAAGCACTTACAAATATAAGTAATTGCGACATAGGAGGATTTAAAATGTTAACAGTTCGTTTATTCTGTGCTGCTGGAATGTCAACTAGCCTATTAGTAAACAAAATGATCGAAGAAGCTAAAAAAGAAGGAAAAGAAGTTGATATCGTAGCATACCCAGTGAATGAGTTAGACCGCCGTCTTGATGGGGTTGACGTTGCTCTTTTAGGGCCACAAGTTGGATACTTGAAGAAAAAAGCGCAAAAAACAGCCGCCGATGCTGGTGTACCTCTAGACGTGATTCCAATGGCTGATTATGGACGCTGCAACGGAAAAGCCGTTTTGGAACTCGCTGAAAAACTCGCAAAGAAATAGGCAGAAAAGCTCCTTGGGGAGCTTTTTTTCAGAAAGGAGAATTAAATGCTAGATCTAGGAATCGATATTGGCGGAACATTTATTAAATACGCCATTGTAGACGATGAAAATCAAATTGTCCGTAAATGGAAAAAAGAGACGATCAAACACAAGAATAAAGATCAATTTTATGAGTATTTGTGTTCGGATTTGCCGTTAGAAAACATTCGATATATTGGAGTGAGTGCTCCTGGTGTATTGGCGATGGACTCGACCATTCTTTCAAAAGCCGCGGAGAATGTTTGTATCATGTATCAAACCAATGTGAGAGATGAAATCCATAAAAGAACACATAAAGCTGTTCATGTCCTCAACGATGCAAAAAGCGCAGGATTTTGCGAAATGCAGATCGGAAACGGAAAAGGAACAGCATCAAGTGTTTATTTCGTGATTGGAACAGGCATTGGAGGATGCGTTTGTGACGATAGCCATGTTGTTGAAGGGGTAAACCGTATCGCTGGCGAATTTTCAAACCTTCCGATCGGTTTTAAAGAGGATGGATCGATTCAATTCTTATATGAAATCGCTTCGATGAGCGCTTTGATCTCGATTTATAACCGGTATGCCGATCAACCAGTTCAATATGGTACAGAAATCACAGAAAAATATCATGCAGGAGATCCTATGGCGATCAAAGCTTTTGATGAATGGTGCCGAAATATTTGCGCCGGACTCTTTCAGATCATCATATTCTATAACCCAGAAGTGATTTGCATAGGCGGAGGGATCTCGCAAGAAGAGTGGTTTATCGAAAAGCTCAGAAGCATGATCCAAAGCGAAATCAAGCTCCCATTCCAAGGCTTGTTTTCAACGAGGATCGAATCTTGCCGCTTCAGCAACGACGCTAACCTATTAGGCGCGATTTTATTCGCACGCCAAAAAGAGATGGAAAACTAATCCATCTCTTTATTTTTCTTGAATATCGATGACCACAAATTCACTTGAGCCCATCGTTCTAGCCGGAAATCCCCAACCATTCACGCCCGAAGAAGTGATCGCCGTCAGCTCCCCACGATCTTGAAGCCCGTATCGCAAATCTACATTCCAATAGAGATCCATCAAATAACCAAACGGATACAATTGACCATTATGTGTGTGACCTGAAATCATCAAATCCACTTTGCCGCTATCCATCACCTCTTGCGTTTGGATCGGCTGATGATCGACTAAAATCGTAAACTGACTTTTTGGGACCGACTTTAAAAGAGTTTCTACCGAAATCCGATCTTTTCGCTTTAGAGAATAATCGCTTCGACCTGCAATCACCATGCCATGCGATTCTGCAATCTGATCGTTCAATATGTGAATGTTCGCCTTTTTTAAATTGGATTCGTATTCACTTTGGGTAAATTTTTTATTCCATATTTTTGGCTGCAAATCATGATTGCCATAAATATAGAAAACATCGGCCGTTTTGCTCAAAGTCTTTAAAGCATGAATGCATTGTTCCATATCTTTTTTGCTTGTTTGTTCATCCGTTATATCGCCACCGATCAAGACGATGTCAGGATCGGTTTGCGCCATCTTGGAAACAAGCACCTCTAGGGAGCCAATATCCATACCATTCGGATAATGGAGATCCGAAAAAAATAAAACCCGCGTCGGCTTGACTTTCTTTTCTGTTTCCAGCGAATATTCAATCTCGATCCGCTCTTGAAAATGAAAGGCGCCATACACTGTATAACTGAGTGCGCAAAAGGCACAAAGAAGAAGCATCCAAAAAGATACGCGCTTCTTTCGAAACCACTGAATTCCCTGAATGAGAAGTGTAAAAACAAAGGTATATAAAACAAAAGGAAAGTACAAAGAATTTTTATACATACCAGGCATGAAAACGATCGCACAAGCCAAAAAGACGACCCAAGGATTCCATTGCGACTTATCGTTTTTTATGATCGTCCACCAGTCCCAGATCAAAAAGGAAACATAGACACAAATGAGTAATTGAAAAAAAACCATACCTAACATCACCGTTAGTGTACCACCGAATCATTAAAAGAATGAAAACAATGCATTAAGACTTGCGAATCAAACAAAAAAACAAATAATAAAAGTATGAAAACAATCATTACCGATTTAGATGGAACACTTCTAGACCATGGAACATTACATCCGCATACGATCAAAACCTTAAAGAAATTTCAAAAAAACGGCCGCTTGATCTTAGCAAGTGGGAGAAGTCTAAAAAATATGAAACTATATGTTGAGCAGTTGGAAATGACATCCTTTCAAAATGGAGCGTTGATTGGTTTGAATGGGCTTGAACGTTATGACTTTAAGACAGGCACTTATCATAAAGAACAAGGTATTTCAGCAAAAGAAGTGAAAAAAATCGCCCGCTCTTTCCGATTCAATTCTCTTCTGATCATGGTCGACCTTCCCGATCAAGAAATGAAGATCAACACGGTTTTTTCTTTTCTGCTACGATTTGCAGCCATCAAAAGACTACGTCAAAGAAGTCGTCTAAAAACGTATTCGAACCAAAATGAACCGATCGATAAGATCATCGTCTTATTTTATATAGGAACAAAACGACACCTAGATGCGATCCGTCGCCAATTCAAAGCGTATCAAATCTTGAGGATTGGACGCTTCTGGATCGAAATCATGCCCCAAGGAATCGATAAACAAATACAAATTCAATATTTTATGAAACAATATGCGATTTCAAGTCACGATCTATATATATTTGGTGATGGAGAAAACGATCGCAACATGCTTTCGCTAACCCAACATAGCTACGCTCCAAGCTCAGCTCTTGAAGAAATCAAACGCACGGCCAAACACATTTGCCCGCCTCCTGCCAAGGAAGGGGTGGCGAGAGTGATCGAATCGCTCTTCGATTGACTCTAACTTGTTCAATAACGATAAAGATGGGATAATAACCCTAAAAGAAAGAAGGGTAAGTATGAAGAAATTAGGATTTGGCTGCATGCGCTTTCCTTTGCTTGATGAAAACGATCCCAAGAGCATCGATCTTGAACAAGTAGAAAGGATGTTCGACATCTTTTTAGAGAAAGGTTTTCTTTATGTCGATACCGCCTATCCATATCATGAAGGAGAAAGTGAAAAAGCCGTAAAAAAAGCGCTCGTCGAACGCTATCCACGCACATCGTTTCGTCTAGCCGACAAACTGCCGACCTTCAACTTAAAAGAAGAAGCAGACTGTCCGCGGATCTTTCAAGAACAGTTGGAAAAAACGGGGGTTTCGTATTTTGATTACTACTTGATCCATTGCTTAACGAAAGATCTGTATGAAACAGCTAAAAAATGCAAGGCCTTCGAATTCGTGCAAACAATGAAAGAAGAAGGGAAAGTCATGATCAGCCCCCTGTCAAGTAGACACGGGAAATAATTTACTGGAGATCCGCCTCTTTAATAGCACTTGCTATTAAAGAGGCCTTTTTTTTCATCTATATCTTCCCAGTATTTTTTGATTCGTTTAT
>Ga0209694_1000859_pt1 | contig 40152 bp, 36 predicted proteins | sample GluameincwithD2O_FD_187499 | JGI IMG/M metagenome (GOLD analysis project Ga0209694, IMG submission 187499) | Mouse cecum microbial communities from Vienna, Austria - Glucosamine amended microcosms incubated with D2O (SPAdes) (version 2) | ecosystem: Host-associated > Mammals > Digestive system >... | reverse complement strand
AAATATTATGTACCTTTGCTCCGCATTTGCAACCAATGGTCGTATAACCTATGCGGAAATAGCTCAGTTGGTAGAGCACAACCTTGCCAAGGTTGGGGTCGCGAGTTCGAGTCTCGTTTTCCGCTCAAACCCTTTGGAACTTGATGTTTCAAAGGGTTTTTGTTTTCCGCAGCATTGCCGACAGCATCCATCGGATCATTGCCAGAATCATGAAACCACCGGACCAACCGAACCGCCATACACACAAAGGGCATCTTCCGATGATGGAAAATGCCCTTTGTATTTCAAGAACACGCAGTCCTTGAACAATACAACTTCGTATTATTTCTTCTCTGCGAAGAACTCCTTTACCTGATCGTTCGGAATGATACCCTCCTTAAACATGTAAGCGCCGGTCTTCTCCGATTTGACCATCTTGATGCACTTGGTAAAATTCTTACCCGTGCCGGTTTTCAACGTTGCGACTACTTTCTTTGCCATAGAGCTTTCAACTATTTGATTTCACGGTGTACGGTGACACGCTTCAGATACGGATTGTATTTCCGACGCTCCAAACGGTCAGGCGTGTTTTTCTTGTTCTTGGTCGTGATGTAGCGGGACATACCCGGAACACCGCTCTCTTTCTGTTCGGTGCATTCGAGAATCACCTGAACACGATTTCCTTTCTTTGCCATGTGTGTTCTTCTTTACTTGCTGTTTTCGAATTACTCCCAGCTTTTAATAAACGGCCTTGGCGGCGGCAGCTTCGCGCAGAGCCACTGCAAGCCCTTTCTTGTTGATTGTTTTCATACCGGCAGCAGACACTTTCAACGTGATCCACCGGCCTTCTTCCTCCGACCAGAAGCGCTTGGTTTTCAAATTCGGACTGAATTTGCGCTTGGTCTTGTGGTGCGAGTGCGAGACGTTATTGCCCACGACTGCCACTTTGCCTGTGATTTCGCAAACTTTCATAGGTTTGATTGATTTGGTTAAGTCCCGATAAAGGGAGTGCAAATATACAATCTTTTCGGCAAATAGCAAAAGAAGCCCCGCATTTTCCGCAAAACGGGCCTGCGAATCAGTCGGGATAGAGCACGTAACGCGCCCGAAGCACACGGTAACGCTCGACATCAGGCTGCCAGCGGGCGCGGATTTCCGCCTCCGTGGCTCCGTCGAGCAACATGACTCGGACGTAGGCCGTACCGACCAATTTTTCGAACATCGGCGTGAAGAATTTCTCGCCCGCATCCGATGCAAGCAAGGCATCGATAAGATAACGCAACGAAAAACCCAATGCCCGCGCATCGGACAACGGCACGGTGCTCAGATTTATGCCGCGACACTCCGATCCTTCCAACGGCGGATGTTTCGCACCTGCGGTCGGACGAGGAGTGAAGATATAACCGAACCCGAACAACGACGGATGACCGAAACATTCGTAGGGCAAATCCGTACCGCGCCCGACGCTGACGATCGTTCCCTCGAACGGACAAAGCGACGCATAGAGATAGACGGCACGCTGCGTAGGCAGATTGGGCGACGGCGGCACGGGAAGCAGATATTCGGTACTGTGGGTGTAGTTCCGGCACGGCACGACGGTCAAGGCACAAGGCGCGACCCACCCTTCGCCGATGGCCATACGGGCGATTTCGCCCATCGTCAACCCGTGCAACACAGGAACCGGCAACATACCGACCCCCGACCTGTATTTTTTCTCCAAGACGGGACCGTCAATGTGGCAGCCGTTGGGATTGGGGCGGTCGAGCACGATGACCGTTTTGTCGACAGCGGCACAAGCCTCCATCAACCGCAACATCGAAATATGATAGGTGTAGAAGCGCAATCCGACGTCCTGCATGTCGACGATCAGCACATCGAACGACTGCATCGCCCGCTCGGACGGACGCTGAGCATTGCCGTTATAGAGCGACCGAATCGGGATACCGGTCGACGGATCGACCGCATCGCCCACGGTTTCACCCGCATCGGCCTTGCCGCGGAATCCGTGTTCGGGCGAAAAAATACCCGTCACGTCGAATCCGCGCCGATAAAGCAGGTCGACCAAATGGATGCGGCCCGCACTGTCGGCCCCGAGCGCACCGGGCATATCGGCCACAGCCGTATGGTTGGTCAACACCGCGACACGGCGCCCCTCCAACAACGGAAAATAAGCAACCGTATCTGTCATACCGACCGCCACGGAGTGTTTCGCAGCGGTGGATTTGTCTGCACGAGGTCCAGCGCTGGCGAGCCGTTGGGTCGTCGCTGGCCGTTTCGCTGAAGCAGGACACGCAGCAAAAAAACACCCCGCACAAAACCACGCGAACATACCGATCGTCAATAACCGTTTCATAAACACACTATCCTTTGAATATTCCTTCCAACGCGACGGCGATCCGCTCGGCAATGATGGACATCAACGGCCGGCCGTCACAATGCGCCAACGCCGTGATGCCCCGATAATCCAACCAGAACACCTCGTCGGCACCAGTCAGAAAATCCATATCGAAAGGCTTCTCGCACAATGTCAATCCCGCAGCCTCAACAGCCGCAACGAGCAATCCGTATTCGACCGAACGGGGTGCGACGAACCGATGCCCCCGCACGGGAGCCCCCTCCAAACGCAACTCGAACCGCGAAGCCGGAATCTCGTATGGTACACTTTCGGGCGCCAACCAGACCGTATAACCTTGCACGGCGGCCATCGGCGCCCCCTCGATCGTACGACACATCCCGTCCGTTCCGCACTGCACGGCGACCCGACCGCCTGCGCATTCGGACATTCGGCGGGCCGTTGCTACGGCAGCTTCGCGCGCCTGTGTCGGATAACCGTTCAACGGCGGTTCATAACGAATCCCGATGCCGTCGGGCTGCACGCTGCGCAAAGCATACCCCTCGTAATAAGAAACGCCGAGCGGAATTAGGCGCACCTCACCCTCGGAGGTCAACTCCAACCGCACGAAAGCAGATAAATCGTCGGGATAACCGTGTAAGACGGCAAAGTCGAGCACCTGCCGCTCTAAACGCCGCAAATCGGGCGCATACGGCCGGTCGAACAACTCACGGGCACACCGGTCGAGCACTCCGACATGGCGGTCGAGCAACCGCACCCGCCCGTGGCAGAGGTGCAAGGTCTGATATAGATAAAATTCGGTCAAAGCATGATTTTGAGCAACAGTTCACGCAACAACTCACCGTCGGACATCCCGCCCGAATCGATGCCCTTGCTCTTGGCATCGTACTCGCGCAGAAGTCCCAACACGGCAAATACTTTCCGATTGTTCCAGTTGGCGGCATTCTGCTTGATTTCCTGCACGAAAAAAGTCGTACTTTTATGTAATAACCGCATTAAATCCATATCCGACGGGAACGGCTTTCCGCGGTAACGCGCCAACCACCCCAGATAATTGACGATGAACAACTCCTTGAACTGCCCGAAAAGCGCCGAGATGGTAAGCAACAACGGATTGTCTTTCGGATTGCGGGCAAAGTGATCGGCAATCATCAGAGCACGCCCCATGTCACGGCCAATCACTGCCTTGCAAAGCTCGAAATTATTGAAATCTTTCGAGATGCCGATGTTCGCTTCGATGTCGGCGTCGGTAATCCGCTGCGTCCCCTCGGGCAACGAGACGGTCAGTTTGCGGAGTTCGTTCTCGATTTTCGAGATGTCGGTGCCGAGGTGGTCGGTCAACATCGAAAGTGCCTTACCCTCGATCGCAAGACCTTTCTGTGCAACGAACTGCTGCAACCACGATGCGATTTCGTAATCGCGCGGCCGCACCGACTCCAAGACGGCACCGTTAGCCGCACACCCCTTATAGAAAGCCGACCGTTTGTCGACATTCTTCTCCTTGTGGCAGATGACGAGCACGGTCGTCGGCGTGGGCTTTTGCACGTAGAGCGCCAGTTTGTCGATCGACCGCAACTGCTGCGCCTCTTTGAGCACGATGAGCTGCCGCGCCCCCATCATCGGCAACTGACGGCACAGATTGATGACCTGACCGGCATCGGAATCTTTGCCGTAGACAGTCAGTTGGTTGAAGTCGCGGGCAGCCTCGTCGACGGCCGTGGCAGCGATGCGCTCGGCAATGCGGTCGATAAAGTAACTCTCCTCGCCCATCAACAGATAGACCGGCGCAAAGCGGCCGGCGTCGATGCCGCTCATCATAGCGTCGTAGGCGGCGACGGTATCCCGAAAGCGAAAGGTCGTTTTAGCCATAATCAGACGATCTCTTTGGTGATGCGCAACACGGTTTCGGTCTCCGACGTAAGCCGATAACGATCATCGATGCGACGCCCGACGAGCCACACAATGTCATCGCCCGACACGAGGACGAACTGCCGCTGTTTCTCGGCCACGGAGACTTTGGCATCGACCAGATAGTCGCTCACCTTCTTGCGGCCCGTCATTCCGAACGGCACGAACCAATCGCCGTCGCGCCACCGGCGCAACGTCAACGGGAACTGCAACCGATCGGCATCGAGCTGTGCCACATGCTGCGGCACGCCGAACGTTTTGATCGTGTCGATATCGCAATATTCGTAGTAAAGCGCCGCATTGCCGCAATAACTGCGCACGGCATCCCGCTCGACGGAGCAGGCGCAATCGTCCTCCTCGGCGATGCGCGCAACGACGATCGTGCCGCGGTCGATGCAGGCGACGTATTCACGCGCATAGAACCGTCGCCCTGTCGACTCCGACCACAAGGCGCGGCAAAGCGCATCGATGACATCGCCTTTGAATCCGTAGGCCGAACTGAGCAACTCGTAGATGACGAACCCGAGCGGAAAATCGGCATCGATGCGGTCGACATGAATCGTATCGACACCCTCCTCGGAGGTCACGACCGACTGTCGGATACGCTCGATGCCGTGGTCGATGAAACGCTGCGCATCGGCCAGCCGAGCGAGATTGTGACGCATCAGGTCGGTGAATTCGGGGTTGATTTCGCGGATACGCGGAACGATGCCCAACCGCACCTTGTTGCGGAGGTATTTGGTCGAACGGTTCGACGAATCTTCGCGGAACGGGACGCGGTTGGCGACGGCGTATTCGGTGATTTCGCGCCGCGAAGCGAACATCAACGGCCGGATGATGCGTCCGAGATGGGTCGAAATACCGGTCAGTCCGCGCAGACCGGTACCTCGCAAAAGGTTGATGAAAAAAGTCTCGATGGAATCATCGGCATGGTGGGCGACGGCGATGACATCGTAACCCTCCGTGCGGCAAAGCTCCTCGAACCACGCATAACGCAACCGCCGAGCGGCCATTTCCATCGATTCGCCCGTGCGCTCCATCTCACCGGCCGTGTCGAAACGTCTGTTGTAACAAGGCACGCCCAATTCGGCAGCCTTCTGAGCAACCAGCACTTCGTCTTCGTCGCTCTCGGCCCCGCGCAACTGGAAATTGCAATGGGCGACCCCCGTACGGAAGCCGCTGCGCGTGAACAACGACAGCATGACCATCGAATCGACACCGCCCGAGACAGTCAACAAAATACGGTCATCGGTCGTCGCCAATCCGTTGTCGGCGATGTATTTCTGAAAAGATTCGAGCAGATTCACCTTATAAAATATTCACCTCGGTATCGATGGCGATGCCGAAGCGTTCGTACACTTTCGACTGCACGGCACGGGCCAAATCCAGCACCTCACGCCCCGTGGCACCACCCAGATTGACGAGCACCAGCGCCTGACGGTCGTGAACGCCCACGCGACCGGCGCGGAAACCTTTCATGCCGGCACGGTCGATCAACCAACCGGCAGCCAGTTTCACCTTGCAGGTCTCCGGCACCGGATAAGCCGGCATATCGGGATAATCGGCCCGCAATTTCTCCGCCACAGTAGCGTCGACGACCGGATTTTTAAAGAAACTACCGGCGTTGCCCGTAACAGCAGGATCAGGCAACTTCGCCTGCCGGATGGCACAAATAGCGTCGCGGATGTTGCGCAACGCAGCACCCCCGCGCGCCTCGACCTCGCGCTCGACGTCGCCGTAACCCAAATGCGGCTGCGGCGTACGGGACAAACGAATCTCGATAGCAGTGATGACGATACGTCCCTTGAGGTCGTGCTTGAAGACGCTTTCGCGATATCCGAATGCGCAATGAGCACGGTCGAGCGTCAATGTCGCGCCGCTCTCGACGCAATACATCTCGACACGCTCGATGACGTCGCCCGCCTCGCGCCCATAAGCACCGATATTCTGCACGGGAGCAGCGCCTGCCTTGCCCGGAATGGCCGAAAGATTCTCGACACCCCACAAACCGCGCTCGACGGCCCATGCGACCAAATCATCCCACTCGACGCCGGCATCGACGCGCACGGAGACCGAAACACCGTCGTCGTGCAACACGGCGATACCCTGCGACACGGGGGTCAACAACAAGCCGTCATAGTCCTCGGTAAAGAGGATATTGTTCCCGCCGCTGAGCACCATCCACCGTTCGGGGATACCTGTAGCGAAAACAGCCTGCAAATCGGCGACGGTCTCGAATTCGACCAGCCGAGCGGCCCGCTGCCGGACATGGAAACTATTGCGCGGCTGCAAATCGGCAGCCTCAAATTCTCGTATCATATCGTGCAAAGTTAAAAATTATTTTATTAACTTTGAAAAAGGAATAGCCCCACACGCCACCGACCACGATTAGCACAAAAATGAAAAGGGTGTAGCTCTCACATGCTACCGACCGAGATTGGTACCTAAAACTTATATTAATAAAAATGTTCAGCGAAAAGGATCTACAGCAAATCGAGGCGCACGGACTGACGCCCGAGACCGTCGAACGGCAAATCGAGCATTTCCGCAAGGGATTTCCCTTTCTGAAAGTCGTGCGCGCCGCCTCGCCCGACGACGGCATCCTCATGCCCGACGCCGCAGCAGTCGATGCCGCCGTGGCCCGTTACGAAAAGGAGGCCGCACACCGCTCCGTCGTAAAGTTCGTACCCGCCTCGGGCGCCGCTACGCGCATGTTCAAGGAGCTGTTCGCGTTCGTCAACGAGGACAAACGCGGAAAGGGCATCGATACCCTGCTCGCAAACATCGAGCGGTTCGCATTCTGGCCCGAACTGAAAGCTCTGCTGCCCGCAGGCGCCGATGACAAGGCAGTGGTCGACGCAATCGTAAACGAAGGTCTCGGCTACGGGCACCAGCCCAAAGGTCTAGTGACATTCCATGCTTATCCGGAGGGAGCCCGCAAGGCCGTCGAGGAACATTTGGTCGAAGGCGCCGCCTACGCCGCATCGGACGGCGTGGCCCGCATCCATTTCACGGTCTCGCCCGAACACATGGCCGGATTCCGCGAACTGCTGGATGCGAAAGGTCCGGTCTACGAAAAAAGGTTCGGCATCCGCTACGACATCTCGTTCTCGGTGCAGAAGCCCTCGACCGACACCATCGCCGTGAATCCCGACAACACGCCGTTCCGACAAGACGACGGTTCGTTGCTGTTCCGTCCGGCAGGCCACGGCGCGCTAATCGAAAACCTCGCGGAAATCAATGCCGACCTCGTATTCATCAAGAACATCGACAACGTGACGACCGATGCCCGCCGCGGCGACACGGTACGCTATAAAAAGGCGCTGGCCGGCATCCTGCTCGACTTGCAGACCGAGGCGTTCGCCCATCTGAAAACGTTGGAAGAAGAGGCGAACGACTTGGCACCGATTGCCGAGTTCATCGAAAAACGGCTCTGCGTCAAGCTCCCGAGGCACTACGACCGAGCACTGCTGCAAAGCATACTCGACCGACCTATCCGCGTCTGCGGGATGGTGCGCAACGAGGGCGAACCGGGCGGCGGCCCGTTCTGGGTGGCCAACCCCGACGGCACGGAATCGCTCCAAATCGCCGAATCGAGCCAGATAGCCCCCGAAGACATGCCGCTGATGCAATCGGCCACACACTTCAATCCGGTGGATTTGGTGTGCGGCGTACGGAATGCGCAAGGCGAAAAATTCGACCTGCGCGCATACACCGATCCGGCGACGGGCTTCATCTCGTCGAAGTCGAGCGGCGGCCGCGAACTGCGCGCGCAAGAGCTGCCGGGACTATGGAACGGCGCAATGGCCCGCTGGAACACGATTTTCGTCGATGTACCTATCACTACTTTCTCGCCCGTGAAAGTCGTACAGGATCTGCTGCGTCCGCAACACCAAAATAAGAATAGGACGGCCATGAAACGCATCGGGTGGATTTTCCACATCGGTCTGTTGACAACGGCATGCTTCTGTTTGGTATATATCTATCTGATAAGTGAAAAACCGACGGAAGCATTCACGCAGGTATGCTACTGGCTGCTATTCATCTCGTCCGCGATGCACACGCTCACCTACTGGAAACGTCGAAAAACCGAATAAAAACTGCTCCATTCCACGACGAGGGAGGCGCTCGGAATCCGAAGCGTCTCCCTTATTCTCGGACAGGCATCGGTCGCAGAAAAAGCTACCGAACAGACCTCGAACGAATTGCGGAGATTGTAAATAATTTGTCGAAAAAATCGGGCGCGAGGATTGGATTTATTGCCGGAAAAATCCCATCTTTGCAAACCGCTTCCGCCTCCCGAAAAGCAGTGGAAGCACCCAACCCCGCGAACAATAAGAACATACGAAGATATGGCTAAATCCACCGGCACCGAAGCACCGCAGAAAGTCGACTACAACGACGCGGTCGCCGAATCGAAAATCTATTTCGGGGGCGATGATCTCGCCGCAACCGTTTGGGTCTCGAAATACGCCCTGAAAGACTCGTTCGGCAACATCTACGAAAAATCGCCCGAGCAGATGCACCGCCGCATCGCTGCCGAAATCGAACGCATCGAACGGAAATACCCGAATCCGATGTCGCGCGACGAAGTGTTCGCGCTGCTCGACCATTTCCGCTATGTCATTCCGCAAGGCGGCCCGATGACCGGCATCGGCAACGGATTCCAAGTGGCATCGCTGTCGAACTGTTTCGTCATCGGCCATCGCCATCCGGCCGATTCGTACGGCGGCATCTTCCGCATGGACGAAGAACAGGTGCAGTTGATGAAACGCCGCGGCGGCGTGGGCCACGACTTGTCGCATATCCGTCCGACGGGCAGTCCGGTACTCAACTCGGCGCTGACGTCGACAGGCATCGTGCCGTTCATGGAACGCTACTCGAACTCGACGCGCGAGGTGGCGCAGGACGGCCGTCGCGGAGCCTTGATGCTGTCGCTCTCGATCAAACACCCCGATGCCGAACGCTTCATCGACGCAAAAGTCGACACGGGCAAAGTGACGGGCGCAAACGTCTCGATCAAAATCGACGATGCGTTCATGCGCGCGGCTCAGGAGGGCAAAAACTATCGCCAACAATTCCCGATCGGAGCAGCCGAACCTAAATACGAACAGGAAATCGATGCCCGCAAGCTGTGGAACAAAATCATCCACAATGCGTGGAAGTCGGCGGAACCCGGCGTGCTCTTCTGGGACACGATCATCCGCGAAAGCATTCCCGACTGCTATGCCGACGAGGGATTCGTCACGGTATCGACCAATCCGTGCGGCGAGATTCCGCTCTGTCCCTACGATTCGTGCCGTCTGTTGGCCATCAACCTGCTGAGCTACGTCGAGAAACCGTTCACGAAAGAGGCGAAGTTCGATTTCACGAAGTTCCGCACACACGTCGAAATGGCGATGCGCATGATGGACGACATTATCGATTTGGAACTGGAAAAGGTCGAACAAATCATCGAAAAAATCGAAAAAGACCCCGAAGATGCGGACGTACGCCGCGTGGAGCTGGAGTTGTGGAAGAAAATCCGCACGATGGCACAGAAAGGCCGCCGCACGGGACTGGGCATCACGGCCGAAGGCGACATGCTGGCGGCATTGGGCCTGCGCTACGGCTCGGACGAAGCCATCGATTTCGCGGTCAAGGTGCAGAAAGAACTGGCTCTGGCAGCCTACGGCGCATCGGTCAAGATGGCAGCCGAACGCGGAGCATTCCCCGTATACGATGCAAACAAGGAGGTGAATAACCCGATGATCGGCCGCATCCGCGAAGCCGATCCGGCACTCTACGACGAAATGGTCAAGGTAGGCCGCCGCAACATCGCCCTGCTGACCATTGCGCCGACGGGCACGACTTCGCTCATGTCGCAGACGACCTCGGGCATCGAACCGGTCTTCCGCACGGTCTATAAACGCCGCCGCAAAATCAATCCCTCGGACCACGACACCCATGTCGACTATGAGGACGAAACAGGCGAAAAGTTCCAAGAATACAACGTCTACCACCACAATTTTGTCAAGTGGCTGGAAGTGAACGGATACGATGTGAAGAATCTCGACACGATTCCGGATGCGGAACTCGACCGGCTGCTGGAAGCGTCGCCCTACTACAAGGCGACGGCCAATGACATCGACTGGGTAGCCAAGGTGAAGATGCAGGGCGCCATTCAGAAATGGGTCGACCACTCGATTTCGGTGACGGTCAACCTGCCGAACAATGTCACGGAAGAACTGGTGGCCGATGTCTATCGCACGGCGTGGGAGAGCGGCTGCAAAGGCATCACGGTTTATCGCGACGGCTGCCGCGACGGCGTACTGCTCGACAAGAAGTCGAAGAAAAAGCTGGCCGCCGATGCATCGGCTCCGCTGAAACGCCCGAAATCGATTCCGGCGGACATCGTACGGTTCAAGAACGGCACGGAAAACTGGATCGCATTCGTCGGATTGCAGGACGGACGCCCCTACGAAATCTTCACCGGCAAAATCGAGGAAGACGCGATGTATATCCCGCCCAAAATCAAGCAGGGCAACATCATCAAGGTACGCGAAGCGGACGGCTCGAAGCGCTACGACTTCCAATACACCGACCGCTACGGCTACACGAACACCATCGGCGGCATCTCACGTCTGTTCAATGAGGAGTTCTGGAATTACGCAAAGCTGATTTCGGGCGTGCTGCGCCACGGAATGCCCATCGAGAAAACCGTGTCGCTCGTCGAATCGCTCCAACTGGACAGCGAATCCATCAACACTTGGAAGACGGGCGTATGCCGCTCGCTGAAACAATACATCATCGACGGCACGAGCGCAAAAGGCAAGTGTCCGAGCTGCGGACAGGAGAACATGGCCTATCAGAACGGCTGTCTGACCTGCATGTCATGCGGCTACTCGAAATGCGGCTGACCCCGTTTGAACGGGGTTCTCTAAGCAGGAAACTGTCCCCGTGCGTTCTGCGGTCATAGTCGCTCCGATCCTATTCGACCAAAAATCCCGATACACAAGAGCATTCCCATGCATGGGAATGCTCTTTTTCATTTTTTGCCCGATGCCAATCAGTTTTGCACGCACCTTGCAGGGGATGCCCCGTAACAAGGCAAAAAACGAATCAATCAAAAACGACTATGAAAAGATTCTACGCAGTTTTGGCGACGGCATTGTTCGCCGCAACGGCTTGGGCTCAGGAACCCGCCCAGAAACCCAGTTTCGCAGGGTTCGTCACGAACAAGTTCTGGGATAACTGGGAGTTGTCGGTAGGCGGCGGTTTCGCCACGGCATTCTCCAACGGAACCAACCTCGGCTCGACGGGCGACCGCATGGGCTACGAGGTCAACATCTCGGCCACGAAGTGGATCCATCCGGTCATCGGTATGCGTCTGATGCTGCAGGGCGGTCAGTTCCAGAACTACCATCCGGTCTACGACAAACAGAAGTGGCCCTATCTGTTCGCCCACATGGACATCGAAATCAACCTCTCGAACTGGCTCGGAGGCTATCGCGAAGACCGAGTATACTATGCCGTACCCTACTTCGGCTTCGGTTACATGGCCACCAACTTCACCGATGACAACCATGTCGACAACCACGCTCCCACGGGCCAAGCATTCGCATGTGCCTACGGCTTGCTGAACAAATTCCGCGTATGCGACGCTCTGGACATCAATCTGGAACTGAAAGGACTCTTTGCACCGTCGCGCATCTGCCCGAGCGAACTCGACGGATCTTATATGTACGGTTTGGGTGCGACGCTGGGTGTAAGCTATCGCTTCAACCGCCGCAACTGGGAACGCAAACCCAGCGGAACGGTCTATACGGCCGCTGAGATCCGTGTCTATCAGGACGCCGTAGCCGAAAGCAATGCAGCGCTTGCAGCCGCAATGGCCGAAAACGCCCAACTGAATCAGGATTTGCGCGCCGCCCGCCAAGCCGCAGCCAATGCACGTACTGTAGCAGTCGAAGCGGCCGAAGCAGCGACGGCAATGGCCGCCAGCGACCTGCTCGATCCCTCGACCATCATCCTTTACAAAATCGGCACGACGACGCTGACGCCCGAAGAGAAAGTGCGTCTCGATCTGAAAGCCGACCTCATCAAGAACGGCCCGAAAGACAAGGTTTACACCATCGAAGGACATGCCGATCCGCAAACCGGTTCGGCAGCGACCAACCAACGCATCTCGGAACAACGTGCGAAGAGCGTATACGACTACTTGGTAAACAAAGGCGTAAATCCGAAGCAGCTGAAATACGAGGGTATGGGCGACAATCACAACCAATACAAAAGCCCCGTAGCCAATCGCGTCGCTATCATCAAATAACGCGGGCAACCTTACAGAACAGCCGATTTTCGCTGTTTGGAAACATGAGCAGGCATCGAAGTATTATCTTCGATGCCTCTTTTTTTATTTCGTCTTCCCGATCCTATCGCAAATCCGACAGGCACGGCGAACAATTTTCTAACACTCAACCCATGAAAAAGTATTTGATTCTGGCCGTGATGCTGCTCTCGGCCGCACTCGGCGTGGTCGGCAAAGCCTACCGCGCAACCCTTACAGATCGGAACCGACTGGTTCGCAACCAAGCAACGCTACTCAACAGCGTAACGCACTACAAGACAGCAGCAGGCCAAGAAGCGGCCTCGGTGCTAGCCCTCGAACTCCGCTGCAAGGAATACGAACGCCTGAGGAGCAACGATGCCCGCCGCATCCAAGAACTGGGCATCAAACTGAGCCGGGTAGAAGCGACGGCGACCCTCTCGACGAAACAACGAATCGAAGCAGCGGCGAAACTGCGAGATACGGTGATTATCCAGTATCGCGACACGGTATGGCTGCACGACACAGTGAAACTGTTCCGCTGGAACGATGCGTGGTGCGAAGTGGAAGGAACGATGCGGCGAGATTCGGTCGAATGCCGCGTGACGAACGCGGACACGCTTCGGCAAATCGTACACCGCATACCGCGCAGGTTCCTGTTCATCCGCTGGGGCACGAAAGCAATCCGACAAGAAATCGTCTCGACCAACCCCCACACGCAAATCGTTTATGCGGAATATGTGCGATTTACGCGACGGAACAAATAAAATTTCGTATCTTTGACTCCGATATGGAACGGATCGCCATCTTTCCCGGGTCGTTCGACCCGTTCACCCGCGGACACGAAGCGCTGGTCGAACAAGCGTTGCGGCTCTTCGACCGTGTGATTATCGGCATCGGCAACAATCCCGAAAAACACGGTCTGCTCCCCATCGAGAACCGCCGGAAGCTCATCGCCGACCTCTATGCCCGGGAACCGCGCATCGAAGCCCGCATCTACGCAGGACTGACCGGCGATTTCGCCCGCGAGACGGGAGCCTGCGCCATTCTGCGCGGCGTGCGGAACACCACCGACTTCGAATACGAACGCACGATGGAGGCGACCAACCACCGGATCTATCCCGAAATCACCACCGTGATGCTCTTTACCCCCTCCGACGTGGCCGACATCGCCTCGTCGACCGTGCGCGAAGTGCTGGCGTTCGGACGGACGGTCGATGAATTCATGCCCCGCGGCATCCGTATCGAAAACTATTTGTAAGAAAAGCCGGACACAAAGCGGCCCAAAACGAAGCATAAAAACAAGGAAAGCAACGAAACTCTTTAATTTCGGTATTGTGTTGCGATCCATGACAGTAAATGAAAAAAAATGGAATTTACAGCTGAAATGATCGCCGGATTTCTCGGCGGCGAAATCGTCGGAGACAAAAACGCAGCCGTGCATACGGTCTCCTCGATCGAGGAAGGACGCGCCGGATCGCTGGCCTATCTGACCAACCCGAAATACGAACCGTGGCTCTACAAGACCGAAGCGAGCATCGTACTGGTCGACAAAACGTTCGAGCCGTCGCAACCTGTTGCGGCAACGCTCATCAAGGTCGAAAATGCGGGTGCCTGCGTAGTGAAACTCTTGGAGATGTACAACGCAGCGAAACCCCGTCGCACAGGCATCAGCGAACGGGCCTCCGTAGCGCCGGATGCGAAAATCGGAGCGGATTGCTATATAGGCGATTTCGCAGTCGTGGAAGCGGGGGCCGTTATCGGCGACGGCTGCCAGATCTATCCGCAAGTCTATGTCGGCACGGGCGTCACCGTCGGCGAGGGAACGATTCTCTATCCGGGTGTAAAAATCTACGAGGGCTGCCATGTCGGCAAACGCTGCATCCTCCATGCAGGAGCGGTCGTCGGAGCCGACGGATTCGGATTCATGCCCAATGCCGCAGGCGGATTCGACAAAATTCCCCAGTTGGGCAACGTCATCATCGAAGACGATGTGGAACTCGGCGCGAACACTTGCGTCGACCGTGCGAAGACCGACTCGACCATCATCCGCCGCGGCGTGAAGCTGGACAACTTGGTGCAGGTGGGCCACAACGTGCAAATCGGCGAGAACACCGTATCATCGGCCCAGACGGGCATCGCAGGCACGTCGAAAGTGGGCGCCAACTGCTTCTTGGCAGGGCAAGTGGGCATTGCCGACCATGTGACCATCGGCGACCGCGTAAAAATCGGCTCGAAAAGCGGCTTGGACAAGGATGTGCCCGATGACGAAATCCGCTTCGGCTATCCGGCCCTGCCGGGCATGCAATACCACCGCTCGGCGGCTATCTTCAAAATTCTGCCGGAGATGGCCCGCGAACTGCGCGAACTCCGCAAAACCGTAGAAGAACTCAAAAACAAATAGACAAGAAGATGAAAAAACTGTCGATTTTCGCAGCCGCCGCACTCCTGCTGTGCAGCTGCGCATCCAAAAACAAGTATGTGATCGAAGGCAACGTGGCCGGACTGGAAGGTAAGGTCTATCTGTTCGACCGGCACGGCAATCTGCTCGATTCGGCTGCTGTGGAAGCAGGAGCATTCCGTTTCGAGGGCGTCGCCGCACATCCCGACATCCGCACCATTGCCGATTCGGCCGATCCGCAGCAACAGGTACATGCTTTTGCGACGATGCTCTTCCTCGAACCGGGCAACATTGCAATTACGCAGAACGAGACGGAGGGAGCTATCGCGGTTTCGGGCACGCCGTCGAACGACGCATACGCAATATTCAACGCAGCGATCAAAAAACTGGTCGAAGAATACCGCAATCCGGAGACCTCGGCCGAACGCCGCGAAGCAATCGGCGAGGAGTACGACAAACTCTCCGACGAAACCTATGCGGCCAATATCGGCAACCAGCTGGGCGTCATGCTGCTGAAAGAAAAGAGCTACGAACTCACGGGGCAGGAACTGCTGGATGAAATCGCCAAATTTCCGGCAGAACTGCAAGCGGGCGAAAGTCTGACGGCACTGAAAGAACATGCTGAGAAGATGGCGAAAACCGAAGCGGGACAACCCTATATCGACGTAGCGCAGCCGAATGCCGCAGGCGAGACGGTGACGCTGAAATCGGTTGTCGAGAATCCGGCCAACAAATACACGCTGGTCGATTTCTGGGCGTCGTGGTGCGGCCCCTGCATGGGCGAGGTTCCCCACTTGAAGAAAACCTACGAGGCATTCCACGACAAGGGTTTCGAGATTTACGGCATCTCATTCGACCGCGACCGCGACAAGTGGCTGGGAGCCATCGAAAAGAACGGCATGGATTGGATTCACGTAAGCGAACTCAACCGGTTCGACAATCAGGCAGCGAAAGACTATGCCGTACAAGCCATCCCGTCGAACTTTCTGATCGATTCCACGGGGGCTATCGTGGCAAAGAACCTGCGCGGTGAAGAGCTCTACGAAAAGGTTTCGGAACTGCTGGGCGAATAAGATTTCATTTCTTTCGATACGCGACGGGCGGGGCATTCTAATGATGCCCCGCCCATCTTTTTTCAAGTCTGCAAAAAGAGTAAACTCGCGCCCCACGGTCGTAAGCACTATGCGCAGCCCCGAATAAAAATGTTAAGTTAACGTTAAGATTGGAAGGTCGGCGAGGGACATCGAAAAAAAAGTCCTAAATTTGTTCGGTTTATTAGGGAATAACTCTCCAAATGAGCGAAATCTACACCGTCATTATCGGCATTCTCGCCGTTCTCGCAATCACCGGTCTTTTCGTCGGCGTTACGAACGACGCGGTTAACTTCCTCAACTCCGCCCTCGGCTCCAAAGCCGCCTCGATCCGCACCATTCTGCTGGTCGCTTCGGTCGGCATCATCGTCGGCGTCGTCACATCGAGCGGCATGATGGAGGTCGCCCGCAGCGGCATGTTCAATCCGGGCATGTTCACGTTCCATGAAGTAATGATCCTCTACCTCGGCGTGATGTTCGCTAACGTCATCCTGCTTGATCTCTACAACTCGTGGGGTCTCCCGACCTCGACCACCGTGTCGCTGATTTTCTGTCTGCTGGGCTCGGCCATCGCCGTGTCGATTTACAAAATATCGGCAGACCCGACGCTAACGGCAGGCTCGCTGGGCGAGTTCATCAACACTTCGCGCGCGATGGGTATCGTCTCGGCCATTCTGTTGTCGGTCGTCATCGCATTCACATGCGGTACTTTCGTGATGTACGTCTCACGCTTGATTTTCTCGTTCCGCTACATGGCCCTGTTCCGCAGCTACGGATCGCTCTGGTGCGGTGCATCGCTCACGGCCATCATCTATTTCGCCGTGTTCAAAGGTCTGAAAAACATCCTCGCAGACCATCCCGTCAATATTTTCATCGAGCACCACCTGTTGCTCTCGCTCTTCATCTGCTGGGTGGTCTGCTCGCTGCTGCTCTTTCTCATCCAACGATTCAAAATCAACATCCTTCGCATTACCATTCTGTCGGGCACGTTCGCGCTGGCGCTGGCATTCGCCGGCAATGACTTGGTGAACTTCATCGGCGTGCCGGTGGCCGGATTCGACGCCTACTCCATCGCCTGCCACACGGGCGACACGGAGATGATGATGGGTGCGCTTGCGGAGAACGTGCCGGCCAATTTCTTCATCCTTTTGGGTGCGGGTGCCGTGATGATTTTCACGCTCTGGACCTCGAAAAAAGCGATGCACGTCTCGCAGACCGAACTGTCGCTTTCGGCGCAGGAAGAAGGCGAAGGCGAACAATACGGCTCGTCGGTCTTCTCGCGGACGATCGTCCGAGTGGCTCTCAATATCAATGCGGGACTGGAGCGAACGATACCCCAACGCATCCGTGCAGCCATCGCCCGCCGTTTCGAATATGAAGATGTCGAACACAGCGGAGCCCCCTACGACATGATACGCGCGACGGTCAACCTGACCACCTCGGCGCTGCTGATTTCGCTGGCTACGTCGCTCAAACTCCCCCTCTCGACCACCTATGTCTGTTTCATGGTGGCTATGGGCTCGTCGCTCGCCGACCGTGCGTGGGGACGCGAAAGCGCCGTATACCGCATCTCGGGCGTGACGACCGTCGTGGCCGGATGGTTCATCACGGCGCTGGGCGGATTCCTGATAGCATTCGCCGTAGGGCTCGTGCTGATTTACGGCAAAACGCCTGCATTCATCATCGTAACGGTGCTTTGCGGCTGGATGCTGGTACGCAGCAACCTCTCGAGAAAGGGGAAAGGCACCGCCGAAACGCAACAGAAACCGCAACAACATACGCTGGAAGATATTATCCAGAGCCTGCGTAACGAAGTGTGCATGACGATGGAATGTGCAACGAAAATCTACGACCGCACGCTGCTGGCGGTGATGAAGGAAAACCGCAAGGAACTGCGCAATTTGGTGAAAGAGGCGAACGACCTGTTCTACCAATCGCGCGAACGCAAATACACGCTGCTGCCGACACTCAAACATCTGCAAACGAGCGATGTCAACACGGCCCACTACTACGTGCAAATCGTCGACTATCTGAACGAGATGACCAAAGCGCTGATGCACATCACGCGACCGGCATTCGAACACATCGACAACAACCACGAGGGCCTCTCGAAAGAACAGGCCAAAGACCTGATGGCCATCAACGACGATGTGGAATCGATCTACCGCCACATCAACGTCATGCTGCGCAAAGGAGATTTCACGGACATCGACATGGTGCTGGCGCGACGCGACCAACTGTTCGAATCGATCGCCGAAGCCATCAAGTCGGAACTGACGCGCATCAACGAAGCGCGGTCGAACACCAAAGCTTCGATGCTCTATCTGACGATTCTGACCGAGACCAAAAACATGGTGCTCCAATCGCGCAACCTGCTCAAATCGCAACAATATTTCTGGAACCACAGCACAGGCACCACGACGTGGATCAAACCGGAAACCCGACACGAGTAATCGAAAACATGGACATAGCACAGGCCAAACGACGCGAAAACATCGCGGAATATATTCTCTATCTGTGGCAATTGGAAGATCTGTTGCGGGCGTTGCAATTCAGTCCCGAAGCCATCCACTCGCAGTTGGTGGCTCCGCGCAAGGACCTGCCCGAAGAACGGAAATCGGTATTGCTGATGTGGTACATGGATCTGGCGAACCTGCTGCAACAAGAGGGCAAGGAGGCAAAAGGCCATCTGGAACACACGCTGCACTTGATAGCCGACCTGCACGACCTTCATCTGCAACTGCTGAAACTTCCGGCAGGAGCCCACTATCGCGAAACGTATGCGAAACTGGAACCGGAACTGCCGCGCCTGCGAGCAATCGTGGGGAACCCGGGCATGAACGACACGGAGCTATGTTTCCGGGCGCTCTACGCAGCGATGCTCTACCGCATCAAGGGCGAAAGCGAAAAATCGGCCGTAACGGACACGCTCGAATACATCTCGCCCGTCATTGCGAAACTGGCCGCCATCCACGGTAAAGTCGAACGCGGCGAACTGGATTTGTACAAGGACACCTTTTGAGAGGGCGGTTTCCGCAGGCTGCTTGCCTGCATTCGTTTTATCTCTCCGAACAAAGTTTTGACCACTCCTCCCGTGTGATGCGGCTGAAATGCTCGGTAAGGATGGCATCCGTAAGCGGCCACGGTTGGTCGTAAGCCGTGCGGACGAACCGAAATCCGCACCGTTTCTGCACCCGCTCCGACCGGACATTGCCGTCGAACCATCCGCACCACAAAGCGGCATAACCCAACGTCTCGAAAGCGTGCCGCATCAACTCCCGCAACGCCTCGGACATCAGTCCACGCCCCCAATAAGGCACGCCGAGCCAATAACCGACCTCGGCCTCGTCGGAAGCGACGGGAATGTTGCTGACGTCGGCGCCAATCAATCCGATGCACCCGACGATGCAATCCGTTTCGCGTGACACGACAGCATAAGTTTCCGGTGCGCTGAACACGGAACGAATCACATTAGCGCTCTCCTCCACCGACTGGTGAGGAGGCCATCCGGCAGCCGGCCCGACCCGTTCGTCACGTGCCAGCTCATACAAAGCATCGGCATCGTCGCCGTGCCAAGGCCGCAAAATCAATCGCTCGGTAAACAACATAATATCGATCATCTTATTTTACAAAAAAGCCGACCCCTTGCAGGTCGGCTTCAGTCTGCGTTTCCGAACAATGCGTTCGGAACGGAACCCTAAGCGTATTTGAACGTCGATTCGTCCGATACGGTCAATTTCTTGCGGCCTTTTGCGCGCCGTGCTGCCAATACCTTGCGGCCCTCGGCCGTAGCCATACGCTGACGGAAACCGTGTTTGTTGATCCGCTTCCGACGCGACGGCTGATAGGTTCTTTTCATTGCCATAGCTATCCTGTTTTTTTATTGTTTCTCCGTTGTTCCGATTCTCCGACGAACCTCTCCGAAACATTGGGCCGTGCTTCCGCAGACCCATCGGTTCGGCACACGCCGCTGAATTACCGGATTGCAAAAGTACAACAAAAAAACAATCCGCAAAAATTTTTCGCTAAAAAAATCCCCGAATGCGGGAAAAAGCACGAAATGTTGTTAACTTTGTCCATACGGGCGAAACGCGTATCGGCTTCGGTTGGTCGGAGACGAAAATCGGACGACCCGATGCAATCAAAAAGATATAATTACGATTAAGATATGGCTGTATTCAAGGTCGAAGGAGGCCACCGGCTCCACGGCAGCATCACCCCGCAAGGCGCCAAAAACGAGGCGCTGCAAATCCTGTGTGCAACCTTGCTGACCCCCGAACGGGTCACGGTTCGCAACGTACCGCAGATTCTCGACGTACTGCAACTCATCGAGCTGCTGCGCCGCATGGGCGTCGAAGTGGAACACCCCGCAGAAGACACCTACACGTTCTGCGCCCGCGACATCGATTTCGACTACCTGCGCAGCGACGACTATCGCCAACGCTGCACCAAACTGCGCGGCTCGGTCATGCTCATCGGCCCGATGCTGGCCCGTTTCGGCGTGGGGTACATCCCCAAACCGGGCGGCGACAAGATCGGACGCCGCAGGCTGGACACCCACTTCCTCGGATTCCAGAAGCTGGGTGCCAAATTCGATTTCGACGTAGCCGATGAATTTTTCATGGTCGAGGGGCACGACCTGCACGGAACCTATATGCTGCTGGACGAAGCGTCGGTGACTGGTACGGCCAACATCGTAATGGCCGCCGTACTGACACCGGGTACGACGACCATCTACAATGCAGCATGCGAACCCTACCTGCAACAACTCTGCAAGATGCTGAACCGCATGGGAGCCCGGATTTCGGGCATCGCGTCGAATCTGCTGACTATCGAGGGGGTCGAAGCGCTCGGCGGCACGGAACATACGCTACTGCCCGACATGATCGAAGTGGGCAGTTTCATCGGCATGGCGGCGATGACCCGCTCGGAGTTGACCATCAAGAACGTGTCCTACGACAATCTGGGCATCATTCCGGCGCAATTCGCACGGATGGGCATCCGGTTCGAGCAACGGGGCGACGATATTTACATTCCGGAACAGGAACACTACCACATCGAAACGTTCATCGACGGATCGATCATGACCATCGCCGATGCGCCGTGGCCTGGATTGACGCCCGACCTTCTGTCGATTTTCTTGGTAGTGGCGACGCAGGCGAAAGGCTCGGTGCTGATTCATCAGAAGATGTTCGAAAGCCGTCTGTTCTTCGTCGACAAGTTGATCGACATGGGGGCGCAAATCATCTTGTGCGACCCACACCGCGCAACGGTCATCGGACACAACCACGAACACCGGCTGCGGGCCACGCGCATGACATCGCCGGATATTCGTGCGGGCGTGGCGCTGCTGATTGCCGCAATGTCGGCGGAGGGCGTCTCGACGATTCAGAATATCGACCAGATCGACCGCGGATACAAGGATATCGACGGACGATTGAACCGCCTCGGAGCGCACATCACGCGGTTGGAGGACTGAAAAGGGCACACGCTACCCATAACGATCAGCATTATCGGGAGAGCTATTAACAAAAATAGGGTGCACATACTACCCACGGTCATTAGTATTATCGAGAGAGCTATTAATAAAAATGTTTTTGGAGAGTGCCAGCCGGAAGGGCTGGATCGAAGTCGTCTGCGGCTCGATGTTCTCGGGTAAGACCGAAGAACTCATCCGCCGCCTGAAACGGGCGCAATTCGCCCACCAGAAAGTCGAAATATTCAAACCGCGCATCGACGTGCGGTATTCCGAAGAGGAGGTCGTGTCGCACGACGCCAATGCGTTCCGCTCCACACCGGTCGATTCGCCGCAGAACATCCTACTGCTGTCCGCCGGTGCGGATGTCGTCGGCATCGACGAAGCGCAATTCTTCGACGACAGTTTGGTCGATGTCTGCCGGCAGCTGGCCGACAACGGCATCCGCGTAATCGTCGCAGGGCTGGATATGGACTACACGGGCAAGCCGTTCGGCCCAATGCCGACGCTGATGGCGACGGCCGAATATGTCACGAAAGTCCATGCCATCTGTGTCCGCTGCGGGAACTTGGCCCATCACTCGCATCGTCTGACAACCGATGAAAAACAAGTGCTGCTGGGAGCCCAAGACAACTACGAACCCCTCTGCCGCCACTGTTTTAATAACTGTCACGGATCGAAAACCCAATAAGAAAACAAAGAGACGACGCATCGCAAGGCAACGAGGACGCAACGTCACGGAACCGAAACCCGAAAAAAAATGGACTGCCGTATCGCACTGGTCGATGACCACACTTTGTTCCGCAACGGGCTGCGCGGCCTGCTGGAAAGACACACGGGCTATCGCGTAGTCGGAGAAGCGAGCGGCGGAGAAGAATTTTTAGCGATGCTCGATACGCTCGACACCGACGTGGTATTCATGGATTTCGCCATGCCGGGAATAGACGGCGCCCAAACGACCGAACGCGCACTGGCACGACGTCCGGAACTGAAAATCATCACGCTGTCGATGTACGGCGAAGAGAGCTACTACTCGCGGATGGTCGAAGCGGGAGCCCGCGGATTCCTGCTGAAAGACTCGGACATCGGCGATGTCATCGAAGCCATCGAAACGGTTGCAGAAGGCGGCACCTATTTCAGTCCGCAACTACTGTCGTCGCTGACAGGCCGTATGCGCACACGCGAAGCCGTAACCGATGAACCGCTCTCGTCGCGCGAACGCGAAATCTTGGTGGCGGTATGCCGGGGATTGTCGAATCAGGAAATCGCCGACGAACTCTTCATCTCGAAACGCACGGTCGACAAGCACCGAGCCAACATTCTGGAAAAAACGGGCTGCAAAAACACCGCCTCGCTGGTGGTCTATGCCATCCGGAACCGGATCGTCGAAATATAAAATACATAAATATAGGTATTGGGCGTTCGGTGCTTTTTGGTTACTTTTGTACGATTGCCACACGGAACGACAATGAACGGATTTCAATCGAGAGGATATACCGGCGATGACCGCATGTGCGATCTTGTAGGCGACCATTACCCCGTCCTGCAAGTGATGAGCCGTTTCGGCATCGCGCTCGGATTCGGCGACCGAACCATCGCCGAAGTCTGCACGACGAACCATGTCGACACAGCAACCTTCTTGGCTGTGGTCAATCTGCTGATGAACCGCACGGAAGGAACCATCCTTGCAGAAGAGGTCTCGGTGCGCTCGCTGACGGACTATCTGCACAATTCGCACGACTATTTCCTGCGATTCCGCCTGCCGGAGATCCGCCGCAAGTTGATCGGTGCCGTGAACTGCACCCAGAGCGACGTATCGTTCGCTATCATGCGCTATTTCGACGAATATGTCGCAGAAGTCGACCGCCACATGGATTATGAGGAGAAAACCGTATTCCCCTATGTCGAAGCGCTGCTTGCGGGCGAAAAGGGCTCGCAATATTCGATGGAGGTATTCCGCCGGCACCACGACCAAATCGAGGAACGGCTCCGCGAGTTGAAAAACATCATCATCAAATACTACCCCACGGGCAGCACCAACGAACTCAACGGCGTACTGTTCGACATCTTCACCTGCGAACAGGAACTGGCGTCGCACAATGCCGTGGAAAACGAAATCTTCATTCCGGCGGTCGAACGTCTCGCCTCGGACGGTGTACAGGAAAACCGTCGGCAAGAAGCGCTGAGCGCACGCGAAAAGGAGATCATCGTATGCGTGGTCAAAGGGTTGACCAACAAACAAATCGCCGACGAACTCTGCATCTCGACCCACACGGTCATCACTCATCGGCGCAACATCGCAGCAAAACTCCAAATCCACTCGGCGGCGGGTCTGACCATCTACGCCATTGTAAACAAACTGGTGGAACTTTCCGAAATCGATAAACCCGCCTAAATAGTCTTTAATAAAAACTAAGGAAAACGTTGGCTGTTCATAAAAATTTCGTATATTTATAGTCGCCTAATGTGCAACAAACCTTAAAACCGATACGGAATATGAAAAACTATTCAGCCAAAGAGATCAAGAACATCGTGCTGCTGGGCGCCCCTGGCACGGGCAAAACCACGCTGGCCGAAGCGATGGCCTACGAAGGCAAGGTCATCGACCGCCGAGGCTCCGTCGAAACCAATAATACGCTGTCGGACAACACCGACATCGAACACGAATACAAACGCTCGATCTACTCGACGATCCTCTTCACGGAGTTCATGGAGCGCAAACTCAACATCATCGACTGCCCGGGTTCGGACGATTTCTGCGGCAGCCTCTTTTCGGCGTTCAAGGTGGCCGACGTCGGCATCTTCCTTTACAGCGCCGTCAACGGCTGGGAGGTCGGCAGCGAAATCCAAGCCCGCTATGCGCGCATCCTTCAAAAACCGGTCATCGGCGTCATCAACCAGCTGGACGCGGACAAGGCCAATTTCGAAGCAGCCTATGAATCGGTCAAAGCAGCCTCGCGCGTGAAACCCGTCATCGTGCAATATCCGGTCAACCAAGGACCGCAGTTCGATGCATTCATCGACGTGCTGCTGATGAAGATGTATCGCTTCAAAGGCCATGACGGCCACCGCGAAGAACTGGAAATTCCGGCTGAAGAGATGGAACGCGCCCAACAACTCAACCGCGAGTTGGTCGAAATGGCGGCTGAACACGACGACGCGCTCATGGAACTCTACTTCGAAAAGGGAACGCTGACGCAGGACGACATTCGTGCCGGACTGAAAATCGGATTGGCGAACCGTGAGGTGATGCCTATTTTCTGCGCGAGCGGCAAAAACGACATCGGCACGAAACGCTTGATGGAGTTCATCATCAACGTAGCCCCGGGCCCGTTGAAAGCCCCGAAATTCCGCACAGTCGACAACGAAGAAATCGCAGCCGATGCCGAAGCACCGACCGTAGCATTCGTATTCAAGAGCCAGATCGAACAACACATCGGCGAAATCACCTATTTCCGCGTGATCCGTGGCCGTATCACCGAGGGCACCGAACTGCTCAACACGCGCACAGGCAATAAGGAAAAGCTGTCGCAGCTCTTTGCCGTGGCAGGCAAGAACCGCATCAAGGTGACGGAACTGTCGGCGGGCGACATCGGCTGCACCGTAAAACTGAAAGGCACGCGCACGAACGACACGCTCGCCGCACCGTCGGCACCCGTGACTATCGCCCCGATCGTCTTCCCCGAACCGCGCTACCGTGCGGCCATCAAGGCCAAAGAACAGAATGACGAGGAAAAATTGGGGAAACTGCTGGCCGACGCCCGCTACGAAGATCCGACCATTTTGGTGGAATACTCGAAAGAACTGAAACAGACCATTATACAAGGACAGGGCGAACACCATCTGAACATCCTGCGCCGCCGGATTCAGACGGAAAACAAACTCGAATACGAATATATCGCTCCGAAAATTCCCTATCGCGAGACCATCACGAAGGTGGCACAAGCCGACTATCGCCACAAGAAACAATCGGGCGGCGCAGGCCAGTTCGGCGAAGTGCACTTGATTATCGAACCCTACTACGAAGGAATGCCGGAACCGAAAAACTACAAGGTGCCCGGCAAGGGCGACATGATGGTGAACGTCAAGACGAAAGAGGAATACGACCTGCCGTGGGGCGGCAAACTGCAATTCTACTCGGCCATCGTGGGCGGCGCGATCGATGCACGCTTCATGCCGGCCATTCTGAAAGGCATCATGGAGAAGATGGACGAGGGGCCGCTGACGGGTTCCTACGCCCGCGACATCCGCGTCGTAGTCTACGACGGCAAGATGCACCCGGTGGACTCGAACGAAATCTCGTTCAAACTGGCGGCACGCAACGCATTCAAGGAGGCGTTCCGCAATGCAGGGCCGAAAATCATGGAACCGATTTACAACGTCGAAGTGCTGGTACCGTCGGAATACATGGGCGCCGTGATGAGCGACTTGCAGAACCGACGATCGATGATTGCCGGCATGGAATCGGACAAGGGTTTCGACCGGTTGACGGCGCTGGTGCCGCTGGCCGAACTGTATCGCTATTCGACCTCGCTGTCATCGCTGACTTCGGGTTCGGCGACCTACACAATGAAGTTCGCTTCCTACGAACAGGTGCCGGCCGACGTGCAGGACAAGCTGTTGAAAGCCTACACCGACACGGACGAAGAATAACCCGATTCACAATAAACGAAAAAGAGGTCACACTTTTGGTGCGACCTCTTTTTGTATCGAGAGCCGAATCCGAGATTTGAACTCGGGACCCCTTCATTACGAGTGAAGTGCTCTACCGCTGAGCTACAACAGCATTTTGCTTGTTTTCAGCGATTTACAAAGGTGAAAAAAATGAATTTTGGCTTGGGGTACAACATTGTGTCCAACAATCGCTATCTGCAATCGCTTGCAGGTTAATGATTAAGTGATTTATTGATAGTGAATTATGTGAGAATGAAAAGAGAGAGGACAAACATTGCAATAGGGGTATATTTAAGACCCCTTTGCAAAGTCTGTCCTCGTAGCTGTTGAGAAAACGCGTGGAAAAAAATTCCCCTCCTCTACTTTTTAAGAATTTTGTGGTGCTTTTAGTTTCTGCTAAGAAAAATCCTCGACCAATATGGGGAGTAAGTAGGTTTTCATAAAAGTAGTTGTTCTTAATAAGCTAAGGGACTATTATTAATAGATTCGTTTATATGATATAGTGAATCTTTAATAGTTCTATTTAACCCACGAGAATTGATAGCAGATTCATGTTCGCTTAAAAAAGCATCTGTAACATTTCTCTGACGATAACCAATAAGACCTATTCCTAATCCCAAGAGAAGACTCAACAATAAGTATGGCCACCCGTATCGAAGAGCTGGCTTATCGGACAGAACATAGTATATAGCAGTGGGCATAAATCCCATGCAGATACCCCCCCCCAAGAGGTAGAATATTTGCATATTGAAACTGCACAAATTTTCCACCTTTTTTTATATCCATCAAAATTGATTCGTCCGTTGAAAATCGAGTTTTAAGAATTTTTTGCATTTCTTTAAGAGCTATTTTTGTTTGATAATAAGTTTGGAGTTGATATTATCGATCGTCACTGTGCCGAAACGCTCCAGAACAGATTGCCCGAGCAAAAGCGGAGCCTGCTGGTTGTGTACGACCGACGCATCGACATTACGAAGAATAGCATCACCAATTTTGATTTCCCGTAGCCGAATCGTTGTGCCCTCGTAAATCTCGCCCGTTGCCACACTGTAATGTTCTTTCCCTTTAATGTCTGCATCTTGCAGATACCCGTTTTTTAGCATGAAATTCGCCTCCACGGAGGAGATGGTAACCGAACTTGCACCTGTATCAAAAATAAACTTTAATGACAACTCGTTGATTGTACACGGTATTTCATAAATGCCGCTGTACATCTTCTTCATTTGGATTTCGGAGACCCTTTCAATCTTATCTTTTGTCTGCTCGTCATCGGCTTCTATTCGAATAGGTTTTGCCTTATATTCTTCAATTAAATGTTTGAATTCAGGCAGTTCTCGGATCGGATCCATATCGTCATCATGCTCGATATGGGCAAAACTGCGATAGCCGAGTTCAAAGGCATGGCGGAGCGCCTCGACCGATTCGCCATGCCGTCCCATACGTGCCAATAGACAAGCCTTGTCGTAGTAATTACCTTTGTTCGTCGGCTCCTGCTCTATAATATGATCTATCCATTCCTCGGCCTCTTTGTCACGTCCGAGAAAATGAAGTGCGTAGTGTCGGCAGCTACTGTCCATGACCACTGTATCCTGACGGATAATCTCTTCGAAATCGGCATGTGCTTTTTCTGTGTCGCCACGCTTCAAATAAAGGCTGCCACGATTCAGGAATATATAGGGATATTCGCTATCAACATCAATTCCTGCATTGTAATCTTTCATGGCCGCATCGTCATCTCCAGACAATTCATAACTCCAACCTCGGGCGTAATAGGAATATGCATTTGTTGGATCGAGCTCCACTGCCGTTGTATAATCTTCAATAGCGTTTTTATAATTGCCACCTTTTCGATAATAGTCGGCCCTGCGATTGATTAAAAAGTATAAATGTTTTTTATTATTTTCTGCTAATTCAATACTCTTGGTCATATCAGCAACGGCTCGTTCCATATTGCCGATTTCATTGTAACAGTCAGCCCGATTATAATAGATCATTGGAGATGCTCCGTACTCTTTTTCTATGTCATTGTAGGCTGTAATAGCACGTACATAGTCATTGCCCAATTCATAGATGGTCGTGCGTAACATTTTCCAACCGTAGTGATCGTTTTCATGGGCAATTTTTGCATTGACCAGTGCCAAAGCATAGCTCAAATGCTTTTTGAGTATCGGATTGATTAGTTCAGAACTTGGATTATCAGATTTGTCAAAATATGCGATTGCATCGTCAATCGCTTTATCTGTCTCATCTGTTTTGTCATAAATCTGCATACGGAAACGATAAATTTCATCGTAATCGGCATTGTATTTCTCACACTTATTTACCAATTCCAATGCCTTGTCATACTCTCCTCGTTCCATCATATTACGAACCAACCCAATCATGGCAACTTGATCCGCTTCATTATGTTTCAACATCAGACGGTAATCCGCATCGGCGGCTTCATAATCTTTTAAATTGAAGTATACCTGTGCCCGCTGATAAAGAATATCAGAAATATTTTCAAGGGCTTCCTTTAAGGCAATCTTGTATGTTGTGCCGTAATCGGCTAAAGCCTTGTCATACTCCTCCAGTTTTTCGTAAATAGAAGCTCGCCACCAATACATCGAATACTTGGGGAACATTCCATTTTTTTGATAAAATTTCAAAGCCTTATTTATCGAAGACAAAGCCATATCGTATCTCTTCTGTTTTCTGTAAACTGTGGCCTTTGTCATATATACATCGGCATTTTGTGGAGTCTCTCCAAGTTGCAAATCGAGGTATTTCATCACCTCTTTTTCGTCTCCGTCATTCTGCAGAAGCTCAATAGCCTTTTTCAGGTTGTAATCCGATGCGAGCTTCTTCTGTCCATAACTGTTGCAGTTTCCCACAAATAGCAATAGAATGATGAGTAAATAATTTTTTATCTTTTTAATCATTTTCTTTTTTGCAAAATAATCTTTTATTTGTATCACGCATTTGTTAAAGTGTTCAATCATTTTTAATAACGGGAACGCAAAAGCTCAAAGCGGAAATCACAATAACTCCCTGTGAAATTTGCAGGGAGTTATTATGGCTTATTGCCTATCCGTTGGTGAATAGGGTAGATAAAAGTAGGGTTAGTAAATAGTGTGTCATTGCCCTATTTGCTAACCATATATGCTGTTCAAAAATAACCATTTCCTTGATGATATCCACAACGAGGGCAATGATATCGAGACATCATTCCCATCTCCATTTTTGCGCCACACTTCGGGCAAATATTACGTCCTGATTGTTCTGAATCACTTCGAATAGATTGCCTTAGAAACATAGCAATCATGAATAAAATAACGATTATAATTATTTCCATATTATTAAACTTATAAAAGCGAATGTCCACCTCGTGCGATGACGTTCTCTGATATTTTAGATATGACACTCAAAAAAGTAAAATATGGGACAGGGTACCCTTTATACTCTAATTCCAAACAGAGTAGAGATTCCATAGATAATTTTTGAGTTATCGCAAACATATTATCAATATCGATTTTTACAGCAGATGATAACCCTTTGAGCTCGGGTAGTGATTGTTCCTCTTCCAGTTGTTGTAATCCAATATCAATTCTTTTGACAATCATTTTTGCTTGTGTCCTCTCTCCAAAATCAGAGAGCCTATCGAAAAATCCCATAAGTCTTTATATTTAACGAAGTCTAATACATCCTGCAATGATTTGTCTGGCCATTGTATCCAACGTATATTCCGAACAAAAGTGATAGACGCTATTCACTCTTTCATTCCAGATATGAAGCATAATTAAAGCCGCCATAGAGGATTTCACATTGTCAAATGTTATATATATTGAAGGTATCAGCGAAGCTTTATATATAAAATCCCCTGCTGTTGGAGGTAATCCTCGTCGAACAGTAGTGCCGCAAATCTCGGTCAGTGCTTTTGAATGGCTAATTTTAGCATATAACCTATTGTAGCTATCAGCACCTTTCAGCGCTATGTATTTTTGTTTGATTGATTCAAAAAGAATTTGCATACGCAATCAAGGCATTTTGGATTTTAGTTACACACAAATTATACGACCCCATCCACATCGGTAAAGGAAAGTAACGGCCATCCAACCATGGAACATGAAGAGTTGCAATTTTTGCATTGGATAATTCATTTGATAAAGCCTGTATATGATCGTGTACAATTATCATTTTTTGGCTTAAATCTTCGATTTCCGTAACATTGAGGTCTGTAACCCCATTGTTATTCACCAAACTATCTTGAGTACGTAATAGTAATCTGTTCATTTGCCCAACAAGGTCTTGTATTTCTTCTTTGACCTCATCTGATCTTGATTGCCAAAAGATGCTCATTTTGCCATATATTGTTGAAATCTCTCAATAGCCGTTTGGATATTCATTGTAGGGAAACCGCATATTGTTGAAATAAATTTCCATAAGGTCATTTCTTTATCGTCAATATGACCGTCAACAACGATAAGTGAACCTAAAAATGCGGATATAAAATCTTTTTCTTCTGTTGCCATTGATGCGATGGTAGATAGTGCTTCAAGGAGAGATATGCACTTAGCATTATCAATTTCTGCATTCCCAATATGAAATTTTTGAAAAACTGCAGCATTCAGGAGATATTCTTTGACATCATCTTTCCCATCTGCACCCTGCATTTCAACAGCAACTCTTACAATTGCACTTTTTTCTTTGTTTGTGAACAACATAATATAAAATAATTGTACACCTTCAGCCTCCAAAGATGTGGTTAGTAATAATAAAAGAAAGCGTAGGGCTGAAAGCCTATTTAAGATTGATTGGTCGTAGGAAACCAGCGTGTATTAAAAAGGCAACAATCCCACGCTATGCCCCAAAACGGGTATAACGAAAAGATAACGGTTGGCCTATTCTCTACACAAAATGAATTTCCTACGTTCATCAATCGAGAATAAACTTACGCTTCCGTAAATTCAATATGTCGTCTACAAAAGTAGAAACATATTCCGAAAACGCAAAGAGCCAAGCTCTCTTTTTTATGGATTGTTGCCAGATAGGTTGCTGCAAAGTTCAAAAAAACAAAATTCTTCTGCAATAGGCGGCTGACTGGATACGAAAATTCGTTTGTTGTAGATTGGGGCAAAAGATTTCGAGACAATGCAGTCGTAAGCCCTTTGTATGGACTTTGTAAACGCTTCAAAGCCAAGATTATCGACTTTGCACCAGCAGAAAAACGGAAATTAGGGAGTGCAAAATCTTCTCGAAATTGCAAAGTCCCTAATCTCTGTGTATTACAATTTGGCTATGTCGATGTGCAGACCGCGTTTCACGCTCCTGCAATCTCTTGTATCACGTTATCCATGTAGATTGCCTGTCCGCTCGTGGTACGTCCCCACCAGCAGCAGCTAAGTGCGTCGATTATGACCTCGCCCTGCTCTTTGAGTTCTTGTGCCAAGTAAGGCGATACCAACCACCACTCGAAAATCTCGTCGTCCGTGTCGACGAACGGATACATGTATTCCTCGTCGATTTTGCCAGCACGGATAAGTTCCTCGACCACCTCGTTCTGTCCGTAAAACACATGCAAATCCACAATGCGTTTTGCCCTCGATTGTTTGTCCATAATTTTCATTTTTATATTCGACAAGGGGTGGGGGCTTTGATTGGTGTATTTGCGTGTGGGTGTGATAAAAATAAAAAAGCTCCAACCAGTATTTAGCTAATTGGAGTTTAGATAATTAAAAATATATTTATTTATCCCTTTTTTCTATCGCTTTTTTTGCTGATTCGGGTAACATATTGAACAAACTCTCTATTTGATTTTTCTCGGTAATCATATTAGCGGTAATGATATTCAACAATTCAAATAATGTTTTCGCCGTATTAATGTCATCGACATCTAATGCAATTTGAGCAGGATGTACAGCTTTATTACCGATTACACGTACTAAATCCAATGCTTGTTGGATTTTTTGAGGTAGTCCCTCTTTAACTAACTTTGCAATATTTTTGTCAATCGTATCTTCTCCAACTAATTCGTTGCATAATTTTTCTATTGCCAATCTCAACAATGCACAAGCAGCGCGTGGGGATTTAGAGCATATCTCTCCTGCCTCCTTATACAACGATAATACGCAAGATGGCATATCGGGATTAGGTTCAACTATGGGAAATTGAGGATAAACCATTTTATCGCCCATCCATATCGTTTTTTGTTCACAAGCATTACACGTGGAAATGTATACTATATCTTTATCGTCTCTGCCATGTATATAATCCATGGGACGGATAGGTCCATCATCATCTGTCCACTTATGTTGAGATAGCGTTTGACAATGGGGGCAAGTAAATTTTGTAGATTCTACTGTTGGGGCTATGTATTTCATATCCTATTTTTCTTCAAAAATAGCAAAAAGAATCGTATTTGTTTTACTTTGCAATCATCCGATCTCTAATAATTGTCATACAGGCCGTCGTCTTGCCGTTGATTTTGGGTGTTGTCTGCTTTGTTTCGTATCACTTGGCAAGGTCGCTGGCCTTTGCCGTGCGTTGAACACCCAAATCGTCGTAAATACGCTGCAACATATCCTTAATCTTGCTTCTTGCAATGGGCGTCTGCTTCTGAAAAGTTGTGTTTATCATTTTTACGATTTTATACTCGGTGGGGGCTGGCTGGCGTTTCGTCAACGCTCGACGAATGTTGCCTACGTGGTATTTCAATGCCTGCACTTTGTCCGTCCCCAATTCGTCGTAAGCCTGTTTTACCAACGGATATTTAAATGCTATTTGAGCGCATAAATCCTCGTGGCTCACTAACGAGAAAAATGGCTTGGTGATTTTCAGACGATGATATTCATCGAACAGTTCCTTGAATGTAACTCGTGCGTTGGCCTTATTTTCTATCTTCTCGATGATGTCGCTGAACGTGTGCTTTGTAATAATGTACCCGTTTCTTTTAAGCTCATCTGCAAGATTCACATAGGTTCTATAAATATGCCTACATATCTTGAAATTGACTATATCCATGTTGGCGAGGTTCTTATCTACCACCAATCGATTGCCCTCGATACGTACATATTGTTCGTTGATATATTTGATTTTCGACAGCGTTTTTTCTCGGACCGTATCGCTTCAATGAATTTATTTCGTTAGCATAGTTTATCGCGTCTGCAAGCACTTGCTTTGTCGATGCCACAAATTCATCCAATGTTACCTCTCGGCTGTACTTGGTCGTGGAGTAGACATGGATAATCTCGCCTTTGTATTTGGAATCCCGTAATCGTCCGCAAATCTGTGTGAACAGCGTGGAAATATCCAACAGCGTATTGGACTTATTACCGTCGCTGACAATGAACGTAATGCCGTTCTCGTCGTAAATGTCGCACCCCTCAAAGCAGGTCGAAGTGTAAAAGTTTATCTTCTGCACGGGGTCTGACGGCTGGCTTATGGGATAATTTTTGCCTAACTTGCGTTGGTTGTTTTCTCCATTGTCCCCACTTGTGGAACAAACTGCCTTAACTTGTTCAGGAGTGAGTTTGGCAAGGTCTATCACTTTAGCAATAAAATCTACGCTGTTTACGAAGATGTGCAAGTTATAAGGCAAGTCGCTATCCAACACCTTACGGCATTCTTTTACGATATATTGGGCAGGTTTGGAGGTCTGACGAGAACGTATTTTGACCTCTTGCAGATGTGGCCAGTCGATTTCACAAACGAGTAAATGTTTCAACTCCTCTAAAACATATTCCTGCTCGATAGGAGTAGCTGTCATATAAGTTGCTTTATCGAAATTAGCAGCTTCAGCAAGCAGGTTTTTAATAGCCGTATGGCGAAACGAGTAAGAGTTGAACAGTACGTGTCATTCGTCCACCAACAAAAATATATCTTTATACGGATTATGCCCTGCTGTTTCCAATGCACGAATCGTTCGCGGCAGGGAATCGTATGTAACGGCAATCTTTAATGGAGAATGGCGCTTTGCATAGTCGATGATGTCTTGCTCGGTTATACCCTCGTAAACGCCCAGCACGGAAATATCATCTTTGCGGTAAATGGTCTTGTTTTTCACCAATGCCACGTAAGGCATGGCGATAATGGTCGGAATGGAATTGCGGATAGCCAACTCGGTAGCACCGCATCCTGTCTGTTTCTTGTTAAATAAGCAGTTTACAGGTATTTCGGTCAGAAAGTCTGACAAGTAAGTTGCTTCTGCTGGAGCGTCGATAATTCAATTTTGGTTTGGATTCATATTTATAAATGTTTTATTGTTAATCACATCTCTTTATCTGAAATCTTCTATCTCTATAATCTTCCATATTTTTTAATCCTGTAATAGTATTTATAAAGGGAATTTTCATTTCGTACTCAAAAAATGTGGTAATAGTACGCAAAAAAAAGGCAGATGGAGTCTGTCTTATAAGAATTGCTAAATTTGTGAGTGGATTATCCTTTGGGGATGCTTAGCAAAGATACGAAAAGTTTAACCAAGAATCAAATAATTTGATAGATATTTTAAGAATTTTTTTGTGTAGAATTCACTATCTTTGAAAATAACCTTAAACTATCTGCATTATGGAGATTTACGAGTATGTGCATAATATCGGCAACCGCACGTTTCCTGCATATGAAATTGAAGAAGACGGAAAGGAGTATCAGGTCGACACTGCTTGCACAATCGATTTTATCGTATTGCATAAGGACGGACGATTAGATTTGTCGAAATTTCCATTTACTAAAGAACAGTTTTTAGTCAATAAGCCAATCATCTGTTCGTTACAGGTATTGGATATTGATATTGAGAAATTTTGGGTGGCATTGCTTTTCGTTTATGACTTGACGCGGAAGCAGACCGAGAATGTGATGGCGATACCAGCCCCTGCATTCGATCAGTTCCGAGCGTTCGCCAAGTATCTCCATGCCAATCCCGATGCCAAAATTCGTATCTGGCGAGGACGGGAGCACGGCGTAACTATCGAATCGCAAGAGGTAATACAGATGATGGGGACACTTTTGGCAGAAAATTCTGCCAAACTTTTTGCCAACTTGTCACACGATGTCAGTTTCAAATTGGGTGATTTTTCACTGAAACTCAATAATCGTCACAAAATCACTTTTGTTGTACAATGCCTGTTGCCATTTCTGGAGCAATTCAAGGAGGTGGATAAGCGGAGTTCCAACCCTAACAAGATTTCCTATAATTTGATGCTGTTAATCTCTCGTATCGTCTATATGTACGCCTATACCGATAACCCAAAATTCCTTGAAAGCGATGAGAGTATAAAGGGAATCTGGCAACGCTACAAGGATGAAGAATGGCGTACCATAGGGCGTTGCCTTTATTAAAATCATAGCTTTATATTAGATGGAACGGGACGGTGAAAGCCGTCCTTTTTTATTTTGCCAATAAGGGGTAGCAGAAATAATACACTTCTCTGCTATCTGTCAATTATTTGTGCTGTAATGAGTTGTGCATGATTTTCGATCGTATTGACAACAGAAATGCAAACAGAGGTTCTTTGACATACACCATTCTTCTCGGTTGGGATGGAATATCTGAACCGAAAGGCCGAGAGTCGAATCGAACGACGGGACGATGATGGAAGTTTGCCTAAGCCATCATCCGATCGCCGCCAGAGCTGGCAAGAGCTCACCAGTCAGACCCTACGCCGAGAAACGAAAAGAATTAATATTAAATTAAAATATCTATATGAATAATTTTTTGACCTTGTGGGTGGAGGGTCAACCCACATCGATAAGATGAAAAAAATGATGATTACCTTAGCCAAGGAAAATCGCCAGTTCGCCTTTGTGAAAGGCAACCGACAAATCAATGCAAAGACCGTTGCCTCCAAAGAGAAATCCATTCGAGAGTATGGGCAGCTGTCGCCTATCACGGTCGTGAAAGGGGAGGATGTTTTCCTTATGGGAGGTCACTTGGTAGATTTGGGCGGAACTGATATTCCAGACGAACAGACCGAGAATTATTATGCCGTACTGGACGGTCAACACCGATTAATAGCTTACATGAAACAGGGTTGGAATTTAGATGACTTGGTGATTACTGAACCTTTGAATGCTAAGATGTCCATCGTGGCGTTGATTGCTGAAATGAATATCTGTACGACTTCGTGGAAAGGCACGGACTATATGGCTGCACCTTGCATGGCACTCGAAATGAGAGAGAATGAAGTATTCGAGTTCGCGCTGGAATTGCGGCGTAAGAATTATCCTCTTGCGACTATTTCATTGTGGTGCCTTGGCAAGAACTCTCTCAAACCACGGGATTTCGTGAAAGGCGTAAAAGAGAAAAAATTGCCTCAAGCGTTTGAAAATGCCTCGTGGTACCAACGAAGCATCAACTGGTATCGAGTGGCACAAGAAAAATTCACTGAAACATTCCTTGCTAAAAAGTACTTAATAGGATATATTATAAGTCAAGGACACGAAGCGGAAGACCCCACGGCATTTTACGCCCAAATAGAGGATCGAATCAGGCAATTGACAGACGAACAGGCGCAATCGATTATGAATCCTCCAAAGGGATTGATGACACGAGAGCAGTTGATTGTAGATAATCTTTTCCGATATCTCGGATGATGCTATAAATATTAATAGAAAAAAAGGAGGTCGGTTACCGTATTGGCAGCCGACCTCCAAACTTCTATAACAAGTGTTGCATGGCTGCATCTATCTGCGAGTTCTCGAAACTATCCAAGTAAATTTGCGTAGTCGATAAGTCAGAATGACCTAACGATTCGGAAATCAATGCCACGCTTACACCTGACCGTTTGAGCACCGTTGCGTAAGTGTGCCTTGCAACGTAGGTCGTTAAGGGTATCTCCAACCCTATCATTTCTCCCAGCATTTTTAACTCCCGATTGATTTTGCGTAATACCTTATGCAAGCGATTGAAAATCTGCTGTGGCGTGGTATGCTCAAACCGATTGAGGATAGGAAAGATATAATCCTCTCCATGCCCTACCGTACCGTACTTTTCGAGAATCTGCAACGCTATAGGAACGAGTTGAAAAGACAATAATTTCTGTGTTTTGTGGCGGGAATAGTTTACACGACCTTTCACGATGTCTTTATAACGCAACCGCGCAATATCACCAAAGTTCATCCCTGCTGTGAAATACGAGAAGAGGAATAAATCACGTGCCAATCGTCGATATTCCGTCGTATGTCCCTCTGCAATTTCAAGGTCGATTAGACGTTGGATGTCGTTCTTGTCAATAGCTCTCTTACGTGTTTTTGCCCACAAGCTACCCACTTGAAACAGTGAAAATGGATTTTGCTTTACCGCCACTTTGCCCTCCTTGATTGCCTTGTTGTAGATAGCCTTGAAGATGGCGAACCGTGTAGCGATGCTGTTGTCCTTGTTTCCTCGCTGACGCAGATACAATTCCAACCCTTTGAGATAGTCGAGGTTGATAGCCTCCAATGCTATTGTGGTTGATTTATAACCGTCCAGCACTTGCAGGGCATATTTATGTTTAGTAGCCGAGTTGATTTTGCCGAGCGATTCCAACCTTTCGATTTCGGCTTTGAAACCCTCCTCAATAGTAATTCCTGCATGGCAGCTCTTGTCGGTCTCAAATAACGTATCGAAATTCACAGGAATATCCAACGCTTCCAACCTTTGAATCCGCTTTCGATAACTTGCCAATGTACTGTCTATTCGACTTTGTAGGACGGCTCGTTCGGGGCAGGTGGGAAGCACGATTTCTGCATCCTTATCCCAATAACGAGGCTCTACCGACAGACCGAGTGCAACGAGTTTCGTGGTACGTTCGTGAGTGAATCGAAGCATCAACGGGGACTGGCCCTGCTTGTTGATTTTGTTTGCTCGTAAAATAACTTTGATTTTCATTTACTTGCGTTTTACGCAAGCAATCGAGAGTGGCGAATTTTGGGTACAACAATGGGTCCAACATTTGGTTTTGGGAGCCCATTTTAGCCTTATTTTTCCTCACCGATGGGCATGAAAAAAGAGATTACGAAAATCGTAATCTCTTGATTTCGAGAGCCGAATCCGAGATTTGAACTCGGGACCCCTTCATTACGAGTGAAGTGCTCTACCGCTGAGCTAATTCGGCCTGCAAGCCCGGGCTCGATTCCCGAACTCCCCCATCATGGGACTGCAAATATCCGAAAAAAATTCTTTTCTCGCAACATTTTTGCAAAAATTATCGCTTTTCTCACTATATTCGCACGAAATACGACAGAAAACAACGTAAATATCACAACACTATCCGGAAATCCGTCATCCGCAGCACGATTTTCGTTCCGAAAACGCCGATTCAAAAACCGCGACGCAATGCAAAAAGGTCTCCTTTCTCCCACACCCGACCAAACCTTCGAAATCGCAGGCGAGGGCCCCTACAATTTTATCAAAATCCTGTCTTACAGCAGGGAATTGCAGGAAAAGGGCGATTTCAAAGGAGCCTGCGAGGAACGTTACCGCGCATTCCAACGGCTGGCGGAACTCCTGCCGGAAGACCAAGAAATCAACTTGGAGTGGAACCATCCAAATTCGCGCGCGGCACTGGAACTGGTGCACGCCTCTGCCGTAGACCATTTCCTGATAAACGATTTCGAGATGTCGGCCGCCCTGCTCGAACTGCTGCTGGACATCGACCCCGAGGACCACTTGGAGGGCAGCGAACTCTTGGCATTCGACTATTTGGCGATGGATGAACAGGAACTGTTCGATGAAGTCATCAATGACGTATCGGACAAACGGGCGAGCCGCACAGTGATGTTGCTATGGTCGGCCTATCACCGCGACGGGAAGCTGCCCGAAGGCGAACTGAAACGATTCAAGGAACACTTCGCCCCCTATTTCACGGAATTTACGGCAACGGAACATCCGGCAGATGCGGCCTACCTGCGCGACATTGAAAGCGAACGTCCGACCAGCGCAGCGCAAGCCCGCGAACTATGGCTACAAACAGAAAATCTGTGGGAGTTGTGGCCCTGCTTCATTGAGGAACTGCGAGCCTCGGCAAGCCGGTCATAACCCCACGACCGGCAAGACAGGCATCGGAAAACCGGCATACCGACACCGAACAGGATATTTGCCGACAATATCAGAATATGTCCTTTCATGTTGTCGCGTTACCAGAGGTTCGTATGTATCCGCTCCTCGATGTCGATTTTTTTTGTCTAGGCAGGAAGGCATTTTCTGCGGGATAACCCATCGTAAGCAGACAGGTAAATTCGTAGTCTTCCGGAGCACCGACAATCTCCTTGATTTTTACTACTTCGTCGGCAACGGGAATATGAAACACGGTTCCCAATCCCTCGGCAGTGGCGGCGAGCAGCATATTTTCCAGTGCGCACCATGCCGAAGCAAAGTAGTTGAGCGAGCTTTGTTCCTTGGGTTGGAGCAGCGGACTTTGTTTCTGACGGAAGAAAGGCAGGATCAGCAGGCCGCTTTGCATCAGCATACGCTGTTGCTTGGGCAGGGCATCGGCGAACATATCCATCTTGTCCTTGTCGCCCGATTCATCCACTTCATGCACTAATTTTTTGAATGCTTCCATGTTTTTGGCAAGCGGCTCAATTATTTTGGCAATGTTTTCACGTCCGCGCACCACAATAAACTCGAACTGGCGCAGATGGTCGTTGGTCGGGGCTTTGAATGCCGCACCGATTACTCTTTTAAGGATTTCATCACTTACTTCACGGTCGGAGTAGTCGCGATATGTGCGACGTTTCTCCAATACTTCGTATAATTCCATAACAATACATTTTAAGTTACATTTCTTGTTTCCGGTTGCAAAGTTACGTCGCTTTATTGTTCCGTATTTGCTTTATTGTTTTATACAATTGTTGTAAATTTGCAATTGCGTAGATTAAAGTGTAATAGTCAAGACTTGTTCTGACATTTGTTTTACTATCGGACAAAAAAACTGTCAGATGTTTGTTGCGAAGTTACACAACTTTCTTCATCCTCACAACCGAATGAGATTTTATCATGCTCATTCG
>Ga0209694_1000857_pt1 | contig 40222 bp, 47 predicted proteins | sample GluameincwithD2O_FD_187499 | JGI IMG/M metagenome (GOLD analysis project Ga0209694, IMG submission 187499) | Mouse cecum microbial communities from Vienna, Austria - Glucosamine amended microcosms incubated with D2O (SPAdes) (version 2) | ecosystem: Host-associated > Mammals > Digestive system >... | reverse complement strand
TAGCCGTTTACCAGCTGGGGGGACAGGTCGGACAGCCGCACCCGGCCCAGGGCCGGGACGATGTGCTTGCGGATGATGCTGCTGTAGCCGCTGACGGTGGTATCTGCCCGGAAGGGCTCGATGTCCCGCTCCATCCAAAGCTCCAGCCAGCGCTCCAGGGTGACGCCGGCGCCGACGGGAGGGGCGCAGGGAGGCAGCGGAAAGCCTACCGCGGGAACGGGGGGGATGGGACGCAGAACCATGCGGCCGCTGCGGGGGGTGGTGTGTGACATGGTAACAGCTCCTTTTTCTCTGTTTTGCGGCGGGCCGCAGGGTCCCCGGTGACGCCGCGTTATGATGGGATCTCTTGATTATAGAACGCAGGGAAGGGGGAGGGGAAGAGAAAAGGGCTTCCCTCTTGACTTTTCCCCCGTTTGGCAATACAATAATGTGCACCTCTTTAGGATGTGGAGAAATCCTCATTTTAAAATATATAAAGGATGGATAGACATGGCACAGGACAAAAGCAAGCAGGTCAGCCAGATCACCGACATGGATGTGGATTTTGCCCAGTGGTACACCGACGTGTGCAAGAAGGCGGAGCTGATCGACTATTCCAGCATCAAGGGCATGTTCATCTACCGGCCCTACGGCTACGCCATCTGGGAGAACTTCCAGCGCGTGCTGGACGGGATGTTCAAGGAGACGGGCCATGAAAACGTCTACCTGCCCATGCTCATCCCCGAGTCCCTGCTGCAAAAGGAAAAGGACCATGTGGAGGGCTTTGCCCCCGAGTGCGCCTGGGTCACCTGCGGCGGCAGCGAGAAGCTGGAGGAGCGTATGTGCATCCGCCCCACCTCCGAGACGCTGTTCTGCGAGCACTATAAGAATGTGATCCACTCCCACCGGGATCTGCCCAAGCTGTATAACCAGTGGACCTCCGTGCTGCGCTGGGAGAAGACCTCCCGCCCCTTCCTGCGCCACCGGGAATTTTTGTGGCAGGAGGGCCACACCATGCACGCCACCGCCGAGGAGGCCGTCCAGGAGACCGAGCGGATGCTGAACATCTACGCCGACTTCTGCGAGCATTACCTGGCCATGCCGGTGGTGAAGGGCCGCAAGACGGAGAAGGAGAAGTTCTCCGGGGCCGAGGCCACCTATGCCGTTGAGTGCATGATGCACGATAAGAAGGCCCTTCAGGCGGGCACCTCCCACTACTTCGGGGACGGCTTCGCCCGGGCCTTTGATATCACCTTCGCGGGGAAGGACAACCTGCCCCACCACCCCTTCCAGACCTCCTGGGGGGTGTCCACCCGGCTGATCGGCGGGGTGATCATGACCCACGGCGATAATAACGGACTGGTTCTGCCCCCCAAGGTGGCCCCCGTCCAGGTCATTGTCATCCCCGTGGCCCAGCACAAGGAGGGCGTCGTCGCCGCAAACGAGGCGGTGATGGAGCGGCTGAGGAAGGCGGGCTTCCGGGTGAAGATGGACGCCTCCGACAACTCCCCCGGCTGGAAGTTTGCCGAGTACGAGATGAAGGGCGTGCCCCTGCGCCTGGAGCTGGGCCCCAAGGACATGGAGAAGAACCAGTGCGTACTGGTCCGCCGGGACAGCGGGGAGAAGTCCTTCGTGTCCCTGGACGGCATTGAGGACACCGTGGCCCGGATGCTGGAGGATATCCACCAGGGCCTGTACGCCAAGGCGAAAAAGAACCTGGAGGACAATACCTACCCCTGCGCCACTCTGGAGGAGGTAGCGGAGAAGATGGCCTCCCGGGGCGGCTTCGCCAAGACCATGTGGTGCGGCGACCTGGCGTGCGAGGTGCGGATGAAGGAGGAGGCGGGGGTGTCCTCCCGGTGCATCCCCTTCCAGCAGGAGAAGCTGGGCGACGTGTGCGCCTGCTGCGGCAAGAGCGCCAAGCACATGGTCTACTGGGGCGTGGCGTATTAAAGGATAAAGGGAATATTTTGAATGGGGCCAAAGCCCGGCGAAAGCGGGCGTGGGCTCCGAAGGGCTTTAAACGCCGTCCTGCCTAGGCAGGACGGCGTTTGGCAATGTTGCACAGACGGCTTTTTGCCAAAAGGGCGAAAACCGTGAAAAAACTTTGCCTTCCGGGCAAAAAAGTGCTTGACTTTCTGTGCGCCCCTGTTGTACAATAGTCAAGCGCCTGTAAAGGCGCACTGCGATGATGCGGGAGATTGCTCGCCTGGCGAGGTAACTTCCGCGGAGTATGTCCGTAAGATCGGGCGGCTGAGAGGCTCATTCCACGGCGTATATCGCCCTGGGTGGGTAGAACCGGCCTGCTTTGCGCCGGTTTTATTCATGCCGGGGAGTGATACGCACGGAAACGTGGACTGAATCGCTCTCACCGTACGAAGCAAGGAACGCCCGAGCCGCCGTGAGCAGGCGGGGCGTGCCCAGAGGACGAAGCTCGAAACGTCAACTTCGTATGTCAAGGAGGAAACACAATGGCAGCAAAAGAAATGATCCGCATCCGGCTGAAGGCCTATGACCACCAGCTTATCGACCAGGCCGCCGAGAAGATCGTGGACACCGCCAAGCGCAGCGGCTCCGCCGTCTCCGGCCCCATCCCCCTGCCCACCAAGAAGGAAGTGGTCACCATCCTGCGCTCCCCCCACAAGTACAAGGACTCCCGGGAGCAGTTCGAGCGCCGCACCCACAAGCGGCTGATCGACGTGGTGAAGCCCTCCCCCAAGACGGTGGAGGCGCTGATGAGCCTGGAGCTTCCCGCCGGCGTGGAGATCGAGATCAAGCTCTGAGCGTCCAAGCCGTCGTGAGCAGCGCGGATGGACCGAAGCGAGGGCAAAAGCCCAAGGAGGGCCAGCGGCCCGGATGGGTTTTGCCCGAGTCGGAGGGAAGCCGCGCGTCGCGAACAGGCGAGGCGTGACAACAGCGGGCGGTGGAACGGGGCCGGAATGTACGCCTCTCGCAGTCCCCGCCGCCAACCAAGTGAGTACCGCAGTCCGCCGCGTTTTGAGGCGGACGGGTCAAGTTGAAAAACCAATGGGAGCCCAATGCCCACGTTTTTCAACCAATAACCTGATCAAGGAGGAATACACATGGAAAAGGCCATCATCGGCAAGAAGGTGGGTATGACCCAGATCTTCGACGAAGCCGGTAAGGTCATCCCGGTCACCGTCATCCAGGCGGGCCCCTGCACCGTGGTGCAGAAGAAGACCGAGGAAAAGGACGGCTACACCGCCGTCCAGCTGGGATTTGAAGAGGTCCCGGAGAAGCGGCTGAGCAAGCCCGAGGCGGGCCACAGCAAGAAGGCCGGCAAGTGCCTGCGGGTGCTCAAGGAGTTCAAGCTGGACAAGGCCGCCGAGCTCAACGTGGGCGACCAGCTCACCGCCACCGTGTTCGCCCCCGGCGACCGGGTGGACATCACCGGCATCAGCAAGGGCCATGGCTACCAGGGCGCTGTCAAGCGCTGCGGCGGCCATGTGCAGAAGAACAGCCACGGCGGCGGCCCCGTCCACCGCCACTCCGGCTCCATGGGCTCCAGCACCGACCCCTCCCGTATCTTTAAGGGACACAACGGCGCGGGCCAGATGGGTAACGAGCAGGTCACCGTCATGAACCTGGACGTGGTCCAGGTGGATGAGGAGCTGGGCGTCATCGCCGTGCGCGGCGCGGTGCCCGGTCCCCGCGGCGGCGTGGTGGCCCTGCGCTCCAGCGCCAAGAAGCTGGCCGTGAAGCACACCGCCGAGGCCGCCGGGCGCGTCAATCCCCAGAAGCAGTCCGCCCGTGTCAACCCGCAGAAGGCCTCTGCGCGTAACAAGTGAGAAAGGAGAGAATGACAAATGCCTAAAGCGAACCTTTATGATATGGCCGGTAAGCAGATCGGCGAGGTCGAGCTCTCCGAGGCTGTCTTCGGCATCGAGCCCAACCAGTCCGTGGTCCACGACGTGGTTAAGAACCACCTGGCCAACTGCCGTCAGGGCACCCAGAGCAGCCTGACCCGGGCCGAGGTGTCCGGCGGCGGCAAGAAGCCCTGGCGCCAGAAGGGCACCGGCCGCGCCCGCCAGGGCTCCACCCGCGCCCCCCAGTGGACCCACGGCGGCATCGTGTTCGCCCCCAAGCCCCGCACCTACCGCTACACCCTGAACAAGAAGGTGCGCCGCCTGGCGCTGAAGTCCGCGCTGAGCGCCAAGGCCGCCGCCGGAAACGTGCTGGTGGTTGACAAGCTGGAGATGGGCGAGATCAAGACCAAGACCTTCCAGAGCTTCCTGAATACCGTGGAGTCCAAGAAGGCCGTCGTGGTCACCGGCTGCCCCAACGTGGTCAAGTCCGCCCGGAACATCCCCGGCGTGGTGACCAGCCCCGCCGCCCTCATCAACGTCTACGACATTGTCAACGCCAACCAGGTTATCATCGACCGGGGGGCGCTGGCCGCCATCGAGGAGGTGTTCGCCTGATGAAGACCGCATACGACATCATCAAGCGCCCCATCATCACCGAGCAGTCCATGGCCGCAGCCACCGAGAAGAAGTACACCTTCGAGGTGGCCAAGGACGCCAACAAGATTGAGATCGCCAAAGCCTGCGAGGAGATCTTCGGCGTGAAGGTGGCCAAGGTCAACACCCTGAACATGCAGGGCAAGGTCAAGCGCATGGGCCGCTATCCCGAGGGGCGCCGCCCCAGCTGGAAGAAGGCCATGGTCACCCTGACCGCCGATTCCAAGACCATCGAGTTCTTCGAAGGCATGGTGTAAGGAGGAGATTAGAGAATGGCTATCAAGACTTATAAGCCCACAACGCCCTCCCGCCGCCACATGACCGTGTCCGCCTTCGAGGGCATCGACAAGAAGGCCAAGCCGGAGCGTTCGCTGCTGGAGAGCCTGAAGAAGCACGCCGGCCGCAACAGCTACGGCCGCATCACCGTGCGCCACCGCGGCGGCGGCAACAAGAAGAAGTACCGCATCATCGACTTTAAGCGGGACAAGGCGGGCAAGGCCACTGTGATTAACCTCCAGTACGACCCCAACCGCTCCGCCAACATCGCTCTCATTGAGTACGAGGACGGCGAGCGCCGCTATATCCTGGCCCCCGTGGGGCTCAAGGCCGGCCACGCCATTATGACCGGCTCCGGCGCGGATATCCTGCCCGGCAACGCCCTGCCCATCGCGGAGATCCCCGTGGGCGAGACCATCCACTGCATCGAGCTCTACCCCGGCAAGGGCGCGCAGCTGGTGCGCTCCGCCGGCACCGCCGCCCAGCTGATGGCCAAGGAGAACGGCATGGCCCAGGTCCGCCTGCCCTCCGGCGAGGTCCGGCTGGTGCGGGAGAACTGCCAGGCCACCATCGGCCAGGTGGGCAACACCGATTGGGCCAACATCCACATCGGCAAGGCCGGCCGCAGGCGCCACATGGGCTGGCGGCCCACCGTGCGCGGCAGCGTGATGAACCCCAACGACCACCCCCACGGCGGCGGCGAGGGCAAGAGCCCCGTGGGCCGGCCCGGCCCTGTGACCCCCTGGGGCAAGCCCGCCCTGGGTTACAAGACCCGCAAGAAGAAGAACCGCACCGACAAGTTCATTGTCCGGCGCCGCAACGGCAAGTAAGGAGGGAGTGTAACAGATGAGCAGAAGCATCAAGAAGGGCCCGTTTTGCGCTCCCGAGCTGCTGAAGCGCGTGGATGAGCTGAACAAGAAGAACGAGAAGAAGGTCCTCAAGACCTGGAGCCGCGCCTCCACCATCTTCCCCTCCTTCGTGGGCCACACCATCGCCGTCCATGACGGCCGCAAGCATGTGCCCGTCTACGTCACCGAGGACATGGTGGGCCATAAGCTGGGCGAATTCGCCCCCACCCGCACCTTCAAGGGCCACGCGGGCAGCAAGACCGGTAAGTAAGGGAGGAGAGAGACAATGGAAGCGAAAGCGACACTGAGATACATCCGTATCTCTCCCCGCAAGGTGGGCATCCTGTGCGACCAGATCCGCGGCAAGAGCGTCAAGGACGCCGAGGCCGTGCTGGCCCTGATCCCCAAGGCGGCCTCCGACCCCCTGGCCAAGCTGGTTCACTCCGCTGCGGCCAACGCCGAGAACAACCACGGCATGGATCCCGAGAAGCTCTATGTGGCCGAGGCCTTTGCCTGCCCCGGGCCCATCATCAAGCGGTACCGTCCTGCGTCCAAGGGCCGCGCCCACCACATCATGAAGCGGACTTCTCACATGACCGTCGTGGTCAAAGAGCGCTGAAAAGGAGGTCGAGAATAAATGGGACAGAAAGTGAATCCCCACGGCCTGCGCGTGGGCGTCATCAAAGACTGGGACTCCCGCTGGTACGCCCGTGACGAAAAGGTGGGCGACCTCCTGGTGGAGGACTACAACCTCCGTAAGGAGCTGAAGAAGAAGCTGTACGCCGCCGGCGTGCCCAAGATTGAGATCGAGCGCGACAGCGGCGCCAACGGCAAAGTGCGCATCTATGTGCACTGCGCCCGTCCCGGCATCGTCATCGGCAAGGGCGGCGAGGAGATCGAGAAGCTGCGCGTGGAGCTGGAGAAGAAGCTGGGCAAGAGCGTGGCGCTGAACATCGTCGAGGTCAAGAACGTGGACACCAACGCCCAGCTGGTGGCGGAGAACATCGCCCAGCAGCTGGAGAAGCGCATTGCGTTCCGCCGGGCCATGAAGAACGCCATGGGCCGCGCCATGCGCATGGGCGCCCTGGGCATCAAGGTCCAGGTGTCCGGCCGCCTCAACGGCGCCGAGATCGCCCGCACCGAGCATTACCATGACGGCACCATTCCCCTGCAGACCATCCGCGCCGACATTGAGTACGGCTTTGCCGAGGCCCACACTACCTATGGCCGGCTGGGCGTGAAGGTGTGGATTTACAAGGGCGAGGTGCTCACCCAGACCCTGCGCACCACCCCCCGCACCATTGACACCAAGAACTACAAAGAGCGCGAGCAGCGGCCCCGCCGCCGCGACGGCGACCGCAGGGGCGGCTTCAACCGCCAGGGCGGCGACCGCAGGCAGGGCGGCTTCAACCGCGACCGTCAGGGCGGCCCCCGCCCCAGCGGCCCCCGTCCCTCCGCTCCCGCTCCTAAGGAAGGAGGCGCCCAGTAATGCTGCTGCCTAAGAGAGTAAAGTACCGCCGCGTCCACCGCGGCCGCATGACCGGCACCGCCAGCCGCGGCAATAAGGTCGCTTACGGCGAGTGGGGCCTCCAGGCCGCCGAGCCCGCCTGGATCACCGGCAACCAGATTGAGGCCGCCCGTGTGGCCATGACCCGCCACACCAAGCGCGGCGGCAAGGTCTGGATCAAGATCTTCCCCGATAAGCCCATCACCAAAAAGGCGCTTGGCACCCGTATGGGTTCCGGTAAAGGCGCACCCGAGGGGTGGGTGGCCGTGGTGAAGCCCGGCCGCGTCATGTTCGAGATCGCCGGCGTCTCCGAGGAGGTCGCCCGGGAGGCTCTGCGCCTGGCAGGCCACAAGCTGCCCATCAAGTGCAAGATCGTCAAGAAAGAGACCGAGGAGAAGGGTGGTGAGTGAAGATGAAGGCAAACGAAGTGCGCAAGCTGAGCGCGGCTGAGCTGGACGCCAAGCTGGTGGAGCTGAAGAAGGATCTGTTCAACCTCCGTCTTCAGCACGCCACCAATCAGCTCGACAACCCCATCCGCATCGCGGAGGTCAAAAAGGACATTGCCCGCGTGAAAACCATCCTGCGTGAGCAGCAGGGCCGATAAGGAGGAGTAAACGATGAGTGAAGTGAGAGCCTCTTCTCGTAAAACCAGAGTCGGCCTGGTGGTTTCGGACAAGATGGATAAGACCGTTGTGGTCGCCATCGCCGACCGCGTGGCCCACCCTCTGTACAAGAAGATTGTAAAGCGGACCTACAAGCTGAAGGCCCATGATGAGAACAACCAGTGCGGCGTGGGCGACCGCGTGCGCGTGATGGAGACCCGCCCCCTGTCCAAGGACAAGCGCTGGCGCGTGGTTGAAATCATCGAGAAGGCGAAGTAAAAGGAGGTGCCAGTATGATCCAAGAAGAAAGCTATCTGAAGGTGGCCGATAATACCGGCGCCAAGGAGATCAAGACCATCCGCGTGCTGGGCGGGTCCCGCCGCAGGTTTGGCAACATCGGCGATGTCGTCGTGGCCTCCGTGCGCAAGGCCGCTCCCGGCGGCCAGGTGAAAAAGGGCGAGGTGGTCAAGGCCGTTATCGTCCGCTCCGCCCGGGGCGTGCGCCGCGCCGACGGCAGCTACGTCCGCTTTGACGACAACGCCGCCGTCCTCATCCGCGAGGACAAGAACCCCCGGGGCACCCGTATCTTTGGCCCGGTGGCCCGTGAGCTGCGCGACAAGGATTATATGAAGATCCTGTCCCTGGCTCCCGAAGTGCTGTAAGGGGGGAGCGAGGTATGAGTATGAACGTAAAGAAGAACGACACCGTGGTCGTCCTGTCCGGCAAGGACAAGGGCAAGCAGGGCAAGGTTCTGTCTGTGGACCCCAAGGGCGGCAAGGTCGTGGTGGAGAAGGTCAACGTGGCCTCCAAGCACCAGAAGCCCCGCCAGCAGGGCCAGGAGGGCGGCATCATCCAGAAGGAGACCCCCATCTACGCCTGCAAGGTGATGACCGTGTGCCCCAAGTGCAATAAGCCCACCCGCCCCGCCCATAAGGTGGAGGACGGCAAGAAGGTCCGCGTGTGCAAGCACTGCGGCGCCGAAGTCTGAGAGAGGAGGAGTATCACAGATGGCTGAGAAAAAAGTGCCTAACCTGAAGGCGAAGTACGCCGCCGACGTGGCTCCCGCCCTCATGCAGAAGTTCGGCTACAAGTCCACCATGGAGATCCCCCGCATCGCCAAGATCGTGGTCAACTGCGGCTGCGGCGAGGCCAAGGATAACGCGAAGGTGCTGGACAGCGTGGTGGCCGACCTGACCGCCATCACCGGCCAGAAGCCCATCATCACCAAGACCAAGAAGCCCATCGCCAACTTCAAGATCCGCAAGGATATGCCCATCGGCGCCAAGGTCACCCTGCGCCAGGACAAGATGTGGGAGTTCATGGACCGGCTGTTCAACGTGGCGCTGCCCCGCGTGCGCGACTTCCGGGGCATCAATCCCAACGCCTTCGACGGCCGGGGGAATTACGCCCTGGGCCTGAAGGAGCAGCTGATCTTCCCCGAGATCGAGTACGATAAGATCGACAAGATCCGCGGCATGGACGTGGTGATCTGCACCACCGCCAAAACCGACGAGGAGGCCAAGGAGCTGCTGATGCTTCTGGGCGCCCCGTTCAACACCAACGGCTGAGAGAGGAAGGGAACAAGCTATGGCCAAGAAATCCATGATTAACAAGCAGCAGGCTGAGCCCAAGTTCTCCAGCCGCCGCTACAACCGCTGCAAGATCTGCGGCCGCCCCCACGCCTACCTGCGCAACTACGGCATCTGCCGTATCTGCTTCCGCGAGCTGGCGTACAAGGGCGAGATCCCGGGCGTGAAGAAGGCGTCCTGGTAATTTCATGGTAACTCGTCCAAAGGCGGGAGTTTCGGCTCCCGCCTATGGGCCTGTTATATGGCACTTACAAAATTCAGCAAAAAAGTGCCCTATTCAGAGACCCCCAGCGAGGGAAAAGGCGGATAACAGGTCGGCGGATGATGCCTAACCGGCGATACCTTTCCGTCTCAACCGAGAAGCGTCCAAGTGGTGCCGCGTTCACCCCAAAACGAAGCCCAGCGAAGCGGGTTCGTTTTGGAAAGGAGGAGCAAGGAAGCGAACGAAGTTTTCGCCGTAAGGCGGAAACGCAGTGGAGCGGACTTTGCGACGACGCGGCGAGGCGTGACAACAAAGCGTCCGAGCGGCTGCGACGCTTTCGGTAATCTAAATAGGAGGTAAAGTCTCATGCAAATCACCGATCCCATTGCGGATATGCTCACCCGCATCCGCAACGCGAACAACGCCAAGCATGACACCGTGGATGTCCCTGCGTCCAACATGAAGAAGGCCATCGCCCAGATTTTGCTGGACGAGGGCTATATCAAGAACTTCCAGACCATCAGCGACGGGACCCAGGGCGTCATCCGCATCACCCTGAAGTATGTCCAGCCCGGCAAGGAGAAGGTCATCACCAACCTGCGCCGGGTGTCCAAGCCCGGCCTGCGCGTGTATGCCGGCGCCGAGGAGCTGCCCCGGGTGCTGCGCGGCCTGGGCATCGCCATCGTGTCCACATCCAAGGGCGTCATGACCGACAAGAAGGCCCGCCAGGCCCATGTCGGCGGCGAAGTCCTGGCATTTGTCTGGTAAGGAGGGTTATAGGAATGTCTAGAATTGGCAGAGCTCCTATCGCCGTCCCCGCCGGCGTGGAGATCAAAATCGAGGATAACAACCTCGTTACCGTGAAGGGCCCCAAGGGCACCCTCACCCAGCAGCTGCACCCCGCCATGACCATCAAGCAGGATGGGGCCGAGCTGCACGTCACCCGTCCCAACGACCTGAAGGAGAACCGCTCCCTGCACGGGCTCACCCGCACTCTGCTGCACAACATGGTTGTGGGCGTCACCGACGGCTTTAAGAAGACCCTGGACGTGAACGGCGTGGGCTACCGCGTCGCCATGGAGGGCGGCAAGCTGGTGATGAACCTGGGCTACTCCCATCAGGTCATCATGGAGGCCCCTGAGGGCATCACCATTGAGACCCCCAGCGCCAACCAGATCACCGTTTCCGGCTCCGACAAGCAGCTGGTGGGCCAGTTTGCCGCCGAGGTCCGGGAAAAGCGTCCCCCCGAGCCCTATAAGGGCAAGGGTATCAAGTACTCTGACGAGGTTATCCGCCGCAAGGTCGGTAAGACCGGCGTGAAGAAATAAGAAGGAGGTGTGCCGATTATGATTAACCGTCCCAATACCAAGGCTCAGCGCCTGCACCGTCATAAGCGCGTTCGCGGCAAGGTGTCCGGCACCCCCGAGCGTCCCCGCCTGAACGTGTTCCGCAGCGAGACCAACATCTATGCCCAGATCATCGACGATACCAAGGGCATCACCCTGGTCTCCGCTTCTTCCCAGGAGAAGGGCTTCGAGGGCCCCGGCAGCAATTGTGAGGCCGCCAAGAAGGTGGGCGAGGCCATCGCCCAGCGCGCCAAGGACAAGGGTATCGAGGCTGTGGTGTTCGACCGCGGCGGCTACCTGTACCATGGCCGCGTGAAGGCTCTGGCCGAGGGCGCCCGCGAGGGCGGCCTGCAGTTCTAAGGGAGGAGGAAAAAAGAATGGCTCGTTTTGAAAGAGAACCCAAAGAGTTCGTGGAGAAGGTCGTGTACCTGAACCGCGTTTCCAAGACCGTCAAGGGCGGCCGCGTGGCCAAGTTCTCCGCCCTGGTCGTCATCGGCGACGAGAAGGGTAAGGTGGGCTACGGCCTGGGCAAGGCCGCCGAAGTGGCCGAGGCCATCCGCAAGGGGATTGAGGACGCCAAGAAGAACATGGTGAAGATCACCCTGTCCGGCACCACCATCCCCCACGAGGTCATCGGTGAGTTCGGCGCAGGCCGCGTCCTCCTCAAGCCCGCCAGCAAGGGTACCGGCATCATCGCCGGCGGCCCCGTGCGTGCGGTGATGGAGGCCGCCGGCGTGTCCGATATCCGCGCCAAGTGCCTGCGCACCAACAACCCCCAGAATGTGGTGGCCGCCACCATGGCGGGGCTCAAGTCCCTGCGCAGCCCCGCCGAAGTCGCGCGCATCCGCGGCAAGAGCGTGGAAGAGATCTTAGGTTAAGGAGGCTGGCGACAATGGCTAAAACCATCAACATCAAGCTCGTCAAGAGCCTGAACGGCCGTCTGGCCAAGCATAAGGCCACCGCCGAGGCTCTGGGCCTGCGCAAGATCGGCGACACCACCGTGCAGCCCGACAACGAGGCTACCCGGGGCAAGATCGCCCACATCGGTTACCTGCTCCAGGTGACCGAGAACGCCTAATGGAGGTGCTGACCATGAATCTGCATGAACTGTCTCCTGCCCCCGGCTCCACCCAGGTGGGCAAGCGCAAGGGGCGCGGCCCCGGCTCCGGCAACGGCAAGACCGCCGGGCGCGGCCACAAGGGCCAGTGGGCCCGCAGCGGCGGCGGCGTCCGCATCGGGTTTGAAGGCGGCCAGATGCCTCTGGCCCGCCGCCTGCCCAAGCGGGGCTTCAACAACATTTTCGCCAAGCGGCTGGAGGCCATCAACGTCTCCGCTCTGAACAAGTTTGAGGACGGCGCCGTGGTCAATGTTTGCGACCTGCTGGAAAAGGGTATCATTTCCAAGTGCGAGTATGGCGTCAAGATCCTGGGCAACGGGGAACTGACCAAGAAGCTCACCGTTCGGGCTTCCGCGTTCTCCGCCTCTGCCAAAGAGAAGATCGAAAAGGCGGGCGGCACGGCGGAGGTGATCTGAGATGATTCAGACCATGCGCAACGCCTGGAAGGTGCCAGAGCTGCGGGGTAAGCTGCTGTTTACCGTGTTCGCGCTGCTCATCTTCCGGCTTGGCTCCGCCGTCCCGGTGCCCTTCATCAACGTGGATATGCTTAGCGACTATATGACGGCCCAGTCCGCCAGCATCTTTGGCCTGCTCAACGTGATGAGCGGCGACGCCTTTGCCCAGGCCACGGTGTTCGCGCTGTCCATCCAGCCCTATATCAACAGCTCCATCATCATTCAGCTGCTGACCATCGCCATCCCCGCTCTGGAGCGCCTCCAGAAGGAGGGCGGCGAGGAGGGCAAGAAGAAGCTGGCCGCCATCACCCGGTACGCCACCGTGGGCATCGCGCTGATCCAGGCTTTCGGCTTCTACACCATGCTCCGGGTGGGCTCCGGCGGCACCAGCTTCCTGTCCACCACCGGCATCTGGCCCGCCTTCGTCATCATTGCCGCCTTTGTGGCCGGCTCCGCCTTCCTGATATGGCTGGGCGAGCAGATCACTGAGTTCGGCATCGGCAACGGCATTTCCATCATCCTGTTCGCCGGCATCGTGGCCCGCGGGCCCAGCATGGTGGGCAGCATGATTGACGGCGTGAGGGGCTGGATCGCCAAGTCCGACCCCGCCGCTTCCCTGGTGCTCCACCCCGCGTTCATTCTGCTCATCGTGGCCGGTATGCTGCTGCTGGTGGCCTTCATCGTGTTCATGGACAACTCCGAGCGGCGCATCCCCGTGCAGTACGCCAAGCGGGTGGTGGGCCGGAAGATGTACGGCGGCCAGTCCAGCCATCTGCCCATCAAGGTGAATATGTCCGGCGTCCTGCCCATCATCTTCGCCCAGTCCATCGCGTCCATCCCCGCCACCATCGGCATGTTTGTGCCCTCTGCGCAGACCCCCGGCAGCGGCTGGTATACCTTCCTGCAGGTTTTCGACTCCCGGGGCTGGGTGTACTGCATCGTGTATTTCCTGCTGATCGTGTTCTTCAGCTATTTCTACAACACCATCCAGTTCAATCCCATTGAGGTGTCCAACAACCTGAAGAAGAACGGCGGGTTCGTCCCCGGCTTCCGTCCGGGCAAGCCCACCAGCGATTTCCTCAGCAAGGTGGTGTCCCGCATCACCATGTTCGGCGCGCTCTATCTGGCTGTGGTGGCCCTGCTGCCCACCATCGTCGGCAACATTATGCTGCTGGCGGGGAGCAGCGCCGGCCGGAGCCTGGCCATCGGCGGCACCTCCGTCATCATCGTGGTGGGCGTGGCGCTGGAGACCGTCAAGGCGCTGGAGGCCCAGCTCATGATGCGCCACTACAAGGGCTTCCTTGAGTGAGCGTTGAGGTAAGGCTATGAAGCTCATCATGTTCGGCGCCCCCGGCGCCGGTAAGGGGACCCAGGCCGCCATCCTTGGCCAGCGGCTGGACGTGCCCACCATTTCCACAGGCAACATCCTGCGGGCTGCCGTGAAAAACGGCACGCCCGTGGGACTCCAGGCCCGAAGCTACATGGACGCGGGCAAGCTGGTCCCGGACCAGGTGATCATCGGCATCATCGCTGAGCGCCTGGCCGAGCCGGACTGCCAAAAGGGCTACATCCTGGACGGGGTGCCCCGCACCATCGCCCAGGCCGAGGCCCTGGAGGAGGCCGGTATTCAGTTTGACTGCGTGCTGGACATTGAGGTTCCCGACCAGGAGATTCTCCATCGGATGATCGGGCGGCGGTCCTGCCCCATCTGCGGGGCCACCTATCACCTGGAAGCCGCCCCTCCGAAGGTGGAGGGCAAGTGCGACCACTGCGGCAACACCCTGACCCAGCGGGAGGACGACAAGCATGAGACGGTGATCAGCCGTCTGTCCACCTACCACGCCCAGACCGAGCCGCTGAAAAAGTTCTATGCGGACCGGGGAATCCTCAAAGTGGTGGCGTTTCAGCCCAGCATTGAGGCGACCACCCAGGCGATCGCCGGAATTCTGGGGATCTGAGAGATGGAACTCATCACTTTGAAGTCCCCCCGGGAGCAGGACGCCATGCGCAGGGCCGGACGGATCACTGCCCAGGCCCGGGCGCTGGCGGGCAGTATGGTCCGCCCCGGCGTCACCACCAAGGAGATCGACGACGCGGTGCGCAGATTCATCCGCGGCAAAGGCGGCCAGCCCTCCTTTTTGGGGTATGGAGGCTTTTCCGGGTCCGCCTGCATCTCGGTAAACGAGGTGGTCATCCACGGCATCCCCTCCCGGCACATCGTGCTGAAGGAAGGGGACATTGTGAGCATCGACGTGGGGGCGGTTATCGACGGCTTCCATGGCGACTGCGCCGCCACCTATCCCTGCGGGGCCATCTCAGACGAGGCCCAGCGGCTGATCGACGTCACCCGGCAAAGCTTCTGGGAGGCTTACGAGAAGGCCGCGCCGGGGAACCGGGTGTCCGACATCTCCCACGCCGTCCAGGCATATGTGGAGAAACACGGCTATTCGGTGGTCCGGGACTTTGTGGGCCATGGTGTGGGCGCCAAGCTCCACGAGGCCCCGGAAGTACCCAATTTCGGCCCCGCCGGACATGGCGCCCGGCTTCAGCCGGGTATGGCCATCGCGGTGGAGCCCATGGTGTGTGCCGGGGACTGGCACGTGAAGGTGCTCCGGGACGGCTGGACCACCGTGACGGTGGACGGCTCCCTGTCGGCTCACTATGAGAACACCATCCTCATCACCGAGGAGGGGCCCGAGATCACCACTGTCACCGAGGACGGGGCCTATGTTTGACTACACAGGCCGGATCGTCCGGGCAGCCGCAGGACGGGATAAGGGCGGGCTGCTATGCGTGGTGGGCGTAGACCAGGAGGGACAGCGTCTGTTGCTGGCAGACGGCAAGCGGCGCAAATGCGCCCGGCCCAAGGCCAAAAAGCTGGGGCACGTGGAGATGCTCGCCGATGGGTTCCGCCATCCCGCTATTCAAAAGCTGAAGCAGGGCGAGGCCCTGTCCGACCGAGAATTGAGAAGGGCGCTGGCCGCCTTCCGAGATCAACTGGAGGTATGACGCTTTGGCAAAAGACGACATGATCGAGTTGGAGGGCGTCGTCACCGAGGCCCTGCCTAACACCACATTTAATGTGGACATTGGAAATGGACACATTATTCTGGCACACATTTCCGGGAAGCTGCGGATGAACTTTATCCGCATCCTGCCCGGCGACAAGGTTACGGTTCAGATGTCGCCCTACGACCTGACCCGGGGCCGGATTACCTGGCGTTCCAAGTAATATAGAAGCGCGGAGCCGTTGTGAGCAGCGGGCGAAGACCGAAGTGGAGCAAAAGCGGGGAGGCCCAAAGGGCCAGACAGCTTTTGCGGAATCGGAGGGCTTAGAACCGCGTCGCGAACAGGCGAAGCATGACAACTATCAACGACCGAGTTTGGAACAAGCTTTTCCCTCAAGGGGCCTTGCCTCCGAAAGGGACCGTGAAATTCTCCCTCCCCCGCAGGGAGGCGGCCGCAGGCCGCCCCCAACCGCGAGCCCAGCGAAGCGGGTCGCGGTTGGAGAGGAGGAGCAGCGGAATGAGCGAGCTTTCCCAGTATGGGGCCCCCAAAAGCTGGTCTATCGCTTTGGGGAGAGGAGGAGCAAGGAAACGTAATGGGGAAGCCCCGAAGGGGATTTCCCATGGAGTGGACTTTGCTCTGACGAAGCGAGGGATATGGAGCTTGCTCCGATGAGGGGCCATCAAGGCATTAACAGGAGGTTAAACGATATGAAAGTCAGACCGTCTGTCAAGCCCATGTGCGAGAAGTGCAAGATCATCAAGCGCAAGGGCAAAGTCATGGTCATTTGCGAAAACCCCAAGCACAAGCAGAGACAAGGTTAAAGGAGGGGCATAGAGTATGGCACGTATTGCCGGCATTGATCTGCCGAAGGAAAAGCGAGTCGAGATCGGACTCACCTATATTTATGGCATTGGCCGCACCAGCGCGAGCAAGATCCTCAAGGAGGCGGGCATCAACCCCGACACCCGGGTGAAGGATCTGACCGACGCGGAGGAGGCCAAGCTGCGTGAGATCATCAGCCACGAGTACACCGTGGAAGGCGACCTCCGCCGCAATGTGGCGATGGATATCAAGCGCCTGACTGAGATCGGCTGCTACCGTGGCATCCGCCATCGCAAGGGCCTCCCCGTCCGCGGGCAGCGCTCCAAGACCAACGCCCGCACCCGCAAGGGTCCCAAGCGCACCGTCGCCAACAAGAAGAAGTAAGGAGGGATAAGTTCACATGGCTGCTAACAAAAAAGTTATCAAGCGCCGCCGCGAGCGGAAAAACGTAGAGAAGGGTCAGGTGCATATCCGCTCCTCCTTCAACAACACCATGATCACCGTCACCGACATGCAGGGCAACGCCCTGTCTTGGGCTTCCTCCGGCGAGATGGGCTTCCGCGGCTCCCGCAAGTCCACCCCCTACGCCGCCCAGACCGCCGCCGAGACCGCTGCCAACGCCGCCATCGACCAGTGCGGCCTGAAGAGCGTCGAGGTGTACGTCAAGGGTCCCGGCCAGGGCCGCGAGGCCGCCATCCGGGCGCTCCAGGCTGTGGGCCTGGAGGTCACCCTCATCAAGGACGTGACCCCCGTGCCCCACAACGGCTGCCGTCCGCCCAAGCGCCGCCGCGTCTGATCTGGAAGGAGGAAAACCGATATGGCAAAGAATATGCAGCCCTACCTGAAGCGCTGCCGCACGCTGGGCATCTCCCCCGCCGTCATGGGCGTGAACAAGGAGTCCAACCGGAACCCCGGTCCCCAGCGCCGCCCCAAGAAGAGCGAGTATGCGCTCCAGCTCACCGAGAAGCAGAAGGTCAAGTTTGTGTACGGCGTGCTGGAGAAGCAGTTCCGCGCCTACTATGAGAAGGCCGCCCGCATGAAGGGCAACACCGGCGACGAGCTGATGACCCTGCTGGAGCGCCGTCTGGACAACGTGGTATTCCGCCTGGGCCTGGCCGCCACCCGCCGCGAGGCCCGGCAGCTGGTGAACCACGGGCACTTTACCGTCAACGGCAAGCGGGTCAATATCCCCTCCTACCTGGTGAAGGAGGGCGAGGTCATCGCCGTATGCGATAAGAGCCGTTCTTCCGCCAAGTTCAAGAAGATGGTGGAGGATGACCGTTTTGTGGCCGCTCCCAAGTGGTTGGAGAAAAACAAGAACGCTCCCCTGGAGGGCAAGGTGATCGCCATGCCCCAGCGGGACGACATCGACTTCGACGTGGCCGTTAACCTCATCGTGGAGTTGTACTCCAAGTAATGCCGGTTTCCCCTGGCATTCCTGGCGCTCCGCCGCGAAAGGGCGGCAGCGGGGCTGCGCGCTTTGGTGCGGCTCCGCGCGGAGCGTATGGCAACACACGCCACTGTTAAAGGAGGGTAACACACGACATGGTAGAAATCCAGAAGCCGCGCATCGAATGTATCGAGAATGTGGGCGACGAGTCCTACGGCAAGTACGTGGTCGAGCCGCTTGAGCGGGGCTACGGCACCACCATCGGCAACTCTCTGCGCCGCATTTTGCTGTCCTCTCTGCCCGGCACGGCGGTCACCGGCATCAAAATCGCCGGCGTGCAGCACGAGTTCTCCGTCATCCCCGGGGTGAAGGAGGACGTGACGGAGATTGTGCTCAACATCAAGGGCATCATCGCCAAGCTGTACAGCGAGGGGATCAAGACGGTCTACATCGAGGCCGCGGGCGAGGGAGAGGTCACCGCCGGAGACATTAAGGCCGACAGCGATGTGGAGGTGCTCAACCCGGAACACCATATCGCCACCCTGGGGCCCGAGGCGACCCTGAACATGGAGCTCACGCTGTCCCAGGGCCGGGGCTATGTCACCGCAGACCGAAACAAGCCTGCTCAGACCGTTATCGGCCTGATCCCTGTGGACTCCGTTTATACGCCCGTGCGTAAGGTGAACTACTTTGTGGAGAACACCCGCGTGGGTGACGCCACCGATTACGACAAGCTGACGCTTGAGGTGTGGACCAACGGCACCATCTCCGCACGGGACGCGGTGTCCCTGGGGGCGCGTATCCTGGTGGACCACTTTACCCTGTTTACCGACCTGTCCGAGACCATGGGCTCCAAGGCCACTGTGGTGGAGAAGGCGGAAGCCCAGCGGGACAAGGTGCTGGAGCTGACCATTGAGGAGCTGGATTTGTCGGTCCGTTCCTTCAACTGCCTGAAGCGGGCCAACATTAACACGGTGGAGGACCTCATCTCTAAGACCGAGGACGAGATGATGAAGGTGCGCAATCTGGGCCGCAAATCCCTGGAAGAAGTGATCAATAAGCTGGCTATGATGGGGCTGTCCCTGGCCAACGATGAGAACATCTAAAACAGCGCAGAGCGCTGTTTTAGATCCCCTGTGAATGTCCGGTGAAGCGGAATTCGCGGGGGAGAGGCGGCGCGGGAGTATGTAACGTTCCTGTCCGCGCACATATGGCATGATGTCCCGGAGGCTCCGGGCGTCTGAACGAATTTAATTGACTTCGCCACGCGAGGTCGAAGGAGTGCTTAAAAATGGCTAAGAACCGCAAGCTGGGCCGTCCCAGCGACCAGCGCCGCGCCATGCTGCGCGCCATGACCACCTATCTGCTGGAGAACGGGCAGATCAAGACCACCTACGCCCGCGCGAAGGAGGTCGCGCCCATCGCCGAGAAGATGGTTACCCTGGCCAAAAAGAACGACCTGGCCGCCTACCGCCAGGCCCTAAGCTACCTCACCAAAGAGGACGTGGCCAACAAGCTGTTCCACGAGATCGGCCCCAAGTATGCCGACCGCAACGGCGGCTATACCCGGGTGCTGAAGATGGGACCCCGCCGCGGCGACGCGGCCGAGCTGGCTATTATCCAGCTGGTGTGATTTGAGAAAGCTCCCCCGCCAAGCAGGCGGGGGAGCTTTTGCATAGGACGATGGGGAATTTCCCCCTCAAAAATGGGCAATTTGTGGGGAAACACTTGACAAAATGGAAATTAGACGCTATAATTTTTGTATAATCCAAGTGAATACCGTTTGATAGAGGCGCGGACACCATGCGTACCGCGAAGCCAAGGCCAGGCAGCCGGTTTCGTGGGAGAGGGGTGCCCGCCGAAGGAGAACGGGCCTGCCTGGGCCCCTATCCTGGGCCGTGGGAGAAGATCCCCCGGACTGTCACGAGTTGTGGAGCGCTATCAATTCGCCGCCAAGCTGGTTGGCGGCGGGTTTTGTCCATATTGGGCGCTTCCGCAGGGGGCGTCTCTTTTTTTATTCTTGCGGTGTCACTTGCAAAGAAACGCCCTGCCCGCGCGCAGCGAGCGGACGGGGCGTGACAACAAGGAGAGAATATCATGAGAATGAGAAGAAACCGTCTGGGCTTGATTGCGCTGATGCTGCTGCTGATCTTTGCCCTGACCACCACGGGCTTTGCCGCCTCCGCCGACCCAACCGAAGAGACCGGCACTAAGATGATTGAGTGTCCTGACTGCGGAACCCTGGGTGTGGTGCTGTCAGAGGCAGGGGAGGGTGTGACCTGCGAGGCCTGCGGGGGCAGCGGCTATATCCACTCTCCCAGCGGGTACTACAACACGCCCTGGGCTCTGCTGCCCCCGGTGATCGCCATTGCCCTGGCCCTGATCACCAAGGAGGTGTATTCCTCCCTGTTTATTGGCATTCTGATGGGCGGGCTGCTGTACTCCAACTTCAGCTTTGAGGGCACGGTGCTCCATGCGTTCCAGGACGGCATCGTGGCGTCACTGTCCGACAGCTACAACGTGGGCATCCTCATCTTCCTGGTGATTTTGGGGGCTATTGTGTGCCTGATGAACAAGGCGGGAGGCTCCGCCGCCTTTGGGCGCTGGGCGCAGAAGAACATCAAAACCCGGGCGGGGGCACAGCTATCCTCAATTGTGCTGGGCTGCCTGATCTTCATCGACGACTATTTCAACTGCCTTACCGTGGGCAGCGTCATGCGGCCCATCACCGACAAGCACAACGTCTCCCGGGCCAAGCTGGCCTACCTCATCGACGCCACCGCCGCCCCCATCTGCATCATCGCCCCCATCTCATCCTGGGCCGCAGCCGTGGCCGCCTTTGCCGAGGACGGGCAGGGTCTGAACCTGTTTATCCGGGCCATCCCGTACAACTTCTACGCCCTGCTCACCATTGTGATGATGGTGGGTCTGGTGGTGCTCAATGTGGACTTCGGCCCCATGGCAAAGCACGAGAAAAACGCCGTGGAAAACGGAGACCTGTTTTCCGGCTCCAACCCCTATGCCATGATGGACGATGAGATTGACGAGTCCAAGGGCTCCGTGATGGATCTGGTGCTTCCCATTGCGGTGCTGGTGGTGAGCTGCGTGGTGGGCATGATCTACTCCGGCGGGTTCTTCTCCGGGGAGGGCTTTATCGCCGCATTCTCCAACTCCGACGCCTCCGTGGGCCTGATGCTGGGCTCCGCCTTCGGGCTGGTGTTTACCCTGGTGTACTATCTATTCCGCCGGGCCATGAGCTTTAAGGAGATGATGTCCTGCATCCCCGAGGGCTTTAAGGCCATGGTGCCCGCCATCATGATCCTCACCTTCGCCTGGTCCCTGAAGGGGATGACCGACTCCCTGGGCGCGAAATACTTCGTGCGCGATTTTGTGCGCTCCGCCTCCGGCATTCAGGTGCTGCTGCCCGTGATCGTATTCGGGGTGGGCTGCCTGCTGGCCTTCGCCACCGGCACCTCCTGGGGCACCTTCGGCATCCTGATCCCCATCGTCCAGAGCGTATTTCCCATGGACGACCCCCTGGCCATCATCTGCATCTCTGCGTGCATGGCGGGCGCGGTGTGCGGCGACCACTGCTCCCCCATCTCCGACACCACCATCATGGCCTCTGCCGGGGCGCAGTGCGACCATGTGAACCACGTATCCACACAGCTGCCCTACGCCATCTCCTGTGCGGTGATCGCATCGGTGACGTACATTATCTCCGGGGTGCTGGCCTTTGTGGGGGCCCCCGGGCTCCTGGCCCTGCCCATCGGCGTGCTCCTGACGCTGGGCTTCCTGCTCCTCATGAAAAAGAAAACCGCATGACGAAAGCCCCCGCCGAGAGGCGGGGGCTTTTCATGCAACGTTGACTTTTCCGATCAAAACAGCGGCCGGGCCCCGGATTTGCGCAAAAATCTCCTCCGCCCCGGTTGCCCTTGAGCATACATCCCGCCCCCGTTATCCCTCCCGTCCGGGAGGGATAAAAATATGCAACAGACAACAACCTACAAGCTCAACCTGATTGAAGCCGACGACGTGTTTTCCCCGGAGCCGCTGAGCGAAAACGCCCGGAAGGTGGACGCCGCCCTGTCGTCCACCGCCTCGGCCCTGTCCGCCGAAACCGCGGCCCGGAAAAGCGCCGACACCGCCGGGACCGCCGCGTGGCAAAAGGCGGTCGCCGACGAGGCCGCGGCCCGGCAAAAGGCCGTCACCGCTGAGGCCGCCGCCCGGCAGAAGGCCGTCGCCGGCGAGACCGCCGCCCGGAAGAGCGCCGTCAGCGCCGAAGCCGCCGCCCGGCAAAAGGCCGTCTCCGACGAGGCTACCGCACGGCAGAAGGCCATTGCCGCCGAAACCGCCGCCCGGCAGAGCGCCATCAACGCCGAGGCCACCGCGCGAAAAAACGCCGTCGCCGCGCTGGAGCGCCACAAGTTCGCCTGCGGGACCTACACCGGCAACGGCACGTCCCAGACCATCCAGCTTTCCTTCACCCCCAAAGCGGTAGTCATCCCCATTGCCAATACCAACGGCGCGCTGACCGGCGTCTGCCTGTGGGACAAGCCCCTCAACTCCATCAAAATCGTCACCGGCGGCTTTACCGTGAGCAATGTGGGCAGCTCACTAGCCCACTCCTATGAATACGCCAACACCAGCGGCGTCAGATACGCCTATCTCGCTTTCGCCTGAACAGTGCAAAGAAAGGGCCCCCCGGAAGTTCCGGGGGGCCCTTTTTGTGCTTGCTCGTGCAGAGCGCTGTGTGGTCTGTTTACGGCACTTGCGTGAAGTCGGTCACGTAGATGTCAACCATGTTGATGCCGCTCCACACAATAGCCACGGACACCTTATACAGGTCGCCAGAGGCGTTGGCCTTGCCCATGGAGACCGCGTGGTTCAGCGTCTGGATATCGGTGATATTAACGCCGAACGGGAAGAGACTATTGAACGTGGAATTGTTGTTATCACCCAAAGCCAAGGTCACGGTAGAGCCGGTCACCTTGAAGACCTCCTTCTTGCCGTTGCTGAAGGTGATCTCGGCGGTGGACATGTCGTTGACCACAATGTAGTCATAGGTCGCGCCCACGTTGGTGCCATTGGTGTTGGTCACCTTAACGGCCTTGTAAATGGTCTGGCCGTTGATGTTGTTCACCGGGGTCAGCTGGTAGAAGTCGCCCAGAGTGGCCTGGCCGTTGGCAGTGATGCCGGAGACGGTCTCGTCAATCCAGTAGTAGCCAGCCTGGCCGCCGCTGTACAGCTTGTACTGGTTGATGGTGTTCCCGGTGTTATTGCCGGCCAGCTGCACGTGGGTCTGGGTGTTGCCGGGCTCGCTGAAGTACAGGGACTGAGCGGCGTAGTTGTTCAGGTTGCTGTCGCTCAGGATCACGGTGTCGATGGTAGCGTTATCGCTGGTGTCCACGTTGCCGTACTTGTCGGCGCTGGTCAGGAAGTACACGTTATCCTTGGTAAACTTGCTGTTCACCGCATCCCAGCCCAGGTCGATCTCAGCGCTGCTGCCGTTGCCAACCAGCTCGGCGATGCCGTTGTAGGTCTTGACGGACAGGTCGGCGGTGCCGGAGCCGGTGACCACGATGAACTTGGTGGCGTTGGTCAGCAGGTAGGCGTTCTGATCCCAAGCACTAGTATTGTCGTTATATACCACGTTGTAAACGCGCTTGAAGCCGTTCACCGCGTCCTGGCTGGTGATCTGCCAAGTATACTTATCGACAGTGACGCCCGGAGCAACGCCCGCGTTATCTTGGAAGCCATAGAACTCGTCGCCGTACCGGCCGCCCTCGTCATACCAGCTCATGTGGCCGGCGGCGTTCATCATGAAGCGGGTGTTACGGCCTTCCCAAATCTCGTTGCCGCTGGTGATGTTGCCCTGGTTCTTCATGGTAACGGGCAGCAGGTTGTAGCCAGTGGACAGGCCCCAAGACTGGTTGGGATAGGTGGTCTCATTGTAGTTGCCAGCCTGATCTTTAACGGGCAGAGTGATGGAGCTGATCTGCTTATCCTTCACGATGTTGCCGTCCCAGTCGACGCCGTAGGCATAGTAACCGATGGTGCCGGTGCCCAGGTTGCCGATCTGGTAGTCAGCGAAGGTGGTGTACAGGAAGCTGTACTCAGTGGGAGCGCTCACGCCGATGAAGCGGCCCACCTCGTCGAAGTAGAAGGTGTAGGTCACACCGGCCTTGGTGTTGTCGTTGGTCAGCTTGTCCAGGCCGTTGATGAGGTGCTCATAGCCATCAAAGTTCCAGGGGACATTGGAGCCGGTGATGCCGGACAGGTTCAGCACGGTGCCGTCGGTCAGGGTCACGGCGTGCACATTGGTGCTGGGATTGGTGTCTTTTGCCAGATAGGTGGCGATGGTGCCGGTCAGGCCGGGCTCCAGCTTGTCGGTCTGGTACATGGCGTACTTGGCATCCATGCTGGCGGCGTTGTCATAGGTGTGATCGCAGCCATCGTTGACGGGATCAACTTTCTTAGTGGTGCCCACGATCTGGTGGGCGGTGACCAGCGTGCCCAGGGTCTTCACAGAGGCGCCGGACAGCTGGTTAAAGTAAATCAGACCAGCGGTGCCACCAGCTAGCGGATTACCAAAGTTGCTGGCGCCGGTGCCCAGGTAGATATACTGGCCGTTCACGACAGTGGTGTTCACCTGGTTGATCTGGGCCACTTCCTGATTCAGGGAGATGACCACGTCCACGCCATTGCCGCTGTTGGAGATCAGGCGGTACATGCCAACCTTGCTCGCGTTGGCGCCGTCATTCAGCCTGGTGGTGCTGAACTGGCTGTAACGGTCGCTCATGTAAGCGGTGGACCACGAGGCAGCGCTGAAGCCGCTCTTGTTGGCCGCGTCCATCAGGCTGATGGAACCGTTGGTTCCGGCTGCGTTCAGAACGTCGTCGTGGGCGAACACGGTCTTGTCCATGCTGGCCTTGTCCACGATGGCGTAAGTGGTGCCATAGTCGGTGCGGAAGGTGCCAATCTTGGTGGTGTGAGTCGGGTCACTGTAGAAATCCACGTTGTCGCGGTCGGTGCGCCCATCATACCACGCGGTGACCATGTGGCCGAAGAACTCCAGGCCGGTGGGGAAGTTGTACTCAATGGTGACTTTGCCCTCGGTATTACTTCCAGCGTTATAAGAGTTCTGGTTGTAGGCATAGGCCGGGCCATCATAGAATGCTCCAGAATTGTCGCTCTCCACCGCAAAGCCGATCTTGGTGTTGCGCTCGCCGGTGGCCTGGTTGCCCACCACGATGCCGGTCCTAGGGGCCAGGCCGAAGTATTTCCAGCCCAGGGTGGGGTTCTTTTGGCCGTTGGTCACGCCGCCGTTCATGCCGGTGTCCTGATAGCCGAAGGCCAGGGTGTACTGCACCATGGGCACATATGCGGCGGTACGGAACAGCATGGAGGCCACCACATCGCGGCGGGAAGCCAGGTGCAGGGTGTCGCCGTAGTGGGTGGAGTCGATGTCGCGCAGGATGCCCAGCTTGGTGGCGGTGGAGGCGACCTCCACAGTCCAGGTGGCGCCGGTGAACTCGTCGTTCTTGTCGTAGCCCACCGCGCGCAGGATCATCGCCAGGACCTCATAGCCGGTCACGTTGCCGGCGGGGTTGAAGGTGGTGGTAGTGGTGCCCTTGATGATCTTGGCGTTGTACAGGTAGCCCACGTAGCCCGCGTACCAGGCGTCAGCGCGGACGTCGGTAAAGGGATGACGGGTGGTGTACAGGTCCATCTTGCTGGTGCCGGTGTCGCCGGTCACCAGACGGTAGATGATGGCGGCCACTTCCGCGCGGGTGATGTTGCTCGCGGGACGGAAGCTGCCGCTGTCACCCTGGAAGACGCCCATGCCGGTGAGCACTTCCACGGCCTCGCTGAACGCAGGAGTGACATCAGCTTCGTCACTATACTGCGTGCCGACATGGGCGGCGTTGGCGGTCATCATCATGGAGAACGCCATAACCATCGCCAGGATCAGCGCGAGGAACTTTTTCAAGTTTCTCATAGGAATTGTTTCCTCCTTTATATATTTGCCAGAATTTCGGAAACTTTTCGGCGAAATACGAGATGACAGGATAAGCCATCCTGTCCCGCAAAAAAGATGAGCAGATTCGGGTAAAAAATTATGTTGAAAGCACTTTTTTTGAATGCTCGACAGGATGTTTTTATCCCGTCCGCACAGCGCCGGGCGCAAAACGGACGGATTATACCTTATTATATAAAAAGAACCGCGGGCCGCGAGAGCCCCCCGATGTATCCAAAAGGGCAACGAAAGGCTATGTTACAGTTGTGTTACAGTTGGGCTTGACCCATTGACTTGCGCAAAGAGCGTTGTTATAATGACCTCAGCCTGAAGGGAGGATGCTGGACGGCGGACGGGATGGCTTATCCCGTGCGATTCCAGAAATGCTGAAAAGCTCCGAAATTCTGGCAAATATATAAAGGAGGAAACAATTCCTATGAGAAACTTGAAAAAGTTCCTCGCGCTGGCTCTGGCGATGGTCATGGCGTTCTCCCTGATGGTGACCGCCAACGCCGCCCATGCCGGCACGCAGTATGGTGACGAAGGCGACATCACCCCTGCGTTCAGCGAGGCCGTGGAAGTGCTCACCGGTATGGGCGTCTTCCAGGGCGACAGCGGCAGCTTCCGTCCCGCGAGCAACATCACCCGCGCGGAAGTGGCTGCTATCATCTACCGTCTGGCGACCGGTGACACCGGCACCGACAAGATGGACCTGTACACCACCCGTCATCCCTTTACCGACGTGCGCAGCGACGCCTGGTATGCGGGCTATGTGGGCTATCTGTACAATGCCAAGATCATCAAGGGCACCACTGCCACTACCTTCAATCCCGCCGGCAGCGTGACCGGCTACGAGGTTCTGGCGATGATCCTGCGCGCTGTGGGCTACGACAAGAACAACGAGTTCACCGGCGCTACCTGGACCGTTGAGGTCGCTTCCACCGCCACCAACCTGGGCATCCTGCGCGACATCGACTCCACCCACTACGGCGATACCCTGCACCTGGCTTCCCGCCGTGACGTGGTTGCCTCCATGCTGTTCCGGACTGCCGCTTATGTGCCCATGGTGCAGTACACCCTGGCCTTCGGCTACCAGAACACCGGCATGACCGGCGGCGTGACTGGCTCCACCCTGAACCCCACCCTGGGCTGGAAGTACTTCGGTCTGACCGATGACACCGGCATCGTGGTGGGCAACCAGGAGACCGGCGAAGGCAGCACCCGCATGTCCTTCTCCAACATGCCCTATGGCGATGACATCTACTCCTACAACACCGCCATGTACGACCCGGCGACCAAAACCTACGCCGACTACAACGCCGCCACCTATGACCCCGACACCATGACCATTGCCAACCAGATCGCCACCTTCAATGTGAGGACCGGCCTGGATCTGTTCGGCCACAAGGTCAAGGTGTGGTTCGACGGCCGCGGCAGCTATCAGAGCACCGCCAACGTGCAGAACAACAACAATCTGACCACCTATGCCCACTTCGACAAGGCCACCAAGGTCTCTGCCGTGAAGGGCTGGTACGGCACCAAGGCTGCTCCCACCGCTCTGGATACTACTATTGTCAGTGCTGGCGCCAACAGCGTGGGCGCCGCCGCCAGCGGCAAGGGCTTCGGCGTGTGGGGCCCCATCGCCAACAGCGTGGCTTTCGGCCGCTTCAGCGGCAACAAGGCGAATACCTCTGTCACTGCGGCCACCAGCTACGATCTTGACAGCGTGTACCTGCTGATCTCCAACCAGGCCAGCGGCCAGCTGGACGTGGTTGTCTCCATGAACATTGAGACCGCCGTGATCAAGGGCGAGGACAATGTGAACAAGATCAAGACCGTTACCGTGCCCGAGAGCAGCAATGAGTTCATTGACGCTGCTAACGAGCTGGTCGGTGGCTCCGGCGGCTTCGTTCTGGAGCAGAACCAGCTGGTGGGCAACTCCGCCAAGACCCTGGGCCAGAAGGAAATCGGCGTGCACATTGAGGGCACCAACGGCAATGCTACTACCGTGTTCCAGTATAACCCCGCGCGCGGCGCTGGCTATGAGAAGGCTTGGTTCCTGCTGAAGCCCGTGACCGAGACCGTTTCCGGCAGGGTTATCGCCTACAACGACGTGACCGGTAAGGTGACCCTGGACAACGGCACCGTTCTCGAGCAGTCTGTGCTGTACGATACGGTTGTTGCCAACACCATTCCCCAGACCAACAGCTACAGCAACGCGACCTACGAGTTCTATCTGGACCCCGTGGGCAAGTACCTGGGTGCTTCTACCTCCAGCGACGCGAGCTTCATCTACGGCACCTACATGGATTACTCCACTGAGACCAGCTCCAGCGCGTTCAAGTACTTCCTGACTGGTATCAACCTGAACGGCGATAAGGTCACTGTGCCCGTGGTAACTGCGAACGGCGTTGTGATCAACGCGACCGACATCCTGAAGACTCCCTACCGCGCTGTTTGGAACCAGACTGACGCCGTGAACGGCATCGGCGCCGGCTTCTACAAGGGCTGGGCCTTCAACGGCACCAACGCTTGGGACAACGGCAACACCTGGAATGCTACCGGCATGGTGCAGGCCAGCACCACCCAGGGCAGCCACGGCATCTTTGACGTGGATTCCTCCGGCACCGGCTACGGTCCCACCGGCAGGGGCACGGGCGATGTGGTCATCGGCAACGTGGAGAGCACTCTGGGCGCGGTGAAGGTCAGCGACAACTACAACGGCCGTGAGCTGTACTTCACCGAGAACACCAAGTTCATCCTGGTGTCCGGCTACGGCACCGACAGCGTGGCCTCCACCGTGTACAACGGCATCAGCCAGCTGAAGGGCACTAACGCCTGGGTCAACCTGGCCATGGCCGCTCTGGCGGAGAACGTGGGTCTGACTTCCAACACCAGCCAGGGCAGCCAGCACATCCTGGCGGGCTACTCCATCGCTGACATGACCTACTTCCACACCAGCCCGTTTGTCTACGCGCAGACCGGCACCGCTTCCCTCCAGGCCGACGTGGTGATCCTGCCCGCCAACGCCATGAGCCAGAGCGGTGTGAGCAGCCTGTACTACCTGGGCAACAGCTACTACGGCCTGCTGAACGCCTACGGCGCTCCCGCCTCCAAGTACACCATGTACCAGGACGGCGAGGTCAAGAACGTGTGGATTTCCGGCTACGCCAACGACTCCACCGTGGATGCCAACGGCAATACCAATGACGCCTACTATATCACCAACAACGGCCACGACAAGTTCTACAACCTGAAGGCTACCGGCCAGACCGCCAGCGATGGCGAGCCCATCTACAGCCTGGCCGACAGGACGCCCGTGGCTACCGGCAACCAGGTGATCAACAACACCCGGTACTCCGCCTCCACTTACAGCACTCAGACCGGCTCCTTCGTGGGCGCTGCTCCCGAGATGCGTAATGTGGCGAACGCCAAGGTGGTCAACGTGAACGCCACCAACTTTGGCCCCAACGTCATTTGGCCGAACATCGACAGCCTGACCACCCTGAACCAGGCCGGCTCCCTGTACGAGCTGAATTACGGCGGCGCTGACCAGCTGCGTGTCGCGGCGGTGCTGAATCCCAGCAACCCGCTCATCGTGGATGTTATCTACGTCTGCTTCGATCAGACGACTGCTCCCTAATCCACGGCTGAACGAATCAAAACCCCAGCAAAAAAGCCCCCCGGAATTCAGATGGGTGTCCGTAAAACAGTAATCCGGAAAAATTACGATTACGGCATCTGTCAGACAGGATTGGGCACGAAAGATGGGCGGAGAATGGATAAAATTCCATTCTCCGCCCACTTTTTCGTTTAACCGCCTGATTTATCGCTTTTTCCGTTTGCGTCTCTGCGGAGCAAAAGCCTTGCCCCGCTTGCTAATGTGTTTCTTCATGTGCTCGGATTTGTTCAAAATCCCTATCAGAGTCACAAATTCTTCCTGCGTCAACGTATCATAGTCAATCGCAAGCTGTGACAGGAGCACTTTTACTATCTTTTCTTCTGTACTTCCTTCGTAACTGAGGGCACTTTCAAGCTGACGGGCCGCTTTCTCTGTCGGTGATTCTGCATCGACATCAGCAGTGGTAATGTCGGCTTTGTGTGCCTCCCGAACGTCTCGGATGATGGGCCGCAAATCCTCAAAAATCGTATAGGTAAAATAATCGTCCTCGTCCACCTGGGCCAGCTCCAACGTGCGCATATTTAATTCATTGTCATCCAGGTCCTCGCGCTCCATCACCACCTTACGCTGGGCTTTGAGCATTGCGTTGTTATCACGGATATGCGTACTGACGATCCGATCAACATATATTTCGAGGTCAACCATAAGCCTCCGAAAATCTCCATGAACAGCGAGTTCGCAGAGCAGCCGGTTGTTAATCTTGCCGCTTTTCAATAACGCGATCATTTCATCACTCAAATGCAGATCATTCAAATCTGCGTTTGGGTGATTTTTTATGGCTGACAATCCCAACAGATAGTCCGTGGTTACGCCATAGAACTCCGCCAGCTTGACAACAGCGCAGTGACTAATATCTTTCGGGCCCTCGGCTTCATAACTGCCCAATGCGGATTTTGAAATGCCGGTCTGCTTCTCAAGCTGTTCCAGCGTCAGGCCCCGATCCTTCCGCAACTCCCAAAAGCGTTCGTGCATGACCAGTTTTGCGTCGTCCATATCATTCCCTCCCCCACAATAATACCGCCTTTTTCACCATTATACAACCGTTATCGGCAATATTTTTCGAAAATCAGAGGTATTTCCGAGAGCGTGGAAATTTGCCCGTTTTAGGGTCGATTTCCTACCTCTTGGATATACGGGAAAGAGCGAAAATTTTTAGTATGATAGGTCATGCAGAAATACCCAGGCACCTTGACAATCGCATGACCGTCTGAAACGGATATGCTCCCCTGCAAAGTATGCGATGATATGAGCGTACCAACGGGGACAAAACGCCGCTGAGAGCCAGGGGCAGGAACGGGTTTCAGGTAAGAACGGCAACTATATGACAATTTAAGGAGAACTCAATATGAACATACGAAACGAGATCAAGGCTCATATCGTGCAGGAGGGCACGACCATGAGCGAGGTGGTGCGGACATTGGCGGTGGTCCATGGGTGGAGCGCCAGCGTCCCAAATCTTTCGGACAAGCTCAAGCGCGGCACCCTGCGGTACAGCGAGGCGATTGAGCTGGCAGACGTACTCGGCTACGATATTATCTGGCAGAAACGAGGGAGGACACATTGAGCATGAAGGTCAGAATTGACGAAATCAAGGTGAATCCCGGGCGGCGCGCCGCTTTGGAGCATGACGTTGAGGAACTTGCGTTCAGCATTTCGGAAATCGGCCTGCTGAATCCGATCACGCTGACCGGGGACTATACCCTGGTGGCGGGACTGCACCGGCTGGAGGCTGTGAAGCTGCTGGGCTGGACGGAGGTCGAATGTACAATCACCGATTTAGACGGGCTGACGGCAGAGCTGGCCGAGCTTGACGAAAACTTTGCGCGGACAAACCTCTCCCCGCTGGAAATCGGCGATCTATACAGGCGGCGCAAGGATATTTATGAAATGCTCTATCCCGAAACGAAGGCCGGGATCGCTCAGGCGATTGGTATGAACAAGGCGAAAGGGAACAACGTGGATTGCAAATTGCAATCCACGAGGAAGTCCTTCATAGAGGATACTGCCAGCGTGACCGGCTCCCACCCCAGCACCATCGCGCGGCACATCAAAATTGCCACCGATCTGACACCGGAGGCGAAGGAGACTTTGCGTGGCGCAGAGAAGCCCATATCCAGCACGACCTTGAAGAAAATATCCAAGCTGGACCCGGACCAGCAGAAAAAGGTATCCGCCCTGCTGGTATCGGGAGAAATTCAAACGGTGGACGAATATCTGGCAAAGAAGCCGCCGTGTGAACCGCCCCCGGAAGGGCCGCAGCGGATTCCCAACGAGCATATTGCCGCCATGATGGGCATGGCCCATTTTGCCGATGACACCATAGCGCATACCAACGATTTTCTGAAGCAGGAGGATACCTTCGCCCAAATGTCGAGAGAGAATCTCAAGGATATTCTGAAGATGCTGGACGCAATTAATGGTTCAATCCGGGCCTTGAGCAATGTAATAACGGACTGCTATGCTAATAGCTAATCTCTCAACAGACCCGCGCGGGTGTGTTCGTGATTTGCAGGTAAGCGGCGGTATACCCGTACCCATGGATACCCCGCCCAGCCTGTCACGGCCACCCGTGCGGGCGCTACACAGAGGGAAGAAACAGTGTTATAAGCCATCGTACAAAGGAGGTTTGATAGCCATTTCAAATACATACGGCTATATTCGGGTCAGCACCCGTGACCAGAACGAGGACCGGCAACTCATCGCTATGCGGGAGCTGTCTATCCCGGTGAAGAACATCTTTCTGGACAAGCAGTCTGGCAAGGACTTCGAGCGGCCTCAATATAAGAAGCTGGTCAAAAAATTAAAGCCGGACGATTTGCTCTACATCAAGAGCATCGACCGGCTGGGGCGAAACTATGGCAAGATTTTGGAACAGTGGCGGATTTTGACCAAAGAGAAAGGCATTGACATTGTGGTGCTGGATATGCCGCTGCTGGATACCCGGCGGGGCAAAGATCTGATGGGGACCTTCCTCAGTGATATTGTCCTGCAAGTACTGTCCTTCGTGGCGGAGAACGAGCGCACCAACATCCGCAAACGGCAACGGGAGGGCATCGCGGCGGCTAAGGCCAGGGGCGTGAGGTTCGGCAGACCGCCCAGGCCATTGCCGGAAAACTACCACAGCGCTTACCAAAGATGGAAAGCGGGGGCGATTACTGGTACAGCAGCGGCAAAGGAATGTGGGATGCCGCTGTCTACGTTCCGCTATCGGGCGGAGATTTACGAAAAGGCCAAATTATTGTAATAGTGGCAAATTTACAAAAATGTGTACCTTCCTGTAAAATGCGATTTTTTTCATGCTTGTAAAGAATACCACAGAAAGCCTCGTTTTTCAATACCTCACAAAATATTTTTCACATGAGAAATTCCCTGACAGGAAGGTACACATTTCCGCAGGTCCCAAAGCTAAAGCGGATCGGGAACCGCTCTAATGAAGAAGTACTGACCCAAGAGGAGGTGTATCTGTGTGTATCTTGAAAAGCCCTGCCAATATATACGGTCAATTTTGTGCCAGTATTCGAATCCAACCTAAAGCATTGCCGAGGTGTTTCCGGTATGTTTCTGTGCTTCTGTGTGCGGCGCTTCTGCTGGTTTCTCCCGCTTATGCAGCCAAACCTGCGGAGAAACCAGCTCCCGTTTCGGGTCCTGCGGGATTGTTTTCCTGGAGCGCGGAGACTGTCAATAAAACGGATGGAGAACTGTTCAAGCTGATGAAAGAACAGGGATTGACGGTTTTGTACCAAAACATCTCCAGCAAAAACAGCCGTCAGGAGCAGATGTCTGTCTTTGTTGAAACCGCTATGGACGAGGGGATTACCGTTTACTACCTGACGGGAGATGAGTCCTGGGGCTTGGACCCGGATGGAGAGAGGCTGTGTGAAGCGGTAAAAGATGCTGTCGCCTATAACCGCAGAATCAAGCGGAAATTTCTCGCCCGGCGGGAGGCGGACGGAAAACCGTGGAGTACAGTCCCGCAGTTGGCGGGAATTGTGTTTGACGTGGAGCCCTATACCTTGGACGAGTGGGACAAAAATCCTGACAAGGTGATGAACAGCTTCGTTTCCGGGATGACAGAGGCTTATGCTCTGGCCAAAGATTACGGGCTGGAGGTAATTGTCTGTATTCCCTTCCACTATGACAACAAGGGACAGCAGAAGGGTTTGGAAGAACTGATAAAAAACGGCTGTGACAGTATCGCGGTGATGAACTACTATCGAGGCGCTGAAATCAAAAATATTGCCACGGAGATAGAACTGGCACAGAAATACGGGAAGGGAATCATTACCATCTATGAGCTGCAAAAAGCAGACGGCCATGGCGTAAAGGAAATCAATACATATTACAACTCGGGACTCGCGGCCTTGAAAAAAAGTTACGCTAGTCTGCTGGAGGCATACCCGGAGCAAACGATCTCCATGGCTTACCACGACTACCGGGCGTTAAAGGAGGTACTGAAAAAGTGAATGAAGTCCTGCGGCAGGAGAAAAAATTTCTGATTGGTCTGCCCGATTACTACTACCACAGCGGGAACTTAGCAAAATTTATGCTGGAGGACCCCCACAACCGGGGAGACGGATACCCCATCCGTTCTCTCTATTTTGACTCGCTGGAGGACCGCGACTTTCAGGAGAAAATGGACGGGGTGGCGGTTCGGCGGAAGATCAGACTCCGGTGCTACGGCCCGAACAGCGATTTTGCCCTGCTGGAGGTCAAACAGAAGGAGGCGAATCTGCAAAAGAAGCGATCCCTGCGCCTCTCTAGGGACGCGGCAGTCCGTCTGGCCCAAGGGGATTATGGTGTGCTGTTGTCCCTCCAGGAACCACTGGCCCAGGAGTGCTACGCCATTATGAATATCTACGGCTACCAGCCCCGCTCCGTTGTGGAATACCGGCGGAGAGCCTTTATCGCCAGAGAGAACAAAATTCGAGTGACCTTTGACCACCATATCACAGGAACGGAGAGCGGCTTTGACATTTTTGACAGCACGCTTCCTCAGTATCCTGTTCAGGACACATCGCTGGTGGTGTTGGAGGTAAAGTACAATGGTTTTCTGCTGAGTTATATCAAGGATATGCTCAGCAACTGCGCCGCCGGAGAGCTGTCAGTGAGTAAATATTGCCTGAGCCGGACCGTCGGCAAACACTTTAATTTTTAGCAGAGAGAAGGAGAAATCATCATGAGAGAATATCTTGCACAGCTGATCACAGAGAGCGGAACCCTCACCTCGCAGGAGATTGTATTACATATTGCGGCCTCCGCAGTGTTGAGTATTGCCATTTACGTTTCCTACTGGTATACCCACGCCGGAACGGCATACAGCAAAAAATTCAACGTGTCTCTGGTGTCCCTCACCATCCTCACGGCCACGGTTATGACAGTCATCGGCAACAACATTGCGCTGTCTCTTGGTATGGTGGGTGCCCTGTCCATTGTGCGTTTCCGCACGGCGATCAAGGATTCCCGGGATACCGCCTATATCTTTTGGACGATTATTGTGGGTATCTGCTGCGGCGTAGGAGATTATCTGGTGGCCGGTGTGGGCACCGCCATGGTGTTTGTGGTACTGCTGCTCCTGGGCCGGGTGCGGAATGAAAACCGCATCCTGCTGATTATCCGTGGAACAAAGGAACAGGGCGCGGATATGGAGCGTCTGGTATTCTCCTATTTTGACAAGCGGGCCCTCCTGCGGGTACGCAACACTACGGCGGAGCATGTGGAGCTCATCTATGAGATGCCCCGGAAGATCTGGCAGAAGAACTATCAAAAGGACTTGGACATCTCGGATGCCCTGTATGCTTTGGGCGGCACCGAATATGTAAACACCGTGACCCAGAGCGACGAAATCAGCGGGTGACGGCCATGCGGCGCGGTATCTTTGCAATGGCGGGCATGGCGGTATGCGTCCTGCTGCTGTCCGTCTTTTTTCAGGACTTGGGGGACCGAACCGGCGTGCTGCGGTATCAGCAGCACCGGGAACAGCCTTCGGAGGAAGAACTGGGGGGCTGCACAGTCTGCGGTGGCCAAGGGGAATTGTGTACTCATCTGCCCATCATCCGTATTGAGACCGGAGGCCAGACCATTCCGGGCCGTCCCTACGAGGGAGAGGATGGTGTGACAGCGGGCTACTACACAGGCGATTTAGGAGAGGAAGAAATTCTGGTTCAATTTTCTGCTGTATCAGAGGAGGGCGTTTGGCACCACAGGGATGACGCTTCCACAGCAGAGGGGACAGCCCTTTTCCGCTACCGGGGCAACAGCTCCCGCTGGTTTACCAAAGGCAGCTTCCGTCTGCGGATCGTAGAGGAGGACGATTCGCTAACCGCCCGGAGGCTGGGCCTTCTGGGAATGAAGGATGGTAAGGAGTGGGCTCTCCATGGCCCGTTCCTGGATAAGACGCTGATGCGAAACTATATGTGCATGAATCTCTCGGCGGAAGTAATGGGGACCTGGGTGCCGGATACCCGCTTCTGTGAGGTGATTCTGGATGGGGAGTATCAGGGCGTCTATCTCCTGATGGAGACCATCGACGTGGATGAAAACCGCCTTGATCTGCGGGAGTACACGCCGGGGGACCCGGTGCTGAGCTATCTGGTCCGTATCGAGCCCTATACCAACCCAGGGAAGGTACTGGACAATTTCAGCCTCTATTCCTACCGGATGGAACCGGGACGGCATCTGGAGCTGCTGTATCCGGGAGTAATCAACCAGACCCGACAGGTGCGGGACTATGTACAGGCGGATTACAATGAAGCGGAGCGGATGCTCTACTCTGTGGAGATGTTGGACGGCTCCGACAGATGGCGGCAGGAGCTGGATGTGGATTCCTTTGTAAATTATTACATTCTGATGGAGTTTTTCGGCATCAACGACGCCTTTTCCGCTTCCACCTACTTTTACCGGGATGTCCGGGGAAAGCTGTCCATCGGCCCGGTGTGGGATTACAATAATGCCTTTGACAATTTCCTGCGGCCTATCGAAAGCCGGGAATTTCTGCTCTCCCAGAGGGGCTGGTACGCCAAGCTGATGCAGGATGAGGACTTTGTGGAGCGGGTCATCTCCCGCTACCGTCAGCTGCGTCGGGGCGTTCTGTCCGAGGAGCGGCTGCTGGCCTACGAAAAGGAGATTGAAGCATGGCTGGGCGGCGCCGTGGACCGGAATTTCTCTGTCTGGGGCTGGACCTTTGACCCGGAACAGCTGAGCACACGGGAGCGCCAGCGTCCCGACCCCGCGACCGGAGAAACCTTGCGGGACGTGAACCCCTCCAGCTATGAGGAGGCGGTGGAATGGATGATGGACTACATCGTAGATCGGGGCCGGTGGATGGACGAGCACATTGAGTCCCTGCGGCAGTACTGCCACCCCTCCCGATTTGCCAACCAGATGCTGGGTTAGGAGGGAAGCGAATGAAGCGATTTGTAGCGGCGGCTGTTCTGCTGCTGGCCATTGGGATTGGGGCTTATTGGGCCATTTTTTACGGCGGCTTTTATCTGCGCTTTAGGGAACGCGCCGCGATGGATGTTCCATTTCGGGCGGAGGGGACGCAGCTCCAGGCCCGAAACGGGCAGGATTACGTTCCGCTGATTCTGAGAGGCGTGGACGTATCCGCCAGCCTTCCGGGGCACTATGCCACTGCCTATGACACGGGGGAGGAGGACTACCTTCGCTGGTTTGAGGCCATCGGGGACATGGGGGCCAACGCGGTCCGGGCTACCAGCATTATGAACGATGATTTTTACAATGCCCTCTATGCCTACAACACCAGTCACGACCAGCCACTGTATCTGCTCCAGGGTACCAGCGTCAGCGATGCCGTAGGAGACGGCTCCAAGGACGCCTATACCTCTGGCTTCCTCGATTCCCTTCTGGAGGATGGGAAAGCTCTTGTGGATATTATCCACGGGCGGAAGGATCTCCCGGCTGTGGGAATCCGAAGCGGCGGAATCTACCGGCGGGACATCTCCCCGTGGGTGGTTGGATTTCTGATCGGGACGGAATGGTATTCAGACACCATCTCCTATACGGATCACAGCACCATCCGTTCCGGCACCTATCAAGGGACATACTTTCAGACAGTGGCGGATGCCACTCCCTTTGAGGCGGCAATGGCCCACGTTATGGATGAAATCACCGCCTACGAGACGGATAAATACAGTGCGCAGCGGCCCATTGGATTTCTCTGTGACCCCTCCTGCGATTTCCTGGAGTATGAGGAGGTCTATGCCCGCCAGATGAAAAAGCACGCACAGACGGACCCGGAGCATATCACACCTCTGCCCGTCATGGAGGCGGGGTGCTTTGCCGCCTACCGGCTCTATGACTTCTGCGACAACTTTACGGAATATCTTTCCTCCGGCCAGAAGCAGGATATTGCCCCCCTTCTGACAGGGCTGCCCGTCAATCAGCCTTACGGCGGTTATCTGGAGCTGATGGGCCGGTATCACACCATGCCGGTGCTGGCGGCGGGCTACGGTTTTTCTACCAGCCGGGGGGCCGTCGTTCTGGATCGAGCGCCCCTGAGCGAGGAAGAACAGGGGCGGCGTTTGCTGGAAGTCAGCCGGACGCTGGAGGCGGATGGCTGGGCGGGAGGCTTTATTTCCACCTGGCAGGATGAATGGGACCGGAGAAGTTGGAATACCGCCTTTGCTGCGGTTCCCACAGAGCATTACCTGTGGCATGACTTGCAGACGGCGGACCAGAGCTATGGCCTGATGGCCTTCGAGCCGGGGAAGGAGGCGGTGTGTACGCTGGACGGAAACCCCTCCGAGTGGACGGCGGAGGACCTTCTGCTGGAGCAAAACGGACTGAGGCTGTCAGCCCGCTATGACGCGGAGGGGCTCTATCTGATGTTGGAGGGCGTAAGCCGGGAGGAAGCAGTCTATCTGCCGCTGGATATTTCCTCCGAGGCGGGAAGCGGCTCCTGCGTCAATCCTTCTCTGTCCTTTCAGCGGGAGGCAGACTTTGTACTCTGCCTGGACGGAACGGACAACAGCCGCCTGCTGGTGCAGGAGCGTTGGGACCCCCTGCGGGAACGGTTCCTGTATGAAACCGAAGGAGACGATCCTTTCCTGGACTTCCCGGAGCGGGACGGCGCTCGGTTTGTCTCCCTAGGCATGGCGGTGCAGAACCCCCTTCTGGTAGACACGCTGACCCCGGAGACCAGAGCTCTCCAGCGCCTGGGGGTGTGGGAAACCGGGAAGCTGATCCACGGAAACGGCGATAGCCGGTCCCCGGACTACAACTCTTTGACCGATTTCTGTTTTGGGGAGGGATGTGTGGAAATTCGACTCCCCTGGCTGCTGCTGAATGTGGGGGCTCCCGCTTCCATGATGGTTCATCGGGACTATTACCAGCATTACGGCGTGGAGTTTAAGCAGATTCGTGAGCTGTGGATCGGGGCGGCCCGGGACGACGAGGAGGGGGATATTTCGATGGCATCCCTCCAGGTTAAAGGCTGGAAAAGCCTGGAGTTCCGGGAGCGGCTGAAGGAAAGCTATTACATGGTGCAGGCATACTGGAAAGGGGGAGATGGAAATGCGTCTGCCGGTTAGAGCTGTCATTTACTTTTACATCTTCATTTGCGTTATCCTATTGCTGTTTAATCTGCTGTACATTGTCCGCTCCGGCAGCGTCAAGCGGCAGCAGCAGAGAAAAATCCGGCATTGGGAAAAATATTTGGACAGCATTGCGGAGGGGACCCCCGTATGGGATACCAGTGAGCTGTTCCGCCGGTTGAAGAATATCCAGGAGCTCATGGCCTTTTATGCGGTGATGGAGAGCCAGGAGCAAGAACAGCCGGGCGAAGCGGCCGCTTTCTTCCGGGAAAACCACTCCATAGCTTTGGAGCTTGCGCGGGAATACGGTGGAAGGGACGCAATGGAGCAGGCGTTTTTCGCCTATGTGATCGCCGCCTTTCATCCGGCGATTGGAGACCGGCAAAGCCCGCTGCTGGAGTGCCTGCTGAACTATTTGGAGAACTCTACGGTATACAGCCGGGAGAATATTCTCAATGCTCTCTATGCCCTTGGAAGTATCCAATCAGTGGAACACGCTTTTCTTTTCATGAGCCAGCGGGGCTGGTATCACGATCCCAGACTCCTGTCCGATGGGTTGAACCGGTTTCAGGGAGGAAAAGAGGCCCTGGCCAACCGGCTATGGAACTGCCGGGGGCAGTTGGCCGAGTGTTTTCAGGTTGGAACCATTCGTTTTGCCGATGCCTTGAGCGGAGACAGCTTCGCAGAGGCTTTTCTGCGGGCGTTGGAGACAGAGGAGCTACCAACAGAGACCCGGTTTACTCTCGTGCGCTATTTTCGCCGCCACGCCGTTCCATACGCAAAGCCCGCGCTTCTGCGGCTGCTGAAGGGTGAGACGGATGGGAAACGGGAGCTTGCCATTGCGGCGGCGGCATCTCTTGCGTCTTACCCAGACGAAATGGTGCGTCAAGCTCTGAAGGAGGCCCTCCACAACCCCAACTGGTACGTCCGGCAAAACGCGGCCCGCGCCTTAAAAGTGTTGGGCGTTACATGGGAGGAAAGCGGGATCAAAAACAGCACAGACCGCTATGCAGCGGAAATGCTGGAATATATCCTTGGGGTGCAGCCTGCGGTTGAGAAAGAAGGCGAGGTGCTGACGGCGGTATGAGCCATTTGGTTTTTCAAATTCTGCGCGTGGTGGAAGTGTTCTTCCTGCTGTATCTGCTTTTCTATGCATCCTACCTGTTTCTATCTGTGGCAATAGGAGCTTGGCGGCTTTATAAACTGGACCGGATGCGCGCCATTAAAAATGAGCTGAAACACGATTTTTATTTTCCGGTCTCTATCTTGGTGCCCGCCCATAATGAGGGCGTTACGATTCTGGACAACGTAAAATCCCTGCTGGAGCTGGACTACCAGCTTTATGA
>Ga0209694_1000856_pt1 | contig 40236 bp, 36 predicted proteins | sample GluameincwithD2O_FD_187499 | JGI IMG/M metagenome (GOLD analysis project Ga0209694, IMG submission 187499) | Mouse cecum microbial communities from Vienna, Austria - Glucosamine amended microcosms incubated with D2O (SPAdes) (version 2) | ecosystem: Host-associated > Mammals > Digestive system >... | reverse complement strand
AACGTGGTGGAAAGCTCCATTTGCGACAGTATCCGCCGGGGTGTTAAAAATCTTGCGGAAATTTTGAAAAATTTTTACGGATAGGGAGCAACAAACAGCCTCTAACCCGCCTGATAGGTAAGGAGGGCTTATACACTGAGAACAACTGAATACACAGTATTCCAGGCACAAAACCTGCGTGAACAGCGACAAAAGGCGCGCCGCCAGGACAGCCCGCTCAAGGAGGTGAGAGAAGTGGGCCGAGCGATCAGCGCGAACCTTTGACCCGGCCCTGGCAAGCCGGGCGCGACGACAGCGCAGGGGATAATGAAACTTGCTCACGCCCTCCCATAGACTTGCGGGGGAGCTTCGCAGTATTTGCGGAGCTATGACAGCCGGAGCCGCCGGCGGCCTGGGATGCTCCCCTGTGCCGGGGCGCGTGGCAAATACGGCGCAATCATAGATCGAAATGGATTTATCCTCGTTGGACTTCTGGCCACCGTGACCAGAAGTGGGGCAAGGTTGAAGGGCAGCACTTGTTCGGGTGCTGCCTTTCTGCGTTTCCCCACGGGACAAGAGGGAAACTTGTTTGCTTAAAACCCCCGTTTACACAGGAGGATAGAATATGCCGCATACCCGAACCAGCTATCACAGAGAATTGAAAACGGCCTCTCTCCAGGGCCGAACCATTACTGTTGAAAATCTGACCCCCATTCTTGCACCCAAGGTGCGGAACAAGCGCAAGCGGGAGATCGAGGCGGGGCTTTACACTGTATTTCGCAAGTACGCTCCGGGCCGCGCGGAAATGCGCTGACCGGGCGGCATCCTTGTGCCCTGGGGCTGTCTTTGGTATAATATACTTGTAAAGGTTGACAGCTCCATTTCCCGACAGGAAAGGAGCTATCATGGAAAACCGTATCGACGCGATCTACGCCAGACAGTCCGTGGACCGCAAGGACAGTATCAGCATTGAGAGTCAAATCGAGTTCTGCAAGTACGAGTTAAGAGGTGGGAACCACAAAGATTATCAAGATAAGGGCTATTCCGGGAAGAATACGGACAGGCCAAAATTCCAGGAGCTTTTAGCCGACATTCGACAGGGTTTAATTCGCCGGGTGGTGGTTTACAAGCTGGACCGCATCAGCCGTTCCATTCTGGACTTCGCAACCATGATGGAGCTGTTCCAGGAGTACAATGTGGAATTTGTTTCCTCCACAGAAAAGTTCGATACGTCCACGCCAATGGGCCGGGCTATGCTGAATATCTGCATTGTGTTCGCTCAGTTAGAGCGCGAGACGATCCAGAAGCGAGTAACCGACGCTTACTACTCCCGGTGTCAGCGGGGCTTCCACATGAGCGGTGCGGCCCCCTACGGTTTCAAGCTGGAGCCTACCACCCTCCAGGGCATCCGCACGAAAATGATGATCCCGGACCCCACCACGGCGAATATCGCCCGGTTGATGTTTGAGATGTACGCCGAGCCGTCCACGTCGTTCGGAGATATTGCCCGGTACTTTGCTGAAAACAATATCCTGATTTACGGCAAGGAATTGAAACGGGGCTTTATCTCTCAACTGCTCCGCAACCCGATTTACGCCCAGGCCGACCTGGAGCTATACGAGTTTTTCAAGGGGCAGGGGGCCGTGGTGGTCAATGACGCGGCGGACTTCGCTGGAACAAACGGCTGCTATCTCTACCAGGGCCGGGACGTGCAGGAGCGAAAAAACAAGGACCTGCGGGGGCAGATCCTTGTGCTGGCCCCCAGCAAGGGCATTGTCCCCGCCGATACCTGGCTGCGGTGCAGGAAGAAGCTGCTGGCAAATATCACGTTCCAGGGAGGACGCAAGGCCCGGAATACCTGGCTGGCCGGAAAAATCAAGTGTGGGCGCTGTGGGTATGCCCTTATGAGCGTGGGCAACCCAGCGGGAACGCAGTATCTTCGGTGCTCCAAGAGGGCGGACAACAAAAGCTGTGAGGGCTGCGGGACGTTGCGGACGGCGGAGTTTGAGCAATTTGTCTATGGGGAGATGGTGAAGAAGCTCTCTGAATTTCAAACCCTGACCGCAAAAGCAACGGCCGTCAATCCCAAGCTGACCGCCTTGAATGTGGAGCTGGCCCAGGTGGAGGACGAAATTGAAAAACTGCTGAACACCCTGACCGGGGCCAATGCGGTTCTGCTGTCCTATGCCAACGGGAAAATCGAGGAACTGGACGCCAGCCGCCAACGGCTGATAAAGGAAATCGCAGCACTAAACACGGAAACAATCTCCCCGCAGAAAATTGAGTTTCTGTCTGCCCATCTGGAGAACTGGAACACGATTGACTTTGACGACCGACGGCAGGTAACAGACATTATTCTCTCCCAGGTCCAGGCCACCAGCGACCGCGTTTCGTTTGAGTGGAAAATCTGAAAATCTTTCTCTCTGCGCTTTATGCTATGGCCTGTGTGCCCTTGTTAAGCGTTGCTAATATAGTAGTATAATTTAGGATTGAGTGTAAAGTCAGTTTTAACGTCGGACGGAGTAAAACCAATGATGACATTGACCTGCGGCCCATACACAATCGAATTGTTTGAGGCAGAAAGCGTTTGTGGCATCGTATATGCAGTCATGGATCACCAGAGTGCCGAAGGAATCTGGTGCCTCTTAAAGGGATGAGGCCTGGCATTAGCGGCAATCTCTGGTGTGGACTGGAACCGGGAGTTGTCCCCGTGGAGCACGCCCAAAGTATTTCGGGATGGTGCAGATTTTGGAGGACAAGCTTCAGTTCTGTTGGATGCGTTGGCGCATCAGATCATACCACTTACAGAAAAACATCTGAGATATGCCCCAGAGTTCCGAGGCATTGCAGGATATTCATTAGCAGGCCTGTTCGCATTGTGGGCCGTTTATCAGACATACCTCTTTGACCGGGCAGCTTCAATTTCCGGTTCACTGTGGTTTGAAGGCTTTCTAGATTTTATGAGGACCAACACTCCAAAAGCGAAACTCGTATATCTTTGAATTTTACTTTATGATCAAATTGAAGAAAATGATGTAATCCGATTTCATTTTAGGTATCAGCGCAAGCAGTACTCCATAGGACTTATCATATTTATACCTGTGAAAGGCTCTCATAACCACCTGAAGTCTGTCATTTCCGCAACTTTTTTGTCTATCCATTATGAGTATTCACTCTCTGACCACATATTTGCCCACAGACAGAGAAAACCGGCCCACCAGGAATATCCTGGTGGGCCGCAGATCTCAACTTACCTTGTCCTCTGCACTCAGCCGCTCCCTTTTGGCGGCTACTTCCGCTCGCATCTCAGCTATCATTATCGCCAGCAACCTTTCGCACTCCTCCTCCGTGTCGGCATGGACACTTCGTGTTTTCAGTTTCCCATCCGGCCATGTAATCGCACACCGCCCAGTCCATCGACCGCTTTTGCTCTGACTGAGTGACCCTGTTCCCCATCGGCGTCTCCGTTTCCTGGTGGGTTGAAAATCAGTCATCGTGGGCATGGATTTTGCTACCGGTGCAGATTCTGTCGCTTCTGCTTTTCCGATACCCTGGTCGATTTTGACGGCGGCTTGCCTCTGCATATCGCTTGTGACATGGGCGTAGATGTTCAGGGTTGTGGCGCTGGAGGTATGCCCGATGATGGTGGACAGGGTCTTTACATCCATACCATGCTCCAGAGCGTTGGTGGCGAAAACATGACGCAGGTCGTGGAATCGCACTTTTTTACATCCAGCGTGCTTCAGGATCTTGGCCAGCCGGTGGCTGACAACGGAAGGGGCAACTGGAGCGTCCTCTTTTTTAGGTGAAGGAAACATCCACTGTGAGAAAACCGTTTGCTTATACTCGTTCAGTGCTGTGACAACAGGTGGAGGCAAAATCACCGTTCGAATGGATGCCTTGGTCTTGGGCGGTTGTATCAGCAGTTCGCCTTTGATCTGGCAGACTTGCCGCTCGATCCGCAGTTCCCCAGTTTTAAGATTCAGGTCCTCCCACTGGAGTGCCATCAGTTCCCCTACCCGGAGCCCGGTGGTCAGTTCCAGCAGGAACACCTCATAGTATCCCTCGGCCCTTGCTTGGATGAGAAGCTTTTGCAGTTCCTCCCGACTGAGTATCGCCAACTCTTTCGGCTTGGCCGGTGGGAGTTTACATTCCTTTGCCGGGTTTTGTAGGATCAATTTTTCAGAGACAGCTTTTTCCAAGGCCCTGCGGCAAATACCATAGCAGTGCCGTATTGTATTGCTTGAGAGCCCCTCACCTCTGGACTCCCGATGCTCACTCCGCCCATCCTTTCTCATCCAGTTTATGAACTGCTGGAGGTCATTTGCAGTCAGCTTGTTCAGCGGAACGCAGCCCAGCTTTGGTCGGATGTACAGCCGAATAAAATCCTCATAGCCTCGCTGGGTGTTTGGACGGACGATGGGCTTGCAGTGATTTTCGTACCAGAACTCCATCCACTCACCGAAGGGCATATCTGCTCTGACCTTGACGGCGGTCGCAGGAGTTGCGGAGCTTTTCAGTACATTCAACTTCTCAACGCACTCCGCCTTGGTCTTGGCCAGCACATTCTTCGTTTTGGGCAGACCCTTGTCATCGTAACCGACGACCACTCGCCCCTCCCAGCGCCCGTCCTTTCTCAGTCGGACTGTGCCCTCGCCGCTTTTGCGCTTTCTTCCCACGGTCTCAACTCCTCTCCGAAAATGTCTGTCAGGAAATCTCCTACTACTTCCGAGGCACGCTTCTGCATATCGCCGGTGGTGTGGGTATAGGTGTCCAGCGTGAACGCCGCTCTGGTGTGACCGAGGATGCCTGACAAGGTTTTTACATCCACGCCTGATGCCAGAGCATGGGTCGCGAAGGTGTGTCTCAGATCGTGAAACCTGATACTGGGGAGACCAGCCCGTTTCAGCAGAGACTTCAGATGGCTGTAGGCAGTATCAGGGTTGGCGGGCTGTTCTGGTCTCAGCGGGTTGGGGAATATCCACTCGGTGAGCGCAGACTTTTTCCGCTCGTGGAGAACCTGTACCGTACTGGCGGGCAGTACGATTTTGCGAGTACCTGCATAAGTCTTGGTATCACCGGCGATGAGTCCACCACCTTCTTTGCGATAGACGGTGCGGCAGACTTTCAGTGTGCCGGCGACCTCATCGAAGTCCTCCCACTTGAGTCCGCAGATCTCACCCCGCCGCAGACCTGTGGTCAGCTCTGTGTAGAAGAAGTCGTACCAGATTTCATCCTCCGCGATGACTTTCATGAACACATCCAGCTGCTCCTCCGTCAAAATCTGTTTCGAGCCATAGGTGAACTTTGGAACTGTGACCTGCTCAGTAGGGTTGCTGGCGATCAGGTGAGTCTGTTGCGCCGCTTGCAGGGCCTCATGGAGCATGCCGTGGATACCATAAATGGTTCCCCCTGACAGGCCAGCGCCTGTGTGGAGATTTCCGCTCTGCGCCAGCTTGTCATACAACCTTTGGATGTCCTTTGGTGTGACCTGGGATATGATCTTATTTCCGAGCTTCGGTCTGATATGATTTTCCACTGTGCCCCGGTATCTGATAAGGGTGGCGGGGCGGATTGTCCCGGCGATATCATTCAGCCACTGATCCAGCCACTCGCCCAGCGTCATGGAACTGTCTTCGGTCAGGTCTACGCCCTGGTAGGCGTCGATGTTCTGACGGAGCTTTGCGGACAACTCTTTTTGAGTGGGAGCGTAGACGTAGCGGAAGATAGAGTCACCATTTTCTTTGTGGCCTACCACGATGCGGCCCTCCCACCGACCGTCGTCACGCTTTCGCACCATGCCGTCGCCAGATGGTCTGCGCTTCGCCATTTGTTACTCACCTCCAGTCCGAATATCACCGTCGTTTTCGTCCATGCACTCGGCCATCAGCCTGACACCCAATCGGAAACCCAGAATGAAATTCTCGGTTGCTGTGATACTGTTGATCTCATGCTGTGACCGAATGAGCTTCGTGAGAATTTCTTGCTCAGTCTCCTTCAGCTGTTCCATGAGTTGGCTTTCATAGCGGGTGACGCGATCCACCGCCCGCTTCAGCTCTGAGCCAGGTGTCATCTGCTGTTCGTTGGGTATGATGTTGCCGTAGTAGAGGTCTTCCAGAATCGTTCTCATATCTACCGCCTCCTTTGCAACACAAACACATACCACACTTTGCGGAATATAGCTACTACTTTTTTCGAGGGCTTTTATTCTTTGTTTTGCGGCGCAGAATTTGAACAGGGTGCAGGAGATCACAGATCGCCTCTTTGGTAACGGACGGCGTCGTCCAGCGAGATGCTGCCGCTGGTCTTTTTCACGTCCTGGATGCACCGGCCCCGCAGCGCCTTGAGCTGTTCATCAGGAATCTCCATCCCTGCTGCCAGCACATTCATCACCATGTCCTGCTCCACCGCCAGCTTGAAGAGCAGATGGCAGCTGTTCAGAGGACGCATCTCTTTGACGAGTTGCTGTGTCTCAGAGGAGGTTCGCACGCAAACTTGTTTTTTCTCCTGGCATGATGCTCCTCCTGAAATTCGCAAATATCCCCGCCTTGACCCGCCAGTATTGCGGCGGCTGTAAGGACAGAGAAAAAACTGACCCCCGACTTGCCCCCAGGGGGTGAAAAATGACCCCCGCACCGACTCCTGCGAAATTCCGAAAAACCACCTACGACAGCCACCTTGCGGAATGGCGAAACACTGAGGTTTTCTCTCTGGATTTTCCGATATCGACCACCTGCCACAGCAAAAAGTGAAAATTCCGACCACCTATGGAAAATCCCCGACCCGCTCTGCGGGGCGGTGTGGCTGGCTGGGGGGCGCGTAAGCGACCCCCGGCCTTTATCCTGCACTTTTTTCGACCCCCCGGTTCACCTGCCACTTTCGGCTGCACTGAATTCACCGGATGGCGCACACCGGGCACACGCTTTTGACACGGCGGCGTTTGCGATGGACTGCGGCTTGTTACCCTCTGGATACCAGCGAGGCCACACAGTGGCGCACAGGTCGTCACGCTGAGTGCGCGCTATCACTGCGGAGCGCGAGTGCTTGTGCGACTCGCTGACGTTCAGCTGCCACATCCATCTGCGCCATTTGCTGTTCGTAGAACTGATTCAGCGCCAGTTGGATCGGACGGATGGTGTAGAGCAGATTGCCGTTGCGCTTCAGACCATCCCTGGTGGTGACGCTTGTGCTCTCCGTACTGATGAGTTGTCGCTCCTCCAGTTCACACACATACTTGCGGACGGTATTGGTGCTCATCCGCACTGCTCTGCCGATGGTTTTGTAGCTGGGCCAGCACTGATAGGTACTCCTGCCTTCACAGCAGAGCAGGTACGAGTAGACGGCCAGCGCGCCGGGTGACAGACCCAGCAGGAATATTTCGTTGGGCAGCTGGAAGTAGTTCTTGACCGGATCACGCTTTGGCCACGGTGTGTACTTCAATCTGCACCTCCTTGGGTGTGTTGCGACACCCACTCCACAAATTTCTCTTTGGGCACTACGAGTCTGCTACCGATTTTCAGAACCGGAAAACCCGGTTCGTGCATCAGCTCATAACCACTGGACGGAGAGACGCCCAGCACTCTCGCCACCGTTGCCGCATTCAGGAACAGCGGCAGTTCGTCGTAATCTTTGTAGGCGGATTCTTTCATATAGGACTTGCCTCCTTGTCAGTTGTGACAGTCTTTTCTCTCTGTGATGGAATACAGGACAGAGTGTGATAGCCGTCCACGCTGTTCCCTCCATACCAGAAAAACAAAAGACCTACACATCCTTGCTGGCAAAACGACCAGCGGTACAGAATGTCGTACCGCAAGGTCTTGCACAGCCTCGGATATGTAAGTCGGAAGTAGAGCAAGGCAGTTTGTTCAGTTGTTGCACCCGAATATATGTTCTATGTATAGGATACTTGATTGAGTAAGCTTTGTCAAGAGAGCGTATAAAATTTTTTGTACCTGGACATAATAAATAATTCTGCTGTGAGTGCCACTGAAAAAATACACCCGCAGAGGTTGACCCTTGCAGGTGTATTTCGTGAAGCATCATGATAGATGTGCATAGAACTATCATTCCGGTGTCGTGTTTAGCTGCTGCATCAGCTCTTGGAAACCATCCAGTGCGCTCTGGAGATTTTCGATAATATCCAGAGCCAATACATCCGGCGCGGGCAGGCTATCCAGGTCCGCAAGAGATTTGTCCTTGATCCAAAAAATATCCAGACTGGCCTTGTCCCGATCCAGAATTTCCTGAACGGCAAATTTCCTCCAGCGGCCATCCGGGTTATCCTCCGACCACGTTTCATGGCGCTGGTGCCGGTTCTCCGGACGGAAGCAGCAGATAAAATCCTCCAGATCGGCGTCCGTCATGGGATGCTGTTTCAGCGTGAAATGGACGTTGGTGCGGAAGTCGTACACCCACACCTCTTTCGTCTGCCGCTCCGGGCTGGCAGGGCGCTTGTCGAAGAAGATCACGTTTGCCTTGACGCCTGGCTTATAAAAAATCCCGGTGGGCAGACGCAGGATCGTGTGCAGGTCGGTGGTCTCCAGCAGTTTCCGGCGCACCGTCTCACCGGCACCACCTTCGAAGAGCACGTTGTCCGGCACCACCACCGCCGCCTTACCCCTGACGTTCAGGAGCGTATTAATGTGCTGGACAAAATTCAGCTGCTTGTTGGAGCTGGTGGTCCAGAAGTCGGTTCGGTTGTAAACCAGGTCTTCCTCCTCCTGCTCTCCCTCCTCATTGGTGAAAGTGATGGAGGACTTCTTTCCGAAAGGCGGGTTGGTCAGCACGTAGTCCACCCGGTAGCCGGGGTCGGTCAGCAGTGCATCCCCCAGAGTGACGGGGACGTTTCCGTAGATGTCCCCGATGTTGTGGAGATACAAATTCATCAGGCACAGCTTGAAGGTGGAGGGGACTAGCTCGTTGCCATAGAAGGTCTGGTTTTTGAGGAACTCTTTTTTCTCCCGGTCCAGGGTATAGTGGGCTTCATCCGCGATATACTCCTGTGCGGCGAGAAAGAAACCGCCGCTGCCGCAGCAGGGGTCCGCGATGGTTTTCATGGGCTCCGGACGAACACAGCGCACCATGGCCCGGATGAGGGGCCGGGGCGTGAAGTACTGCCCTGCGCCGCTTTTCACGTCCTCCGCGTTTTTCTGGAGTAACCCCTCGTAGATCTCACCCTTGACGTCGGAGGACATGGACACCCACCGCTCCTGGTCGATCATCTGCACGATGCGGTACAGGATGGCGGCGCTGCTGATCTTGTTCACCGCGCCCTTGAAAATTTTCCCCAGAATGCCGCCCTGTTCCCCCAGCTTTTCCAGAGTAGCCTTGTACTGCTCCTCCAGCTCCGCGCCCTTGAGGGTGTTCATGTCCGCCCAAGTATATCCGAAGGGGATGCCAGTCTCCCGCCTGTAGGGTGGCTTGGAGTACTCATCCGACATTTTCAGGAAGATTAAATATGTAAGCTGCTCCAGGTAGTCGCCGTAGGACACGCCGTTGTCCCGCAGAGGGTTGCACATACCCCAGACTTTGGAGATGATGGCGGAGGTTTGGTCAGGTATCAATTATTTCACCTCCATTTAGGGCTTTAAAATAGAAGGCAGCTAAATCATTGAGCTCCTTGTTCATATATTTATCGTCCAGTCGAAGCTCTTTACAAGTAATGCTCACGATAAAAATGAAAGCACATGTTGCCAAATAAAGAGGAAGTTCATGTCCGCTTGTTTTTGGGGAATTGTCAATACCTATATAATTACTGTCGACACCCAAGCGAAGTATATTTCCAAGGCAACTCGCGTGAATTGAAGCGCAAGCGCGTTTATAAGCAAAGTGCAACCGTGCGAGGAATGTTTTTATTGTAGGATCAGTTTCGGAGTTTTGTATGTATTCTACAACATTTGCAAAGGTTCCCTTCCCCGTCCACCAAAAATCTTGTTTAGTAATTGTACGATGTGATGCGCTTATTGCTTTTGTTGTTTCATTTTCTATTTCTTTTAATGTGGCACTATTGTCAAAATGTGCAGCTTCATATCTGAGTGCCTTATTTCGCTGAATATTATAGTCTAAATAATAATCATCCACATAATTTTGAAAGTCGCTATCCTGCCTATGTTTCTCAAAAAAAGATACAACAATAAATTCCTCATAAATATTTCTTGCCAAAGAGAGTGCCCCATCTGGAAAGCCAAAAGTGGACAAACAAATTATCTCTCGCATAGTTGTAATAGATTTCCCGAAAGTATACAAGAGAATATTCAAATAATCATTACCTGTTTTTATATGCTGTGCCCGTACTGCATCCACGATATAACTTTCAACAGAATCAACAATCAAAGCCAAATCATCTAATTTCCATAGTTTGGTACACTCTGTATGCACGCCTAAAGCCATTACACCAACCTCCCCTCAAACGCTTTCTTCAAAATGCTCTGCCGCAGGGCCTCGGCCTGTTGCAGGGCTGTGTCTACTGTTTTTTGGATACTGTCGCAGACAGATAAACGGGATTCAATTTCAGCCACAATAGAATCTTGTACATTTCTGTCTGCTGTAGGAACAATTACTTTTGATAGTGATTGCCCCGTTAAATGTTTAATTCCAGTTCCCGTGAAATATCTAAAAAGCTGCCCTGCCTGAGCAGAAAACCACAGATAATACATATAAAATCTGGGGTTTGAGTTATCTAAAAACCGCACCCTATGTAACGCTTTCTGATAAAATATGGAATCCTGCTTATCCCAAACTGCACATCTGCCAGGTTCTCCACCTTCGCAGATTATCAGGTCATTGTGAGAAACAGAATATTTCTCAATCTCATCGGCCTCAATCCGCATTTCTAACAAATCAGACAAATCGAAAGAAAACCACCTGACGTTGATATTACGCAAATATTTATGAAAATTTCCAGTATTTTTCTCCTTGTCCAGCATTTTTCCAAGGCGGGCGTCAATAATTTCTCCAAATGGGGTATGTGTTGTGACTTTCCCAAATGCCTCTTTCAGCACCGCTTGCTGGTATGCTTTCAGCCGTTCCTTTGCCATTTTTAGCTCGGCCACGCTGGCGTCCAGTTGGGAGAACAGTTCTTCAATGCGGGCAACGATACGTTCTTGTTCTGACAGAGGCGGGACCGGTACATCGAGATTTTTGATCGTTGCTTGAGTAATCGCCTTGAATGTTGTCCCCGTTCCTTGAGCAGATAATTTTGTCTCAAAAAATCTAAAATAATGTAGTAAATAACGCAGATTTATTTCTGGTGATGGACGTATTGCGGTTAATCCACGGCCAATGCAAACTAGTCCTGGCGAAAGATTTGTTGGTCCAACTGGAGCACGAACTGATAACAGAATATCATCTTTTTCTGCAATTTTTGTGGGTTGTGAGCAGTACACACGAATAGTTGGATATAAGTCTCCAAAATCCGCTTTGCCTTGAAAAAAGGGCATACCAATGCCATCTGTATTGTAATATTTTGATTCTGGAGACTGGCCTGCAATAATGGTACAGCAGTCTTTAAGTTTAAGAGTCCTTCGCATATTCCTCGGCCCATTTCCTATTTTCGTTTATACAATCTTGGATCTCTTCTTTTGATCGATAATATGTTGGAAAGAAATCATTCATTTCGTAGATGCAAAACGGCATTTGGATATCCGCAACATCATTAAACTCGAAATCAGCAAAATGTGTTATATCCAAACCATCATAGTGAAATGTTTCAGTAGGGTCAAAATACAATACAAATCCCAATGGGTATGCTGTAATTTCACTAAGAGCCATTGATTCGAAAGCACTTTCTTTCATCTTTATTATCACTGACAGAGGAGCGTATTTCATCAATTTGCTTCTTGTGAGGTACATACATACCTTGTATTTTGACTTATCCAACCCAACAGCATCTTTGCCTGTTACAAATCTCCGCAAAGTGTCGATTCGTTCATCCTCAAAATTGTTAATTGAACAGAACATCGACAATACTTGCTTTATAAAACGAAGGGGGTGGATATCGCGGATACCAAAACCTTGATATTTAGGATCTATCGGTTTTGACAAAATACTATGCACGATTTGTGCGACAATTATATAGTCATCACCATACCAACTCCCGGTATCATTATTGCACTTTGGACAAAGACTATATCGTCCCATTCCTTTCTGTTGATTTGTATATTTAAGTCCGGTTGTATCCCACGGCATCCGATCGTCATCAAGCAGTTCTTCGCCAGAAACCGGTTTGGTAGGTGTCGAATTAAATGCTGCACGTGGGGGGATGTGTTCAAATGTTAATTCACATTCTTGCCCACATAGAGCACATTTTCCAAAGTGTTTTGCCATAATTACGCCACCAACTCCACATTCAATTCCATCAAAATCTTCTCATAATCCTCCCCGAACACCTCATAGAACCGCCCCAGGCCGCCCCGATGGTCAAAGGGGCTGAGGTCCAGGTCCTTCGACACCACGCTGAGGGACGCGGCGATGTGGTCCTTGATGAGCCGCAGCCACTCCATCTGCTCCTCGGTAAAGTGGACAGCGCCGGCGTTGCGGCGGAAGGACCACTGCTGGAAATTGTAGCTGACCCGCTCGGCAAAGGGGACAAGGGTATCCGTCGCGCCCGTCTCAAACCGGATGAGGGATACCAGGTCGGCCAGCTGCACCATCGTCCCCCTCTTCACCTTGTCTGGCTGTTTGATGGCATAGCAGTCCCACAGCCTGTCCACTGTGATGTTTCGGGCTTTCAGCTTTTCATACAGCGCCTTGAGCTTGGCAATCGCCATGGGACGGTCCTTGTACCTCTGGTCGTAGATAATGCGCAACGCGGTGATCTCGTCCCGGTTTTCCTGGATAAACTCTCGGAAGGTCTCAATGACCCGACTGGAGGTCTCCTCCTGGCTGACGTCGTACCCGGCATATAACACCGTATCAATGTTCACATTGTCAATAATCTGCTCGTGGTTCCGGCGGACGTTTTCGATGTAGTCCCGCACCTCCGGCCTGTGGAACGGGGCGGCGGCGGCAGAGGAGAGCTCCCGCTGGGCGGCATCCAGCAGGGCCTGCTGTTCCTGGGTGGGTTCGCCCTCCTCTGGCAGGGACACCCCCGCATGGGCTGCGATGACGTCCGGGTCAAAGGCGTCCAACAGAGCCTGGGCGGTCTGACCGGCGGAGGCCCCGGTGATCTCCTGGAACTCCTTCCGCTCAGAGGCTGTCATCTGGGCATTCAGGCGGACGATGCGGCTGGCCAGGGAGGTGAGGGTGTCCTCGTCCTTCGCCCCCAGCGCCACATTCATCATCAGTTCTTTCAGGGAGACGGAGGGCTTACGCTCTAGGGCACGGGTGTCCGACTTCTTGGATCTGGTGACGCCCACTGCGTCCACGATGACAAAATGGTCCTTGTTCTCTGTGGCGGAGGGAGTTACCTTTTGCAGATCATCCTTGCTCAGCGTCCGGGTTCCCCGGCCCTTCATCTGCTCGAAATAGTTCTTGCTCCGCACGTCCCGCATGAAGATCAGGCACTCGATAGGCTTCACGTCCGTTCCGGTGGCAATCATGTCCACAGTGACGGCAATTCTGGGATTGAAACTGTTGCGGAAATCAGAAAGGGCTCCTTCCGGGTCATCCGCAGAATAGGTAATCTTCTTACAGAATTCGTTACCCTCGCCAAACTCTTCCCGGACGATTTGGATGATGTCGTCCGCGTGGCTGTCAGTCTTGGCAAAAATCAGCGTTTTGGGGACCTCGTTTCTGCGGGGAAACAGGATGGTGTACAGGTTTTTCCGGAACGCCCGAATCACAGTCCGAATCTGGCTGGGGTTGACGATATCCCGGTCAAGGCGGGAGGGTGTATAATTTACATCCTCGTCCATCTGCTTCCATCGTTTCTCCCGGGACAGGCGGTTCCGGTATTCGATCTGCTGTTTCACAATGTATCCGCCGTGCTGTCCTACCTCGGTTTCGATGAGGAAGATGTCCTCCCCCACGTTGACTCCGTCAATGATGGCCTGCTCTCTGGAATACTCGCTGACCACATTTTGATGGAAAAAGGCAAAGGTACGTTTGTCCGGTGTGGCCGTCAGGCCAATGATAAATGCGTCAAAATATTCCAGCACCTGGCTCCAGACATTGTAGATGGAGCGGTGGCACTCGTCCACGATGATGCAGTCGAAGAACTCCGGCGGGTATTTTTCGTTGTAGACCACTTCCTTTGGCGCCTTGCTGTTGGCAGTCACATATCCGCTGAACGGGGTTTCCTCCGCAGACTCGTCCAGATCTTCCCCCTTCAGGATAGAGTACATCCGCTGGATGGTGCTGATATAAATCTGTGTATTGGCCGGTATCCGGGAGGACTTCAGACGGTACACGCTGTAGATGTCGGAAAACGGCCTGGGGTCGTCGTTGGGGATATAGGCCAGGAACTCCCGCTCCGCCTGCTCCCCCAGACTTTTGGTGTCCACCAGGAACAAAATACGGTTCATCTTCCCGAATTTCAAAAGGCGATAGGCGGCGGTGATGGCGGTAAAGGTCTTACCGGCTCCGGTGGCCATCTGCACCAGTGCCCTCGGCCTGTTTTCAGAGAAAGAACGGTCTAATTTCGTGATCGCACGAATCTGGCAGTCCCGAAAGCCGGTGGTGTCAAAGGGCGGAAAATGCTTCATGTTGTTGCGGATGGTATCCGGCGCGCTTAGCAGCGCCCGCAGCGTCTCCGGACGGTGAAAGGAGAAGACCGTCCGGGAGCAGTATTTCAAATCGTGATAGTCTGTGAACCGGGTCAGCTTGTCCGTCGCTTCGTAGGCAAAGCGGATGGCTGTATCTCCCTTGATCCACTTGAATTTGCTTCCGGCATAACGTGCGGACTGATCCTCCACCGTGGTGATCTTCTCTCCGCTCTCTGTCCGCTTCGCCTCCACAACGCCTACAGGGGTTCCGTCAATAAAGAGGGCATAGTCCACCTCGCCTGTGCTGGTTGGAAACTCCCGCACTGCTACGCCTATGGCAGAGGACAGATTCAGGTGTTTCATATCCTGGATCATCCAGCCGGACTGGATCAGCTTCTGGTCTATTGCAAGACGGGCCTTTTCCTCTGGCGACATCATAGTTCCCTCCCTGTTTCGGCAATTTACTCCATTATAACGGATAAGACCTCTGGTTACAAGGCGCTATTTCATTGTTTTCTGCCGTCACGAGGGAGGGCCGCCCATTATTCTGGACGGCCCTCCCTGGGTGCTGTTCGATTATGCATAGAGGTGTCTATACTTTCCCAAGCATACTGAGCAGGAGATAGGACATCGGGTAGCGTTCTGCAAGCTCAATTTCCGCATATTGCTCCATTAGACCCAGCGCGTTGCTTTTGAACGCATCGTACCACACCTGACCAGTAATCACTACATAATCAGTCAGTAAGGCTTCACCCCAGCTGGCCGCAATGTCCTCACACGCCTGCATCATAATGTGGCCATCCAGCCCTGTCTCGTTACCCTCCTCGAATCGGGCGAAGCAGTATTTCAGGGTGTACCGGCCATAGTATGTCAATTCCCGGTACTCGATGGAGTGTTCCGCAATATAATCCCCCGGATTGGAGGACAGAGCAGGACTGCTGCAAATCGTCTCAATGAGCGACCCGATTACCTGGTTGGCATCCAGTCCAGTAGCCGCTATCGCCTGGGCGTAGCACTCCTGTGTCTGCTGAAGGACGAACTTTTGACCGTGGAGAGCATCTTCGACAATGTGCGCAGGGAATTTTTCCCGGATGTCCTGAGCAAAGTAGCTGCCGTCTCTGGGTTCCCAATATTCCGTCAGGGTGTAGCCGCGCTCGTCCAAGTCAAAGGAAAGTACCACAGGGATATGACTGCCGCCGGTTGTTTCCAGGCCATTGTCCGTAGCCCTATATTGCTCATAGAGCGCCCACCCGTAATAGGTGATTTTATGGGTGCTGCTTCCCGCCAGAGGTGTGGCGGAGAGTGTCTCCAACGTGATGAAACTGCAACAGGCCACATCGTACTCCAGTGGGTAGGATGATTTGTTATGCTCCAGAATCGCCTGACGGATCGCGGCCTGTTCTTCGGAGATCGTTGTATCGGCTGCGTCCGGCCCGGCAGGAGTCGGCGTATCTTCCCCTCCGGCGGAACCCATCGAAACACCATCCAGCCCCAGCATAGTGCGAATGTTGTTGATGTATTCCGGGGTTTCCATATCCCCTGTGCCCACCATGTAGCTGGAAATAGGATTCCCCCATGGGATCACAAAAATATTTTCGTCTTCGATCTCATAGGTGGACAGAATCAGCGCCATTTCCGCCGCTGAAGCGCCCTTCAAGGACATCAGTTCCTCCAGCGTTTTTTCCCGGTTGGTTCCCGGCATCAGGCCAAAACTGTAACTGTCCTTGGCTAACTGCCAGACATAGACCTCCAGCCCCTTGGAGGTTATAAGATCAAAGTATTCCGGATATTTCGACCGCAGCTCGTCTATGCGCTGCTCTTGAGGAAGCTCCTGCTTCGGATTCGTTGCAAAGCATACTGTCACCACCCCACAGGCGATGATAGCCACAACAATAAGCCAAAATGCCGGTTTTTTGTAATTCAGCACGTTTTTCACCCGTTCTTTTACGCCAACTTCTCCAAAGGCCAGCGGGCAGATTGTGACCAGCCGCCGCCCCGTACTGAATTCCAGCAGGGCGGTAGAGTATTGCTTCTTTCCGTTCAGATCCATCTGCCGGATTACCTTCTCATCGCAGGCCAACTCAATGTCCCGGCAAAGTAGCACATAGGCAATCCAGCACAGGGGATTGAACCAGTGAACCGTCAGAATCAGGAAGCCCACAGGTTTCCACCAGTGGTCACACCTTGTCAGATGCGCCTTTTCATGGGCTATCACCGGCTCCATGGACGCAGCGTCCATGCTGGAGGGCAGATAGATTTTGGGCCGAACGAGTCCCAGGATAAACGGAGATTTTACATGGTCGCACAGAAAAATGTCTCCTTCATAGGGTACACTTTCTCCGACGCTCTGGCGTACCCGCACATAACTAATAACTGCATACAGCAGCATAGCGGCAATCCCAATGAGCCAGATCACCGACACAATAAATGTCCAGACATAGAGTGGATTGACACTGGCAGCCGGATTTGTCGCAAAGGTTTCGCCCTGAACGGGATTGACCGCATTGTTGACAGCAGGGATGCCGCTGCTGATGGCGGGCGTTTCATATTGGATGTTATGGGCGTTGAATGTCTCGGCGCTGGGGATCAGGCTCAACGCGTTCTCAAAGGAGAAGGGAACCACCAGCCGCACAGCGACAACGCCCCACAAAAGGACGGCAATCCATTTCGGTGCTTTTTTCAGCGCGAACCGGAGCAGCACCACCGCCAAAATCAGCCAGCTTGCGGCGATGCTCATGTTCAGGGTTTTCAGGAATAGTTCGCCCATATCATTCACCTGCCTTTTCGATCAGTTCACGGATCTCGGTAATTTCCTCGGCCGTCAGCTTCTTCTCGCTGGTAAATGCGGCGAGAAAAGCGGGGAGAGAACCCGCAAAGGTCTCGTCCACATACTTCTTGCTGTGAAGGGCATAGAACTCCTGCCGGGACAGGAGAGAAGTCACCACCCCGTTATGGTTTTGAAACAGGCCCTTGTCGCAGAGCCGGCGCAGTACCGTATGTGTGGTTGTCCGCTTCCAGGTAAGTTTTGCCGCGGCCAGCTTGATCAGTTCGGCGGATGTCACGGGCTCCCTCTCCCAGATGATGTCCGCAAAACGGGCCTCCACAGCCCCTAATTGAATTTCTGCCATAAGTACAGCCTCCTGTCTACATAGCGTAGTCTCCCATATAGACTACATCTCGTAGACGCATTTGTCAAGAACCTCTTCAAAATATGAGGTCGCGCCTCAAGAATGGGAGTTCCTTTTATAACCCTTTGGGGCTGATAAAAGGGTTTAATTCCTTGTTTACTGGTACGCAATATCTGAGCAGTAAATCTGCTCCCCGGTGTTGTATTTTGTACACTCTGTGCCGCCACGAGGAAGGGCCATCCAGCCTCCTGGACGGCCCTCCTTGAGTACTATCCGCTTATGCATAGAAGTTGACGCTGTTGGGGATTCCGACAAACATGTAGCAGTAGGTGATGCCGTCGTACTGGGTCACACCCACGCCGATGCAGTCGCATCTGGGGTCGATCATCGTCTCGAAGTGACACGGCGAGTTGATCCAGTTGTCGACGGCGCGTTGGGCGGCATTGTCTGTGCCGGTGAACACGGTCAGGTTGTCCCCGAAGCCGTAGGGATATCCGGCATCGGCAGCGGCCTGGCTCTCCTCCGGGGCGTGATGCCAGGTATATCGCCGGTTGGAGCAGGCTTGGGCGGCGTTCATCAGAGCCTCGTTGACCGGCAGTTCCGGCACCCCATTGTCCTTTCGGGTCTGGTTGATGAGCCGGATCATCTCCTGGCGAATCTCCAGGTTGTCCGTCAGACTGGCGCTGTTCCCGCTAGCGGGGGCCTCCGGAGCGGCGGGGGCTGCGGAGCCAACCGTCAGTATTACGGTCCCACGTTCTCCGGCGCTGTTGGATGCGGTAATCTCTGCGGCTCCCTCCGCCTTGGCAACGGCAACCCAGAAGGTCAGCACCTGCTCGACCGCTACCGTATCCGGGTCGCTGGAGGTGACAGTGTAGTCTGTACCGCTGGGACCGATGATGAGGCCGCTGCGCTCTCCCACCTCCAGGGTACTGCCCTTGTAGCTGCTCACCCGGATGGCTGGGGCCTCCGCTGCGGTGGCGGGGATAGCGAGGGCAGTTGTAAGGATGCCTGCTGTCAGTACAGCGGTGATGCGCTTTTTCGTACTGGTCATTTACATTTCCTCTTGATTTCTGTATTTTGTGTAGGTTTCGCAAGTGACACAATATCGAAACAGGAGACGAAAGTCGATAGGGATAAACGGAGAAATATGGGGGTGAAAATCGAGCATATTATACAGTGCTTCGTTGTGTTTGTGAAAGGCCTCGGTACGCCGATTTTCTTGACCACATAAATAGCCACAGACAGACGTGGAACATGTGGAAACACTGTTTTCAAAGAGTGCCGGAGAGTAAATGAAACAGAGCGGAAACGGCTATAAGCTATCAAAATTTGTCCAAAAAATCTTTGCAGACTTTATTGTAGATATCTGTCCGATAGGAATACGTATTTGTATGGTAACCTCTGTTCGTCATTTTCAAGTAACGTTAAGACTGAAGATTATGAATTATCAGATATAAAATATAGCGACTTAATTGAAGCTGCAGACCATACAAATCGTAGTTTGGTATATTCCGCAAACGAACAGATATGCAGTGCCAAATTAAATGAAAAGTGGGTAAATTTTATTACTGTAATTCCCAAATTTTGTGGAAATGAGTTTAAAAGAAAAATATCTGAGGATACTACTAAAATTGTCCCTTATATTACTTTTGGAGTTACCATTAATAATCATAAATTCGATAGACTCCTATACTGCCTAGATTTCTATTCGATTAATACGATTTTAAAAAATATACTTGACTCCTATGTGAGTTCGTACAAAGTTGATATAGGGAAATTTTGTACATGGGTGAGAGATCAACAACGGAAGGAGGTATAATCGAATGGAACAGTTGTCTCGCCGCACCGATGCTTTATTACTCGAAGATTTTGATATAAATAGGGATGCGGAAATTACGCCCGAAAAAATTGTAGGAGTTAGGACTAATCGTATTTACACTCGAATTGCGCAAATTCATAAAAATCCTTTGCAAAAAGAGCAGCTTTTAATTCTCATAAGTGCACTTGATCGAATTTGTGACGAGCAAATTATCGAACCAATTTATGTCCCTATGACAGTGAAAGATATTTCGCGATGCTTTAGCACCCAATTAAAAAAGCTTCCAAAGTCTACCTTTATTGAGATGCAGGCTGATTCTGTAGGAGAACCTCAAGAAGTCATGTGATTGGGTGATCCTACCTGAACAAATTGTTATCAGTTGTTTAGACTAGGTAGGGGTGTTCTTTGCCTATAATCTTTATACTTCAAAGGTTACAGGATTGTGATTTGGGCACAGACCTGGAGCTGTATCTTTTTTGGCACCACAGGACACGTCGGAGCAAAGTCCGCTTTGCTCCGGCGATTTTTTTATCGCCATCCGCTCCTCTCCTTTGCTCTTGCTCTCCAAACCGCAACCACTTCGCTGGGTTGCGGTTTGGTTTTGGGTACAACCCTGAAAGAACACCGATTTTAACCACTTAATTATATCCAAGCTGCGGTGATTTCACCGCAGACCCTTAGGCTATACATCCCATCGCTTGGAGCGGTGCTGAAATATAAAATTTTCTCCTCGGCTGCGGAATTGATCCGGCGGCCGGGGAGATTTTTCAGGTCCTGATATAGCCTGAGTTTGCGCCTGGGGAAGGCCTACCCAAAATACTCCTGCATCAGCGATTTTCTGAGCACCTCCAGTTGATCCAAACTCTGCTGGATTGTCAACTTTTGCCGATTGATTTTAACAACGAAATCCGCAAATCGATCTTGTAATTTCAATGGCGGAACATATCCACGCAGCTTCTTGATTCTACCTTGGAACAAATTTGCTTGCGATGACTGTGTTGCTGCTTGTAAAATCTGCCTTTGCAGATCATCGGATGTGATCAACCATTCTGCAAAAACTGGATTTATTTGTTTGCGGAATCTAATGAGTGCGATACTCCTGACCATTTGAAACTTAAAATTATCAGGAACAACACAACAGCGGCCTATACTGCCAGAACAGGAAATTAATATATCGCCCCCTTGCGGTACAACACGCTTAGCAATTCTAGCATATTCAGTCTGATCTATGTAATCAACATCGTCAACTTGAATTGCGTGGTTTAACACATTACGCGCGGAAAGCAGATAAATTCCCGATTCTACTCGGCGCGGTGTGACATGTTCGCCGTCAGTAATAAGTGTGCTTATTTCTTCAAAATGTCTTATCTCCCATCCATAGGGATTTCGCACCGGATCCCCAAACATCTCTACAAACCGCGCCTTGACCACTTCATCCAGTCTGGCAAGCTGCTGTTTGCGGTAGGAAATAATGATGGTGAGCTTGTCCAATACAGAAGAAATTCTTTGTTGTTCCGCCACAGAAGGTAAATTAAATGGAAGCGCATCAAACACTGGCTTGGTGAGATGCTTCATAGTTGCGCCATGGGCCTGTGAAACAGAATTTTCCAATATATTTCGCACCTGGTGGACAAAAAAACTTTTATCGACTTCCAATTTATTGAAAACTACCTTAAAAATATGCTGATTCAGCACAGCCTTTTCACCCGTCCAAACGTACACGCCAAGGCTGGCAGACCATGATATCAGGACATCGCCATCATGAATCTCATATCGCTTATCATATTCGCCGTTGTATCGGTTTGCCTGATACGAATTCCCGGTTAAATCCTGGATTCTGATAATCGGAAGTCCAATGTCAGACCAGTCTGACGGCTTAAACGCATAGCCATTTACATATGTGGCAACATCTCCCAATCTTGCTATCACACCATCTCCTCCAATTCTGGCAGGCTCTTTGGGCTTTCTACTTTCAACTGGCGCAGGAGGGCGTTGATTTTGATCTTCAGTTCGCCTGTTATCATGCTGTTTCCCTCTCTCTATTTTAAATGCTTTTCATAACGCAAAGCTCGCGCCAATGGGGGCGCATGACATTCAAACTAAAAAATATGGTCAAGTTAATCATACCATCTTTTAGGCAGAGGTACAAGATTGACATTACCCTTTTCCATCTTAATCACTGGTATGGAGCAATTCCAGAACTGGCTGGGTCACAGTATTTCGTCAACATCTATACTTAATTCGGATTTCTCGGAACAATCCGTAGCGGCAGTGCGCAGGACATTGCTGTCCAAAACAGGAAAAGACAGCGTCAGCCTTGTGCCTCCGTCCAAAAAATGATATGATTAGAATTAACACGAGCTATTAGAGTAAACTTTACAGCGTGAAAATATTTAAAAGCAGAGAGAGGGAAATATCATGATAACAGGAGAGCTGAAGAACAAAATCAACGCCCTCTGGGAGATATTCTGGACGGGCGGCATTACCAACCCCCTGGACGTGGTGGAGCAGATGACCTACCTCATGTTCATCCACGACCTGGACGAGACAGACAGCCGCAAGGCCAAGGAGAGCGTCATGCTGGGTTTGCCCCACCAGAGCATCTTTGCGGCGGACAGCCAGCTCAAGTGGTCGGTGTTCCACGACTTCCCCGCCGAGCGGATGTACGCCGTCATGCAGGAGCAGGTGTTCCCCTTCATCAAGAACCTCCATGGGGACAGGGAGAGCGCCTACGCCCGGTACATGGACGACGCCATCTTCAAGATCCCCACCCCCCTGATGCTGGACAAGGTGGTCACCGCTCTGGACGAGATCTATGACCAGATGGCCCAGCTCCGGGACGGGGACGTGCGGGGGGACGTGTACGAATATCTGCTGTCTAAAATTGCAACCGCCGGGGTCAACGGCCAGTTCCGTACCCCACGGCACATCATCAAGATGATGGTGGAGCTGATGGCCCCCGGGCCGGATGAGGTAATCTGCGACCCGGCCTGCGGCACGTCGGGCTTCCTGGTGGCGGCGGGGGAGTACCTGAAGGCCCACCACAGGGAGGAAATCTTCTTCAACCGCCAGAAGAAGGACCACTACATGAACGCCATGTTCCACGGCTACGATATGGACCGCACCATGCTGCGCATCGGGGCCATGAACATGATGACCCACGGGGTGGACAGCCCCACCATCCAGTATCGGGACAGCCTGTCCGACCAGAACCCGGACCGGGAGAAGTACTCCCTCATCCTGGCCAATCCCCCCTTTAAGGGCAGCCTGGACGCCGATATCGTGTCCGCCGACCTGCTGAAGCTGTGCAAGACCAAGAAGACCGAGCTGCTGTTTCTGGCCCTCTTTCTGAAGATGCTCAAGGTGGGCGGACGGTGCGCCTGCATCGTCCCTGACGGCGTGCTGTTCGGGTCCTCCAAGGCCCACAAGGATATCCGCCGGGAGCTGGTGGAAAACCACCGGCTGGAGGCGGTCATCTCCATGCCCTCCGGGGTGTTCAAGCCCTACGCCGGGGTGTCCACCGGGGTGCTCATCTTCACCAAGACCGGCCACGGCGGGACAGATCAGGTCTGGTTCTACGACATGCGGGCCGACGGGCGCTCCCTGGACGACAAGCGCGCCCCCGTAGCGGAGAACGATATCCCCGACATCGTCACCCGGTTCCATGATCTGGCCGGGGAGGAGGGCCGAGCCCGGACCGAACAGTCCTTCCTGGTTCCCAAGGAGGAAATCGTGGAGAATGGGTACGATCTGTCCATCAACAAGTACAAAAAAACCGAGTACGTCCCCGTGGAATACCCGCCCACCAGCGAGATTTTCGCCCAGCTGCGCCAACTGGAGGCTGAGATTCAGAAGGGACTGGAGGAACTGGAGGGGATGGTGTGATGGCAAAATTATCAGATATTTTCGACTTACAGATGGGAAAAACACCAGCCCGCGCAAATAGTGATTATTGGAACAGTGGCACAAATAGCTGGGTTTCTATTGCAGATTTGAGCAGTTATGAGAAATATGTAGGTGAAACGAAAGAGAAAATCACCGATATAGCTGTGCGGGAAAGCGGAATTAAAGCTGTACCGCCAAATACAGTTATCATGAGTTTTAAGCTTTCTTTAGGAAAAACAGCAATAGCAAAGAACGCAGTATATACAAATGAAGCGATTATGGCATTCATTCCCAATGGGCGTTACAACATATCACCCGAATATTTCTTCTATATGTTATCGGAAAGAGATTGGTCTAAAGGAACAAATCGAGCGGTAATGGGGGCTACTTTGAACAAAGCGACCCTTGGGGAAATAAATGTGACTGTCCCCCCAATTGGAGAACAACGGTATGTTGCCTCTGTATTGGACAAGCTCACAGGTTTAATTTCCCTCCGCAAGCAGCAGCTTGCCAAACTGGATGAAGTGGTTAAGGCAAGGTTTGTGGAGATGTTTGGGGACCCTATGCGGAATCCATCAGAGTGGCCTATCCACCAGTTACAAGAATATATACTTTTTCTTACTTCTGGTTCTCGTGGTTGGGCACAGTATTTTACTAACAGTGGTGAATACTTTATTACAATTAAGAACGTGAAAAATTGTCGTGTTACTCTTGATGATGTGCAATATGTGATACCACCAAACGACGCAGAAGCAAAGCGTACAAAAGTTGAAGAAGGAGATTTACTAATAAGCATTACCGCTGATTTGGGAAGAACTGGAGTCATAACAAAAGAAATTGCGGATTATGGAGCCTACATCAATCAGCACTTAACTTGTATTCGGCTTGATAGAAAAGCTTTGCACCCGCTCTATGTGGCTTATTACATGGAAAGTGAAGCGGGTAAAACACAGTTTCGGTTAAAAAACCAGAACGGTGTAAAAGCTGGGTTAAACTTTAATGCGATCAATTCTTTGAATTTAATGGTGCCACCATTAGAAAGACAAAATTACTTTGTCGATTTTGTAGCCAAAATGGAGCGACAAAAGTTGACAATCCAGCAGAGTTTGGATAAACTGGAGGTACTGAGGAAATCGCTGATGCAGGAGTATTTTGGGTGAGGTGACATAGATGGACAAACGATATCAAGTATTTGTAAGTTCTACATATGAAGATCTGCAGGATGAACGAAAAGAAGTTATGCAAGCTCTTTTGGAGTTGGATTGCATTCCTGCTGGTATGGAACTATTTCCGGCTTCCAACGATGACCAGTGGACACTTATAAAACGAGTAATTGATGATTGCGATTATTATTTATTGGTTATAGGTGGAAAATACGGTAGCACAAATGAAGATGGAATAAGTTATACACAGATGGAGTTTAAGTATGCACTAGAAACCGGTAAGCCTATCATTTCTTTTTTGCATAAGTCTCCAGAAAGCATTCCAAGTGGAAAATCAGAGCAAGACCAAGAAAAAAAGAAGAAACTAGAACAGTTCAGAGAACTTACAAAAAAGAAATTGATTAAATATTGGGATAGTTCAGAGAATTTAGGTTCTGTTGTATCACGTAGTATGGTACGGTTGATAAAAGATTTTCCTGCCGAAGGCTGGGTTAAAAGTAACAGTGCTATAGATGAATTATCATTGCAAGAAATTTCGAGATTACAAAAAGAAAACAATGACCTGAAACTGCGTTTACAAGCTGTAGCTACTGAACCACCAGAGGGCAGTGCTAATTTTTCCAAGGGGGAAGATACTGTATCCATATCTTTTACATTTAATGCTTATGATCCATATAATGATGAATACGGTAAGTTTAACAGTTGCTTTGACTTGACATGGAATAGCTTATTCAAGGCCATAGCGCCAGATATGATTGATGAGTGTACAGAAAAAGATATGATTGATGCTTTAGATGAATTGTTGGTACAATATCAATATAAACTACATAGGAATGCAAGGTTTGGTGGACTTGAAGACTTTTCTAATATTCATATTAGCCAAGAATCCTTTAATCTGATTAGGGTACAGTTCAAGGCGTTGGGTATGATTTGTCTGACGCCAAAAAGAAAAAATGGAAAATTTGCACAAACTTATTGGTCGCTAACTCCGTATGGTGATTATATAATGACACAACTTTTAGCTATTAGACAGTAAAGAAGGTGTTATTATGACCAACTTCGACCGTTTCCTCACCGACCCACAATTTGATTCTTTTGCTCCTGCCGCGGTAGCGGCGGAGAAAATCCTGCAAATCGACCTGACCGCCTGCATATTGAACTGCCGGCGGGCGATGGAGTGCGGGGTAAAGTGGATGTACTCGGTGGACGGCGCGCTGGTCAAGCCCTGGCAGGACACCCTGGTAAACCTGATGAACGCCGGGGAGTTCCGGGAAATCGTGGGGAAGGACCTCTGGAAGCGGATGGACCACATCCGCCGCATGGGCAACGCCGCCGCCCACGGGGGCAAGGCACTGACCCGTGCCCAGGCGGAGCTGTGTCTGGAGAACCTGTACATATTCCTGGATTTCGTGGCCTACTGTTACGGCGCCGGCTACCAGGAGGGGCAGTTTGACCGTGTGCTCCTCCAAGAGAAGCGAGCATCCTTTAGCTCCCCCTCTGGGGGAGCTGTCGAGCGCAGCGAGACTGAGAGGGCGCCCTCTCAGCCGCCTGCGGCGGCAGTTCTCCCAAAGGGAGAGCTAACTGTAGACCTGGACGCTCTCATTGCGGAGAACAAGGCCCTCAAGGCGGAGCTCACCGCCCGGCGGGAGGAGCAGAAGCAGACCTACATACCCAAGCCCCTGGACCTCACCGAGTACGAGACCCGCAAGCTGTACATCGACGCCATGCTCCTGGACGCGGGCTGGACCCAGGGCCAGGACTGGCTGAACGAGGTGGAGCTCCACGGGATGCCCAACAAGTCGGGGACGGGGTATGCCGACTATGTGCTCTACAGCTCCGACGGCCGGCCTCTGGCGGTGATCGAGGCCAAACGCACCTGCGCGGATGTGTCCAAGGGCCGCCAGCAGGCCAAGCTGTACGCCGATATTTTAGAGCAGCAGTACGGCCGCCGCCCGGTGGTCTTCCTCACCAACGGCTTCGACACCCGTTTGGACGACGGGGCCTACCCCGAGCGGAAGGTGGCGGCCATCTACTCCAGGCGGGACCTGGAGAAGCTGTTCAACCTTCGGTCCATGCGGACAAGCCTGGCCCACGTGACGGTGGACAAGGATATCGCCGGGCGCTGGTATCAGGAGAGCGCCGTCAAGGCGGTGTGCGACACCTTCGACCGCCGGAACCGCAGGAGGGCTCTGCTGGTCATGGCCACCGGCTCGGGCAAGACGAGGACGGTAATCGCCCTGTGCGACGTGCTCCAGCGCCACGGCTGGGTGAAGAATATCCTCTTCCTGGCCGACCGGAACTCCCTGGTCACCCAAGCTAAGCGGAGCTTTGTCAACCTGCTGCCCAGCCTGTCGGTAACCAATCTCTGCGAGGAGAAGGACAATACCGCCGCCCGGTGCGTCTTTTCCACCTACCAGACCATGATGAACTGCATCGACTCAGTGAAGGACGAGGAGGGCAAGCTGTTCACTGTGGGCCACTTCGACCTGGTGATCTGCGACGAGGCCCACCGGTCCATCTACAATAAGTACCGGGACATTTTCAGCTACTTCGACGCCCCGCTGGTGGGCCTCACCGCCACCCCCAAGGACGAGATTGACAAGAATACCTATGAAATTTTCGAGCTGGGAAACGGGGAACCTACCTTCGGCTACGAGCTGGCCCAGGCGGTGTCCGACGGCTTCCTGGTGGACTTCACGAGCGTGGAGACCCGGCTGAAGTTCCTGGAGGAGGGCATTGCCTACGACGAGCTGTCCGCCGAGGACCGGGAGGCCTATGAAAACACCTTCGAGGACGAAAACGGGGAGCTGCCTGAGAAAATCAGCTCCTCCGCCCTCAACGAGTGGGTCTTCAACGAGGACACCATCCGGGAAGTGCTGAACATCCTCATGACCAACGGCCTGAAAATCGACTACGGGGAGAAGCTGGGCAAGACCATTATCTTTGCCAGAAACCACGCCCATGCCGAGAAAATCCTCGAAATCTTCGGCCGGGAGTACCCCAACCTGCCCGGCTATGCCATGGTCATAGACAACTATATGACCTACGCCCAGAGCGCCATTGACGACTTCTCCGATCCCCGGAAGCTGCCGCAAATCGCCATCTCGGTGGACATGCTGGACACCGGCATCGACGTGCCCGAGGTGCTGAACCTGGTATTTTTCAAAAAGGTCATGAGTAAGGCCAAGTTCTGGCAGATGATTGGCCGGGGCACCCGGCTGTGTCCCGGTCTGCTGGACGGAGCGGACAAGGAAAAATTCTATATCTTCGATTTCTGCGGAAATTTCGAGTTTTTCCGCATGAATGACAAGGGACGGCCCGCCGTCACACGTCTGGCCATTCAGGGGGCGATTTTCCACCTCAAGGCCCAGATCGTGTATAAGCTCCAGGAGCTGGCTTACCAGACAGAGGAGCTTGCCGCCTTCCGCCGGGGACTGGCGGAGGATCTGATGTCCGACGTCCAGGCGCTGAACCGGGAAAACTTCGCGGTCCGCCAGCATCTGCGGTATGTGGAAAAATTCAGCAGGCCGGAGAGCTATACCGCCCTCAGCTACGAGGACACTCTGCTGATGGGAGAGGAGCTGGCTCCGCTCATCGTCCCGGACGGGGACGACCCCAAGGCGGTCCGCTTTGACGCGCTGATGTACGGCATTGAACTGGCCTGCCTCATCGGCGAGAAGTACACCCGCGCCCGGAACGACCTGCTGAAACGGGTCCAGGGAATTTCCGGTATGGCCAATATCCCGGCCATTCAGGCCCAGTCTGAGCTGATTGAAAAAATTCTCCGTACCAATTACCTGGACGATGCGGGAATCAATGAATTTGAGTACATCCGAAAAAATCTGCGGGACCTGATGAAATACATCCCGGTGGAAACCGCCCGCTACACCACAAACTTTAATGACGAGATTTTGTCCATGGACTGGAAAGAGTCCCAGCTGGAGAGCGACGATCTGCAAAATTACAAGGCCAAGGCGGAGTTTTATGTCCGCCAGCACCAGGACGAGGCCGCCGTCGCCAAGCTGAAGAGCAATGTCCCCCTGAATCAGGAGGATGTTTCCGCCCTGGAGCGTATTCTCTGGAGCGAGGTGGGCTCTCAGGAGGACTATGAGGCGGAGGTCGGCCCCAAGCCCCTGGGGGAGTTCGTCCGGGAGATCACAGGTCTGGACATGCGCGCGGCCAAGGAGGCCTTTTCCCAATATCTCACCGACACCAGCCTGGACAGCCGTCAGATTTATTTCGTGAATCAGATCGTGGAGTATATTGTCCGCAACGGCATGATGAAGGACCTGTCCGTCCTTCAGGAGCCGCCCTTCACCGACCAGGGCAGTGTGGTGGAGATATTTACCGACATCTCCATCTGGCTGGGAATCAAAGCGGTCATTGACCAGATCAACGCAAACGCCGCAGCGTCGTAATTTATCACACCTTCCATTCCCGCCGCCCCTCTCTGTGCCGCAAGACACTCATAAAGAATCCCAGAATCGCAAGATTCCGGGATTCTTTTTCTGACAGGGCTCCAATCCAAACAGCTCCAGCGGGGCCGTCCGCTGCGCAGCCCGTCAGCCTAGCGGGATGTCCTCCAGGGAAATTTTATATATCTTCGCCGGGCGGCCGCGCAAGTTCATCTGGCGGTGATACTGCACGCAGGCCAGACCTCCTGCCTCCAGCTTGGAGAGGATGCGGGAGGCGCTCCGGGACGTGACATTGAGAAAGTAGGCCAGCTCCTCCGCCGACAGCGTGTCCTCGCCCCGCTGGGCCAGGACGGACGCGATCTTGCTCAGGTACAGCGGGGAAACGGACAGTCTTCCGGCCAGCTGGGTCAGAGGCTGGCTGGGCGCGTCACTGTAGGTAATGCGCCGCGGGCTGGACAGCGGGCCGATGATTTTATTGTCGTCCATCACGATGAACGCGGCGGAGCCCTTACACAGCAACGCCTCCTTCACCGCCCGCTGTGCGTTGCGGTGGGCGTTGATTACGTTGCTGGAGCAGCCCCACCCGGCGCAGACCGTAAAATCCAGCCGGCTGTCCAAAAAAGCGGTGACGGGACAGGTGGTGTACTGCTGCGAGAGGTCCTTCAGCACCGAGGTGTTTGTGGTCAGCTCATAGTGGTCTCCGTGCTCATAGATGAGGAAGGGCATCCCCAGCTGCTTGTTGCAGCTCTGGAGCTGGACCCCTAACGCGGTTTGCTGTTCCTCGGTTGTCGCCTGGGGGGAACGGATCAGCGCCAGACAGGCGGCGGAGTCGTGCATCTCTCCCGCCTGGAGCTGCATGAGCAGGCCGTGAAAGGTCTCCAGCATGGACTCCGGAGAGGGGGCCAGATAGCGGAATTTAATCTGGTGCTGGTGAAAATAGTCGTCCATACTGCCAAAGCGGGTAACCAGCAGCTCCACCTTTCCGCTATTCCATAGCTCTAAATAGTAGTCCTTCAGCGGGGCATACCAGTCCGTAGCGGCTACCCTGTTCCAGTCGATGGAGGCGGTGCCGAGGAGGGGAAAGCCCTCCTTCTGGAAGATGGTGTAAAAATCCACCGGTATTTCCGGCCGGTCGAAGTAGACCCGGGAAAAATCCAGCTCGGGCTGCTGTATCGCCAGCTGCGCAATCAGCTTGTAGTAGTCCCGGTCCGAGACATTACAGTGGGCATGGGGCCTGTCCAGCGCGCCAAATTCCCGGCGCAGCACGTTGTAGGGATAGGACCCGGTAAAGAGAAAGGCGTCGAAGCGGTCGCGGTTTTGTTCGTATAGATATTTGAGGTGTTCCGGAGAGGAATAGGGCAGATATGTGATATTACTCTGGGATCGCATCTCTTGGTCAATGCGCATGATGTGGCGCAGAGAACGCTCTGTTGTAAAGATACCGATGGAATACATATGTTTTCTCCTTCTGGCCGCCGGGGAGCGAACGGGACCGGCGCGGTGATAACTCTTAAAACCATTATATCCCCTGCCGCCTGTGGACACAAGGCATCTGTCGAAAAATATGTCTGAAAATAATTCCACGTTTCATTTTGTCCTTAATAGGATATTAATTTGACGATTATATGTCGTTTTATCTAAAATGGAAAAAACCAATTTGTAAAAAACAGAAAACTTTGCGGCGGCTTATATTTTATTCTTGATACCGGCATGGTCAAAAGATATAATATACACAATGTTCCGGAACATGTCTTTAAATATCGCTAATAGGTCTTATACAGCGAGAGGTGAAAGGAGAAATTCTATGAAACCTGAAAAACAGCGCGCACTGGACGGCATCGAAGCCCTGAAAGAGCTGCTGTGGTCCATGAGCGACACACTATGGGACCACCCAGAGACGGGCTATCACGAGCGATTCGCCGCTCAGCTCTACTGTGAAAAGCTGGAAGAGCTGGGCTTTCAGGTAGAGCGCAGGCTTGCGGGCATTGAGACCGCATTCTCTGGCACCTACGGCAGCGGCGGCCCGGTTATCGGGTTTCTGGGAGAATTTGACGCTCTGCCCGGTCTGAGCCAGCAGGCCGGCTGTGCCAGACAGAGCCCCGTCACCCAGGGCGGCCCCGGACACGGCTGCGGCCACAATCTTTTGGGGGTGGGCGCACTGGCCGCGGCGCTGGGCGTTAAGCAGTACCTGAAGGAAAACAACCTGCCGGGGACGGTGAAATTTTTCGGCTGTCCGGCGGAAGAGGGCGGCTCCGGAAAGGGCTTCATGGCCCGGGACGGCGTGTTTGACGGGCTGGACGCGGCGTTCTGCTGGCACCCCGGCGAAGTAAACAGCGTGGCCACCGAGAGTACCATGGCCAACTACCAGATCTGCTACCACTTCCACGGCGTCGCCTCTCACGCGGCTATGACGCCCGAATTGGGCCGCAGTGCCTTAGACGCCCTGGAGCTGATGAACACCGGCGTGCAGTACCTCCGGGAGCATGTGCCCACAGATACCAGGATTCACTATGCGATCACCAATGCCGGCGGCAGTGCTCCCGGGACTGTGCAGGCCTATGCCGAGGGACTTTACCTCCTGCGTGCCCGCCAGCTCCCCCAGGTAAAAGACTTATTCCACAGAGTGAACAACATCGCAAAGGGCGCCGCACTGATGACCGATACCACAGTGGACATCGAATTTATCAAGGCGTGCTCCAACTCCGTCATCAACACCGAGCTGAATCAACTTATGCAGAGAAATCTGGAACAGGTGCCCCCTCCCTGCTTCGATCAGGCGGACTTGGAGCTGGCTCAGCAGTTTCGGGCCACCCTGGACAAGACCAGCACCTATTTCGACGCGCTGGCCGCAGAGGCGGACAGCCCCGAGGCCAGAGAGCGGTTCCAGGCGGATGCCCACTCTGTTATTCACGCCGCCCCCCTCCCTCTGGCGCGGGAACGGCAGGGCTTTGTCTCCTCCGACGTAGGAGACGTGAGCTGGAACTGCCCCGTGGCCCAGATCAATGGAGCAACCCTTCCGGCCGGCATAGCAATGCACTCCTGGCAGATGGTGGCCCTGGGAAAAAGTCCCCTCGCAAAAAAAGGGATGCTGTACGCCGCCAAGGTGATGGCCGCTTCGGCCATCGACGCGCTGGAGGACCAGAGCATCCTCCAAAGGGCGCAGGACGAGCTGCGCCGGCGCACCGGCGGACAAAAATACGACTCCCCCATCCCCCCCGATGTAAAGCCTCATATCTCTTGAAGCACAACGATTTCAACAAGGAGGAAACACTATGTTTAATCAAATGACACTCTGTCTGCTGATTTTCGCACTGATGATCGTGCTGTTTTTTATCAAAAAAATCCCTATGTCCTTCAGCTCCATGCTGGTTGTCGTTCTGCTGGTGGTAACCGGGTGTGTGGAGTCCAAAACGGCGCTGGGTTCCTTCGGCAATTCCACGGTGGTCACCATGGCGTCTATGTTCATCGTTGCCGCTGGCCTGACCCGGACCCAGATGATTAACCGGATTTCTCAGCTCCTGTACAAGGTGACAGACGGCTCCTTCACCAAGGTCCTCGCTACTTATATGGTCATCACCTGCATCCTGGGACAATTCGTCCCGAGCATTGTGGCCCTGTTCGCACTGGTGTATCCGCTGGTGCAGAATATGTGCGACCGCATGAATATCAGCCCCTCCAAAATGATGTACCCCATTGCAGTCGCCTGTGTTTCCACCTCCTTTATCATTGAACCCATCGGCCCGTATGCCGCGTGGTACGTCACCCAAAACGGCTATCTGGAGTCCTACGGCTGGACCGCCAGCAAGCTGAGCATGTGGAGCGAAACGATGGTATTCCTTCCCGTGGGCATCGTCACCCTGCTGGTCGCCATCTTCATTACCCCCAAAATGATGCCCGATGCCCCCGAAACTTCCCTCGGCACCGTCACCGGCCGGAAAATGCAGGAACAGGCTCCGCTCAGCCCCGTGCGGGAGATACTGGGTTACGGCGTGTTTATCGCGGTTATTATCGGCCTGATGGCCGGACTTCCCTCCTGGCAGGTTACTCTGGCCGGCGCTGTTGTGGTGGTGCTCTCCGGCGTGCTGACAGAGCGGGAGGCAATCGACAACCTGAATATGAGTACCATTCTGCTCTATATCGGCGTTACGGTATTGGGCTCCGCTCTGGCTGAGACCGGCGCCGCAGAACAGCTGGGGAACTGGCTGGCTAACGCTTTGAGCGGTGTTAATAACGGCTATATTATCGGGTTTGCTTTTTATGCGGTCGGCTATATCATGACCTCCCTGCTGTACAACCGGGCTGTAAGCACAGTTCTGGTTCCCCTGGCCATTATTACCTGCGGCGCCATGGGCTGCGACCCCCGAGGCCCCGTGATTCTGTGCTCCCTGGCCTCCATGTCCTCCCTTATTACTCCGCTGTCTACCGCTGTAGTGCCTATGGCGATGAATGCCGGCGGTTACAGCACAAAGACCGTATTCAAGGCGGGCATTGTCCATGGCGTAATCCGCGGCATCCTCGGCACCGCAATCGCCATGACTATGTTCCCCGCATTTGGATAATCCCATTGAAATGTATCCCTTGCGAGGGATTCATAACGGCTTTGAGTACACACTAAATAACGTACAGGCTGATAAAGTTTTCAGCCTGTACGTTTTATTATATTATCTTTTCATTTGCTCCCTGGCGCACCTTAAAAAGGTATGATGGGAAATCCCAAGCTGTAATGCGGCCCGCCGGGCAGAAATCCTCCCCTCACTCCACAAGGCCATCAGACCGTCAAACTCTTTGGGCATCTCCATCCGCTCCCGGCCAAAGCGAACGCCATTGGCTTTTGCCGCCGCAATCCCCTCCGCCTGCCGCTGGCGAATATTTTCCCGCTCTGTCTGCGCTACATAGCTGAGCAGCTGGAGCACAATATCCGCAATCAATGTTCCGGTCAGGTCTCTCCCCTGCCGGGTGTCCAGCAGAGGCATGTCCAATACCACAACAACAGCCTGCCTCTCCTTGGTAATGATGGCCCACTGCTCTAAAATCTCCTCATAGCTCCGGCCCAGCCGGTCAATACTCTTGATGACCAGAACGTCCCCAGGACGCAGATTTTGAATCAGCCACCGGTATTTTGGCCGGTCGAAATCCTTGCCGGAAATCTTTTCGGTGATAACATTTCGTTCCGGAACCCCAAACTTCTGCATAGCCGCCAGTTGGCGCGCCTCATTCTGCTCCTGAGTGGATACGCGTACATAGCCATAAGTGTTTCCCTTCACGGTCGGCTTCCTCCTGTAAAATATGGTAGTTTCGACTATATTTTACAATGTGAATGGAGAAATTGTACCATCAGAAGCAGGAAAGCTGTCGAATATTACGAAACGGCACTCATATGAGGGATTTTTACCTCCCATCTGTGGCTAATATAAATCACCCCGCCTGCCAGCCAGCAGACGGGGTGTATTTTATGCCCTTGACCGGGCCGTTTCAGAAGAACCCTTCTGATTATTTAATCATGGAGGCGACCTCAGCGGCGAAGTCGTCCTCGGCCTTCTCGATGCCCTCGCCGGTGGCGAAGCGGGTAAAGGCCTTCACAGTGATCTTGCCGCCCAGCTCCTTGGCCACGGCAGCCACGTGCTTCTCCACGGAGATCTTGTTCTCCTTGACAAAGGCCTGCTGGAGCAGGCAGTTCTCCTCATAGTACTTACCCAGCTTGCCCATTACGATGCCCTCCTTCACCTTCTCAGGCTTGGCGGCCATCTTGGGATCGTTGGCCATAATGGCCAGCTGGATTTCCTTCTCCTTGTCCAGCACCTCCTGGCTCACGTCGGACTTGTCCAGATAGGTGGGATTCATGGCACAAATCTGCATGGCCACGTCCTTGCCCAGCTCCACCACCTTGGCGGCGTCGATGCCCTCAACCTCCAGGTTGACCAGCACGCCCACCTTGCCGTTCATGTGGACATAGGGCACGTTGACGCCCTCGCCATAGCGGACGAAGCGGCGGATCTGGATATTCTCACCGATGGCCAGCACCTTGTCGGCAGTGACGTCGGCGACGGTGCGGTCAGTACCGGGATACTTGCAGGCCTTCAGGGCCTCCACATCGGCGGGATTCTCGGTAGCCACCACAGAGGCCACGTCCTTGACAAAGCCCTGGAACACCTCGTTCTTGGCTACAAAGTCGGTCTGGGAGTTGACCTCAATGATAACGCCCACGCCGTTGTCGGCCGCGACGGCGAAGGACACGCCCTCGGCAGCCACCTTGCCGGCCTTCTTGGTCTGGGCGGCAAGGCCCTTCTCCCGCAGCCACTCAATGGCCTTGTCAAAGTCGCCGTCGGCCTCAACCAAGGCCTTTTTGCAGTCCATCATGCCTACGCCGGTCATCTCGCGCAGCTTCTGTACGTCTTTTGCAGCAATCGCCATAATAAATTACCTCCAAATATTGTGATACAGCAGGGCGCGACAACTCGGCACACCGCACGCCGAATGCGCTTTTCAAAGCGGCGTGCCGGGGTCGTCACGCCCTACACATGATTTTGTAATTACTCCGCAGCGGCGGGGGCCTCGGCCTCCTCAGCGGGGGCGGCATCCTGGCCCTGCTTGCCCTCCTGGATGGCGTTGGCCATGACGGAGGAGATCAGCTTGATGGCGCGGATGGCGTCGTCGTTGCCGGGAATCACGTAATCAATCTCATCGGGGTCGCAGTTGGTGTCCACGATGGCCACGATGGGGATGTGGAGCTTGCGGGCCTCGTTGATGGCGTTGCGCTCCTTGCGGGGATCGACCACGAACAGGGCGCCGGGGAGCTTGCGCATCTCGGTCACGCCGCCCAGGTACTTCTCCAGCTTGGCGATCTCGCCCATGTGCTTGATGACTTCCTTCTTGGGCAGCATGTCGAAGGTGCCGTCCTCCTGCATCTTCTTCAGCTGGGCCAGACGGTCCACACGGCCCCGCATGGTCTTGAAGTTGGTGAGCATACCGCCCAGCCAGCGGGCGTTCACCCAGTACATGCCCACGCGGCTGGCCTCCTCGCGGATGGCGTCCTGGGCCTGCTTCTTGGTGCCCACAAAGAGGAGGGTCTCACCCTTCTCACCCAGAGAGCGGACGAAATTGTAGGCCTCCTCCAGCTTCTTCACGGTCTTCTGGAGATCAATGATATAGATCCCGTTTCGCTCCGTGTAGATGTAGGTGGCCATCTTGGGGTTCCACCGGCGGGTCTGGTGGCCGAAGTGTACGCCGGCCTCCAGCAGCTGCTTCATAGATACGACTGCCATAGTTTGTTTCCTCCTGTTTTCAGTTATTCTTCTGGGGGCATCATATTCTCCGCCAACCCGGCCGGAGCCGGGCACCGGGCGAAAAATCCGCACTCCCACGCATAATGCCTGGGTAGTATACCATAGTTTTCCCGGGGACGCAATAGTTTTTTCAAATAGAAAGCAGAAAAATTGCATAAAATTCAGCCCATACTATGCAGGCAGCATATTGCGGGAATTGTCTGATACTGGTATAATTATAAATCAAGCTGTTGATTTTCTTCAGCCTGCGGGCCCTGTCCGGACCCGGAACAATTTTTGGAGGAATGGTTACATGAGGAACACAAAAAAGCACCCCCTGCTGCGCCTGTGTCTGGCTGCGGCCATGCTCCTGAGCCTGGCGCCCCTTCAGGCCTTCGCTGACGACAGCACCACCACCGTCGACACCGCCGCGAAAGACCTGGGCGCCAACACGGAGATTTACGCCGTGACCCAGGCCCCCGGCAGCGACTACCCCTACTACGGGGCCAAGAACGAGCCGATGAGCGGCGTGTACTACGGCCGCACCTGCGAGGGCGGCACCCTGCCCAACGGCAACTATGGGTTGGTCAACCAGAGCCAGATGGCCGACGAGTCCATTGTGGGCTTCTATTTTGACATCACCCAATCCTACAGTCTGGAGTACTGGAGCTATATTTTTGGCCCCGCCCTGGAGGACGGAAAGCGGGCCTTCCTGGTGTACATCAACTTCAAGGGTGAGGGCTCCGACTGCGCCTCCTTCGCCGGTGGGGCTTACGATTCCAAGCTCAATGAGACCTTCTCCTACCTGAACACTTTGAGCAACCCGGTATTTGTCCGCATCGGCGGCGAGGTGAACGTCTGGAACAATGCCGCCACCCCTGAGAGCTACATCGCCGCCTACCGCCACGTGGCCGACCTGGCCCGGGCCCGGGCGCCCCGGGCGGCTCTGGTCTTCTCCCCCAACTTCAGCAGCGCCTACCGGGTGGATATGGATTCCTTCTATCCTGGCGACGCTTATGTGGACTGGATCGGGGTATCCCTGTACTACAACCTGTATCACGCCACCATCAGCGACCCCGATATGGCCGCCTTCCTGGGCGTGGGTCAGTACGGGGACCCCATGCTCAATGTGCAGCAGTGCGTGAATCTGTCCCGCCTCCACAAAAAGCCCCTGATGGTTACCGAGGGCGGCGCGGGCAACTCCTTCAACGGCCAGGACATCTCCGCCTGGGCCTCCGAGCGGATGCAGAAGGCCTACGCCTTCCTGCCCATGGTCTACCCCGAGGTGAAGGGCATTGTCAGCTCCGACTACCACTACAGCTGGGCCCCCACCTCCTACACCTTCTACAACCACCCCACCATGACTGCCGCCTACCGCAAGGCCGTGTCCAACAGCCCCGCCTATCTGAAGAGCGTGGGGGACGACGCCGGCTACTACACCAAGGTGTCCGCCTTCACCGGGCCCTGGGAGGGCCAGATGCGCTTTGACGCCTACACCTACTCCCCCACCAAGCTCACCGCCACCTGGGCGGTGGACGGCCAGACCCGGGCCACCGCCGCCGACTATCCCTACACCTTTAACCTGGATGCCAGCGCCCTGTCCGGCGGCGACCATACCCTGACCGTCACCTTCAGCAACGGAGCAACCAAAACACACAGCTTCAAGATCACCGGCGGAGCCACCAACCCTGTCGTTCCGGAGGAGCCCTCCAACCCGGATGATGGCTACACCCAGGGCTTGGCCTACGCCAGCACCCAGTCCGTGACAGTGGACGGCAAGGCGGTGGAGTTCCAGATGTACGCCCTGATGGACGGCATCGGCAACGGCACCAACTACATTAAGCTCCGGGATATGGCCTATATCCTCAACGGCACCGAGGCCCAGTTCTCGGTGGGCTACGACAACGCCACCAAGAAAATTGCCCTTGCCTCGGGCGAGAGCTACGAGGCCAGCGGCGCCGAAATGAAAACCCCCTACTCCGGCGACCGCATATTTACCGGCAGGAATCAGTCCGTCCTGGTGGACGGCGACGCGGTCAGCATGTTCGCCATCACCCTGTTGGACGACCAGGGAGGCGGCTATACCTATTTCAAGCTCCGCGACCTGGGCGAGGCTCTGGGCTTCAACGTAGGCTGGAGCAAGGATCAGGGCGTGTTCATCGAGACTGACCGCCCCTACGAGGGATAATCCCTCCTGACATCCGGCACGGTGGATTTTTCCGCCGTGCCGGTCTTTTATAGGTGCATTTTTCACCCTGGTCCGCATAGGATGGCAGGAGAGGGGGCGAGAAGATTGGAGGAACGGCTGAACATGCGGGGCGGCGGCACCCTGACCCTGCATCAGGACGGCCCCAGAGTACATATGGAAGCTGAGCGGCCCTCAGACGGCCTGGGACTATATAAGGTCTGGCTCCATGGAAACCACGGGGGGAAGTTTTTGCTGGGCACCCTGGTCCCGGAGAGGGGACAGCTGAGGCTGGGGCGCACGCTGTCCGTCAGTACGCTGGAGCAGGCGGGCTGCTGGCCGCAGTTCTGGGTGGAGGCACAGCTGGCCTTCTCCTTCGTGGCCCGCAGCTCCGGCCGGTGGTATTGCGAGCAGCACCCGGGACAGCTGGTGGCCGATCCCATCCTGAAGGGACAGCTTAAAGGCGCTATGCTATGCAAAAAGGGCACGGAGGGCTTCTCGCTGGCAGCCCCCTTCCGCGCCGATGCCCCGGTTCCTCTGGCCGCCTTGATCTGTCTGGCCCGGGTAGAGCGCTGGGACAACCGGCCCCATCTGGTTTGGCGCTTCGATCAGGAGGGCTGTCCAATCGTGCCGCATAAAATGGCAGGGACTGGGCAGACTAACCGCCAGTAACGGGGTCTCCCCGATTCAAAAGGAGGTAACGTCTGTGCCCAATCTGACCACTAAGGAGCTGACCGCCCTGTCCGATCAGCTGGACTTCGAAAAGGTGCTCCACTGCAAGTATCTGGCCGCCGTGCAGGAGAGCCAGGATCAGGAATTGAAAAGCAAGTTCCAGGCCTGCGCCAGCCAGCATCTGCAAAACTATAACACCCTGCTGACCCATCTGCGGTAACAAAGGAGGAGTATCCATGAATGACCAGGAGAGAATTACCGATTTTCTGTGCAGTGAGAAAAAAATGAGCGCAAATTGCGACACATTTGCCTCTGAGTGCGTCAACCTGTCCCTTCGTGACGACTTTCTGAATATTTTTAATCAGAGCCACCAGACCCAGACCGACCTCTTTAAGCTGGCCCAGTCCAAGGGCTGGTATCAGGTGGAACAGGCCCCTCAGACTAAGGTGAGCCAGGCCTATACCAGGTTCTCTAATCAGCAGCCCACCACCTGAGAAAATTCATCCCCCCGCCTGGCAAAATCTCCCTCAAACCGGATTTTGCCGGGCGGAAAAATTTTTTAAAAAAGGGGTTGCTTTTTTCCTCAACGCGTGGTATCATACATAAGCTGTCTGATGTGAGTCAGTCATTTCCGGGTGTGGCGAAGTTTGGTATCGCGCTTGAATGGGGTTCAAGAGGCCGCTGGTTCGAATCCAGTCACTCGGACCATGCGGAGTGTCCTTATAGGATTTGAGTATCCTTGTGGGACACTCCGCATTATTTTTGCTCAAAATCCTATACGGCGATCCGCGACCGGGAGTAGCTGACGGCTACTCCCTTTCTCGTCCCCATCGTGATCTCCGCAGCCGGGATTTTCCGGCGGTCAGGGACGGAGAAAGCGCCGATACAGTTGTAATAGATGGTGATATGCTGGGTGGTAACGCCGTCCTGCTTTTCCGCATGATACACGTCGATATGGTCAATCAGCTCTGCCACCATGCGCTGGGTAATCTCGGTGGCGTTGGTGTACCGCCGGACCGTTTCAAGAAACGTGTCAATGTCCATCCGCTGGCCCTCGCTCTTTTTCAGTTCCAGCCGCAACGCCTT
>Ga0209694_1000853_pt1 | contig 40358 bp, 35 predicted proteins | sample GluameincwithD2O_FD_187499 | JGI IMG/M metagenome (GOLD analysis project Ga0209694, IMG submission 187499) | Mouse cecum microbial communities from Vienna, Austria - Glucosamine amended microcosms incubated with D2O (SPAdes) (version 2) | ecosystem: Host-associated > Mammals > Digestive system >... | reverse complement strand
CCACTGTGTACCGTCTGCACTCGTCCACCTGTTCCTCCGCATCATCATAGTCAAGGACACTCGGCGTACCATTGCAGTAAAGGTTAAACGCCATCCTGACTACTTTTAAGCTCCCGCTGGTCTGCCAGCCTTCGTGCAGGCACTCCGTTTTTACACAGCCTGTCTTAAAGTTATAAATGCTGTTGATATTTCTTCTTGTGTCATCGCTGATACCAAGACAATATACAAGCGCTTTGTGGTACACGTCCTGATACCTGACCTCTTTCAATTTTTCATAGTAGAATTTTTCATGTGCATCACTGATAAAAATAATCGCTTTCTCTGCTCCTAACGCTGTACTACTCATGTTCATTTCCTCCATTTCTTATTTTGTTTTTTGACCATAACAAAAGGACACTTCCCTAAAATTTTCTTTTAGAAAAATGTCCTTATCGTACAAAATATTAACTTGAACTGACACGAGTTTAATTTAAAATCATTTATTTTAACCCGTTAAGAGAGTTTATTTTGTCGTACTCTTGTCGTACCATACTGTCTTTAAGTCCGCAAACCCTTGATTTTACTGGTCTTTTCCGCCAAGCGTTTTCATTGTCGGGAAGGCAAGCACATCGCGAATCGCAGCGGCGTTTGTGAGCAGCATACACATCCGGTCGATTCCAAATCCGATTCCACCCGTAGGCGGCATTCCGATCTCCAACGCATTCAGGAAATCTTCATCCGTCGTATTCGCCTCTTCATCCCCCTGCGCCAGCAACTCTTCCTGCGCCTTAAACCGCTCTCTCTGGTCGATCGGGTCGTTCAGCTCTGAATAAGCATTTGCCATCTCCCAGGTATTCATAAACATCTCAAACCGCTCCACATACTCCGGATTCCCCGGTTTCTTCTTCGTAAGCGGAGAGATCTCGATCGGATGATCCATCACGAAGGTCGGCTGGATCAGATGTTCCTCTACGAATGCCTCGAAGAACAGGCTCAGGATATCTCCCTTCTTATGCCTCTCCTCGAACTCCACATGGCGCTCCTTCGCAAGCTCTCTTGCCTGCTCCAATGTCTGAACCTCATTCCAGTCGATACCTGTATATTTCTTCACGGCATCCACCATAGTGATCCTCTCGAAGGGCTTGCCAAGATCCATCTCCACGCCGTTATATACGATCGTCGTAGTGCCAAGCACTTCCTGCGCCACATGGCGGTACAGATTCTCCGTCAGGTCCATCATTCCATTATAATCCGTATAAGACTGATACAGTTCCATCAGTGTAAATTCCGGATTATGCCTGGTATCCAACCCCTCATTACGGAATACACGGCCGATCTCATAGACTCTCTCAAGCCCGCCGACGATCAGACGCTTCAGGTACAGCTCCAGAGAGATACGGAGCTTGAAGTCCTCGTCCAGTGCGTTAAAATGCGTCTCAAACGGCCTTGCCGCAGCCCCGCCCGCATTGCTTACGAGCATCGGGGTCTCCACCTCAAGGAAACCTTGTCCGTCCAGATATCTTCTGATGGAGCTTATGATCTTGGATCTCTTGATAAATGTATCCCTTACCTCCGGGTTCATGATCAAATCCACATATCTCTGGCGGTAACGCATGTCCGTATTCGTCAAGCCGTGATACTTCTCCGGCAGGATCTGGAGACTCTTGGATAACAATTTTATAGAAGACGCATGGACAGAGATCTCACCTGTCTTCGTCTTGAATACTTCTCCTTCCAAACCGACGATATCCCCGATATCCAACTTCTTGAAATCCTTATACGCATCCTCGCCGATACTGTCCCTTGCTACATAGGACTGGATATCTCCGCTCTGGTCCAGAATATTGCAAAAGGAAGCCTTTCCCATAACACGCTTCTGCATAACACGCCCTGCAAGAGACACCTGTTTTCCTTCCATCTCATCATAATGTTCCTTGATATCTGCAGTATGACAGGTCACGTCATATCTCGTTATCTCAAACGGATTCTTTCCATTGCTCTGCAGGTCTGCCAACTTCTCCCGGCGAACCTTTCTCAGTTGATTCACATCTTCTTGTACTTTCTTCTGCTGCTCTGCCACGATTCCTTCTCCCTTCTCTTATTCACATACTCTGTCCCTGATCCTCTGCATGCGGTCCTTCCTGCCTCTTCATCCATATGACTCGCATTCCCTGCAGTACGGTCTTTCACACATCATATCTATCGAATGATCTGCCTTACTCTTCACATTTCCCATATATTGTCTTTCAGACTTCTCGTATAGGAGAAGCCTGATATATGAATGCCGCTATTATATTCCCTCTCTCACGAAAACCAGGCTTCTGTACCGGACGCCTTTTTCAAACACGCTCTGCAGCCTTATAACGACCGGCTGATATGCAATACCTCATATTCCATGACGCCTGCCTGTGTCTCTACCTCTACATGGTCTCCCACCTTACAGCCGATGAGCGCCTGTCCCACCGGAGATTCATTGGAGATCTTGCCTTCCAGGCTGTTCGCCTCTGTGGAACCTACCAGTTTGAACTCCATCTCTTCGTCAAATGTCTTATCATAGACCTTGACGGTACATCCCACGTTGATCTTATCAAAGTCTACCTCGTCTTCAACTACAACTTCCGCATTCTTCAGAATACCTTCCAGCTCTTCGATACGCGCCTCAATATCACGCTGTTCATCCTTTGCCGCATCGTACTCCGCATTCTCAGACAGGTCGCCCTGTTCCCTGGCTTCCTTGATCTTGCCGGCAACCTCCTTACGCTTGACAACCTTCAGATGCTCCAGTTCATCCTCCAGTGCTTTCAAGCCCGCATAAGTAAGTAATTTCTTCTTTGCTTCCATGTGTCTTACTCCCTTTCTTTCTCATATATTATCTATCTAAATGATCTATATACAAACGAAGGCGAAGCGTTCCTAATACAAATGAAACCTTCGCAATTTCCTTATTATACCCAACTGATAAAGTTATGTCAATGCTTTTAGCACCCCTTTTAGAACTTCTCTGTTACAGCACGTTACAGTATATGCACCACCTCATTTTTTCATACATGACAGGGCCATTACATCGAATAGTCAAATCCCCCGCGGCAGTCGCCAAATGTGCATGCAAGCATGCCCGCTTGGCTCGTTGCCCGCGGGAATAAATCTGTCACAGACGCTCGTTCAGGAGTTCTTCCAGTTCATCATAAGACTCCACTCTGTTGATCGCCTCCCGGAGCTTCGCCGAGCCTTCCATCCCTTTCGTATACCATGCCACATGCTTGCGCATCTCGCGGATCCCGAGATATTCTCCCTTGAATTCAATCTGCAGCCGCGCATGCCGCAGCATGGCGTTTTTCCGCATTTCTTTCGCCGGCCTTTCCGGATGGACACCGGTTTTCCCATACTCCGCAAGTTCACGGAAGATCCACGGGTTCCCCTGCGCCGCGCGCCCGATCATCACACCGTCGCACCCGGTCTGTTTCATCATCGCCAGGGCAGTCTCCCCGGAGACCACGTCGCCATTTCCGATCACCGGTATCGACACCGCTTCCTTCACCTGCCGGATGACCTCCCAGTCTGCCTTTCCGGAATAATACTGCTCCCTCGTCCTTCCGTGGACGGCAATCGCAGCCCCTCCGGCTTCTTCCACAATCTTCGCTATCTCTGCCGCATTGACATGCATGTCGTCAAATCCCTTCCGGATCTTCACTGTGACAGGCTTTCGGATCGCCTTTACGGTCTTCGACACGATCTGATATACCAGTTTCGGATTCTTCATAAGCGCGGAACCTTCCCCGTTCTTCACCACTTTGGGAACCGGGCATCCCATGTTGATATCCAGGATCTGAAAGGGCAGTTCCTCTATCCCCTTCGCCATCTCACTGACAATATCCGGATCCGAGCCAAAAAGCTGCAAGGATACCGGATATTCCTCAGGATGAATAACAAGCAATGCTTTTGTATTCTTATTCTTGTACTGCAGCGCCTTCGCACTGATCATCTCCATACACAAAAGACCCGCCCCCTGCTCTTTGCAGAGCAGCCGAAAGGGCAGATCTGTTACTCCCGCCATAGGTGCAAGAATATATGGATTCTCAAGCTTTATATTCCCAATCTTCACCCGATCCTCCTCAACTTTCCTGATTCATTCTATCTATATTAACAGGCAGCGCGTCACTGCCTCTTATTCTTCTCATAGATAAACCGCAGCCCCTTGAGCGTCAGCTGTGAATCATAGACGTCGATCACATCTGTCTCCGCCGCGACCATCTTACCTAATCCCCCGCTTGCGATCACCTTTGCCTTCTTATATCCGGATTCTTCCTTGATCCTCTTCACAATATATTCCGTCTGCCCGATCTGTCCGAAGAATAACCCCGCCTGCATACAGGAGATGGTTTCCTTCCCTATAACCGATTCCGGTTTCTTGATCTCGATAGCCGGAAGCATCGCCGCCTGTGCCGTCATTGCCTGCGCCGAGATCCGGATCCCCGGAGAGATCACCGCTCCCTCGAAGGTTCCGTCCGGGCCCACCACGTCATACGTAGTCGCCGTCCCGAAGTCGATCACGATCACCGGGCCTCCATACAAAGTATAGGCGGCAACCGCGTCCACGATCCGGTCCGCTCCTACCTGTTTCGGATTCTCGGTTACGATCCGGATTCCCGTCTTAATCCCCGCCGACACCACCATCGGCTTGATCCCGAAATATTTGATCAAGGCGCTTCCCAGAGAATGCATGATATCCGGCACAACAGACGCCACGATCACCGCATGGATCTCTTTACTCGGGATCCCCTGGCACTCCACCAGTTCTTTCAGCGTGATCCCATACTCATCCGATGTCCGCGGAAGCTTCGTCGTCATACGGAATGTACACCGCAATTCCTTATCCTCAAAAACCCCTACCGTAATATTCGTATTACCCACATCAATTACCAGTAACATCTTACTCCTCCCATCTATTCGAACCCCGCCCGGCTTACGGACTCAGTCCCGGCACGGTCCCGAACCCTGCCTGCGGCTGCAGATTTTCAAATGCGCTCTACTGCTCCAGAAAAAATACCCTATAATACATCTGCAGCGCCTCAAGCAGATCCTGCTTCTCCCTCTGGATCTGCTTAATCTTAAGCCTGCTTCCGATCTCGTCAAACATCGGGTCGAATTCTTCTGATGTAACTTCAAAGCAAAGCTCGCCGTCTTCCTCATATACCAGCGTCAGGATGCCTCCCACGTCGTTGACATACAAGACGCACATGATCTTCAATTCATCTTTGACGGCGTCCGGCAGCTGTTCAAAATCCGGATTCAGATAATATTTTTCCTCATAAGAATTCGCTCCGCAGAGCACCACTCTCCCATCATACATACCCATATACTCCTCTTACAGACACTTCTCCCGCATAGACCGCCTTCTTCCTGCCGTCTCTTGTGCGGACAATGAGCCTTCCCGTCTCATCGATCCCCAGTGCATGTGCTTCGTATTCATTTCCCGGCTCTAATATCTTCACATCCTGGTCACGGTTCACCAGCCGGGACTCATACTTTGCTCTCACTCCCGACAGATTCCCGGTCCTCATAAATGTCGCGTAGCATTTCTCGAAGCTCTCCATCACAGCGGCGATCAACTCCGAACGCCGGATACTATGCCCAAGCTCTGCCCGGAGCGATGTCGCGCGCTCCTTAAGCTCCTCCGGGAATACCTCCTGATTCACATTGATCCCCACTCCGATGACAACATAATTAACATAGGTGAGTTCAGAACTCATCTCCGTCAATATCCCGCAGATCTTCTTTCCATGAAGTATCACGTCATTCGGCCATTTGATCTCACACTCAAGCCCGGACACCTTATGGATCCCTTCCGCAACAGCGACCGCCATCAAAAGCGTCATCTGCGGAGCTTTGGTCGGCATGATGTCCGGTCTTAGCAGAAGCGTCATGTAGATACTCTTTCCGGCAGGCGACTCCCAGCTTCTTCCCCTGCGGCCTTTTCCGGCGCTCTGCCTGTCTGCTACATACAATGTGCCATGTGCCTCGCCTCTCTCTCCGGCATCCTTGGCACGGTTATTCGTCGAATCCGTCTCATCATAATAGACGGCGCAGGCTCCCGCCCATCCGCCTCTTGTCAGGCTCTCGATCTCCGCCCTGGATATCACATCAGGGCTATCCTCCAGATGATACCCCTTATTGCGCACCGCTTCGATCTGATACCCTTCCTTCTTCAACTGCTCTATCACTTTCCATACCGCCGTCCGGGAGACCTGAAACCGATCACAGATCTGCTGCCCGGACAAATACCCGTCGCATTCCTTTAATAAACGTATTATTTCTGCTTTCATTATCTTTCCCCAATTAAATTACCTTACCTGTGTTCCATTCGGCGTGATCCCTGCTAACGTTCCCCAAGCGTCGCCGTCATCACAGCCTTGATCGTGTGCATCCTGTTCTCCGCCTCATCGAATACTTTCGACTGCGCCGATTCAAACACCTCGTCCGTTACCTCCATATCATCAATCCCGAACCGGCCGTGGATCTCCTTTCCGATCTTCGTCTTCAGGTCGTGGAAAGCAGGCAGGCAATGCAGGAAGATCGCGTTCTCCTTCGCATTTGCCATTGCCTCAGAAGTCACCTTATACGGCGTAAGCTCACGGATCCTCTCTTCCCATACCTCGTCCGGCTCACCCATAGACACCCATACGTCCGTATAGATAACGTCTGCGTCTTTTGTCCCCTCTTTGACATCCGTTATCAATGAGACGCTTCCTCCGCTCTCTTTCGCATAGCCCCGACAGAGTTCTGTAAGCTCTGCATTGGGGAAATACTTCTCGGTAGTACATGCTACGAAATGCATCCCCATCTTCGCACAGGCGATCATCAGGGAATTTCCCATATTATATCTTGCGTCTCCCATATATACCAGTTTGATCCCCTTCAAATAGCCAAACTGCTCCCTGATCGTCAGGAGATCTGCCAGCATCTGCGTCGGGTGATACTCGTTCGTCAGCCCATTCCAGACCGGAACTTCTGCATGCTTCGCCAGTTCCTCTACGATCTCCTGCCCGTATCCGCGGTACTCGATTCCATCATACATCCTTCCCAATACCCTCGCCGTATCCGCGATGCTCTCTTTCTTTCCGATCTGAGAACCGCTCGGGTCAAGGTATGTCGTTCCCATCCCCATATCATGCGCAGCCACTTCGAAGGAACACCGCGTCCTGGTACTGGTCTTCTCGAAGATCAGCGCCACGTTCATTCCTCTGTACTTATCAACCGGCACGCCGTTCTTCTTCTTATCCTTCAGATCTGCCGCAAGATCCAGAAGATACGTGATCTCCTCCGGCGTATAATCCTTCAGTGTCAAAAAGTCTCTTCCCTTTAAGTTCATCGTCAATCCCTCTTTCAATTCTGTCAGTACATGTACGAACCTCGGAAGGTTCATCTGATCATTCAAAGTTTCATATTTCTTATATACCATATCACATAATTGGTCAACTGTGTATATCTGATATTTGGGAATCTGCAATAATTTCGCCGACGCCTCCAACATTCCCAGGAACAATTCTTTGTCCGAATACCCCAGAGGCAGTTTTAAGACAAATGCGATCTCCGCCTTCTCTATCTCCCTCATATCTCCGAGAAGGCGTTCATAATATTCCTCCCCATGGGTCTGCTCCAGATAATAGATCGTCCCCTCCAGGCTATACAGCATCCTCTTAGCGTCATAATATCCGATCATCAGATTCTGCCGGCTGCGTTTTCCCGAGAACTCGATGATACTCCCAAGCTTCACCCTCGGCGCGATCTCATACTTCTCGCTCTCTTTGGGCATACGCACGCGCGGTTCTCTGCCGGGTCCGTAGATGCGTATCTCGATAATGTCTTCGTATCCCCTTTTTACCAGAGAACTCAACGGCACATTATTCACCACGCCGCCGTCGATATATTTCTTTCCCCGGATCCGTTCATTCTTGAATCCGATCAGATAGGCGCTCGCCAACAGGAAATCTTCCAGGAATCCCTCCGGGATATCTTCGATACTAAGATCCAACTCCCTGAATTCCGACAGGGAAAATGTCAGCAGACAGAACTCCTTCCCACAATCTCTGATCGCCTGCTCGTCCACAGTCTTATGGATCAGCTCCCGAAGCGGCGTAATGTCTACCCCGCCGTCTTTTAGCTTCTTCCGGCTCTCACTTAGGAATTCCTTTATCGTGATCTCCTTGTTGAAAAGCCGCTCCATCCACGCGTCGTCCACATCCATGACGGACGAGAATGTCATCTTTTTCCAGATATCCTCAGCCTTCTCGATATCACCCATACAGATCAACGCCCCGTTCAGCGCTCCCACAGACGTCCCCGCCACGGCATTGATCTTCACGCCAGCCTCCACAAGGGCTTTCCACGCGCCGATCTGATATGCGCCGCGCGCGCCTCCGCCGTCCAGGACCAGACCATATTCTTTCGAGATATCAATGGCAAGTTCCATTCAATCTTCCCCTTTCCCCTTGTTCATGTATTCTTGCTTAACACCCTTCGGTCACATCCGGCGCCTCTGCCTTGCAGCCTCAAACATCAACACGGAGGCTGCGATTGCCGCGTTCAGAGATTCCACCTTTCCCTTCATAGGTATCTTTATATAGGTGTCCGCCAGTTCCGCGATCTCAGGCGTAAGCCCATTCCCTTCATTGCCGATCAGGAATGCGCACGGCTTGCCGTAATCCTCTTCATCGTAATCTCTCGTTCCCTTAAGATGCGCCGCATAGATCCGGATTCCGGCTTCCTGCAATCGTCTGACCGCTCCCGCCAGATCGTCCGCATAACAGAAGGGCATCCGATAGACAGACCCCATCGTCGAACGTATCGTCTTCGGATTATAGATATCCACACACTCCCTGTCCATAAGGATCCCTGTGACGCCCGCTCCTTCCGCAGTCCGGAAGATCGTTCCCAGATTCCCCGGATCCTGCAGATGATCCAGCACCATGATATGCGGACAGGTTCCGCCCGTCACCTCTTCCATGGCATGATCTATCTGTTCCACCACACACAGGATCCCCTGCGGCGTCTTCGTATCCGACACATATCCAAACACCGTATCTGACAATAATTCCAATACGATCCCGTTCTTTCCGCTTTCAGAGAGGAGCTGTCTTATTATGCCCCGCTCCTTTTTGTAAAATGTCTCCGTAACATAGATTTCCTTAAGCTTAGCGGCAGGCACTTCTCGGAACATGCGCAGCCCTTCCGCCAGAAATACATGTTCCCCGTCTCTTGCTTTCCGCTTCTTCCGCAGATTCACGAGATGCTTTACTTTCGTATTTGCCGTACTTGTAATCATTCTATATCCATCTCCCACATAATCTTCAAACACGCCTGAATTATATTTATAAACATTATAGTGGCATTCCCGGAATACGGCAAGAACATCCTGTTGTAATATTATACAAAATTTTTAAATTATTCTTTTGATTTTCGCCTGCCTCCCTGTATAATAGATTTATAATTTACATTCATTGATCCAATTGGTGTAAGAAAGGGGGAACGCTTTATGAATTATTCAGAAAACGCAGGCAAACAATACCACATCCAGGTAGGAGAAGGAGATGTCGGCAAATATGTCATCATGCCGGGGGATCCCAAACGATGTGAGAAGATAGCCCGATATCTCGATCAGGCAGAATTGATCGCCGACAGCCGGGAATACGTCACCTATACCGGGTATCTGGACGGAATAAAAGTAAGCGTAACGTCGACCGGTATCGGCGGGCCGTCAGCTGCGATCGCCCTGGAGGAACTGGTGATGGCAGGCGCGGACACTTTCATCCGGATCGGTACCTGCGGAGGGATGCAGACCGAGGTCAAGAGCGGCGATATCGTCATCGCAAGCGGAGCCATAAGAATGGAAGGAACCAGCCGAGAATACGCTCCCATCGAATTCCCTGCAGTACCGGATATCGGGATCGTAAACGCATTGACCGACGCGGCAAAAAAGCTTGGACAGACTTACCACGTGGGCGTGGTGCAGTGCAAGGATTCCTTCTACGGGCAGCATTCCCCGCAGACGAAACCGGTAAGCTATGAGCTGCTGAACAAATGGGAGGCATGGAAACGCTTAGGCTGTCTTGCCTCCGAGATGGAATCCGCCGCCTTGTTCGTCGCCGCCAGCAGCCTGCATGTAAGAGTCGGCTCCTGCTTCCTCGTAATGGCGAATCAGGAACGTGAAAAAGCCGGGCTTGACAATCCTGTTGTCCACGACACCGATACAGCGATCCGCATCGCCGTCGAGGCGGTCCGAAGCCTGATCCATGCGGAGTAAGAAAGGAGCTGCGGCAAAATACCTGCCGCAGCCCCTTTTATGCCCGCATCGCTCCGTCCACAGATAATACTTCTCCCGTTACATAGCTTGCCATATCACTCGCCAGGAACAGGAATGCATTCGCGATATCCTCCGGCTCACCGATCCTGCGGAGCGGGATCGCGCCGATCATCGGCTGGATCATCTGTTCCGGCAGAGCCGCTACCATATCTGTCTTGGTAATTCCCGGAGCAACAGCATTTACGCGGATATTGCTCGGTCCAAGTTCTCTCGCAAGAGAAAGCGTCATGCCGTTTACGGCAAATTTACTTGTCGGATATGCCACGCCTCCCGGCTGTCCGGAGATACTTACCATGGAGCTCGTATTCAGGATGCATCCGCCGCCCTGTTCTCTCATGACCGCAACCGCCGGCTGGATCGAATGAAACAGCGCGTTGACATTCAGCTGCATAACCTTCTCGAACTGTCCCTCGGCATAATTTTCAACCTTCGTACTGTCGGAAATCCCCGCATTATTAACCAGGATATCGATCCTGCCAAACTTTTCCTTTACCTTAAGAATCGCAGCTTTCACCGCCTCGGCATCGGAAAGATCCGGATAATCTCCCTCTACTTCCCAGCCGCTGTTCTCCGCCTTCAATGATGAAAGCGCTTTCTCCACCGTCTCTGCTCTGGAACCGAATAACACAACCTTCGCGCCATTCTCCAGGTACTTCTTCACAACTGCATAGCCGATCCCTCTTGTACCGCCTGTGACAACCGCTACCTTTCCTTTTAACATGTCTGTTCCTCCTATCCTGTCCGAACCAACTGACCGGTTCTTCTGACCGATCCTATTTCGGACAATTCTCTTGCTAAGAATGATTATACACCATTTATAACCAGATGAACACCTCTTATTAGATTTCCTCTACACTTTAAAACGGTATCCAACGCCCCATATGGTCTCTATATACTGGGGATTTGAGGTGTCCATCTCCACCTTCTCACGGATCTTCTTGATATGCACCGTCACCGTCGCGATATCTCCGATCGACTCCATGTCCCATATCTCACGGAACAGCTCTTCCTTTGTATACACATGATTCGGATGTCCTGCCAGGAAGGTCAGCAGATCGAACTCCTTCGTGGTAAACGTCTTCTCTTCTCCATTGATCCAAACCCGTCTCGCCGTTGTGTCGATCTTAAGCCCCCGGATCTCGATCACCTTATTCGCCTCCATCGCGCTTCCGGTCAGACGGTCATATCTTGCCAGATGCGCTTTCACACGCGCCACCAACTCGCTGGGGCTGAAAGGCTTCGTCATATAATCATCCGCTCCAAGCCCAAGCCCCCGGATCTTATCAATATCATCCTTCTTCGCCGACACCATGATGATCGGTGTATTCTTCACATCCCTGACCTGACGGCAGATATCGAATCCGTCGATCCCCGGCAGCATCAGATCCAGGATAAACATATCATAATCTTCATCCAACGCCTTCCTAAGCCCGGCCGCCCCGTCGTTCGCCACTTCAACCTGGAATCCGCTCAATTCCAGATAATCCTTTTCCAGATCCGCAATCGCTTCTTCGTCTTCTACTATCAATATCTTACTCATATGCCGGTACCTCCTGATATTTTCTAAGAACGAAATACATCGTCGTTCCTGTCTCTTCTCTGCTGGTCGCCCAGATCTTGCCTCCGTGCTCCTCGATGATCTTCTTCACGATCGAAAGCCCGATCCCGCTTCCTCCCTTTGAGGAATTGCGCGAAGCATCCGTCCGGTAGAAACGATCGAATATATTGGGCAGATCTTTTGCCGCGATCCCTCTTCCGTTATCCTCTAACTCAACCTGTACAAAGTCCCCCACATCCTTGACCCGGAGATTGATCTTCCCTTTCGGCTTATCCATATATTTCAGCGAATTATTCACAATGTTATGGACGACTCTCTTAATCTGCTCCGCATCAGCGATAACCTTCACGCCGGCTTCCACATAATTAAAGTATCCGAACTCCACGCCTCTGGATTCCAGCTCCACAGACAGATCCTCCGCGCAGTCTTCAAAATACGCCTCCACCGATAATGTATTGAAATTATAAGGGATCCTGTTCGTATCGATCTTGGTATACAGCGTCAGCTCATTGATCAGCGTATCCATCTCGCTCGCCTTATTATAGATCGTCCGGATATAACGCTCCATCTTCTCCGGCGTATCCGCAACTCCGTCCATGATCCCTTCCGCATATCCTTTGATCGCTGTGACGGGCGTCTTAAGATCATGGGAAATGTTGCTGATCAGCTCTTTATTCTCTTTATCAAACTTAATCTTTTCCTCTGCGTTATCCTGCAGGCGCCTGCGCATCTCCTCCAGGCTCTGGCACAATCTGCCGAGTTCGTCATCCGTCTCTGCCTCAAGCTCAAAGTCCAGATTACCGTCCTTGATCTTCTGCGCCGCCGCCTGCATCTTCATCAACGGTCCCATGATACCCCGATGTATCCAGAAGATCAGTGCCCCCGCCGTCAGAACCAGCACCATGATCATCCCCACGACCATATCCAGATACAGCCGCTCCACCTCCGGGATCACACCGCGCACACTCACAACAACAAATGCACTGCCTTCCTTATTATCCGGGTAGCGGAAATCTACCTGCTTCACAAGCGCCTGTGCATCTCCGCCAAGATACAGCCCGTTCTCAGAACTCAGCTCCGAATCCCCAAATCCCGGAAGCTGTGTGATGACAGGCTCAGCTTCTTCCATATCCGTCCCCACATAGATCAGCACATTATTCTTGCGTACCAGAAGATACGCCTTCTTCTTCTCGATCTTCTGGTTGAATTCGTCCAGAAAAGTCACATCCTCCATCTTCCCCGGATGCTCCGATACCATCTGGTCAAGCTCGTTGTACGCTTTCTCCGTAAGCCTTGACATCACCGCGACAGAATTCGCCAGATTCTCCGTCGTCATCCCGGTGATCTCATAGGTCTTTTCTATTGCACTCATCTGATATTTCCCAAACAGACATGCTAGCATAACCGCCAGAAGAACCGGGATCAAGATAACCGTCAAAAAAGCTATGATCAGCCTTGTCTTTAACTTCATTTTCTTGCCTCCACAATAGACAATACACCACAATACATAAAGTATAGCACGAAAAAGGGCGCTTCACAGCAAAGCGCCCATAAACTATTCTAAAATTTTTATAAATATTTCTTCAAAAGCTCAGCCTTGTCGGTCTTCTCCCAAGGCAGATCCAGGTCGGTGCGGCCGAAATGTCCGTACGCCGCTGTCTGCTTGTAGATCGGTCTTCTCAGATTCAGCATCTGGATGATGCCTGCCGGACGCAGATCGAAATTCTCACGGATCATCTCCACCAGCTTCTCATTGCTGATCTTGCCCGTGCCGAAAGTATCCACCATGACAGACGTCGGATGCGCCACGCCGATCGCATAAGACAACTGGATCTCACATTTCTTCGCAAGCCCTGCCGCCACAATATTCTTTGCAACATAACGTGCCGCGTATGCCGCGGAACGGTCAACCTTCGTGCAGTCCTTTCCGGAGAACGCGCCGCCGCCGTGACGCGCCATTCCGCCGTAAGTGTCCACGATGATCTTACGCCCGGTAAGCCCGCTGTCGCCATGAGGCCCGCCGATCACAAACCGTCCGGTCGGATTGATGAAGAACTTGGTCTCCTCATCCACCATCTCTGCCGGGATCACTGCGTCGAATACATATTTCCTGATATCCTCATGAATCTGCTCCTGGGTAACATCCGGATCATGCTGTGTGGACAGAACTACCGCGTCAAGCCTTGTCGGAACCCCCTCTTCATTATACTCAACCGTCACCTGGGATTTCCCGTCCGGCCTTAAGTACGGCAGTGTGCCGTCCTTCCTGATCTCTGCAAGTCTTCTGGAAAGCTTGTGTGCCAGTGCTACCGGATACGGCATGAGCTCCGGCGTCTCGTCCGTCGCATACCCGAACATCATCCCCTGGTCTCCCGCGCCGATCGCCTCGATCTCCGCGTCTGACATCTGGTTATTCTTTGCCTCCAGCGCCTTATCTACGCCCATGGCGATATCACTGGACTGCTCGTCGATCGCCGTCAGTACGCCGCAGGTCTCTGCGTCAAATCCGTATTTCCCGCGCACATAACCAATCTCTTTGATCGTGTCTCTTACGATCTTCTGGATGTCTACGTACGCTTTTGTCGTGATCTCACCCATCACAAGGACAAGCCCGGTCGTCGTACTGGTCTCACACGCCACACGGCTCATGGGGTCCTGCTCCATCAGGGCATCCAAAATGGCGTCCGAGATCTGGTCGCACATCTTATCCGGATGTCCTTCTGTAACTGACTCTGATGTAAATAAATGTTTTTCCATTGATTTCCACTCCTTTTCATTCTGATGTAGTATCTCTCTCTTTATCGTTCTTTGTGCTGATTTTTGAGTAATACAATCAAAAAAGCAATCCACGCCAAGCGGACTGCTTTATATCTCATAAACCAATCCTCTTATTGTTCGATTACTCGCTCAGGTTGGCACCTTCCCGTAACGGGGGTTGCCGCAGCTTCACAGATCCTTTGTATCTCCACTGCTCTGAATAAGAGAAAGTCTACATTATTAAATTATCTGTTTCCATAACTGATGATACTCTTTTTTCGGCGGTTTGTCAATTAAAAATTACAAATTCTCAACAGCATACAGTGGCAGGTTTGTCATCCATTCCTGTTCTCTGTAATCCGACATAGAAATACGTACCGCATATTTTGGTTCGTATTTCCTACAATATATTTTCAGGCTCTGCGCATGCAGATTCGCTTCCGCTTTCACCTCTACCGGAACGATCGCCCTGCCTTTCTGAACCATAAAATCCATCTCATAAGTAGACTTATTTCCTGCATAATAATATGGAGTATATCCTGTCCCTGATACGATCTGTTGCAGCACATACTGCTCAGACAAAGCACCTTTAAATTCCGTAAAAATGTCACTGCCTTCCAGGATGGTCTCCGCATCCAACTCGCTCAGCGCCCCAAGAAGTCCTATATCTACGATAAACAACTTGAACGCGCTGAAGTCTATATATGCCTTTAATGGCATAGCCGGTTTGTTAACACGATACACCTTTTGGATCAATCCGCAATCCAACAGCCACTCGATCGCAAGCTCAAACTCTTTCATACGTGCCCCTTGCTTAATCTGCCCAAAGAAAAACTTCTTATTCTCTTTCGCAAGCTGCATCGGAATCGAATTCCAGACCATTCGAATTCTTGCAAGATCCCCGGCAGATGCATGCTTCCCAAAATCCGCCTCATACTGTTCCAGTATGGACGTCTGCAATGCGCGCACCTGCGCATAATCTTTGTGCTCACGAAAAAGTCCGACCACCTCCGGCATACCGCCGACATAATAATAATTCTTCAACCAGAATATATACTTATCCCGGAAATTGCTCATCAGTTCATAATCCTTTTCCGGAATCAGACAAGCCAATTGCTCTTCACCCACCGCTTCCAGGAACTCACGGTAATTCATAGGATACAGTTCCAACGTATCCACCTTCCCCACCGGAAATGACACTCCTCCATGGATCGCAACCCCTAACAACGAGCCTGCCGCGATCACAGGATATTCCGGTGCATTCTCACAGAAATATTTTAAAGCCTCTAAGGCTCGGGGCGCCTCTTGGATCTCATCAAAAATAATCAAAGTATCCTCCGGTGTAACCTCCAGATGTGCCTCTATATTAATATTCATGATAATCCTTTGAATATCATAATCACTGTCAAACACTCTTTTCATCCTTTGATTATTGTAAAATGTAATATATGCTGTCTTTTTGAAGCTGAGCCTTCCAAACTCTTTCATCAGCCATGTCTTTCCGACCTGCCTTGCCCCCTTTAGAAGCATCGGCTTCCTGTTCTCCTTTTGTTTCCAGGAGATCAGCTTCTCCATTGCATAACGTTTCATTCAGGCGTCCTCCTTTCCAAACCCACATATGCTTTCACTTCTTTATGATCACATTTTTTCTGACCATATCTCACTTTATGATCACATTTTTTCTGACCATATATAAGCTTTTATAGACACTTTTTCCGCATTATGTAAAAAAGTATACCTGTAACACTAATATTCGTCAACCCAGTATACGATAATAATAAGCGTGAAACCAGATAAGGAGAATATGCACAAGAGCATTGGATAATATGCTATAATTTATGTGTTACTCACCGACACCCGCAACAGGAAGGAGAATAATGGAAACCAAATTTTATCATTCAGAGAATGCACCAAAACCTAATAAGCCAATACATATTGGAGCCGTAGGTATTATAAGAAATGAAAATAAAATTTTATTAGAAAGAAGAACAGATTCAGAACGTTGGGCATTTATCGGCGGAGGCATGAAAATGCAGGAGTCTCTAGAGCAGTGCGTACAAAGAGAAATATTAGAGGAAACCGGTTTAGAAACGCAATGTATACAATTATTGAATGTGTTTTCTTATCCATATAGAATTGCAGAATATCCAGACGGGAACATTGTCAGAATAGTAACTGCTTTATATCGTGTAGAAGTCAAAGACTTCCATTCACTGATATGTAGTGAAGAATCCAAAGAACTTCGATTTTTTGACAAAAATGAAATTGAAAAACTAAGTTTGGCTGAGACACATTTGGATATATAGGAGTATGTTAAACACACGCTCTACAATACGATGGTATATAGAAAACCATAATATATCATCTCGATATATAAAAAATCTCAATTTGATTTTTTATATATTATCTGGTATAAGATACTCAGTAATGAGCGTCACTCTATATTTTAAATATAGAGTAATCCAACGAAGAGACGACAAATGCTGCAGAAAGTAGGAAAATATTTTGATCGAACTAATGAAAGTAACGAAATCATTTCAAGATACGCCGGTTTTGACTGATATCAGCCTCACGATCCAAGATAATGAAGTTTTCGGTATAGTCGGACCCAGCGGAGTGGGAAAATCAACCCTGTTAAACTGCCTGATCGGTTTAGAAAAATACCAGTCAGGCAGCATTACTATAGACGGAATACACCTGGAAGATCTAACAGAGTTCGAAATACGGAAATTCAGGAAAAATATGGGAATGATCTTTCAGAATTTTTCTCTGATAGGCAGAAAAGATGTCTTTCATAACATCTCTCTTCCTATGGAATGCTGGAATTATTCTAAGACGGATATCAAAGATCGCGTGGAACATCTTGCCGAACTAACCGGAATACAGGACAAGCTAAACTGCCGTCCGGCAGAACTCAGCGGCGGACAGAAACAAAGAGTCGCCATTGCCAGGGCGCTGTCCATGAATCCCCGCTATTTACTTTGTGATGAATGTACTTCCGCATTAGATCCCAGATCGACCGCCTCTATTTTGGAGCTTCTAAAAAGCCTGCAGGAACAATTCAAGATCACCATTATCGTAGTGACTCATGAGATGTCCGTTGTCCAAAATATCTGCCAAAGGATGGCGATCCTAGAAAATGGCAGCGTATCTCTTCTAGGCAGCGTTCGAGAGATTTTCAGAAATAAGCCCGGACAATTAAAGGCGCTTCTCGGTGAAGACGAAGGAAAAGTCTCTATTACGCTAGATATAGGCGAACTTGCAAAATGCAGAGAGTACCTTGATGCACAGGGTATGAAATATAAGATTACCGGAGGTTATTAAATGGAACAGCTCAGTCTTATGTTAAAGAATTCTAATTTGGTCCGCTATCTCCCTACCGTGATCATTCCGGCGATAGGCGATACCTTGAAGATGGTCTTCATATCTGCGGCGCTTTCTATTTTTTTTGGGATTTTTTTTGGAATTATTTTAGTCACAACGGCGGACGATGGCCTTTCGCCTCATCCGCTCTTACACGGAATCCTTGGAAAGGTGACCGACATCGTCCGCTCGTTTCCGATGATGATCCTGATCGTCGCCGTCGCACCTCTCACCAGAATTTTTATAGGGACCAAGATAGGCGTTAACGCCGCTATTTTTGCTATCACACTGGGGAGTACGCCGTTTGCCACCAGGATGACAGAGAACTCTCTAAACACGGTCGATCCGCAATTAATAAAAATGGCGCGCTCCATAGGCGCTTCCAAGCTCCAGATCATCTTCAAAGTGATGCTCGTGGAAGCTCTCCCCGTACTGATATCAAACTTTACGATCATGCTCATCAATATGCTGAACACTTCTGCAATGGCAGGTGCCGTCGGTGCGGGCGGACTAGGCGCCGTAGCGCTGTCTTACGGCTATCAGCGGTTTGATCATCTGATCATGTATTTCATCGTAATCTTATTGATATTTCTTGTACTGCTGATCCAGGGAATCGGCAACAAGTTATATAAACTCACAAAATAATTTAACTACGGAGGAACAAAAAGTGAAAAACAATGTAAGGAAACGTTTATTTGGAGCACTTCTTTCTGTGGCGACGCTCAGCGCCTTGCTGATGGGATGCCAGAACAACTCCAAAGAAACAAACGAAGCATCATCTCAGGTATCTGAAGACACCCAGGAGGAAACCAACAGCAAGAGCAAAGAAAAAGTGATCAAGATTGCCGGTACGGCGTCTGTGTCTGAGGTTTTTTATGAAGCCTTCAAGGAAAAATACGAAGCAATGGGATACCAGACAGAATTCATCGCTTTCGATTCCAATCCCGTGTGCCTTGAGGCTTGTGCAAGCGGGGAGACCGACATTTCCCTCGGACAGCAGAAGAAATTTGTACAAAGCTATAACGAAAATAACGGCACGGATCTTGATATGGTAAAACCCTATGGTATGTTCACAGGCATAGGATTATATTCTGAAAAATATGAATCCATCGACGATATTCCGGATGGTTCACAGATCGCCGTTATGAACGATGCTACAAACGAAGATGTATCTCTGAAGATACTGGAGACCGCCGGCCTGATCAAACTTTCCGACGATGTAGAGTTCGTAACTGTCGCCGATATTACTGAAAATCCTAAGAACCTGGAGATCATCGAGATGGAACAGGCGCAAACGGTAACCGCCCTTGATGACATGGCAGCCGCTTGCTGTTGGTTCACCCATATGTCCGCATCCGGAAAAGATCCTTCTTCTTATCTAATAAGAGATGAAGTTATGATCAATTATCCTATGGGTGTGATCGCAAATGCCGAAAACGCTGCATCCGACTGGGCGGTCGCTATGGCAGAATGCCTGCGCGATCCGGAAGTTCAGGCAGCGATCGACGAGGTTTTCCCGAACGTATTTGAATTTTATACCAGCGACGAACAGGTTGAGGAATAAGATATTATGAACGAAAAATGGAAAAACGCTGTTGATCAGCTGTATTGCACCCTGGAATTAGACAGGAAAGCGGTCGGCGTCAAACTCCTTAAAGATGCCGCTCAATTTGAAACTGCCGACGCCGCAGTCCTAAAACGTCCCATAAACTATTGCCAGATGATCGCGGCGGCAACAAACGGGAATCGGATAAAAGCCAGAAATGAAGATTTTCTGTGCAGAAGCGCTCCTCGGGCGCTCGGTATCGAATCCGCCGAGCTGTATAATGATCACGGCGCAAACTGGTCCAGGCTAGGGCTGTATAAAGATGCCGAACTTTCCAGAATCGTACGGGAAGAGTTGGTATACGCAGACGAAGAACAGTACGGGATCTTAACCGCACCGATCGAACAATTCCATGATTTTCCCGATGTTATTTTAATCATCTCCAGTCCATACAACTGTATGCGGATCGTTCAGGGATACGCCTATCACTATGGTATGCCTAAATCCGTGAATCTTATCGGCAATCAGGCTGTCTGCCTGGAATGCACCGGACGTCCATATATTTTAAAAGACATGAACCTATCTCTTCTTTGTATAGGCACAAGACATAGAGCCGGATGGAAAGACGAAGAAATGGCGGTGGGAATTCCGGCGGAACAATTTAAGGATGTTGCAGACGGGCTGATGCAGACCATTAACCTGATGGAAAATGATCGGAATAAAGAAATTATTGACCAAAAATTAAAAGAGAAAAATATTCCTTATACAGTCCGTTATCACTATAATTATTATATGGACTGTTGAGATCCCCAACCGCTAAAAACCGCGCAGATCCCGCCGAATATAGTTGTAGATCTCATCATCCTTCCACTATACTCTGCATGGATCTGCGCGGTTTGCTCATCTAATTCCTAACTCTGTGCAAAATCTGCGCACATTTCCGGACTTTTACTAATTCTGTGAATCCAACGCCTGGGCGTCTGTCGTCGGCGCCTTCACACAAGCCACGATACCGATTACCGCCAACGCTGCCGCAGACACGATGAAGCGATTCGCGATATCTTCTCCCAGCATATTTGCCACCGGATTCACCACATATGCGGAGATAAAGTTTCCTACGTTATAGGTTGCAGAGATGATCGCGATCGCAAGGGACGCCTGCGCCGCCGGAACCATATTGGCTCCAAACGTAACCGCGCCCGGGTTTCGGATGGCAAATCCGATCCCTACCAATACTGCTCCTGCACAGATCATCGGGAAACTTGTCGTCATGCCTACCAGAGCCGTACCTGCCGCCATCACAAGGATCGAAGCTCCGATGGTGAACCGCTTGAAGGTCTTTACAACGAATCCAAGCATAAGGCCTCCGATGATCCCGATCACCTGCATGATAGACGCAACCGTTCCTGCCGTACTGGCGTCGCCGATCCCCTTGCGGTCGATGTACATTGCGATATTCGTGTTAAAGGTTGCAACGAAGATCCCCGTGATCAGGCAGAGCGCTCCAAAGTATACCATGCTTCCTGAGACGCCTGATTTCTCTCCTTTTTCCGCTTTGGGCGTCGTCTCGCCCTTCGGTACCGTCAAAAGGATGATGATAATGATCGGAAGGGCGATCAGGAATACCAGATATCCTCTCTTCCATCCTGCCATTGCCGTCAGGATCCCCGAGCCCTTGGCAATGATCGTTCCGCCGATACTTACAAATATAGACTGGAAGCCCATGACTCTGGACTTGTCAAGACCGGTAAAGTAATCGGATATCAGAGAAGAGCTTGTTACTACTACAAAGGAAAGACCTACGCCGATCACGATACTTGCCGCATACAGCATCCAGAGCTGGCTGTTCAGAACCTGTGGCATTAAACCGCCGATCAGCATAAGCGCCGTACCGATCACCGCAATATCTCTCTTCGTGATCTTTGGCTCCAGCATAGGCTCCAGGATCATCGCCGGTAATGTTGTCAGGTTAATGAGTGTCAGTACGATCTGGATCGCCGAATCACCTGCATCCGGAAAGAACTTGCCCACCTCCGCAAGGATTGGCGCCAGGGCGCTGTTACATGCCATTGTAAGTGACATCACCAACAGGCCCGCCGCTATTACCTTCTTATTTCTTTCATTTCCCATTTTCTTACGTCTCCTTCTTAAATAGTCTATAACTTTCTAGTACATTATCTCTTCCAGATATACTTGCGTTCCTCACCTCTTAAGTACGCCAGCACTTCCTGCGACATCATTTCTCCGGACCAGTTATCCACATCTGTGGTAAGCCCCGCCATGTGCGGCGTACATACCACATTTCTCATAGAAAGCAGCGGATGATTTGCCGGAACCGGCTCCTTCCAGTACACGTCGATCGCCGCTCCTCCGATGGTTCCGTTCTGAAGCGCTTCTACAAAGTCCTTCTGGTCAATGACCGCCGCCCTCGCCGTGTTGATCAGGATCGCCGTCGGCTTCATCTTCGAGAACCAGTCTTTATTCACGATCCCCTTCGTCGACTCCACCACCGGAAGATGAATACTTACCATATCGCTTTCGGCAAGCATCGTGCCGAGATCTACCGCCCTGGCGCCGTCCGCTTCGATCTTCTCCGCAGGCATATACGGGTCATATGCCAGGATCTCCATGCCAAATGCTTTCGCCCTCACGGCAACCTCCCGTCCGATAGCGCCGTAGCCTGCGATTCCAAGCTTCTTTCCATACAGTTCGAACCCGATCCCATAATCTGTAAAAGGATGATTCTCATCCAGAGGACCCCAGATGACATTCTTAACATCCGGCACATCGTAGATATCTTCCATCGGCTCGCCTAAGTGTTCCCCTTTCTGGAGCCCGGCTGCCGACAGCGCCAGCTTTCTTGAAACTGCAAGCATCAATCCGATGTTGAATTCCGCTACCGCCACACGGTTCCTTCCCGGCGTATAGGACAACGGAATCTCTGCCTTCTTAAGCGTCTCATTATCTACCGTCACCGGAGTCCCCTTCGCCACGCCGATAAACTTCATGCCGGAATCGATCCATTCGCCAAGGGTATCCGATCCTGCGTTCTCGTCGCCTAACACTACGATCTCATACCCCTTACATTCCTCACGGACCATCTCTTCCGTAACATTTCCCTTACCATGCTTTAATTCACCGGCAATCGTAACATCACAATATTCCCGGATCTCTTCCATCCTCTTTTCCGGAAGCTGTGTACACAAAACCAATTGCTTCTTCATCTCTGATCTCCTCCTGACTTTTATATCTTGAACCTACGCGCCAAGCGCCGCTCTTTCTCTTACACCCGTAATGCACTATAATATGCCGTATTCATCGCATCGTAGATCTTTCCTACCTTCTTGCAGTCCCCTATGATATAGGATTCCTCCGCCAGATCCGCAAGTTCATCCACCTTCTCATACGGAGACCGGAACCCCAGCGCACAGACCACCGTGTCCGCCTCCACTGTGAATTCTTCTCCGTCACGCTCACATAACACGCCTTCCGGAACGATCTCTTTTACCTTCGTATTCACAAAACATTTCGCTGACTTCTCTACTTCCGGCATAAGACCTCCTCGGTAGAAAGAATTCACTTCTTCCGCGATCACCGGCTTCATCTCAATGACCGTACACTCTTTGCCCTCATGACAGAAACCTACCGCGCCTTCTGCGCCCACAAGTCCTCCGCCCATAACCGCAACCTTCTGTCCTAATTTCTCAGGATGAAGCTCTGCGTCGATCGCCATGACCACATGCTCGGACTCGATCCCCTTGATCGGAGGGCGAAGCTCATTGGCGCCGATCGCCACGAACAGGACATCCGGTGCGAATCCCTTCACATAATCCGGTGTGACCTCCGTATTCAGGATCACCTTCACACCCGCGCGCTCTACTCTCTTCTCTAACACGCAGATCAGTTTCCTGATATCCTCTTTAAAATACGCCGCTCCCGCAGGGTGCAGATTGCCGCCGAGCCGCCCCGACTTCTCCACGATCGTTACCGCATGCCCTCTTCCTGCCGCGGTAATGGCAGCTTCCATTCCTGCAGGGCCGCCTCCCGCCACCAGAACTCTCTTGACGCGCTCCGGTTTCTCTTTGGGAAGCTTTGCCGCTAACTGCTCGCCCATCGTCGGGTTCACCGCACACTTCACCATCTCCAGTTCTCCGGTTGCGCCGAAGCATTCATAACACCTAAGACATGGCGTGATATCATCCGCACAGCCTGCCAGGGCTTTTGCCGGGAGATAGGGATCGGCAAGGCTTGCACGCCCAATCTCCACCGCGTCTGCCTGCCCGCTTGCCAGGATCTCTTCCATCTGTGCCGGGTCATTCAAGGAACCTACGCAGGCAACCGGAGTCTTCACATGCTTCTTGATCTCCGCCGCCAGATATACATTCACCCCGCGCGGATAGAATGCGGACGGATGTGTCCGGCAGAACATATCCGGGTCTTCATGATTTCCGCAGGAAACATTGATCAGATCCACCTTATCATCGATCATCTCCGCCACACGGATGCAATCCGCAAGCCCCAGTCCGTTTGCCGTAAAATCATCTCCGGAGATACGCGCCTCGATCGGGAACAACGGACCAACCGCTTTCCTTACCGCATCCACTGCCATCGTAAAGAACCTCGCACGGTTTTCAAGAGAACCGCCGAACTCATCCGTACGCCGGTTCCATACCGGAGACAAGAACTGTGAGAACAGCCAGCCGTGCGCCGCGTGCACCTGTACCATGTCAAATCCCGTTTCCTTGCACAGCTTCGCCGCTTTCCCGTAAGACTCGATGATCTCATAGATCAGCTCTCTTGGCATCTCCTTTACCTCGCCCGCCGGCATCGTCATATCACTGGGACCATAAGCAACCGAACAGGTCTCCACGTCGCCGCCGACACTGGCAAGCCCGCCGTACATTCCGCCGTGGGAAAGCTGGATGTTGGCATATGCGCCTGCATTATGTACCGCCCTTGCCGCTTCTGTCATCCCTTGCCGCACGCCGAAGGCATCCAACTGCAGCTGCTTGTTGTGGGACTTTCCGGTAACGGAATGCACGATAGCTTCCCCGTATGTAACGACTCCCGCACCGCCCTTTGCCTTCTCTTCCAGATAAGCGATCATCTCCGGCGTAAAGTGGCCGTTCAGATCGATCATGCTCGGACTTGTAGGCGCACAGATGATCCGGTTCTTCATCCGGATATTCCCAAGCCTCAGAGGTGAGAATAAGTGCGGATATAATTCCTTTCCCTTATTACATTGACATTTATTTTCCATATATACGCTCCTTCATCGCCGGCTCTTACAGCCCGGCTCTTACATCGCCTTGTGCAAGATCACAAGCACATCTTCCTTCGTCACGCCCTGCTTCGGATTGAAATTCAGTACAGGTTCTTTCAGCACATCCTCCGCCAGCATGTCGAGATCCTTCTCTTCGATCCCCTGCTCTGACAATGTCTTGATCCCAAGCTCTTTCGTAAGCTTCCGAAGCTCCTTTGCCAGAAGCAGCTTATCCTCGTCCGCATTGCCGGATACCGGAAGGCCGATCGCACGGGCAAGCTCTATCATCTTCTGCGGGCAACTGTCTGCATTGTATTCCATTACATACGGAAGCACCGTCGCATTTGCCATTCCGTGCGCCAGATGGAAATGAGCGCTGAGCGTGTGGGCGATCCCATGAACCAGTCCCAGATTCGCATTGGAGAATCCAAAGCCTGCGATGATACAGCCGAGCATCATCTGTTCCCTTGCTTCCATATCCGAACCATCCGCAACAGCCTTCGGCAGATTCTTATAGAATATCTGGAGCCCTTTCAGAGAATGGTATTCCGTAAGCGGCGTAGCCATATTGGAGATATAACTCTCCACCGCATGGGTGATGGCGTCCATACCTGTCGCCGCTGTGACAGACGGCGGCATAGTCTTCGTAAATTCCGGATCGGCGATCACCTTATTTGCAACGATCTTATTGTCGATGATCACATATTTGCACACCGCCTCCGTATCTGTCAGCGCCACCACATTGGTGATCTCACTGGATGTCCCCGCCGTGGTCGGGATCGCGATCAGCGGAAGTACCGGCTTCTTCACCATGCCGATCCCGCCGTACTGTCCGATCGGTCCCGGATTCGTCATCAGGATGTTGACTGCCTTCGTAAGGTCGATGCTGCTTCCGCCTCCTACTGCGACAAACACATCGATCTCTTCTTCGTGGGCGATCTTAGCCGCTTCTTCTACCACTTCGTTGGTCGGATTGGGGATCACACCGTCAAAGACCGTAACCTTCACCCCTGCCTTCTCAACCTCTGCCAGTACCTTCTCGGCGATTCCCGCCATCTTAACGCCTGCGTCATAGACTACCATGACGTTCTTCGCTTCATATTCCTTCAGCATGTTCGGCAGCTCCTTCACGGAGTCCCTGCCAAACACAACGTTACTGCTTACGAAAAATTCACTTGCCATCTGCTCTCTTCCCCTTTCCTACACTGCCTGGTCAGCCGCGATCAGTTCCTTCATCTTCTGCACGCCTTCCTCCGGCATCGGCTCGTATGTACCAAGAATCTTCGCATATAAAGTGGTCACTGCCATCTCTTCCGTATACTCCGTAGCCGCCATAGCCGCCTTCATATTCTTGCCGCAGCAGAACATTCCGTGATTTTTGATAAGAACCGCTCTTCCGTCCGTTCCAAGTGCTTCCACAACCTTGTCTGCCACCTCGTCGCTTCCCGGCATGGTAAATGGTACGATCCCCACCGGAACGAACTCACACTGCGGAGGCGTGATCGGCTTTAACTCTGCGTCGTCTCCCATTGCCATGATGGTCGCGAACATCGCGTGCGTATGTACCGTAGCCTTGATATCCGGTCTTGCGCGGAGCACCGCCGTGTGCATCGGCACTTCAGAGGACGGCTTATAATTTCCTTCCAGCCACTTTCCGTCCAGATCAACTATCGCAATATCCTCAAGTGTCATTCCCTTATACGGTATCCCGCTCGGGGTAATCGCCACTACATCCTCTTCATCGTCTCTTAACGCAATATTTCCCGATGTTCCCTTGATCAATCCCTGGTCAACTGCGTCCAAAATAGCCTCTAATACCTGTTTTCTGATCTTTTCGTATTTCATTTTGAATACCTCCTTCGCTTTCTAAGGCTATTCTATACCAGCCCCCGCCTTCCTATCAAACAACCTTTTTCCGCTTTAAAGAGGAAATATTTTACCACCGCTTCCCTATTGACATCTCCCGCTCCCCCTCGTATTATTTTCATTATAGTAAATTTTTCTCAAATGTAAGGAGGTCAAGATGGAATCTCTCATGTTATCTCTCAGGCAGCGCAAGCTGCTCCACTATCTGAAGTCCCGGAAACTCTACACCACCGGGGAAGAGCTTGCGAACCATCTCCATGTCTCTTCACGGACGATCCGCAACGATATCACCGAGATCAATGACGCCCTGAGAAGTTACGGGATCCGAGTCGTTTCCAAGCGGAGTATCGGCTATCTCCTTGAGGCAGACGATCCCGATACTCTGAAACGGTTAAGTCAGGCAAGCAGTTCCTTTCTCTCTCGGGACGAGCGTGTCAGACATATCGCGTTCCAGCTCAGCCTCTATGACGAACCCCTTGACCTCTACGATCTGGAAGACGAGATGTTCGTAAGCCGCACCACTCTGGAGCATGACCTTGGCGCACTCCGTAAGCAATACATCCTGCCCGAGCCCCACATACGGTTCTTCCGCAGCCGGAACGCTATTTATTTCGAGAAAAACGAGCGGAAACGCCGCGCCATCCTCAACCGGCTCTTTTCGGAAAACTGGAATTACAACGCCCGGGGAAATACCTATTATCACTATCAGTACCTGGATGAGGATGTCGTCAATCTGATCATGCGGGAGATCAATCTCCACCTGACACGGTACGCCATCCAGATCGAAGACGTCAACATGGTCAACCTGGATATGGCGGTCGTCATCATGTATCACCGGCTCTCCAAAGGCTATCCGCTGACCGAGCCGCTGACCAGGACTTATAAAGATCCCGATGCCGTACTTGCCGCAGACGCCCTGCTCGATTCCCTGGAACAGAAATTATCCATAAGCTTTCCTCCCATCGAGCGCGAAGACATCTATCTGCACGTATCCTGCAGCAAGAGGCTTGACGCCGGGCTTCTGAATATGCGTACGGTCAGCCGGTACTTCTCCGAAGACATTATCCGGCTTGCGGATACCTATATCGCGGAAATTGCCGCAACTTATCATATAGATTTCTCAGGAAATGAGGACTTCTATATCATCCTGCTCCAGTATCTCCGCTATCTGGATCTTCCGGTGCATTATTTCAACGACATACCGACCCATAACGACGTGACGCGCTCTCAGTTCCTGATCGAATTCGAGATCGCTTCCTCCATCCAGCCGCTGGCTCTCGATTACTACGGCTCTTATCTGGATCACACGGAGCTTCTGTACCTGTCATTCTGTATCTCCGGCGCCCTCGCCTACCTGAACCGGACCGCGCCGAAGCTTCGAACCGTTATCATGTCACAGCTGAACCTGCCGTCCTCCTGGGACTTAAAGCAGCGGCTGCTCAGTAAATACAAGAGCTACATCGACCTGACCGCACTGCTGCCTGTATACATGAAGGATAACTTTGATTTCTCGGAGACAGACCTGGTGATCACCACCGCCGACAAAGAGATCACCTCCCGGCACGGCTGCGAGACGCTGCTGGTGTCCCCTTTCCTGACCCGGGCAGACTATGAGAATCTGGACGCACATATATTAAAGACACAGCTGAACCGCCTGTACCACTCTTCGCTGCCATCCCTGGGGGAATTATTCGAAGAAGCCTTCTGGCATGAACGGATCGATACGGAGGATTATTTTGAAGTGATCGAAATGCTTGCTATGGATTTCATCAAAAGCGGCTACGTCTCCCCGGAATACCTTACGGCGGTCCTGCGGCGCGAATCCCTTCTGACCTTCGCCTTTCAGCCAAGCATCGTCCTGATGTATTCCCTCATCCCAAGCGCCAGGACCTGCCTCTCTGTCGCAACCTTAGAGCACCGGATCAAACGGAACTCCTATAAGATCCGTACCGTCATCATGGCGGCGCTCCGCCCGGAAGACGCTACACTGGTGTTCCGGCTGATCAATGAACTGTATTACCCGGGCTTCAATCCGAATGATACGAAGTTCCTGAAGACCAGGGATGAGTTGACGGCATTTTTCCGCACTGATCCCCGATAGCAAAAGAAGAGGCTGCCAGAAAATCCCATTCTCTGGCAACCCCTTCTTTTCATTCTCTTCTTTTCATTTATTTCTATACTTTTTATCCATACGCTATCCGAACTTTCTCTCCGAACTTTCTCTCCGCCTACTTCATCAGCTCCGGATGCTTAAGCTTATCCCACTTTCCTTCCTCTGTCTTCGCAACGATCAGAATATTCAGAAGGAACAGTACAAGATACACCACATATGCGCCCGTCAGGCTTCCGGTTACCTTCATGACAACCGCATTTACTACAAAATTCAGACACCCGATACAATAATTGATCGGGAAGATCACACCGTTCACCTTCGGATAGTCAAGCACACCGAAGATGGATGCCGGAAATGACAGCGACATATTCGTACTTCCGCCGAGAGAGAACCCTACGATGAAGATGGATACATATACGAACGGAAGCCAGACCTCTGCCAGCAGATTGAACAGAATCCCAACTGCAAAGATGCCGCAATAGATCATACATGCCTTCTTCGTCCCAAGCTTCGTGTCAATAAAACCAATGGCATAACTTCCCACGATCCCTACAAGCCCCGCCACCGTCATCGCCGAGATGGCAACACCGTCCGACAGTCCAAGCGACGTATTCCTCGGGACAAACTGTGTAATAATGCCCAGAAGCCCCAACGTGATAAATCCCGGCACGACAGACGCAAGCCATACTTCCTTACACCTTAACATCTTAGGGATCGTCCAGTCGCTGACATATCCGTCATGCTCCGAGAGATTCTTATATTCCGCCTCATATACTTCCTTCGACACATTATCCGGGTACATCCCCGCCTCGATCGGGTTGTCCCGCAGCGTCACATACTCATAGACCGCCAGCAGGATCGCCGCCGCCGCGAACGCCGCAAGGCTCGTCCTGTAGTCTGCCACCGTAAGCAAGAATGTCATCAGCGGAGCCAGTACCGCCGTTCCTATATTCGCACCGATCGTACTGATCCCATTTACCACTCCGCGCTTTTTCGGAAACCAGTCAGACTGCATCGGACCGGTGCACAGATAGAAACATCCCTGCCCGCAGCTTACCATGATACATTGCGCCAGCGCGTACATCACGATATTCGTCGCACGAAGAAACAGGAAATAGAAGGTAAGCCCGAAGATAATGAACAGCGCCGCGCTTAACTTCCTTCCGCCAAACCGATCGCGGAACTTTGCGATCACAAGCATCATCGCCACGCCTACGAACCCAGCCACCGTTCCCATACTCAGACAGAGCTCGTAATCCAGTCCAGACCCCTCTGCGATCGCCGGCAGGGCAATATTGAGCCCGTCATTGACGCCCGCATTCGTCACTAACATGGCAAGGATCGCGAAAATCATCAGGTGCCAACCCCTGCCCAGGTTAAAACTTTCTCTAATCGTTAATTTTTCTTTCATCTTCTCTCTCAGCTCCTTGTATCCTTTTTGACCGGTCCTCTTATACTATAAATGTACCGTCAAAAGGGGGCTTCCCGCAACCGCACTTTTTCCTTATGGATGCGGAAAACTAAGAGAGTTTTTTCCTTATAAAGCCAGTGGGCTTATACGAATGATCCCCTGTTCAGATCATAACAGTCCGTCCTTCTTTTCAAGGATCGCTTCAAGCCGATCAGAACATCGAAAAAGCTCTTTAATCCCTCGTCAGCTTCCGGATCCAGTTCCCGTAATGAGACATGAGAAATGCCGGTATGCACTTGAAGATCTGATCTGCATTCAGACAGCATACCACCACGATCGGAGACGCCTTCACCACGAACGCCATCACAAATGATAACGGCAGCACGATCAGCCAGATACTCACAAGATCCATCTTCACCACATACAGCGCATTGCCGCCGCCCCGTATAATGCCGTTATTGGTCGGCATCTGATAAGACATCCCGACACACACAACACTTAAGATCATAAGAAATGCATTCGCCATCTCCTTCGTCTCAGGCTTTAAGTCATACAGCCCCAACACCGGGATCCGAAGGAAGAACAGGCAGATACCTGACAGCACGCCGATTACAAGAAATATCCTCTGAAGCCTGCCCGAATACTCCCGCACCCTCGCATGATCCCCCGTTCCCACAGTCTTACCGATGATAACCGACGCTGCCGAAGCCGCCCCCACCGCAGTTGACTTCACCATCAAGAACAACGTCGAAGCCGCACTGTTTGCCGCGATCGCCGCCGCAGTCATATGACCGAGTATCACCGTCTGAAGCGCGGTATTGAGTCCCCATAATCCCTGGACCAGCAACATAGGCGCCGTGATCCGGAGATAGTCCTTCCCCAACACCCGGTCATACTGCAGATAATCGTTGAGGCTGAGCCTCAGTTTTACAAACCCATTTTTTCCATTCTTACATTTCTCGGAATTCTCTTTCGTCCCGAGATATATGTAACCGATCAGCACACCGCACTCCAACACCCGTGCCGTCAGCGTCCCGATCGCGGCTCCCTTGGCGCCTAACCGCGGCGCACCGAAATTCCCGAAGATCAACACATAATTAATCCCGCAGTTCACGCAAAAAGTAAGCACCGACAGCCGGAACGCGATCTTCACCGTCTCCGTACTCCGAAGCGTCGCCAGAAGAAGTTGTGTCACGGCAAAAAAGGGATATGTAAACCGTATAACACCGAGATACTTCACCCCTTCCCCTATGATATGCCCATCCGTCGTAAATGCTCCGACCAACCTCCAGGGCAGCGCACTGGCAAGAATGAACAACACCGTCCCTGTCACCAACCCGGCATGCATCGCAGACACTGCGATCTTCTTAAGAGAGCCCGTCTCGCCTCTCCCCCAGTACTGGCTCCCAAGAATCACCAGACCATCACCCAGCGCCATGATCAATTGCTGATATACGAACTGGATCTGGTTCACCGCCGCCACTCCTGCCAGCGCCGTCTCACCGTATGCTCCCAGCATAATATTATCCGCGAGGTTGACGCTCAGCGTCACCACATTCTGCAGCACCAGCGCTACATATATCGAAAAGAAATTCCTGTAAAATGCATTATCTTTTGTCACTTTATTCATGCGATCCGCCTCTGTGATGATGCCCTCTTTGCCCTGATGACGAGCCCTCTCCGGCGCCGTAACCGCTCCCGCAGTCCTTGCCCTCTCCGGTATCCTCAAGGGTTCCTTCATATTCCCTGAGCCTTTCCCGTATCTGCGCCATGCTCATCTCTTTACATTCCTCGATCGTAATCGAATTGTCATACTGGTAAAGCCTGAGATATGCATTATATTTTCCGCAGGACAGCCCGCTCTCATGTGCCTCCGGCGCCATATTGATATCGGCATGTTCGTTATAGCATCCCTCTTCCATATGACTGGTGCACTCCTTCACGCCCGCCGTCAGCCTCACTTCGCGCGTCGAATCCGCCACTACCGTAAGGACAAGTTCAGACGTATCTGTGAGATACCCTTCCATCTCCTCACAGCCGATCACCGCCTCGATCGCTTCCGTATATTTCTTCCATCTCAGAGGCAAGCCGCTTAAGATCGCCTCGCCTTCTGCATTATATGCCTCCACAGACACCACCCTGTCGAAACGGTTCAGCCCCAGCTCAATGGACGGATTGACATCTATACTTACATAAGAAACCGGCGTCCGCACTAAGGAGAATCCAACGCCCCCCATCGCCAGAACCAACACCGCGCAGACTGCCGCCGCATACCTCGCCGCCATATGCTGATGCGGGCGGGCGCTTCCCCTGGAACGACTCCTTATGCTTCCGTTCAGATTTTCTCTTAAAAACTGCTTTGTATTCTCTTTCTGCTGTTCATCCGCCTTAATATTTTCAAAAGCATCGTATATCCTATTCATCAATCCCATCACCTCCCAACATCTCTTTGAGCATCCCCCTGCCTCGTGAAAGCAACGAATAGACCGTATTCTCCTTCTTTCCAAGGATCTTCCCGACCTCCGCCGCCGAGTATCCCTCATAATAGTGCAGATAGATCACATCCTTGTACTTGACCGGCAGAGACAGTACCGCCGCCAGGACCTCCCTGTGATCCTCCTGCTCTTCGGCTTCCATCTCTCTAAGCGCCTCAAAGGAAACAACCGACCGCCGGAAGAAACTCTTCAGATAATCCTTACAGGCATTGATCGCCACACGGAGCAGCCATGCCTTTTCATGCTCCTGATCCGTGAAACGCCCTTCATATAACATATATTTTAAGAAGACATTCTGAAATACATCTTCCGTATCTGCCTGATTTTTCAGATGATAAAAGCAGACCCTTTTGATCATATCCGCATATTCATCTACCGCGCGGTTCATCTCTGCTTCGCTTCGCATCTCACATTCCCTTTCCCTCAAACACACTTAAGGGACTGCCGGAAAATATGAACATTTTCCGACAGTCCCTGTCCATCCTCTTCTGCTCTGCCGTTCTAATACATACGCCAAATCCCTTGCGGCAAAATCATACACTAACGGCGGCATCCTCTTCCATGGCCTCCTCCATGATGACCTCCGTTCCCGCCGCCATAACCATTGCCATAACCGCCTCCGGAACTGCTGCCGCTATTGCTGACTCCGGAACTTCCGCCGTTGCCGCTTCCACTGCTGTTTCCATAGCTTCCGCTGCTGCTTCCATTCCTGGCTCCATAGCCTCCGCCGTTTCCATTTACATTACCACAATAATTCCCGTTATGCAAGTTATCACATACGCCATTTCCATCCGCATCTACAAAATAGTCGCAGCTGCCATGATATCCTACTGCCTCGCAGTTATCACATATCCCATTCCCATTCGCATCCACATATCCGCCGGGACATCCCTGTACACATACTCCGCTGTTCTGACAAACCTGGTCTGCCAGGGCGCATCCGCCCGGATACCCGATCACACAGTTTTCAACGGATTGCCGGACTTCTCCTGTTAAGGCATAATTTTCACTGTAATCTCCTTCATAAACCGCCGCATTAAAAAAACCCATATGATGACCGATCATAGAACATGCAAATCTTCCCAAAGAATCCGCGGCAAATACGGATGTCCCCATTGCCAGCGACAAGACCCCTGCCGCTCCTAACGTCATTATTTTTTTCATGAATTTATCTCCTTCCATACATTGTTTATTGTTTATTCTTTATTTTATATAGAATACGATTGAACATGACAAAACCTTGCACCTTTTTTTAAAACTTTTCGGGAGCAGGGAATAAAACACTTGCAATATAAAATATATATGTTATAATAATAGTAATCATTATTACTTTATAGAATTTAGGAGGAAATATATCATGGAATTAAAAGGAAGTAAGACAGAAGCAAATCTGCAGGCAGCATTCGCAGGAGAATCACAGGCAAGGAATAAGTATACCTACTACGCATCAAAGGCAAAGAAAGACGGTTATGTACAGATCGCCAACATTTTCGAGGAGACTGCCGCAAATGAGAAAGAGCACGCTAAAATCTGGTTCAAACTGCTTCACGGCGGCGCAGTACCGTCCACCATCGAGAATCTGAAAGACGCGGCAGACGGTGAGAATTATGAATGGACAGACATGTACGCCGCATTTGCCAAAGAGGCGAGGGAAGAAGGCTTTGAAGATATCGCCGTTCTGTTTGAGGAAGTCGGCAAGATCGAGAAAGAGCACGAAGAGAGATACAGAAAGCTTCTTTCTAATATCGAAGACGGTCTTGTATTCTCCAGAGACGGAGATTGTATCTGGCAGTGCTCCAACTGCGGACACATCGCAGTCGGCAAAAAAACGCCGGAAGTATGCCCGGTATGCGCGCACCCGCAATCCTATTTCCAGATTAAGGCGGAGAATTACTAGGACATTATTGCATTAAGCTTGAAGTAGTATTGCTTGATATCCGTGTCAGCTGTGCGTCTGCGGACCGACGGTGCAGCGAGCTACATCTAGTGTAGTGTCTGCATTATATCTGGTGAAACTCCGAAGAATAAATTTTCATCAGCAAGGCGGAGAAGGGAGGCGATGCGGTGGCATCGTTGACCGCCGACAACGTAGCCTGATGGAAATTTAGGCAAGGAGGTTTGCCTGAATATAATGCAGACACTACACTAGTGTGCTGACCGTATTATATCTGGCGAAACTCTGCAGAATATTCGCTCATCTGCAAGGCGGATTTTTGACGGCGTAGCAGTGGCTACGGATAGAAGATCCAACGCGGCAGATGGGCGGGTAGGCAAGGAGATTTCACGCAATAATATATAGGCTATCATAATATCTTTCAATCACAATCTTTTTACTGCCTGCTCGAATTCCTTCTCCGTATCAATAAATTGATATGGCTCATATTCTCCATATGCCGATGGACGGCTGATCGTAACTAATTGAATCCTATCTGTGCCTATTTCAGAAATTAATTTTTTCTTGAAATCCACTAAATGCTGCCCATGGGATGTTTGTAAAGCCAAACATCCAATATCGTTAAATTTCTTTGCTATCAGAAAGCACACGTTTTAACACCTCCATAAACTCATTTTCTAATCTAATCTTTCCATTTTCATATTCTTTTCGCAATGTACGACCAATCATATCATTATATTTGCGTTTATATACATATTTATGAAGCCAGTTATTTAATTGTCTGTCATAATATGTATTATACTGAATTTCTATTGGATAATGATAGTTGCTCAACTGAAAATAAACATGGACACCTCTATATCCATCTTCATGAGCTTTTCCGCCAGACATATCAGCTACACGGATATTTTTACATCCTGAGAGTGTTATTACTTCTTTATAATTATCGCACAAAGCTCGAAATCCTAGCATGTCATCAAATACTTTTCTTGCTTGGTGATCAGGATAATATCTCTCATATTTTATCTTTGCTGATTGTATACTTTTTATACGGTAATCCATTGCAATATCATATAACATATCACATGAATCATACCATTCATTAATCCTATTTAATTCATTAAATAATGATTTCCTGTCGAAATAATGTAAATTCTTTTTCAAATGAATCCCTAAATCAGAACGATATGAAAGTTTTTTTAATTTATCTAAAGACAATCCATCTTTTTTCAAAATATCTTCTACCAAACCTCTATCTCCCTTACAGATATCTGTTTCCTTGAACAATACTACAATTCATTCATTTCATTTTATCATACGACTCTTTTAATATGGCATCATTACATCGGAAGATTCCATCATGGAATGGGTCAAAAATGCTTTTTATACTTCTATACTAACATCTAAAATAAAAGTTAGCAAGTCATTCCCCTTATTCCGCTAATCATCTTTCTTATTCCTATGGTCTACATAATTCAGTATTACAAAGATACATGAAATAATTGATACAACCTCTAAAATATTTTTAAACCTGACGAAAGGAAAAAACCTCATGACCGATATAATTGCATCATCCTCTTTTCTTCGTGCCTTATTAATGGAGTGTATTGGCACTGTTATGATTGAATGGGAACAATGGAATTTCCCACAGCCTTCATTTGACAGAGGCTATTTTAATGACCGAATCAAACGTCCGATCCCGGTAAATACCCTCACACGCCGAAGAGTGAAACGTCTTTTTGAAAATGTTTTTTCACCTGATAACCGTAAAGGAAGATTTCAGGAGCCACAGGCTGTAGAAGCCGCAAATGCTTTCATTGCCCTTGCAGAAAAATACTTTCATATCAATCTATCTGCCTGGGAAAATGATTATACAACAGATAACAGCGCCAACCGTTCCCACCTTCTTTCCTGCCTTGATATAGTTCTTGGGACAATAGAGGGAACCGAGGCACTGCCGGCAGAAAAGATTGCTGATTCTCTAAATACCTATATGACAGAGTGTCATCTCGCCGAAAATATGCCCGTTGCTGCATATCCAAAGCTGCTGACCTCTGTACCTTACCAGCAGACTGCTCACTTTTTTGGACGTAAAAATACGATCTCTTTTCTGATTGAACAATTACTTTCCGGACATTCCTGCTATTTACACGGAATAGGCGGTATTGGTAAAACTGAAATTGCAAAATCTGTCTTCAAAGAGATTCTCAGTATACCATCTTCTAGTTCCGGTTTCACTCATATTGCGTGGGTCAATTACACAGATGGAGATTTCGCGCTTTCCCTTGTACGTGCCCTGGATCTGGATGGGAATTTTAATAATATTGAACAGTCATTCCAGAAGGCTGTTTCTATCATAAACCAGTACCATGAAAATCTGCTGCTAATTATAGATAACGTAGAAAATGCTGATGATGAACACCTGCTTGGACTTTGTGGATACCTTAGCTGCCGTTTTCTGATCACAAGCCGTTGCGAAGGTTTTCCATCTCTTATCAAAATACCTGTCCCGGTACTCTCTGAGAATGATTGCATGACTCTATTCTATTCCAAGAAGTTCTACTATATGAGTTTTATGATTCTCTGGTTCAATGCGGTTTCCATATCAGTGTCGAAGAGGTGAAAGTTGCCCATGAGAAAATGCATTCCGAAGGTCAGATTATCGAACAGCTGAAAAAACTCTTTGCTGTGTATGGATGCAGCCCTGAGACACAGCATTTATTGATTCAGATTTCTACCATCCCCAATATCCAGTTCGGTTTTGAAAAAGCAAAAAAGTGGTTCGACCTAAAAAACCGTACCTTGCTGAATCAGTTAGCAAAAAAAGGCTGGATTAAGAAAGAGACGCTTTACGATAATGGGCGAAAGTATTATTTCTATTACATGCATTCAGTAATAGCCTCTGCAATCCGCGCCCAATTTACAGAACAGCTTTATCAGGCATGTCAGAGATTCATTTATGAAATCACATTGGAAATGAAAGACATTCGTTCTCAGAATGACGCTGTTAAAAAGGAATTGATTCAGTTCAGTTGGTCACTGAATGATATTTTCCAAGGGCAGTTCCATTCAGAAAATGACTGCGATTTCCTGTGGACTTTGGCTGAAATCTATCGAGATATTGGTTATTATAAACGTTCAATCCCACTGCTAGACCTACTTTTTACCCTTTATACAGAATTATACGGGGATAACTGTATCCAGCTTGGCTCCGTTTTTAACAGCAGGGGAATGATTGAATACAATCTTTCCAACTTTGATGCTGCATTGGATTTTTATCAAAAAAGCCTTAATATTTTAAATGAACATATTATCCCTGAAACTCTATCTTCCCTGGCGAAAATAGAGCTTGCAAAACTCGACCTGAATATCGGAAAAACATATTTAAAGATTGACTATAATAAGGCCGGTACATTCTTTGACCGTGCCTATGACGTGCTTCTTTTAGAAGAAGGCAGGGAAAGCCAGCTTACACAAAACGCCCTTGCGCATAAAGCAATGTTTTTAGAAGATACCGGTCACCTGCTGGAAGCAAAGAATATATATGAAGAAATATACAATCAGAGTAAATCAGATACCGACGATTATGACACACAGCTGCTGCATGCCTCTACTGCACATCATATCGGAAATATATACTCGGATTATGCCCCTGAAAAAGCGATGCCTTTTTTAATGGAAGCGAAAGATATTTTATGGAATATCCTTTCCCCTACCCACCCGGATACTCTGGATGTTCTGAATTCGATCTGCTCCCTTGAGCTAACGATAAAGGATAATTACCCCGAAGTACTGTCTGACCTTCAGCGCCTGCTGGAATTATTTATAACAGTATACGGACCGGATGATCCACAAGTAGGAACTATCCACAACAATATAGGGCTCTGCTTCTATTACATGGGACAGCATGCCGAGGCTGTCAGAAATTACAGGAAAGCTGTACAGATCAACATTTCTGTTTATGGCGAAGACCATCCCTCGACAGCATATATTTATAATAACATCGGCGCTGCATGTTCAGAAACGGAACATCCTGAAAAAGCCATTCCTGAGCATGAGCATGCCTTAAAAATCTATGAAGCCGCATATCCCGACAAACTCAATCTGGACTTTGCCCTTACTCATGCAGATCTTGCAAGTGCATATTTATTGGAAGGAAACGGAGACAAGACAATGGAGCATCTAAATGAAGCGTTTGGTATATATCAGAAAATGCTTCCAGAAAATGCGCATCAGCTCATTTATCCATACTGTACCCTCGCCAATCTCATGACTGCACTGGGAAATTACAAGAATGCCATTACCAGCTATTCTCAAACCATTTGGCTCCTGCTTGAAAATGGTTATACGGAGGATTCCTCTGCGGTTCAGGAATTTGCTGTGAAGATAAATGATTTACAGCAAATGCAAAACAACCATGAACCGGATATTGGCGTATGATTGTACCCTTCTCACTACCATATTCATATGGGTAATACCCTTTAGAAATTGCTCTTCTGCTTGTGATAAATAAGCATGGTACGCTTTTCTTGGCATTAAATCACTCCTTTTTGGTACAGTTTTAGACTTTACAAGGCACTAGTGTACTGACCGTATTATATTCAGCCAAACCTCCTTGCCTATTCGCCCATCTGCCGCGTTGGATTTTCTATCCGTAGCCACCGCTACGCCGTCGAAAATCCGCCTTGCAGATGAGCAAATATTCTGCGGAGTTTCGCCAGATATAATACGGTCAGCACACTAGATTTCCTGTATAAATGCTACAAGATCAAACAAACTTCGATCTCTTTTAAGTCCCTGGCGGAGGTAGCGCGATCCAAACATCTTGATGTGGCAGATTTCCTATGCTAAACTTAGAATATAACAATATGATGCCGCAAACGCATACCCGTTAAGGAACTGTATTATGCGAAATCATTGTTTTCCGGAAAGGAGTGTGTACACGGATGAGAACCAGTATCTCTATTGGAAATCAAAGCTTTGATAAGATAAGGACTACCAGCTCCTTTTATGTTGACAAAACTGATTTTATCAGAGAATGGTGGGAAGAAAATGACGATGTTACCCTCATTACCCGTCCCCGCCGTTTTGGTAAGACTCTGAACATAAGCATGCTGGAATGTTTCTTTTCGAAAAAATATGCCGGACGAAGCGATCTGTTTGAAGGGCTCTCCATATGGGAGAATGAATATTATCGCAATCTCCAGGGAACCTTACCTGTGATCTCCTTAAGCTTTGCGGGTGTAAAAGCCGATCGTTTCCAAACGGCAAGAGACAGCATCATCAAGGCTGTTGCAAATGTCTACATTGCACATTCTTATCTGAAGAACAGCCCTGTACTGACCAAAGAAGAACGTGCAAGCTTTGATGCTTTTCAGAATTATTCTATACAGCCGGCTCCCAAATCCGAGATTCCTGACGCTTTACTGGCGGCGTCATTGAATACACTTTCCATGTATCTGGAACGGCATCATCATAAGAAAGTGCTCATTTTTCTGGATGAATACGACACTCCGCTTCTGGAAGCTTACGTATCCGGATATTGGCAGGAATTAACCTCTCTTATCCGAAATATGTTTAACTCGACCTTTAAAACGAATGACTATCTGTACCGAGCCGTCATGACTGTCGCCCAGCAAACTAAAGTTCCTATCTCCCGCACAAAAACATCGAATTAAAATCTCATCTCCTTAATACTGTCTATCAGAGCGCGCTGTAGGAAACGGCGCATTTTCCTCTTGACCATTCCAGCC
>Ga0209694_1000852_pt1 | contig 40399 bp, 25 predicted proteins | sample GluameincwithD2O_FD_187499 | JGI IMG/M metagenome (GOLD analysis project Ga0209694, IMG submission 187499) | Mouse cecum microbial communities from Vienna, Austria - Glucosamine amended microcosms incubated with D2O (SPAdes) (version 2) | ecosystem: Host-associated > Mammals > Digestive system >... | reverse complement strand
TCCACGCACTACATTCCATTGCTGACACGGCCTGGAAAAACGGACAATCTCCTCTCGATGCTATATTGGCGCTCGTCTAAACTGACGGGCTATATCTTCGCATCCTTTGTTTTCGCTGAATAGTTACAAACAGGAAATAATCAGATTGTAATAATTAAGGTTGTTTAACGGAATAGACCTATGAATCATCGACTTGCAACTAAAAATTTTCTTTTTCATGCCGTTATTTCTAATAAAAGTAGTACTTTTGCACCATCATAATTTCTCTTACGGAGAAAGTCATCCGACGGTCTGACAACGATCGGGCCTGCCTACCTTTCCAAAACCACTTTTACTCCATTGCAAATTTTCTTACGGAGAGAAGTAACGAAAAGAGGATGAGAATACGAAGAAAAGAAGATAAGAAAAGGTATAATGAAACGGATTATTTTGCTGCTGTCTTTGGTTGTTGCCGGATGTGTTCAAAACGCTAAGGCCCAGCGTGTGGCGTTAAAGACAAATTTACTTTCCGATGTTCTTTTAAGTCCGAATGCCGGTGTCGAGGTCGGACTTGCCCCCAAGTGGACGTTCGGTCTGACGGGGCAGCTCAACGCCTGGACGCTGTCGCATGGCAAACGGTGGAGACACTGGGCCTTACAGCCCGAAGTCCGGTATTGGTTCTGCGATCGGTTTGCCGGCCATTTTGTGGGTGCGCATGTGCATGGCGGACAGTATAACATCGGCGGTTTCAACGGGCGTGTGCACATGTTGGGCACCGACGCGCGCAAGCTGGCCGATGCCCGCTATCAGGGTTGGTTTGCAGGAGCCGGTGTGGCCTACGGATATGCGTGGGTGCTGGGGCGCCATTGGAATTTGGAAGCCGAGTTGGGCCTTGGTTATTCCTATACCCGTTACGATCATTTCCGCTGCACCGGATGCGGGAAGAAAGTGGAGACGGACAGGCCCCACCATTACGTAGGCGTCACAAAGGCGGCCGTCAGTCTGGTTTATTTATTCTAAAGCGTAACAGGAAATGAAAAGGACAATATTCATACTGGCCGCCCTCATGGGGGTGGGGCTTATGCGCGAGGGCTGGGCGCAGGAGGCGGGAAACATCCTTCCCGATGTCAGCGTCAGCCGTCTGAGAATGGAGCGTAGCGATAAGTATTTTTCCGTGAAGATGGACATTGACATGAGCCGTCTCCACGTGGATGCCAACCGTGCCGTGCTGCTCACGCCGCGTCTGGTGCACGGCGGGGATTCGCTGGATTTGCCGGCGGTAGGAATCTACGGCCGCCGGCGCTATTACTTTTACGTGCGTGGCGGCAGCGGCAGCATCTCCGGCGAGCGTGAGACGGTTTGTCGCGCCTCCGACAAGCCCGACAGCCTGAGCTACGACAACCTCATGGAATACCAGACATGGATGGACGGAGCCACGCTTAAGTTCCATCGCAGCGACTGGGGCTGTTGTCACAGCATATTGGCGGAGTACGAAGGGATATTGGGCCGACACAACGAAGCCTTTTTTCCCGAGCTGGTATTTGTGCAGCCCGAGGCGGAAATCATGAAGGTGCGTTCGCTGTCCGGTTCGGCCTATATCGACTTCCCTGTGGACCGGACGGAGATCTATCCCGATTATCGCCGCAATACGGCGGAGCTGGGGAAGATAGAGGGAACGATAGACTCGGTGCGGACGGACAAGGACGTGACTATCACGTCGGTATGGCTCAAAGGTTTCGCCTCGCCCGAAAGTCCGTATGCGCACAACACGGAACTGGCCATCGGGCGTACCGGGGCGCTCAAGAAGCATATCCGGCAGTTGTATCATTTTCCCGACAGCATCATCCGCACGGACTACGAACCGGAAAACTGGGAGGGGTTGCGCCGGTATGTGGAACAATCCAATCTGGCCCATCGCGAGGAAATTCTGGCTTTGATAGACAGCGCGATGGAGCCTGATGCCAAAGAGGCGAAAATAAAGCGGACCTATCCGGAGGAGTACCGTTTCCTGCTACGGCACTGCTATCCGGCCCTGAGGCGTACCGACTATCGCATTGAATACAACATCCGCAACTTCAGCGATGTGGAAGAGATCAGGCGCATTATGGCGGAACATCCCCGGAAACTGAGCCTTAACGAATTCTATCTTGTTGCCGGCCGTTACGAACCAGGCACGGAGGAGTTCACGGAGGTCTTCGAGACGGCCGTGCGCATGTTCCCCACCGATACCGTGGCAAATCTCAATGCCGCCAACGCCGCTATCCGTCGCGATGATTTTGTCACGGCGCGCAGGTATCTCGACAAGGCCGGCACCTCGGCCGAGGCCGTCTATGCGCGCGGAGCGCTGGCCGTGCGCGAGAAAGACTATAAGGCTGCGGTGGCGTATCTGGAAAAGGCCGCTGGAATGGGCCTCCGGCAGGCCGGGAAAGTATTGCACGAGTTGAAGGAACGTGGCGACATTGACTGACAATTCAAATTATTAACACCTAATAAATTTAAGTTTTTATGAGAGTAAGAAATCTGTTATGGAGTCTGTTCGGAGTGGTGGCACTGAGTGCCTGCTCTTCCGAAAGCGAAGTTTGGGAGGGCGGAACCCCCGATGTTGGCGGCGAGAGCCGTTTCATGGCTGTCGAGGTGATGAACCCGTCGGCGGCAGGTCTGATGGGCGTGAGGCCAAGAGCCGGCGAGCAGAATGACGGCGGCTACGAAAAAGGTTCGGCCGCCGAGAACAAAATCAATTCCTTGCGTTTCTATTTCTTCGACAACGCCGGGAATCCCGTCACTGTGAACGGTGGCGTGAACCACGTGACCGCCTCGTCCATTACGGAGGAGGGAGATGCCATGGACAATGTGGAACTGAAGCTCAAGGCCGTTCTCGTGATCAGTACGAAGCAGGGCGACAATGCCAACGTGAATACCATGCTGGCCGTGGCCAATTACGAGAAAGCCAACCTCGGCGCCGGATCCCTGTCGCTTGAAGAACTTCAGAAAAAGGCGGAAGCCTATGTTGCGTCTGAAAATGAGAACTTCCTGATGACGAGTTCGTCCTACGCCGGAGTTGACGGGCCGGTAACGGTTGCCACTGTCAAGCCCGAAAACCTCTGTACGTCGGAGAACGCTGCCCTTGACTCGCCCGTGAAGATCTACATCGAGCGTCTGGTGGCCAAGACCCGGCTGAGCACGGAATGGATATCGGGAGTGAAAAAACTGCCCGTCACCTACAAAGACCGGCCTTACGAAGCGGTGGCGCTGAAGGACAAGAACGATCATGCCATCATGGTGGGCGGCAAGCAGGTTTATGCCATCTTTACCGGATGGAACGTGACCGGAACGGCCGATAAGTCCCGCCTGCTCAAAAAGGTGAATACTACGGCCGCCTGGAACCTCGGATGGACCTGGAACCATGCGAACGCTTTCCGTTCTTACTGGGCCATGAATCCCGAAGAAGTGAAACTCGGCCATGTCAGCTACAACCAGGCCAATGTTGCCCTCGGAGGCTCTGCCTATTGCTATGAGAATGCTGCCGACGACTTTACTTCCGGTACGAAATCCGGATATGAGCCGGCCTCGCAGATCAGTAACCGCACGCAGGCTCTCATCGCCGCTGTCCTGGTGACCGTCGGAGAGGATGGCAAGATAGCCCTGCCGATAAGTCTGGCAAAATGGGCGGGTTCGGACTATACCGAGGAACAGGTGCTGGCTGCCATGTGTGCTCAGGTCACGTCTGAGATTTTCTATGAGACCACTGAAGGCGAGCCCTCGGCAGAGAATCCGAGAACTTTTGCCTCCATTGACCCGTCCCACGTGAAACTCGTCAGCGGACAGGATGCCGGAATGGCCGATGACGACAGTGAGGACAGCAAGAGATACCTGAGCTATCTGAAGCTGACTGAGGACGCTGCCAGAATCCAGTTCTATACGGCCGCCGTCAAGAGCGCCACGAACGATGCGGAAATCGAAAAAGCGAAATATGCGGATGCCGTTGCCGTAAACGCGAAACTCTCCCAGGTGCCCGGCGCCAAAGTATGGCAGGACGGCAAGACTTACTACTACACGGATCTCAGACATTTTCTCCGCGGAGAAGATGCGACGAAAGGTCTTTACGGCGTGGTGCGCAACCACATCTATGAAGTGAAGATCAATAGCGTAAAGGGACTGGGCACTCCCGTCTTGAATCCTGAGGAGGCGATTATTCCCCAGAAGCCGAAAGACGATGACACGTTCATTGCCGCCCAGGTGAATGTGCTCTCCTGGAGAGTAGTTAAGAATGATGTCAGTCTGGAATGGTAAGAACCCCACTGACGAAAAGCCTTGTATCTCCAGGGTATAGGGCATGAAGGTGAAGCGGAAGGAAACGCGGCACCAGAGCCGCACTTCCTTCCGTCATCACGTGATTGTTGGAGATTAAGCGAGTCCGCAGGTTTAGGCCGGCATAATTATTAACTAAGATGAACAGATTGAATCATATCAGGCAGTTTTTGGCAGTGTTGATGGCGCTTGTCCTGAGCACGTCCTGCGACAGCTTTGTTTATGAAGAAGAAGGGGACTGCACGGTGTTCTACCGCCTGAAGTTCCGCTATGACATGAACCTGAAGTTTGCCGATGCCTTTGCCAACGAAGTGAAGACGGTAAGGCTCTTTGCGTTCGACACTGAAGGCAGACTGGTGTGGGAAGGAACGGGTGAGGGACCGGCGCTGGCCACCGGCCGCTATGTCATGACGCTTCCGCTTGCCCCGGGCAAATACCGTCTGGTGGCCTGGTGCGGATTGGGCGGGGAGGAATCGTTCAGCCTGCCCGATGCGTCTGCCACGTGCCGCATTGAAGACCTGCACTGCCGCCTCAACGGCAGCGCGGGGACAAAGGCTTCTCCGATGAGTTCGGATGCCGACTTGCAGCCGCTCTTTCACGGCATGACAGACGTGGAGCTGCCTGCCGACGATGACGGCGGGGAGTATCTTTACGAGATGCCGCTCACGAAGGACACCAATGTGTTCCGCGTGGTGCTTCAGCATCTTTCGGGCGAAGACATTGACGAGAATGATTTCGATTTTACCATTGAAGACGACAACGCCTGGCTGGCCTGTGACAATACCTTGTTCAAAAACCAGGCTGTGACATACAGACCGTGGGCAAAATATTCAGGCGAGGCCGGAGTGGCCGGTTCCGGCAACGGCATCACGAATGTGAAAGTGGCCGTGGCCGAACTGACAACAAGCAGGCTTTTCGCGAGAGACTGGACAAAATACAGGAAACCCATGCTGAACATCCGTGTGGCACGGGGCGGGGACAAAGGAAAGCTGGTCGCATCCGTTCCCATCATTGACTATGCGCTCATGGTAATGGGCAAGCATCATAGCCAGATGGACAAGCAGGAATATCTGGACCGTGCCGACGAGTACAACATGACGTTCTTCCTTGACAAGAACCACAACTGGGTAAGTGCCCAGATACAGGTGCTCTCGTGGAACGTGGTGGTGAACAGGACGGATTTGTCGGACTGATACTTTTCCCTTTAAAATAATATATGAGAGAACTTTTACGACATACCGTACGATGGGTTTCGGCTTTTCTGCTTGTATGGCTGCCGACAGCCTGTGGCACCGAGGCCGGTCCGGAAGAGGGATCTGCCGCGGGCGATGGCACGGTGATGCTCGTATTGAATACCGGCCTGATAGGCTCTCCGCATGCCGGGGAGGCCGGCTGGCCGGAGCATGAAAAAATGAAGACCCTGCGCATCGTGGTTCTGCATCCTCAGGGCACGGTGGAATATAACCAATGCGTTGATTTCGGGCAGAATCTGCAAACGGAATACCGCAGGCAGCTGATCAGGGTAAAACAGAACGAGAAGAAAACCATCTATCTGATTGCAAACGAGACAAGCATCACGGACCTGAAAGAGGAGCTGGATGCTTTTCATGAAGGCTCCGGCGGATTTAAGGAAAAATTAGACGAAATCATCTTTGCTCCCGACGGCGACAGTCCTCTCCCGATGAGTGCCGCTTATGAGTTGGAAGTAAAGGAGGAGTCGCAGGAATGCCAGTTCTATCTGGTGCGTGCCGCCACGAAATTCACGTTCCGGTTCAGGAATTTCCGCGACGGGGCAGTCCGGGTGAACAGCATATCGGTATCGGATATAGCCGGAACCATGTATCTGATGGCACACAAGCAAAACCGCACGATGAGTTTCTGGGAAGCGGACGGGAGTGAAGGTGAGCTTTTCTGGATAGACTGGCTCAAAAGGGTCTCGGACGAATCGCAGGCGAATCCCGATGACAAGGATCTGGCAGACAGGAGAGGCTGGATCACGGATTACGACATCCCACCGACCACTTCCGGCGACGTCACGCAACATGCGCCGCAGAACTTCCGGGTGCCGGCATCCACAACGGATCAGGGAGTGCCCGAACCCGGAACGGCGGTCTTTCCCGTTTTCTATCTTCCGGAAAGCAAGCATCTCAGGCAGCCGGACGGCGGTGCCTACGGCGAACAGGCGTATGCCATGACACTCGATCTGACCGACGACCGTAATGAGCACAAGACATTCAGCTTTCCCTTTGACAATCTGAAAGCCCTGTTCCGCAATACGAATGTCGTGGTGGATGTCACGATATATCAAAAGAAAATAGTCGTGCAGTTGGTTCCCTATGCTGAGGTGGAGCTGGAGCCGGACTTTGGGCTGGACAGTCCGGAAAGTCATTACATACCTATATACGGAGATGATTACATTACTGTCATCTGCTATTATGATGAGAAGACAGGACGCTATTATATTAAGAACGAAAATGGGGATTATGTCGAGACAGTGAACCCGTTCTACGATACCGAAGCCGGTACGGGATGGCGTATTATCAGAGATGATGCGGGCAATCCCTTGTACTATTGGGACCCTAAAACCGGACAATATTATGATGCGGGCAGGAATCCTATAGACCCTCCTTCCTTATAGAGTAGTTAAGAAAAACATAGAAAATGAACACAGTGAAAAGTCTGTTTTTTGCGTTTGTCGCATTATTGGCAGTATTATTGTCGTGCCAGGATGATCTGGGCATAGAAGCCGGCCGTTATGCCGAGGGCGAAGCCCAGCTGTCTGTCGAGGTGAGTTTCGACCAGGAGCAGGTAAGCCTGAGTACCCGTGCATCCGGAGGGGACAGGGGAGATCTCATTCAGGACATGAATCCACTTTATATGGTAGTCTATAAGGAGGACGGGAATTTGTATGACATATATCCTGTGTGGGGAGACGGCATCACTGCGCATCAGGACATCAGCGGTGTGGAGCATGAGTTGGCAGACAACCGTCTGGAACAGGAAAAGGCACCGGACGGAGGCTTGCAGGACACACAGACAGGCAAGGTGACCTATACCATGAAGTTGAAGTCGGGCAAGTATTATATTTATGCTGTCGCTAATGTGGCGGATCTGCCCATGCTGGACATAAGTACCCGCGACAAACTGAAGGCCTTGGAGTTTGTCTGGGATGAAAAAACGACCAGTAATAACAGTCAGATGTTCGGCATTTTCACCGAAAATCCGGATCGTAGCGCCAAAGACGATGTTCCCCTTGTCGTATCTGCGGGGATAGCAAAGCTGCATTGTTGGGCGCGTCGCCTGGCCTCCAAAGTGACGGTGGCATTCGACGGTAGCGGGCTTTACGACAATGTGCAGATTTTCATTACCGACATAGCCGTAAAGGACATTCCCAGAAAATGTGCGCTCGGCCTGCGCAACACTCCGGGGAAGGGGCTTGACGGCAACAGCGTGGAGGTGCGCAGGAACAGGCACGACGCCGGAAAATATCCCAATGGTGTAATAGAAAAGGGCAAACACATCCATATACAGAGTCTGCCCGGTGACGTGAGCGACATCCAGCCGGACAAATACCTGCATGTCTGTAATGTGCAACACCCCTATCTGGGAATAGGCAATGACGGGGGAAGCATAGAGAAGGCACATGCCCACAACTCCGCCTCGCTCTTTTTCTACGAGAACATACAGGGACAGGGAAAATCAAAGAAACAATCGCAGAACGGTATCACGATTGACTATCCGAATGATTCCATCGACATCGTCAACAGCGGATGGAAGGACGAAAAACCTTTCGGTACCTATGTAGAGGTGAAAGGTTACTACCGTTGCATCTCTCAGAACAATCAGATGGGATCGGGATCTATCACCTTCCGCTATATGCTGGGGCAGAAGTCCGAACAAGACACCAGCTACAGCGCGCTGAGGAACACCCACTACAAGCTGACGCTTAAGTTCAAGGGATATGGCAACGACGCCGACTGGCACATTGACTATGAGGAGAAGCCCGGCATTTATGTCACTTCTCCCCAATACATCTCCTACCTGTACAACAAGATGATGATGTCTTCCGTGAAGATTGTGGGGAAGATGAAAGAGGGCAGCAAGCTGAAAGTGCAGATTCTCGAAACAAAGACGCAAGAAGATACTTATTGGAGGCCTTGGGGGGATGGTACGGAGGCCTTTCCTTTGCCTGAGGACGAAAGCAAGAACAAGATTTACTGGAATAACGATGTGGCGGAGAAAATCGTGCATTCCGCAGTGGAGGATGACGGGCCGTGGAACAGTTTCCTGTCGCTGAAGCAACCTCGCGTGGTCACCATCAAGGATGTGGACTCTAATGACAAGGATGCGGCAAGTGGCGTGGCATATATCCATAAATATTATAATAAGCATGGTGAAGGAAACCGGGACTATGAGATCGTGCCCGGAACATACGACAATGATGACGGCAGCACGTATCGCGTGACTGCCAGTTCCAACGGCATGGAGCATATTTTCTACATACCTTTGTTCACACGTCCCAAGGTTTTGTGTACGCGTACAGGCTATGTGGGGAACAATCCTTTCGTGGCCTATCCGCGAAGGGCACGTCTGAAAATCACGGCAGAGATATGGAATGAGGATAAGAAGGATTTCGAGACACAGGAAACCCAGCTGGAAATCATACAGGTCCGCCGTATCATCAATCCCAAGGGTATATGGAGAAAAGCCGGCAGCAGGAATACATTCCATGTGGAGTTGCTCCATCTGCCGGAGGACAATGATACCGCATCGTTCGTGTCTTTCAAATCGCAGGGCGGATGGAGTGCGGAAATCGTGAGCGGAGGGGACAATATCATCTTGCTTTCATCCGTTCCGGAAGGAAGCGGGGTGGGGAACACCCCGCAGAAATGGGTACGGCGCATCGAGGGCCTGTCCGAGCATCCTGTCAAGTTTGACATCAACTTTCTGGGTGAGGAGACGGGACATGCGGTGGTCAGGGTGCGTTACCATAACTATACGTGCGAGCACGACATTTTCTGCAGCGTGGGCGACAAACCGGTAAAGCTGCGCAGCAGCAGCAGCAGCAAACCGGATTTGTGGTGGCATACGCGCAATGTCTATTGCTTTGATGCGGCCGGAGTTCCGGTGTACACCAAAAGTCCTATGGAGGCCGGTTCTTTGTTCCGCAGGGGAAACAATACGGCGATATTGGACAAGAACGACCGTGACAGATACGGTTTTGCGGTAGATCCGAAGGGAGGCAACTTCATGGTGCTGAAGGAAGGGGAAACGACAGAATCAGATGCTACATGGGATGGATGTAAGCCTATCATTGAAAAATTCGAAAATTGGAGCATTCCTTCCAATCCCTACGGCGAGCACATCGCCACGGGCGAGGACTGCTACACCCTGATTCCCGGAGTGGGAGAAGAGGAGACCTTCGAGATCAAGCAGGCCTACGGCATACTGTACGGTGACGGGGCGTCCGGGCCGCAGAAGGAGCAGGCTTCCGCCTATCGCGTATGGAGTGATAGGGATGAAATAGACACGGACCACGGCATGCGTGGCTGTTTTGTGTACAATAAAAACAACGGGAAGCATATTTTCCTGCCTATTGGAGCCTTGGGGTATGGACACCGGAAGCACAGTGGAGGATGGAGAAATTATGACAATCCCGGGACTCTGAGGTATGCAGGCCGGAGCGACAGGTTTGACGTGTACAACAGGGCCGACTTGAAATACCAGCCTCTGTTTTACGATCTTTACAGACGTCTCGGAGCGATATACTGGTGCGGGACAAGGGTTCGTGGCGGAACGGCTAAAAGCTCGTGTGCGTTTGACATCAATTTCTTCACCATGAGTTTCAACGGTTATGGTAATGATGCGGCGACTAATGACGGCGGGGCTGACAGCCATGCCTGCTTTATCCGTACCGTATATACGTCTGAACCGAAGTACACCCGGCTCGGCTATTAGAATCATTATTATAGACCCGCCCTAAAGTCCCGGCTCCTGCGCCCCCGGTGCAGGAGCCGGGACTTTAGGGCGGCTGAAGATAAATAAACAAGGCCGGTTCCTGTATTGGACCGACCTTGTTTCTTGTTGGGGTACCCGGACTCGAACCAGGAAAGACAGGACCAGAATCTGTAGTGTTGCCAATTACACCATACCCCAAACTTTCATTGTGTTCCGAAGACTCCCTCTTCGTTACGGGTGCAAAGGAAAGACTTTTTTTTCAGATACGCAAATAAATGGGATTTTTTTTCGCAAAAACATTGTTTTTTTGTTTCTGAGCCGGTAACGGCGGTCTCAGATTCCCTAAAAATAGAAAAAAACAGGCATATTTCAATAGGCTGGCTTTACCAATCGGAGAAATCCTTTTAACTTTGCACAAAACTGAAACAAGCATTATATTTCTATACATTCATGACAAGTATGGCGCAAAAACCGCTTTTAGTGGAAAAAATCATTGAAGGAATACAGGAAAAGAAGGGCCGCCGCGTGGTGGTGGCCGATTTGACAGGAATAACATCAGCCCCGGCCGGTTATTTTGTAATCTGCACGTGCGGTTCGCCGCAGCAGGTGGAGGCCGTGGCCGACTCCGTCGAGGAGTTCGCCCGCAAAGGGGCCGGAGAGAAGCCTGCGGCCGTAGCCGGACTGAACAACGCCCTGTGGGTGGCCATGGACTACGGCACGGTGATGGTGCATATATTTGTCCCCGAGGCCCGCGAGCATTACGATCTGGAACACCTCTGGGACGATGCCGCCCTGACCGAAGTGCCGGATCTGGACTGAAATCCGGAGGCAACGGAAAATTAGTTGTAATTTCAAAAAAAGGAAATGAACGAAGAACCTCAGAAGAAAAATATGCCGAAGTTCAACCTCAATTGGTTGTATCTGGCCATTATCTTAGGGCTGGGCTTTCTGCTGTTTCAGGGAAACGCAGGCGGCGACAGCTATAACAAGGAAGTGAGCTACACCGAATTCCAGCAGTATGTGGAAAAGGGGTACACGCGGGACATCACCGTGAACAAGACGGACGAGATGGTGAGAATGGTCATCCTTCCCCAATATGTGCGCGACATTTTCAAGGCCGGAACGGACCGCACGGGCAAGGCGCCCACCGTCTCGGCCAAATATCCTTCGGCCGACAGGGTGGACAGTTTCCTGGCGGCCCGGAAGTACAAAGGCTCCGTGCGCTATGAGGAGACCAACAACTATCTGATTGGTCTGCTGAGCAGCCTGTTGCCCGTTTTCCTGCTCGTAGGACTGTGGTTCTACTTCATGCGTCGCATGGGAGGCGGGGGCGGCAGTTCGTCCGGCGTCTTCAGTGTGGGCAAGAGCAAGGCCCGTCTGTTTGAGAAAGGTTCCGGGCTTCATGTCACCTTCAAGGATGTGGCCGGACAGGAAGGGGCCAAGCAGGAAGTGCAGGAAATAGTGGATTTCCTGAAGAATCCGCAGAAATATACCGAGTTGGGCGGAAAGATCCCCAAAGGGGCCCTGCTGGTAGGCCCTCCGGGAACGGGAAAGACCTTGCTGGCCAAAGCTGTGGCGGGCGAGGCCGATGTTCCTTTCTTCTCGATGTCCGGTTCGGACTTCGTGGAGATGTTCGTCGGGGTGGGTGCCAGCCGTGTGCGCGATTTGTTCAGCCAGGCCAAGGCCAAGGCGCCGTGCATCATCTTTATCGACGAGATTGACGCCGTGGGCCGTGCGCGTGGCAAGAATCCCGCGCTGGGCGGCAACGATGAGCGCGAGAACACGCTCAACCAGCTCCTGACGGAGATGGACGGTTTCGGAACCAACTCAGGTGTGATCATACTGGCCGCCACCAACCGCGTCGACATTCTGGACAAGGCCCTGTTGCGCGCCGGCCGTTTCGACCGGCAGATCCATGTGGACCTGCCCGAGTTGCAGGAACGTGTGGCTATCTTCAAGGTACACTTGGCTCCCCTGAAACTGGACGAGGGGTTGGACATTGATTTTCTGGCCCGCCAGACACCGGGCTTCTCGGGCGCCGACATCGCGAATGTGTGCAATGAGGCGGCCCTGATTGCGGCCCGCCACAACCGCCCCACCGTGGGCAGACAGGATTTTCTGGATGCCGTGGACCGTATCATCGGCGGACTGGAGAAGAAGACGAAGGTCATGACTGCGGGAGAGAAGCGCACCATTGCCTTGCATGAGGCCGGCCATGCCGCCGTTTCGTGGATGCTGCAATATGCCAATCCGTTGGTCAAGGTGACCATCGTCCCGCGCGGACAGGCACTGGGAGCGGCCTGGTATCTGCCCGAGGAACGCAACATCACGACGCGCGAGCAGATGCTCGACGAGATATGTGCCACGCTGGGCGGCCGTGCCGCGGAAGAACTGTTCGAGGGACACATCTCCTCGGGAGCGCTCAACGATCTGGAGCGGGTGACGAAGCGGGCCTACGGTATGGTGGCCTATCTCGGCATGAGCGACGAATTGCCCAATCTGTGCTACTACAGCAATCAGGAATATGCCTTCACAAAGCCTTATTCGGACCGCACGGCAGAGAGGATAGACGAGGAGGTGCGCAAGCTCATCGCCGGTCAGTATGCGCGGGCCAAGAGCATCTTGCTGGAACATGCCGAGAAACATCAGGAACTGGCAAGGATCCTTTACGAGCGTGAGGTGATCTTCACGGAAGACGTGGAGCAGATCTTCGGCAAGCGTCCTTGGAAGAGCCGCACCGACGAACTGCTCGAAGCCGAACGCGGCGAGGAGGTAACGGCAGCCGCAGAGGCCGTGGAAGTGCCGTCGGCCGACAGCGAGACACAAACGGAAGGAGGGCAGCCGGCATGAATAATATGGCGAGACGCGCCCTGACGGGTTTTTTCTTCGTGGCCCTTCTGGTAGGTTGCACGGTGTTGTCAATGCCTACTTTCTTCTTGCTTTTCGCGGTGGTGGCCGGCGCTACGGTCTGGGAATTCTCAACGAATGTGAACCGCTATGCCGGCGCTTCGGTCAACCGTTTCATCAATGTGGTGGCCGGCGTCTGTCTGGTGACCACGGTGGGAGGTTATTGTGCCGGACTGACGGGTCCGCGCGACTTTATTCCTTATCTTGCCACTTTGGTGTATCTGCTGGTGAGCGAGCTGTACCGCCGCCGTCCCGATCCGCTCAAGAACTGGGCCTATGCCTTTGCCTCCCAACTGTATGTGGCCTTGCCTTTTGCTTTGCTTCCGGTGCTGGCCTTCAGGTATGACGCGATGCAGAACATGGTGCGTTACGAGTGGATTTATCCTTTGTCCGTCTTCATCTTTCTGTGGGTGAACGATACGGGCGCCTATCTTTTCGGCTGTACGCTGAGCCGCTATTTTCCCGCGCGTCTTTTTGCGCGTGTCTCGCCCGGCAAGTCGTGGGTGGGCAGCATCGGCGGCGCACTGTCGTGTCTGGCGGCCGGCGCGTTGCTGGGCTGTTTCTGGTCGGACAAGATGACGATGGGGCAGTGGATGGGCCTGAGTCTGACGGTCTGTGTTTTCGGAACCTGGGGCGATCTGGTGGAGAGCCTTTTCAAACGCCAGCTCGGCATCAAGGACAGCGGCAACATCCTGCCCGGCCACGGCGGCATGCTCGACCGTTTCGACTCCGCTTTGCTGGCCATTCCGGCGGCGGTATTCTATTTCTATTATTTTGAGTTGCTTTCCTGATCAGCCCGGACTTTTCCTTTACAGAAACCGGAACCTCCGCGATGTGTCGGCCGATGGCTTTTTCATCACGGAGGTTCCGGTTTTTTCCGGCGGAGCGTCCGTGCCGGATTTTTACATGCCTTGTAAAAAAGATTACAAGGCATGAAAGAAAATCGGTGCCCGGCAGTATTTTTTGTTTGCCGGACACCAATCATTTTTATATAACTGTTTGATTTAATGGGTTCGTGTCGGTCAGTTCCCGATGCGCGTCAGTACGAGCTCCATGACGGAGATGCGGTCGGAGTAGCTTGTGCTGTGCGTGAAGTCCGGGTCGTTCGTGAATCCGTAGCGAAGGGGGCCGCCCGTGTGGTGTAGCGTGTCTGATGCCACGTAGTTCCATTTGCTGCCGGCGGCTATTACCGGTTCCCACGAGGCGGAGTCGGTTACCGAGGCAAAGTAGGGATGCCGGCGGGCCTCCTCCCAGGTCATCGAGGAAAGACTGTTGCGATCGTGCAGGAAGACGGGGATTTCCGTCAGCAGCGGGGCCTTCTGTCCGCTCGTGGCATAGAGGTAGTGTCCCCGGCTGTTGGCCCTGACAAGTCCCTCGATGATGTAGCGGCCGGCTTTGGCCGTAGTCTCGCGTTCGAGCCGGTAGGTCATGCGTCCCTTCTTGCTTTCGTCCGGCCAGAGCTGGACGTATTCCCGGAGATAACCGGTCAGGGGGTTATCTTCGTGGCTGGAAGCGTAAGGCTCACAGTTTTGCAGGGTCACGACGTTCCATCCCTCGCGTTCCATCAGTCGCCAGCTGCTCTTTTCCAGATAGATGCCATTGTGCGTATTGTTCCGCCGCTCAATGGTGTGTCTGTTGTGTTCCGCTTTGAAGACGAGGAGGAATCCCGTGGTGACGGCAATGGCCAGACAGGCCAGCCAGACAAAGAAAAGCGTGGCGCGCATGTTGCCCGACATACGCTCCGAACTGTTGCGCCGGCTCATCCAGCGGATGCAGGCATAGATGGGGATGCACACGCAGAAGACGGCGGCAGCCAGCAGGATCCACAGCAGCCAGGTCAGGCCCGGAATGGTGGTGAGCAACTCGGCATTCTCGTTCAGGAGAATCTCGGCCAGGAACTGCGTGCCGTGGACGGTGCCGTAAGTGATGCCTGCCAGCCCGAACAGCAGCGGTATGAGCAGGGCGCAGCAGGTGATGAAGAGGCATCCCTTGAAGCAGAAGCCCAGGATGGAGACGATTGTGCCCAGCAGGCTGCGCGCGCGGCTGCCCACAGCGGTTGCCTCCTCGCGGGCCTTGTTCATGCCGCGGATGATCTCGCGGTTCAGTGTGGAGGTGTTCACCGTGCATCCTTGCATCTGTAACCGCTCCTCGGCCGTGCGGGCCTGCGGGACGAAAGCCCAGAATATAAGGTAGATGATGGCGAAGGTGGAGAATGAGAAGATGCACAGCAGCACCATCCCGATGCGCCAGGGCAGCGGGTCGTGTCCGCCGAAGTAGTGGCACAGTCCCGACATCACACCACCCACCATCATGTCCTCGCCGTCTCGGAAGAGCTTGCGGTTCTTCAGGTGGGCGAGGGTTCGTTGCAGGAAGCTTTCGTTGCTGTCCGCCGGTTCTTCGTCCGGGGCATTTGTCTCATTGCTGTCCTCGCCGCTCATTTCCTCCGGATTGCCGATGCGGTGGATGATTTCCTCCACATGCTCGATGGTGACGGCTTCCACGCCCTGCGCTTTCAGTTCGGCCAGCAGTTCGGCCACGCGGTGTTCGATGTCGTCGGCTATTTCCTCGCCGCCTTCTTTCGAGCGGAAATAGCTGTGCATGTTGTCCTGATATTTTTTCAGCAGTTCGTAGGCATCTTCGTCGATGGCATAGAGCGTGCCGAACAGATTGATCGTGATATTCTTTTTCATGGTGGGGTGATTTTAAAGTTGGGGAGTGGATTCGTGAAGCGGAAGGCGCAGGGGGCTCTCCGCTTTGAGCAGGTTTACTGTGCGCGTCAGTTCGTTCCAGGCGTAGTCCAGTTCCGTGAGAAACAGTTCGCCCTCTTGCGTGAGCGCATAGTATTTGCGGGGCGGTCCCTGTGTGGATTCGCGCCACTCGTAGCTCAGCAGCCCGTCCTTTTTCAGGCGGGTGAGCAGGGGGTAGAGCGTACCTTCCACGACAATCAGTTCGGCGGCCTTGAGACGGGCGATGATGTCCGTGGCGTAGGACGGCTCGCGTCTCAGCAGCAGCAGGACACAGTATTCGAGCATCCCCTTGCGCATTTGCGATTTGGCATTGTCTACGTTCATTGCATACTCTTTTCTTGAATTTCTTGTGATGGGCCAGCATGTACAACGGCCGTATGTACGCTGACCTGTGCAAAAGTAGGTATAATTCTAATACTATGTAATGCAAGGTACTGTAAAAATTTAATATTTAACTTTTGTTTAGTTTTTGTGTCCTGTAAATTACGGTTCCTTCGGGATGCGGGGGATTTTCCGGAGGGAGACGGTTCAGTACCGGAAAAAAGTGTTACCTTTGTTCTGCGTTCCGCGAAACGCAAAACGCAAAACCTTAACTGTTCATATCTTATTATAAAACACAAATCTGAGAAGATGAGAATTTCTTTTTTGTCCTTCCGGTTGGGACTGGCTTTTTTCGTTGCTGCGTTTTCGGCCGGCGCGCAGGACCTGACCGAACTGCAACAACGGAATCGGCTGAAGGTGCTGAGCTATAACATCCGCAATGGGAAAGGGATGGATGAGCGGGCCGACTACCAGCGGACAGCCCGTGCCATTCGGAAATATGGTGCTGACGTTGTGGCTGTGCAGGAAGTGGACAGCGCCACGCAGCGCAGCAACGGCCGCTATGTGTTGGGCGAGATTGCGCGCGAGGCGCTGATGTTTCCCACCTTTGGTGCCGCCATGCCCTACGACGGCGGAAAGTACGGGGTGGGAGTGCTGAGCCGCGAGCGGCCGCTGTCTGTGAGAAACGTGGCGTTGCCCGGTCGTGAGGAGCCCCGCACCCTGCTTGTGCTTGAGTTCGACCGCTATGTGTTGGGGTGTACCCATCTGTCGCTCAACGAGGAGGACCGTCTTGCCTCGCTTGCCCTGATCAGAAACGAGGCGGCCCGTGCGGACAAGCCTTTCGTCCTGGCGGGCGACTGGAATGACACCATCGGTTCGCGGCTGCTGAAGGACATTTGCACCGATTTCCAGATGGCCGGTAATCTGAAGACGGCAACCTATCCGGCCGACAAGCCGCAGGAACGTATCGACTTTGTTGCCCTTTACCAGCCTACGGCGGGAGCGATGCTTCCGTACGGGGCATGGGTGCCCGAAGAAAAAGCTGCCTCGGACCACCGGCCCGTGCTGGCGGAATTCCGCTTCCGCACTCCGGCCAAGGATCTGATCTATCATGCGCCTTATTTGCAGAATCCGCGTCCCGACGGCATCACCGTCATGTTTCAGACCCGTGCCATCGCCCATAGCTGGGTGGAATACGGCACGGACACCCTGCATTTGCAGCGGGCGCGTGCCCTCGTAGGCGGACAGACGGCCTGCCACGACATAGAGAATAAAATCCGCCTGGAGGGTCTGGAGCCCGGACAGACCTATTACTATCGTGTGTGCTCGCAGGAAATCATCGACTACCGTGCCTATAGCAAGATTTTCGGCGAAACGGCCCGCAGCCCCTTCTATACTTTCACGTTGCCCGCCGCCGATACCGCGGACTTCACCGCCCTCATCATGAACGATCTGCACGAAACCACGGCTACCATCAAGGCTTTCAGCAAACTGGCCCGTACCATTCCGCATGATTTTGTCATCTTCAACGGCGACTGCCTGCCCGAGCCTCCTTCGCGCAGCTATGCCCTGCATCACATCCATCAGCTTGCTGATGCCTTCGATGCCGCCCGCAAACCCGTTTTCTTCATCCGCGGCAACCATGAGATCCGCAATGCCTGGTCTGCCGGTATGCCGGCTCTCTTCGATCAGCCCGGCGGACGCACCTACGGGGCCTTCAGCTGGGGCGACACACGTTTCGTCTTGCTCGACTGCGGAGAGGACAAACCCGATGACCATTGGGTGTATTACGGCCTGAACGATTTTCTGAGGCTGCGTCAGGAGCAGGTGGATTTCCTGCAAACCGAGAAGGCCGGCCGTGAGTTCCGCAAGGCGGGCCGCCGTGTGCTTGTCCATCACATTCCAGTCTGGGGCAATACGGACAAATACCGTCCCTGCACCGAACTTTGGGCTCCCGTGTTGCGGAAGATGCCCTTCGACATCGACATGGCGGCCCATACGCATGAGTTCCGTTATCATCCTGCCGGCAGTGAGGAGGGAAATCCCTTTCCTGTGGTCGTGGGCGGCGGACCTCGCCCCGGCGAGGCCACGTTGCTGGTGCTGACGCGCAAAGGCAAGAAAATGTGGCTGCGCGTCCTTGATGTCGAAGGCAAGGAACTGAAGCGCATGGAGCTTTGAGAGAAAGAATAGAGATTGGATCTGTAAGACCCGTAGAACTAATTAGTCAAATAGCAGCCTGCCTGCCGGTATAAAAGCCGGCAGGCAGGCTGCTATTTGCTAAAATATGTGTACCTTTGCACCTCAAATTAAAAAGTTTTCACAAAAACTTCATGGAATAATCAATAGTTATTATATGAAAGATTTGCATTTTGCTCCCCGTCTGTTCAAGGATCTCAGACATTACAGCCGGGAGAAGTTCGCGGCCGATGCCATGGCCGGGCTCATCGTCGGCATCGTGGCCTTGCCGTTGGCCATTGCTTTCGGTATAGCTTCGGGCGTATCGCCTGAGAAAGGTATCATCACGGCCATCGTGGCCGGTTTCATCATCTCCGCGCTGGGTGGCAGCCGTGTGCAGATAGGCGGTCCTACGGGGGCCTTTATCGTCATTATCTACGGGATTATCCAGCAGTTCGGGCTTTCGGGGCTGATGGTTGCCACGATGCTGGCCGGTCTGTTCCTGATCTTGTTGGGCGTGTTCCGGCTGGGCACCATCATCAAGTTCATTCCCTATCCCATTGTGGTGGGTTTCACGAGCGGTATCGCAGTGACGATCTTCACCACCCAGATCAAGGATCTCTTCGGACTGACTATTGAGGACTTGCCGGCGGATTTCATTTCCAAATGGGGCGCCTACGTCACGCATTTCGACACGGTGGACTGGCCTTCGGCTGCCGTGGGCCTGCTGAGCATTCTGCTGATAGCCCTTACTCCGAAGGTGTCGAAGAAGGTGCCCGGATCGCTGGTGGCCATTCTGGTCATGACAGTGGCCGTTTATCTGCTGAAGACGCAAGCCGGCATCACAACGGTGAAGACTATCGGCGACTATTATCCCGATATCCGTGCGCAGATTCCGGCCCTGAGTGTGCCCGATGTGACGTGGCAGCAGGTAAAGATGCTTTTCCCTACGGCCCTGACCATCGCCGTGCTGGGAGCCATCGAGTCCTTGCTCTCGGCCACTGTGGCGGACGGTGTGTGCGGTGACCACCATGATTCCAATCAGGAACTTATCGGGCAGGGTATCGCCAACCTCTGTACGCCGCTCTTCGGAGGTATTCCCGCCACGGGAGCCATTGCCCGCACCATGACGAACATCAACAACGGCGGCCGCACGCCTGTGGCCGGACTGATCCATGCGTTGGTGCTGTTGCTGATATTTCTGGTGCTGATGCCGCTGGCTGCTTATATCCCGATGGCCTGTCTGGCCGGTGTGCTGGTCATCGTCTCGTACAACATGAGCGGCTGGCGTACGTTCCGCGAGCTGATGAAGAACCCCAAGAGCGACATCACTGTGCTTTTCATCACTTTCCTGCTCACGGTGGTTTTCGACCTGACCGTAGCTATCGAGGTGGGGCTGGTCATTGCCTGTCTGCTGTTTATGAAACGTATGGCCGAGACTACGCAGATCTCCGTCATTGCCGATGAGATCGACCCCAATGAGGAAAGCGACGTGCAGTTGCACGAGGAGCATCTTATCATTCCCGAGGGAGTGGAGGTCTACGAAATCAACGGACCTTATTTCTTCGGCATTGCCAACAAGTTCGAGGAGCTGATGGCTTCTATGGACAACCATCCGAAGGTGCGTGTCATCCGTATGCGCCGTGTTCCGTTCATTGACTCTACGGGCATCCATAATTTGCAGAACCTCTGCGTCATGAGCCATCGCGAGGGGACGCACATCGTTCTTTCGGGTGTTACGCCGAATGTGTATGCCGTGCTGGAACATGCCGGTTTCTGCAAACTGCTGGGTAAGGACCATATCTGTCCCAACATCAATGTGGCGCTGGACCGTGCCGCCGCCATAGTGGAACGTTGCGGGAAGGACTGAGCCTTTCTTCTTTCGTCTCACGTCAAAGGCCCTGACAGGAAAAATCCTCTGTCAGGGCCTTTGACGTAAGGGGGGGAAGGGAAAAGCCGTTCTTTTTCAGAAACTCTCTTCGATGAGGTTCAGCATCTTGATGGTCGCTTTGACGGCGGCCTCGGTCTGGTCGGCATCAAGTCCGCGGGTGCGGAACGTCTTCCCGTTGAACTGCCACGTGATGATGGCCTGGACAAAGGCATCCGTGCGTCCGCCGGGCGGGATGGTCACATAGTAGCCCGTGAGTTGGGGGAAGGGGCGGTGGAGCCGTTCCTTGTAAATGCTGCGCAGGCCGCGCATGAAGGCGTCGTATTGTCCGTCGCCGCTGGCATTCGTCTCGTAGGCCTGTCCGTCGATCTCTATTTTCAGCGAGGCCGCAGGTTTCAGTCCGTAGGCCGTCGTCACCAGATAGCTCACCAGTTTCACCCGCGATTCTGGAATGTCGTGTTTCAGCACGTCAGCCACGATGAAGGGCAGGTCGTCCTGCGTCATTACCTCTTTCTTGTCGCCCAGTTCAATGATGCGTTGCGTTACGCGCCGCGTCTGTTCCGGTGTCAGTTCCAGTCCGTAGCTCTCCAGATTTTTCAGGATGTTCGCTTTCCCGCTGGTCTTTCCCAGCGCGTATTCCCTTTCGCGGCCGAAACGTTCGGGCAGGAGTGCGTTCTGGTAAAGACCTTTCTTGCTGTCGCCGTCGGCATGTACGCCGGCCACTTGTGTGAAGACATATTCGCCCACGATGGGCTTGTTGCCCGGAACAGCCACGCCCGAGTAGCCTTCTACCAGCCGGCTGACCTCGAAGAGCTGGCTTTCGTCGATGCCCGTCTTCGTGGAGAAATGGTCGTGCAGGATGGCCTGTACGCTGGCCAGCGGAGCGTTTCCCGCCCGTTCGCCCAGTCCGTTGACGGCGGTGTGTATGCCGCGGCATCCGCACAGAATGGCGGCGGACACGTTGGCGATGGCCAGGTCGTAGTCATTGTGGGCGTGGAAGTCGAAATGCAAGTCAGGGTAGCGTTTGCGCATCTTGCGCAGATACTCCACGGCCGTCAGGGGATCGAGTACGCCGAGCGTGTCGGGCAACATGAAGCGTCGTATGTCCGTCTGCCGAAGTGCGTCGACCAGCGCGAATACATAGTCCGGATCCTTCATCCCGTTGGACCAGTCTTCCAGATAGACGTTGACGGCGATGTCCTGCCGGCAGGCGTAATCCACCTCGCGGAGGATGTCGGCAATGTGTTGCTCCGGCGATTTCTTCAACTGGTATTCGCAGTGCCGGCGCGAGCCTTTGCAGAGCAGGTTGATGACACGGCCGCCGCAAGAGCGGATCCAGTCGACGGAAGTATGATTGTCCACGAATCCCAGCACCTCCACGCGGTCCAGCAGTCGGTGCTCTGCGGCCCAGGCGCAGATGTCGCTCACGGCCTTGTGCTCGCCTCCCGAGACCCGTGCCGAGGCCACCTCGATGCGGTGTACCCTGACATCGCGCAGCAGTGTCTTGGCGATGTGCAGTTTCTCCTCCGGCAGGAACGACACTCCGCTGGTCTGTTCGCCGTCGCGGAGGGTCGTGTCCATGATTTCTATCAGGCGTTTTTCTTTTCCCATTCTTCGATCTTTGCCTGATTTTCCAAAAGGAAGTCTATGTCGTCGAGCGCGTTCATCAGACAGTATTTTTTATAGCCGTTGATGTCGAAGTGTTCGCTTCGGCCTGTAGCCTCGTTGGTGACGGTCTGTTCGGGCACGTTCACTGTTACCAGTGTCTTCGGGTCTGCCTGTATGCTGCCGAAAAGTTCTGTCAGGAAGTCCTCGCTTACGACGACGGGCAGCACGAAGTTGTTCAGTTCGTTCTGTTTGTGGATGTCGGCGAAGAAACTGCTCACCACCACGCGGAAGCCATAACCGGCAATGGCCCAGGCGGCATGCTCGCGGCTCGACCCGCAGCCGAAGTTCTTGCCGGCCACCAGTATCTCGCCCGAGTAGGTGGGATCGTTCAGTACGAAGTCCCTTTTCGTTCCGTCGGCGTTGTAGCGCCAGTCGCGGAAGAGGTTGTCGCCGAATCCCTCCTTGTCTGTCGCTTTCAGGAAGCGGGCCGGGATGATCTGGTCTGTGTCCACATTTTCAAGAGGCAGGGGCACACAGGTGCTTTTTATGATGTCGAATTTCTGTTTCATGATAGGGGATATGTGTTTTAGGGCGGAGAGACATTTCATAACAGGTCGCGCGGGTCGGTGATTACTCCCGTCACCGCCGCTGCCGCCGCCATGAGCGGCGAGGCCAGACAGGTGCGTGCTCCCGGTCCCTGGCGGCCTTCAAAGTTTCGGTTGCTGGTAGAGACGCTGAGTTTGCCGGCCGGAATCTTGTCGTCGTTCATGGCCAGACAGGCCGAACAGCCCGGTTGCCGGATTTCGAAGCCTGCCGCCTCCAGCTCCTTGTCAATGCCCTCTTCCCGGATTTGTTCCAGCACCTTCCACGATCCCGGAACGAGCCATGCCGTCACGCCGTCCGCCTTTTTGCGGCCTCGGGCAATCGAGGCAAAGGCGCGGAAGTCTTCGATGCGTCCGTTGGTACAGGCTCCCAGAAAGACATAGTCCACGGTTTTCCCCGTCATCTGCTCGCCGGCCTGGAACTGCATGTACTCCAGCGCTTTCTCGTCCGAGGCCGAAGCCGGTTCCGGAATGGTCTGCGAGATGCCGATGCCCATGCCCGGGTTGGTGCCGTAGGTAATCATCGGTTCTATGTCCGCGGCGTCGAATGTCTCCTCGCGGTCGAATACCGCATCCTCGCCGCTTTTCAGGGTACGCCATTCGGCCACGGCCTTCTCCCACGCTCCGCCTTTCGGCGCGTAGGGGCGTCCCTTGATGTATTCGAATGTCACTTCGTCCGGGGCGATGAAGCCACCGCGGGCGCCCATCTCTATCGAGAGGTTGCAGAGCGTGAGCCGTCCTTCCATCGACAGATTGCGTACCGCTTCGCCGGCGTATTCCACGAAATAGCCCGTGGCACCGCTCGTTGTGATCTTGCTCATGATGTACAGGGCCACGTCCTTGGCCGTCACGCCCCTGTTCAGTGTTCCGTTTACGGTGATGCGCATCGAGCGGGGTTTGGCCTGTAGGATGCACTGCGAGGCCAGCACCATCTCAACCTCGCTCGTGCCGATGCCGAAGGCCACGGCTCCCATTGCGCCGTGTGTCGAGGTGTGTGAGTCGCCGCATACGATTGTCATGCCCGGCAGCGACAGTCCCTGTTCCGGACCCACCACGTGTATCACTCCGTTGTTCCGGTCGAACATCCCGAAGTGCGTCAGTCCGAAGTCGCGGGCATTTTGGGCCAGCGTGTCCACTTGCCGGCGCGAGACGGGGTCTGCTATCGGCTTGTCCTGGTCGTGGGTTGGTGTGTTGTGGTCCGGCATGCAGAATATCTGTTGCGGCCGCAGGCATTTCAGTCCGCGCGCCCTCATTCCCGCAAAGGCCTGCGGGCTGGTCACCTCGTGACAGTAGAGGCGGTCAATGTACAGTTGGGTAGGGCCGTCCTCAACGATTTGTACGACGTGCTTGTCCCAGATTTTGTCGAATAAGGTATTCATGGGCTATGGCTGTTTTGTTGTTTGGTCTGGTTAGAAAAGAAGATATACGTCTGCCGCGGTCAGCGCGGCTCCTGCGGCGGCCAGCACAAAGCCCGTCTTTCCGAATCCCCGGCGGTAAAAGTCCAGGCTGACGAAGAAGAGCACCACCGGTGCCACCCACAGCAGTTGTGTCAGTACGTATAGCAGGAAACCGGTTGCCTTGCCCGTGCCTGTACCGAAAGGCGCTACGCCGCCGAACAGATAGAACGGGCAGAACAATACCGGGGCCAGGCTGATGCCGGCCAGTGCGAGCATCCATTTGGGAATCTCTTTCATGGTCCGAAGGGTTTATTTCCTGAATTTGTTGATACAGTCTATATATGCCTCTACGCTGGCAGCTATGATGTCCGTGTTCGCACCGAAGCCGAAGTAAAGCGCTCCGTCGTGCTCCACCTGCATGTGAACCTTTCCCACGTCGTCGGATCCTCGGTTGATGGCCTGGATCGTGAATTCCTTGAGTGTCATTTTTCGCCGGATGATCTGTTTTACCGCGTTGATGGCCGCGTCTACCGGACCGTTTCCCGTGGCGGCGGCGTTGAACAGTTCGCCTGCTATGTTCAGCGTGACGGCGGCCACCGGCTTCACACCTTGTCCGCTGGTCACTTGTAGGTAGTCCAGTTTGATGTTGTGCGCGTTCGAGCGTTCTGCACCTGCCAGTACCAGGATGTCGTCGTCCGTCACCTCCTTCTTCCGGTCCGCCAGTTTCAGGAAGCGTTCGTAGATGTCGTCCAGTGCCTCATCGTCCGTCACGTCTATGCCCAACACTTCCAGCCGGTGTTTCAACGCGGCGTGTCCCGAGCGGGCTGTCAGGATGATGCTGTTTTCGTCAATGCCCACATCCTTCGGGTTGATGATCTCGTAGGTCTCCGTGTTCTTCAGTACGCCGTCCTGGTGGATGCCCGAGGAATGGGCGAAAGCGTTGCGGCCCACGATGGCCTTGTTCGGCTGTACCGGCATGTTCATCAGCGAGGAGACCATACGGCTTGTCGCCGCTATTTTCTGCGTGTTGATGTTCGTCTCTATGGCGAGGTCGTGGTGGCATTTCAGGATCATGGCGATCTCCTCCATGCTGGTGTTGCCTGCCCGTTCGCCGATGCCGTTCACCGTCACCTCTACCTGGCGCGCACCGCCCAGTACGCCGCTCAGCGTACAGGCCGTTGCCATGCCCAGGTCGTTGTGGCAGTGGGTGGACAGGACGGCACGGTCCACTCCGTCCACGTGTTCGATCAGGTAGCGGATCTTCTCGCCGTATTCGTGCGGCAGGCAATAGCCCGTTGTGTCGGGAATGTTCACCACCGTCGCGCCGGCTTTGATCACCGCCTCCACCACGCGGGCCAGATACTCATTATCCGTGCGGCCGGCATCTTCGGCATAGAACTCTACGTCTTCCACGTAACGTTTGGCATATTTAACCGCCGCCACGGCCCGTTCGATGATTTCCTCGCGTGTTGAGTTGAACTTGTACCGTATGTGTGAGTCGCTCGTGCCGATGCCCGTGTGGATGCGTTTGTGCTTGGCAAAGGCCAGAGCCTCGGCTGCGCAGTCAATGTCTTTCTCCACGGCCCGTGTCAGGGCGCAGATGGTAGGCCACGTCACCGCCTTCGAGATTTCTATCACCGAGTTGAAGTCGCCCGGGCTGGAAATGGGGAAGCCTGCCTCGATGACGTCAACTCCCAGGGCTTCCAGCTGTTTGGCCACCTGTATCTTCTCTACCGTGTTGAGTTGGCAGCCGGGAACCTGCTCGCCGTCGCGCAGTGTCGTGTCGAAAATAAAAAGTCTGTCGCTCATGTCGCAGTAATCGTATTTAAAAAAGTTTGTAATGTCCGGTGTGATAAATAATAAAGCGGCCTCCCGCACTCCGAAAGTGAGAAAGGCCTTTGATGTTGTGCTGTTTCCGTGTCTTTGTCTTTATGCTTCGACCGGAATCTGCCGGATATGACGCTCACTTCCGCTGCCCGTATCGGGGTGTAGAATCAAGCCTTGCAGTCGTATGCCGGAGTTCAGTACGGAAACTGTCATATTTCTGTTTTGTTGTTTCGGCAAATATACGAATATATTTTTACAATTTGCAAGAATAGCCGATAAAAAATAATGAAAATGAAAGCAGGGAGGGTAAGATAGCTGTCTGAAATTGTCGCGGACCGGTTCGCAACTTGTCTTTATTCGTTGCCCATGCCGGACCATAGATGGCCGCTTAACTTTTCGCTTCCTTCGTTTGGGTTTGAAACTATTTCCAGTAATTTTCTGAACTGCTTTTTCTAAATAATTGACGGGGTATTGTGTCGGTTGGCAATTGGAAATTGCTGGTTACCGATTGCCAATTCCCGATAAAGTCGTATTTTAGCGGTCTGAAACAGATAACCATGTAAAACACAATTCGTAACACAAGCATTTCGTATGAAAAAGAAGTTACTTTTACCGGTGCTGGCCGGTTGCCTGTGGGGAACATCTTCCGCTGAGGCGAAAATCAGACATTTGCTGCCCCGTCCGCAGCAGGTAGAACAGACCGCAGGCGCGGCCTTCGGATTGGGACGCCCCGTCCGGCTGGAACTGCCGTCTGAATGGGCGGAACTGACGGCTCCTGCGCGCTTCCTGGCCGAGACGGGCTGTACGCTCGATGATGCTGCGGGAGCCGCGCTGCGGGTGCGGCGTGTGGAGCAGGTGGCGGGTGCTTTCAACCATCCGCTGGCCGGCTTCCCCGACGAGGCCTACCGTCTCACGGTGACAGCCGACGAGGTGACGGTGGAGGCCGTGACGGAGACGGGCGTAGTGCGGGCCATGCAGACCCTCACGCAGCTGGCCGAGGGCTACGAGGGGACTCCCTCGCTGGAAGCGCTCACGATGACAGACTGGCCGGCCTTCAAGTTACGCGGCCTGATGCACGATGTGGGACGTTCGTTCGTCTCGTTCGAGGAACTGAAGAAGGAGATAGACCTGCTCTCGCGTTTCAAAGTAAACGTGTTCCACTGGCACCTGACGGAGAACCAGGCCTGGCGTTTCGAGGTGAAGGCCTATCCGGCCCTGACGTCGGCGGCCTCGATGACGCGTTTCGCCGGCAAATACTATACGCAGGAACAGTGCCGCGAACTGGAGGAATATGCGGCACAGCGCGGCATCACGGTGATTCCCGAAATCGACATGCCCGGTCACTCGGCCGCCTTCGAGCGCGCCATGGGCCACTCCATGCAGACGGATCAGGGCGTGGAAGAGTTGCAACAGATCCTGACGGAGGTGGCCTCGGTATTCGTGCGGGCACCCTACATACACATCGGGGCCGACGAGCAGACCATTACCTATCCGGATTTCCTGAAAATCATGACCGACAAAGTGCATTCGCTCGGTAAGAAAGTGGTGGTGTGGAATCCCATCCGCGGCGTGAGCATCTCGAAGGAGGCCGGTTTTGACATGACGCAGATGTGGAGCACGAGCGGCCGCGTGGTGCAGGGCATGCCCAACATAGACTGCCGTTACAACTATACGAACCATTTCGATGTGTTCGCCGACCTCGTGGGTATCTACAAGAGCAACATCTACTATTCTCCGCAGGGCACGGAGGACATTGCCGGCTTTATCTCTGCCCCTTGGAACGACCGCAAGACACCGACGCAGGAAGACATCGTATGCCAGAATAATATCTATGCCAATGTGCTGGCCTCGGCCGAAAGGGCCTGGATTGGCGGTGGTCGCCGCTACATTGAGGAGGGCGGCACCACGCTGCCCAACTCAGGAGAGGAATACGAGGAGTTCCGTGACTGGGAGACGCGCTTCCTTTTCCACAAGGACCACTCGCTGGCGGCGGAGCCCATCCCTTATGTGCGCCAGACCAATGTGCGCTGGCGCATCAGCGACGCCTTCCCCAACGGTGGCAACAGCGCGGCGCAGTTCCCGCCCGAGACGGCTGCGGACGACGTGCTGCCCGATGTGTTCGAGTATGAGGGAACGACCTATGGATCGGGTATGGCCACGGGTGCGGCAGTGTATCTGCGGCATACATGGGGTGAGAACATCATCCCCGGATTTTATGCCCGCCCGCAGCTGAACACGACGGCGTACGCCTGGACCTATGTCTACTCGCCTGTGGAGCAGACGGTGGGCGCGCAGATCGAGTTCCAGAATTACGGACGCTCTGAGAACGACAAAGCCCCCGATGCCGGAAAATGGGACCGCAAGGGGTCGCGCGTATGGCTGAACGGGACGGAGATTATGCCGCCTGTGTGGGAAAACTCGGGCCTCGGCATCAATGCCGAGGTTGACCTGAAGAACGAGAACTTCACGGCACGGCGCCCCGTGGCGGTGACGCTGAAGGCGGGATGGAACAAGGTGCTGCTGAAGCTGCCGTATGTGAGTGCTAACGGCATACGTCTGAACAAGTGGCTCTTTACCTTTGTGCTGACGGACACGGAAGGCCGCAACGCTGTAGACGGGCTGATCTATTCGCCCGCCAAGTGCATGGACGAGGCGGCGGAACAGGTGGCCGCCACGATCTCGGAGATCAAGAAATTCCGTCGCTCGGTGATCGGTACGGCTCCCGGCTTCTATCCCGAATCGTGTGCGGCGGCGCTGGATGCGGTGCTGGCTGAGGTGGAGCCTACGCTGACACAGCAGCTTACGGCGGATCAGCGTGCCGCCCAGACAGCGCGCCTCAACGAGGTTTTCGAGGCTTTCAAAAATTCCTACTCCGCGGAGTCGCCCGTGCTGCCGCAAGCATCGACTCCGGAAAAATCGCACTGGTATCGCCTGAGCACGCCGTTGCGTGAGGGTCGTTTTGTCACGGCCGGAAGCACGGGGGCAAACATCACGGGCGAGGCCACGGCCACGGAGCGTGCGGCCTGGAAGTTCGTGACGCGCACGGACGGTACGTTCGACATCGTGAACTATGGTGACGGTTCTTTCGTGTCGCCGGCCAGCGCGAACAACACGGCGTTGAAGACCACGGCTTCTTCGCCCTCGGCGGGCTGGACTCTGAAAGCGGCGGACGAGCCGGGATTTCTTATCGTCACCAGCGGGACGGTGCAGATGAACCAGACCACCCTGTCGGGAAAGCCTCTCTATAACTGGGGCAGCGGAAACAATACCTCGGACACGGGTTGCAAGTTCCGCATCGAGGAGGTGGAAGGTCTTTCCGACATCAGCGAGGAGACGTTTGCCGTCCGTCTGGGTGAGGCGCGTGCACTGCTGGCGCAGACGGGCATCGGTTTTCCGGCTGCCGGAGCTGCGGAACGCACGGCGCTGGCGGCGGTAGTGAAAGATGCCGAAGCCACGGAGGAACATACCGAGGCGCAGTGGGCGGCGCTGAATACGGCGGTGACAGACTTTTGCAATACGCCTGAGGAGCGGCTGGCGATGCCGGTGGACGGCGGTGCCTATACCATCACGAACGTGCAGCAGAACGGAACGACATACGCCTATTATATGGACGGTGAGAACGGTCTGGTCCATGCTGCGGCCGGAGTGCCGGCTGCGGAACTGGGCAGCAAGGCGGTGTTCGTGTGCCGCAGGGACGGTGACAAATATAATTTCGTCAACGGCGAGACGGGAAAATTCTTAGTGTGGAAAGGCAAGTCCGAGGGAGCCAATGCAGACAAGGGGTATGTGGATGCCTACGAGGCCGGTGTCTGCGGTTTCGGCCTGCATACCGGCAATGCTTCCGCTTTCGGTACGCTCTATATGGTGGGACAGCGGAGCAACGGTCATGACGGCGCTTTTATCCTGTTGGCGAACGGAGCTTTTGACGCATGGGGCAATGCCGTAGGATATTCCCAGAATTATTCCAACCTCAACCTCATCGAGGAAGTTGCCTATCCCAATGCCGTCCGTCTGGTGGCACCCGAGGGACATGTTGACCGGCACGGCTATGCTGGCATCTACCTGCCTTTTGCGGCTGCGTTGCCCGAGGGAGTAACGGCCTGGACCGGTCGTATGGACAACGGAACGGTGAAAATGACGGCTATAGAGGGAACGGTGCTGCCCGCCGGTACGGCGGCAGTGCTCAGGGCCGATGCCGTGGGCGAGGCCCTGCTGGTACCCTCCGTACAGACAGCGGCAGCGCCCGAAGGCAACGAATTGCTCGGGACGATAGCCGCCGGCACCGCAGTGCCGGCAGGGACCTATGTGACCGACGGTGCGCGTACGGCTGGTTTCGGTTTCTATCCCTGCACGACGGCCTCTCTGCCAGTGGGAGTCTCCTACATCGCGGTTCCCGGTGAGGGTGCCTGCTACTTTGCCGATTTCGGTGATGGCCCGACCGGCATTTCAATGCAGCCGGTTGTAACGGACGAAGCGGCTCCTCTCTACGATCTGGGTGGCCGCCGTGTGCAGTTGCCGGCCAAGGGAGTTTATATCCGCGGTGGACAGAAGATCCTGGTTCCCTAATACCTTTTATATTATATATAATACAAAGACAACAGGTTCCGGCATTGCGCCGGAACCTGTTGTCTTTGTGTAGTGGAGATGCTATTTTTTAGGTTGCTTGTTGAACTTGTATATCACGTGCCCCATGAAGTAAGCCGGCAAGGCGTTGTTGTAGGTTTCGAAACGTCCTTGCGAGTTCATGTAGAAGGTGCGGTTGGAAAGCTGCCGCAGCAGGTCGAACCCATCGATCAAGACCGTGAGATTGACTTTTGCGATATGGCGCGACAGGCGGGCATTCCATACCAGTTTGTCGGTGTTGCCCGCCGGATCGGAAAAGCCGCGGTGGCCGTACATCTTCAGGCCGGTAGTAGCGGGCGCCGGTGGCAGGGTTGTAGGTGAAGCCGCGGGCAATGGCGTTGGCGGTGGTGTTGAAGGAGGTCGAGGCACTGAACATGCGGTGTTTCTCTCCGTTGTTCAGTTGCAGTAAAATTTTCCAGTTGTGCGTCACGGCCGGTTTCAGGTCGGGATTTCCCGTTGCCACGTTGAGCGGGTCGTTATCGTTGGGGAAGTCGAGCAGCTGGCCGATGAAGTCAGGCACCTGGGTATTTATACTGTAGTTGATTCTCCATTGTTTTTTTCTGTTGTCCCATATCCTCCAGAGCGAGAAGGAAGGATTGACGAAGACGTGTTTGACGCGCGTGTGCCGGTCGTAGGTGTATCGCCGGTGGTAGACATTCTGGATGTTGATGTTCAGCGGTAGAATGGCATTCGCCTGCCACAGGTTGTTATCCTCCTCGTGTTCGTACTGCAATGTGGCCGCCAGTTCGTGCCGTTGCGGGTCGAGCCGCTCGATGGATGAGTTCCGGTTGTCGTAGGTCTGTTCCATTGCCCATTCGGTTTCGGAGGGCAGGGTGCCGATGGCATTTTGCGTGTCTTCTCCCCATCCGTCCAGTCTTTCCAACCGGTGAAGGGCGGTCTCTTTGTCGCTGTGCCCGCCGGTGAGTTTGTAGGACGGATGGAGAAAGAGCCGGTCCGTCAGACGGAGAAAGTAGATGGTGGCGTACAGGTTTTAGTTCAGTCCGTAGTTGGGCCGGGTGTGCTGGTAGCGGTTCTGAAAGTCGGAGGCCTTGTCCGAAGAGGGATAGTCGAGCCGGTAGTGGCGGAACGATTTCGTTTCCGACCAGTTGAAGTCGAAAGTGCCGTTGATGTACAGTTTGTGGAAGAAAACGCTGAAGTCGGCACCGCCGGAGACCCGATCGGAATTGTTTTTCGATGTTTGCAGGATGCGGTTCAGGGCGAGCCGGCGCAGCAGATTGCCCGAGGCCGGTCCCTGTATGCTGTCGGGCACGTGGCCGCCGGCGTACAGTTCCGGATTGCCGCTGAACGTGGCCGAGGCACTGCCGCTGCGGCTGTCGTTGCGGTAGAAATTTCCCCAGAGGTTTCCGCTCCACTGTATTTTTTCCTTGTGGATGTCCAGACGGTTGGAGAGATACAGTTGCGTGGAGCCCGAATGGCCGGTGGAGAGGCTGCGTCCGAAGGTGTTCCCGCCGGAGAGAAACTGCTCGTTGCTTTGTTCGGAATAGTTGTATGAGGAAGTATGCTTTCCGGTAAATTCCGTTCTCCATTTGAAGCCGCTCAGCTCGTCTTCGAACTGATAATCTATGCCGCCCAGTTTGTTGGTGAATGTGCCCGTGGGCATGCTCTCGGGTGTCCACGATGTGTTCTGTCCCGGGCGGCGGTTGTCGTTCAGATTGTTGATGTTACCCACGGCCACCAGTCGCGAGCGGGGTGTGAAGCGCATGGCGAACAGCCGGCCCATATAGCGGTTTTCCGTGCCGCCGCCGGCTTCGACATTGACGATGGTGCCGATGTGGTACTGCTTCTTCAGGTTCACGTCCATGACCAGTTTTTTCTCCTTTACCTTCGTGCCGGCATATTTGTCGAGGTCGCTCTCTTTGTCGTATACTTTTACGCCTTTCACCATGAAGGAGGGCAGGTTGTCGAGCATGAGCTGGCGGTCGCTGTCGAAGAAATCCTTCCCGTTGAGCAGGAGTTGTTCCACGTAGCGGCCGTTCACGTAGATTTCTCCCCCCCTTCCTTCAGCTCCACGCCGGGCAGTTGGCTGATAAGGGCGTCGAGCATGGAGCCTTCGGCAAGGGACAGCGCGTCGGCGTTGTACACCAGCGTGTCGCCTTTCTGGTAGAACACCACTTTGGTGGCCGTCACGGTAGCTTCACCCAGCTTCCGTTCGTGTGGGGCGCGGCGCAGGAAAACCGGTGGCATTTCCTTCATGGACCAGGTATCCTTCAGCTTGTTGAAATTCTGGCAGGGAATAACGATGCAGGCCGCACGGTAGCCCTCAGCGCTGAGGCGGACAATGTAGGGACGGTCGCCGTGACGGGCCAGGTTGAAGTGCCAGGGAGCGCGCTTGCTGTTCCAGTTTTCCCGCTCGTTTGTTGTCATGGTGTCCACCACGGTGCTGTCGGCCGTCATCAGCTCGGCGAAGACGTTTTTCAGGCGTTCACGCGTCAGGGGGTTGAAGGCCTGCCCGAAGATGTGGTATGTCCGGTCGTTTTTAGGGTTTGTGCGGAAAGTTCGGGAAAAATACTGCCGGCCTACAGCAAAAGGGGAAGCAGAATAATGAACGGTTTGTTTTTCATGGAGTATCGGATTGTTTTTTTCGGCCGGCGCGGCGGCTGGCTGTCCTGATAATTATATGTCTATATTATTATAGACATCCGAGTCATCCGTTTTGTGACAAATGTAGTGTTTTTTTCCGGGGTGGAATTTTTGAAGAATTCCCGGAAAATCTCGTCATTCGGCATCTCACTATGGTTTGTCAGCGCCTGCTTCTAAAAAACGGGTCTTTTATTTTGCTCTTCCCCCAGCTTGCTGTAACTTTGCACCCCGAAACAGATATTTTATAAGGTATTAGTATGCAAGACATTCGTAACATTGCCATCATTGCCCACGTCGACCACGGAAAGACGACCCTTGTGGACAAGATGCTCCTTGCCGGCAACCTTTTCCGGCAGAACCAGAACGCAGGTGAACTTATTCTCGATAACAACGATCTTGAGCGTGAACGCGGTATCACCATCTTGTCCAAGAATGTTTCCATCAACTACAAAGGGACGAAAATCAACATCATCGACACCCCGGGCCACTCCGATTTCGGCGGCGAGGTGGAGCGTGTGCTGAATATGGCCGACGGCTGCATCCTGCTGGTCGATGCCTTCGAGGGACCGATGCCGCAGACGCGTTTTGTCTTGCAGAAAGCCCTTCAGATAGGGCTTAAACCTATTGTGGTGGTGAACAAGGTGGACAAGCCCAATTGCCGCCCGGAGGAGGTGTACGAAATGGTATTCGACCTCATGTGCGATCTCAACGCCACGGAGGACCAGCTGGACTTTCCCGTGGTCTACGGATCGGCCAAGAACGGCTGGATGGGTGAGAGCTATGACCAGCCTGCCGACAGCATCGACTATCTGCTTGAGAAGATCGTCGAGATCATACCGGCGCCGCAGCAGCTGGAGGGAACTCCGCAGATGCTCATCACCTCGCTCGATTACTCCAGCTACACCGGACGCATCGCTGTGGGACGCGTACACCGCGGTGCCATTGCCAAAGGCATGAACTGCACCATCGCCCACCGGGACGGCACGATGGAGAAGACGAAGATCAAGGAGGTACACACTTTCGAGGGCATGGGGCGGCAGGAGACTGCCAGTGTGGAGAGCGGCGACATCTGTGCCGTTGTGGGACTGGAGAATTTCGAGATCGGCGACACGATCTGCGATTTCGAGCAGCCCGAACCGCTGCCCACCATTGCTATTGATGAGCCTACGATGTCGATGCTTTTCACCATCAACGACTCGCCGTTCTTCGGTAAGGAAGGAAAATACTGTACTTCCCGCCACATCAACGACCGGCTGGAAAAGGAACTTGAAAAGGACCTGGCCCTGCGTGTGGAGAAGACCGAAGGAGCCGACCGCTGGATCGTTTCCGGCCGCGGCGTGCTCCATCTGAGCGTACTTATCGAGACCATGCGGCGCGAGGGCTACGAGATGCAGGTGGGACAGCCGCAGGTGATCTATAAGGAAATAGACGGACAGAAGTGCGAGCCTATCGAGGAACTTACCATTAACGTGCCCGAGGAGTTTGCCTCGAAGATGATTGATATGGTGACGCGCCGTAAGGGCGAGATGACTTCCATGCAGAGCCTGGGCGACCGCGTGGACATAGAGTTCGACATCCCCTCGCGCGGCATCATCGGTCTGCGTACCAATGTGCTCACGGCCAGTCAGGGCGAGGCCATCATGGCCCATCGCTTCAAGGAATACCAGCCTTACAAGGGCGACATACAGCGTCGTTCCAACGGCTCCATGATCTCGTTGGAGAGCGGTACGGCCTTTGCCTATGCCATCGACCATCTGCAAGACCGTGGCAAGTTCTTCATCTCGCCGCAGGACGAGGTGTATGCCGGACAGGTGGTGGGTGAGCACGTGCACGACAACGATCTGGTGGTGAACGTCACGAAGGCCAAGCAGCTCACCAACATGCGTGCCAGCGGTGCCGACGACAAGGCGCGCATCATCCCGCCCGTCATCTTCTCGCTGGAGGAGGCGCTGGAATATATCAAGGAAGACGAATATGTGGAGGTCACTCCCAAGTCGATGCGTATGCGCAAGACGATTTTGGACCATTTGGCCCGCAAACGCGCAGGACGTGAGTAATGTTTCGGATTTTTACAAGGCGTGTAAAACTTTTTACATGCCTTGTAAATTTTTTTACACGCCTTGTAAAAAATCGGTGTCCGGAGAATAGTAATACTACCGGACACCGATTTTTTTGTGTTCTTACAACACTTATACTACAGTTTCAGGCGCAGGCTGTTGCAGACCACGCTGACGCTGCTCAGCGCCATGGCTGCTCCGGCCAGCATGGGCGAAAGCTGGAAACCGAAAGCGGGATAGAGTGCGCCGGCGGCAATGGGGATGCCTATGAGGTTGTAGATGAAGGCCCAGAACAGGTTTTGCCGGATCACACCGACGGTGCGGCGCGACAGGCGGATAGCTTCGGGGAGCAGGCGCAGGTCGGGGCGGATGAGGGTCATCTGGGCGATGTCCATGGCCACATCGCTGCCGCCCGACATGGCGATGCTCAGGTCTGCGCGGGCCAGTGCGGCACTGTCGTTGATGCCGTCGCCGGCCATGGCAACGGTCCGTCCGGCCTCGTGCAGGAATTTTACGTAGTCGGCCTTTTCCTCCGGCAATACGCTTCCTTTGAAATGACTGATACCGGTCTCGCCGGCAATGTGGCGGGCGGTGGCTTCGGCGTCGCCGGTGAGCAGGTGGACCTCGATGCCCTTCTGTTGCAGGGTGGCCACGGCCTCGAGTGAGCCGTTTCTGACGCGGTCGGAAATGGCGATGAAGGCCAGTACTTCCCGGACTGAGGAGAACCAGATGACGGTGCGTCCCTGCTCTTCCAGACGGCGGGCCTTGGCCAGAAGTTCTTCGGGTGGCAGGATGCCGTTGCGGCGGAGCAGGGCGAGGTTGCCGGCATAGAAGACGGAACCTCCGCACCGGCCGCTGACTCCCAGTCCGGTCAGGGACATGAAATCCTCGACCGGAAGGTTCTCTGCCTTTTCCCAGTGGCGTACGACGGCTTCGGCCAGCGGATGTTCCGACCGTCGCTCCAGCGAGGCGAGCACGGGGAGGGTGGCTCCGTTGTCGGTGGTCAGCACTTCCGTCACCTCGGGCCGGCCTTCGGTGATGGTGCCCGTCTTGTCAAGTACCACGGTGTCGATGCGGCGGGCCCTCTGGAGGCTCTCGGCATCGCGCACCAGAATGCCGCGCTCAGCGGCCCGTCCCATGCCAGCCATGAGGGCGGTGGGTGTGGCCAGCCCTAAAGCGCAGGGACAGGCGATGACCAGGACGGTGACGGCGGCCAGCAGTCCGCGGGTGACACCTTCTGCGGGGGAGAGGGTGAGCCACAGGGTGAAGGTGAGCAGGGCAAGGGCAATGACGGCAGGGACAAAGACGGCTGCAATGCGGTCCGTGATCCGCTGTACAGGAGCTTTGCTGTTTTGTGCGTTGCGCACCATGTCGATGATGCGGGCCAGCATGGTCTCGCTTCCGACGTGTTCGGCGCGGTAGCGGAAACTGCCGCGGCCGTTCAGGGTTCCGGAAAAGACTTTCCGGCCGGCCTCCTTCAGGACGGGGACAGGCTCGCCGCTCATCAGGCTTTCGTCCACGTAGGAACTGCCTTCGGTGACGGTGCCGTCGACGGCGATCTTTTCGCCAGGTTTCACTTCCAGCAGATCGCCCGGGCGGACGGTTGCGATGGAGCGTTCGGCCTGAGAGCCGTCGGGCAGGATCACGGTGGTGGTATGGGGTTGCAGGCCGATGAGTTTTCGCAGCGAGGAGGCCGTGCTGCGTTTGGCGCGTTCTTCGAGCAGACGGCCTATGAGGATGAAGGTGATGACCCCGCAGGAAGAGTCGAAATAGACGTGCGGTTCCACGCCGCGCTCTGTCCAGAAGGAGGGGCAGAGCACGTTGAACACGCTGAAGACATAAGCGATGCCGGTGGACAGGGCCACCAGCGTATCCATGTTGGAGGTGTGCTGGCGGAGCTGGCGCCAGGCATTGACGAAAAACTCGCGGCCTGCACCGAAGACAACGGGTGTGGCCAGCGCCCATCCCGCAATCCGTGTTGCCGCGGATCCGCCGAGGGGCAGCATCGACACCGTCATCACAGCTGCCGACAGGAGAGCGGCCGTGAGCGCCCGTCGCCGCAGGGAACGGTAGTATTGCCGCCGGCGGTCTTCCAGTTCCTCCTTATGTTCTCCGATGAGCAGTTCGAATCCCATCGGGGCGAGGACCTCCTTCATTTGTGCGGGCGAAATTTCGGAGAGGCGGTAGCTGACGCTGGCTTCGGCCGAGGCGAAATTGACTGTGGCCTCTGTCACGCCGGTCAGGCGCGACAGGGTGCGTTCGGCGCGTCCGGCGCAGGCGGCGCAGTGCATTCCTGCAAGGGGGAAGCGTTCGTGTCGGATGGTTTCCTTTGTCATGTATTGTTTTTTTATTCCTTTACGAGAAAGTCATAGAAGGGAGTGTACAGAAAATGATTGGGTTCAAGATAGATTTTCGATTCGTTGAAGTCGATGAGCATATTAAATCTCTTCAGGAAGTTGTTGCCGATCATTCCGTCGATGTCTTCCTTGCTCAGCATTCCGACGGTCAGGGTGGAAAGTGCTCCCGGGATGCGGGGCAGACGGTAGTTGCCGATGACAACTTCATCGAAAAACACGTTTTTCAGCTCGCCCTTTCCGCCGTCGGAACTCTGTATGTGGGACGTGGCGAAGGACGGCAGGGCCGTCAGTAACTGATGTTTCCGGACAAAGGGAGTGTTGAGGTCTATGACCCTGTCCGATCCAGTATCTATTTCGAGTGTCAGCCGGTGGGTGCGGCCGCAGAGCTTGACGGGAATCCTAACAAACGGGACGTTGTATCTGTATTCAAACGGAAGGCAGATGAGGTGTTTCGTCTCCGGGCGCAGGTTCTCTTTGGGGTAGCAATAGATTTTGGAGTCATCGTAGTTGATTTCCACATTGAAGGCGGAGAGGGCGTTCAGTCCGAAAACTCCGTCCCAGTAGTCGGCGGGATAGGGCAGGTGTACGCATCCGGCGTTCTCGTAATGCACCGTGCCGGCCTGTACCGAGTTGTCGTGGCTGTAGATGGCAAGATTGTTGCCCGTAGTCCCGAGATTGCGGGAGGGTTCTCCGGCGTGGATCCTGCCTGCCAGACGGGGCGAGTTTGTGTTCAGCACGAGCGAGGAGGCGCCTGTGTCGACCAGAAACTTCAGCGAGTCGGACCCGTTGACGAAGGCGGTGATATAAATGCGGTGATCGGCGGTTTTTGTGAAAGGAATTTCTCCCACGGGTTGCCGCCGTATCATTCTGGCTGGCAGCGGAAGTACGTTTCCAGCCAGCAGAATGCAGATTGTCAGATAGAGCAGTCTGATTTTCATGGGCATTAGATCCTAAATTTTTGATGAATAAGTTTCAGCCGAAGGGACAAATATCGTACCTGTGCCAAGGGCACTTTCTTATGAACTCTTCGATTTGCCTCCTGCAAGTCTCGACAGAAGTAGATCTACAGGATTTATGTTTTCATGGTCATATCGGAGTTTTTCTTTATTGAATTTAATTTTACTGCGGGACTAACCCAACGTAGATTTAACCTCTATCTTCGTTTGAAGTCACAATTTGTTACCTCAATAAAGAATAATAGAATGCGTACTATTTGAGTTTTCGTCGATAGCGTTGATTAGGATGATTTGGTATAGAAGTATATTCTCTTTCCAAAATACCTTTGGAAATCAACATCGGTAAAACATGATTCCGTAAGTACGATTTATCTTTCCCAAGTATCTGAGTGAGTTCTTGAATAGTACGCCATTCTGAAGTTATCTCATAAATAAGCCCCTCCATTTCAGTCGGACGCAAACGCTTCTTCTTTAAAAGACACTGCGCTTTTGCACTTATAATATGATCTTCTGTAGTTGTATTGCTATTATCATTAGAACTGTCAACATTAGAGCCTAAGCTGTCAACATTAGAGCCTAAGCTGTCAACATTAGCACTATTGCTTACAACATTATTGCTTGATATTATATTTGCAAGTCTATATTTGGTTCCACGACCATATCCATCAGAGGATAGCAGACCTTGACGACACATATTTTGTAGTAATGTGGTGATGTCGGATTTATGAAGCCGTAGCACATATCTCAATCTTTCATTTGTCACATTCTCTTCAGTTAAAGCCAGGGCCAACACGGTTTGCACTTGGGGGGAAAACTTTTGTGTTTCTATGCCAAGGCGATTGTTTAATTCATCCAACACTTCCGGTTGAATTAGGGATTGCATGGAGAGACAGAATTCAACCTTGTCTGGGCGGGTGCGCTCAAATATAAATGGAGTCTTCCAATTATTTCTTCGCCAGCCTTCTATAATCTTTGCGCCTCCACTACCTGCTTTCTCTGCAGGTCCAAGCATCATGAACATTTTTTGAAGCGTCGGATTTCGGCAGACACTTTCTCCTCCTTCAAAGAATTGTTCCTGAGAAACCAACATTGTCCCAGGATTAGAGAAGAAATAAGTGCCATTCTTGAATATTACCGTTAACGAACCTTCAGCCTTATAATCAGGATGTACACAAAGATTTACGAATACCTCTCTGATAGCTACATGGGCCGGAGACTGATCTATTCGTTGATTATCCTTGATGCTAAAAGGCTTCGGCAAAAAACTTTGTAACCGCGGAAGTGTACGGAGATAGAATTGAAACAAATTCGCTTCCCATGTGCCGTCGGGATAGATTCGGTCTATCCAGCGTTCAGTCTCATTGATTGAAGTTTCATTGCGATAGTCGGGAAAGAAATTCGGCAAACATTCATCATCGGTAATTGCATCCGTTTTTCCGAACATCAAAATTCCGGCAACGGTGAACCCCTCTTCTCTCGATACGCGGTCTCGTCTATATGCTCCCAGTTGCTTAAGGAAGTTCAAATCATCTAAAGTTGACCAAACATGGTCCGGCTTGGCGATATTGAATAATTGACGATACTGTCGGAGAGACTCTTTGTCAATATCTTCCAGGGTATACCCTTTAAGAATTCGTTTATCTGTAGTACGAGTGAGGTCAGCATCGGCAAACATTCTTTGCACTTCACCTCGCGTACATTTGAAATCGCCTTCATAGCCTCGCCGATATGTACCACCATAAGGATCATGACCCACATACACCGGTCGTTGATCTCTATTGGCACGTGGTACTTTTATGATAAGTACGTAGAAATTTTCAACTTGTAACGGTTTGACATCATCATTATTAAGAAGATTTAGATTGATCGTATTTCGATTGGCGAGTCCGGACCATAAATCTTTCTGCAATTTATCTATATCTGTTGTTGATAAATTATCTGATTTAAGCTGACCTTGTTTTGGCGCATGGTAAAAAACCTGTGTTTAGGCGTAAAGATTACATAGTCTGAAAATGAAAAATTTAGAGTCGTTCACGCCGTGTAGTTTAGCTCGGAATGCTTTAATTTTAGAGTTCATGGATTCGGCAG